>OJLS01000322.1_pt1 | contig 10702 bp, 8 predicted proteins | sample 1597081 | NCBI WGS metagenome assembly OJLS01 (sample SAMEA3904663, study PRJEB24821) | metagenome | biome: Builtin; feature: hospital; material: surface | place: USA | collected 2013-05-22
GGTCCTGTTCGGACTTGGATGGCCGTGGCTGATCGCGGGGCTGGACGCGGGGATGGAGGGTGTGAACCTGCAGATTTGGCCGCCGTCGTACGCACCGTGGTTCGCCGTCGGCTTAGGGTGCGCGGAGCTGGAGCGTGCCGGTGTCGGCCTGCGTGTCCGGGGTGCGCGGCGGTGGGTGTTCCCGCTGCTCGCACTCGGTGTGGCGTGGTTGGCTGGCCAGGAGTGGGTGGGTCCGCGGGGGCTCGTGCACCCGAGTCCGTCCGAGTTCAATGCACGCATCATCTTGGGTACGCTCTTCGCCGCGCTGGTTCTCGTCCCCTTCGCGCTCGCCCCGCGTAACGACGGTGTGCTGGCGCATCCCGCCATGCGCGCCCTGGGGCGCTGGTCCTATTCCATCTTCTTGTGGCACGTGGCTGTGCTGGACATCGCGTTCCCCGTGCTCGGGGTCGAGCTGTTCTCCGGCAGCGTGCTCGACTTCATGCTTGTTCTCGTTTTCACCGTGGCGGTGTCGGTGGCGGTGAGCTACATCAGCTACGAGGTGGTTGAGGCCCCCGCCATGCGCTGGCTGCGAGACAGCTCAACGCGACGCATCCGGCGACAGTCACGGCGACTGAATCACCCGCGTAGTTTGCGGCCGGCCACGGAGCGCGTGCGAGCCACAACCCCATGACACCGGCGGCACCCGCACTGAGTGCCCACGGCGGGATGAGCGTGAAGCGGCGGATGAGGAATGCCGCGGCGTAGGCGACCGCGCCGGCGATTCCACCGACCAGCACGACCGTGATGCCCGCGGCGACGGAAATGACCAGCGCAGATTCACGTCCGCGGCGGCCGGCGGGCCGAGGCACCGTAGACCACAGTACGCAGAGGCCCAGGGCCAGAAGGCTCAACGCCCCTCCGAAAATGAGGCTGGAGCGGAAGAACCTCTCGCCGGCGAAATCCATGGCGAACTGGCCGCTGACACCGGCTGGAATGCGGAAGGCCTGCATGCCGGAGTCGATGCGCACTGGTTCGACAGGTCTGCCGTCGACAGTGCCGCGCAGGCCGGAGTTGAATGCGCGGGTGGTCACGACGAGTTGGTCGGCAGGGGAGGGGTCTACAGTGCCGTCGAAAGGCGACCATGCGGCTTGGTGCTGAGTGCGACTCAATGAGACAGTTTCCGCGTCGGTGACCAGCGTGTGTTCACCAGCGGGGAGTTGAACGGAACCGGCAGAGCGGCGCTTGCCGTCGATCTCCGCATCGTGGGAGAGCTCCCACGACCCCGCGCGGTCTGTGGTGAACGCGCGGCGGATCACGTCGTCGGCGGGCATCAGGCGCTGGAAGAAATAGGTGTCGCCGGTGCCGGTGACGGTGACGGTGCGGTCCACACCCGCGTCGAGCTCGCTGATGCCCACCGGTGAGCGCAGACTCACACGAATGGGACCTGTGGCGGGTTCGGTCCCGGTGCCGACGGCGACGGTGAGCGCTTCGTCCTCGGTGAGCGAGATCTCGCGCGAACCACCGGGCCAGCTGACGGCCGCTTCAGTGTCGCCGGTGGCGGTGACGGTGATCGACTCGACGGGGGTCTCCGGGGACACCTCGATCCAGGGCGAGCGGTCGCCGGGGGTGGGGTGCCACGCTGTGTCGTCGAGACCGTCCACCGCGGCCGTCATCGACTGCGCCGGCTTCGCACCGCCGAAGGAGGTGGCGTCGCTGGCGGAGGAGGAGGCTCGCACTGTCCCGCCGGTCTCCGCCACCCGGACGCGCCGGGCATCGGAAGGGTAGTCGGTGACCCGGTTGCGGATCGCGCCTCCTTCGGACATATCGCGCAGGTACGACGAGGTTGGCCCCGTCAACGTCCCGTAATTGCGCTTCGCCAGGGCCGGGGTGTCGGTGATGATGTCGGCGCTGTCCGCCGAGGTGATCCTGCGCGGGGAATAGCCGAATTCACGGTCCAGCAGCGGCAGCACCTCGCCGCCGCCGGCGACGGTGGGCAGGTCGGCGGTGTCGGCGGGGGCGATCATCATGTCCCGGTCCGGTTCGACGAGGTAGACGGACACGTCTCCGAAGCGTTCCGGTTCGCCGAAGGAGTCGTCGAGTGGAGGGGCTGCAGGCCCCGAGGCGAGGTCGTCGCGCACCACGACGGCACCGACGCCGATGGCGCGCATTGCCTCCGGCGAGAGCGCGGTCATCTGCCCGTCGAGCCCGCGGATCGCCTCCGGGTCGACGAGGGGGACGGCGTCGCGGGCCGCGAAGCGGGTGCTGGTCAGCCCTTGGATCGGTTCGTCGCGGGTCCAGCCCCATGTCTGCCGCGCGAATTGCGCTTCGGGCACGACGAGGGTGCGGGTGTGGGCGGCGTTGGCCTCGATGAAGTCGGCTGCGGCCGCCCAGTCCGAGGACACAGCAGTCCACGTGCCTTCGGGCGCGAGGCGCAGTGTCCACGCCGGGGAGGTGGCCAGCACGGTTGCGAGCACCCCGGCGACGACAGCAGGCGTGCGTGCCCGGCTCAGCGCGTACCCGGCGCCCAGGGAGAGCGGAAGGCGCACCAGCGGGTCGAGTTTGTGCAGGTTGCGGAAGGGGGCGGCGGGGCCGTCGAGAAGCGAAAGCCACGCGGTGCCGAGCGGCCCGTGCGCGGCGGCGAGCACACCGGCACCGAGGCACAGCAGCACGACGAAATAGCCGCGCCACGGCATGCCGCGCAATGCGAGTCCCGCCAGGCCGAGCGCCGCGACGGCCAGCGTGAACAGGACGAAAACGGGTTCCGCGACGAGCAGGTGGCCGGCGGTGCGCTCTGTGTCCACGAAGGGCGCCCAGGATGTCGTGCCGCGCAGCACCTCCGCCAGATTCGTCCACCGCGTGGTCACATACGCGGACTCGATGAAATCGGTGAACGGCGGCGAATAGCGCCCGAGCACGAGCAGCGGGCCGATCCACCACGCCGAGACCGCAGCCACCCCGAGCAGCCACTCGGCCAGCGGCTTCCACGCGAAACGGTAGATGAGCAGCACGAACGCGGGCAGGCACGCCATCATCGTTGCGGTCGCGTTCACCGCGCCCATGAGCGCCACGGGAATCACTGCCGCAGCCACATCACCGCGGCGCAGCCGCGGCGCGAACAAGGGCGCCAGCGTCCACGGCACGAGCGCCACGGGCCACGCCTCGGAAGAAATCGCCGTCAGCGTCGTTAGCACCCGCGGGCTCAGCGCGTACAGGAAAGCGGCGACGCTTACGGGCGCCCCCTTCAACCCCACACGCCTGCCCAGCACCACCGTGCCGGAAAACGCAGTGCCCATGACGATGGTCCACCAGATCCGTTGCGCCACCCAGTCCGGTAGCGGTTCGGTCAGCCAGAAGAAGGCGCCGTGGGGGAAGAGGTAGCCGTAGGCCTGGTTCTGGATCTGCCCCAGTGTGAAGCGGTCGGTGTACGCGTGCGTCGCCTCCGCCAGAAATGCGCCGGGATCTGCGGTGAGATCGAATTTCGTGTCGGCGGCGGTGCGCCCGGGAGCCTGCAGGAATGCGAGCAGCGCCAAGACGATCCAGCCCGCCGCGTGCGTCGTATGCGGGCCGCGGGCAGTGAACGTGCGCAGCGCCGGCATCTACTGCCGTGAGCCGTACTCCGGCCCGCCGAGCACAGCTTCATCGGCGGGGACAGCGTTTCCGGACGGCACCTGGTTCTGGGCGGAAAAGGACGCGATGCCCACCACGCCGACGATGCCCAGCACGATTCCGGTGACCGAGCTGGCCAGCACCGGGCCGAAGGTGCGGCGGGGCCACGAGGTACCTGCGCCGGTGCGGCGGGTGCGGATCACGGAGCTCATGGGAATTGAGGGTACCAGGGGGATAGGATTCGAAGGAGGCGTCGATAAGCGAGGACAAGAAGGGGGACGCGATGCGAGTAGCTGTTGTCGCCGTCGGTGCGCTGACGTGCATGCTGTGTGCCGCGTGCGCGGACCCCGAGCCGGAACCTGTGACCGTCGAGGAGACCGAGACGCGAACGGTCACGGAGACTCTGCCTCCGGTGCCCGCTGACCTGCGCGAACGCGTCGCTTCGCTGATGGTCGTCGGCGTGAAGAACTACGACGAGGCGCGCGCCGCTCTCGAGCAAGGCGCAGGCGGTCTCTTCCTGCCCAGCTGGTCCGACCCCGCGCTGCTCACCGAGGAAGGCCGCAACATTAACGCGCTGCGGGCGGAATTCGGCCGGCCGTTCTCCGTCGGCATCGATTTCGAAGGCGGCCGCGTGCAGCGCCACGCAGACATCCTCGGCTCCTTCCCGCCGCCGCGCGACCTCGCGCAACAGCCCCCCGAGGTGATCCGCGGCGCCGGTTACGACGTGGGCCGCACGCTGAAGAAATACGGAATCGACGTGGACTACGCCCCGCTGCTCGACGTCGACGCGACCGGTCTCGACATCGTCGGCGACCGTGCGTTCGGCTCCTCCCCGGAACGTGTCGCGGAAGTCGCCGTCCTGTTCGCGCAGGGGCTTGTCGACGCCGGCGTCACCCCCACCTTCAAGCACTTCCCCGGTCACGGCCGCGCCAGCGGCGACACCCACCACACGCTCGCGCTCACCCCGCCGATCCAGGACCTCCACACATTCGACCTCGCTCCGTATGCCGCTGTCCTGCCAAAATTCCCCCGTGCCTCCGTCATGGTCGGCCACATGGTCGTGCCCGGTGCAGGCGACGCGGACACGCCGTCGTCGCTGAACCCGAACACCTACCGCATGCTGCGCACCGGCGACTACCCGGGCGGGCAGCCATTCAATGGCGTGGCTATCACAGACGACCTATCCGGCATGCGCGCTATCACCGACCACATGCCCACCCCGGTGGCCGTCCGCCGCGCCATCGCCGCCGGAGCCGACCAAGCCCTGTGGTCCTCGGGCGAAGGACTCCGCGAATCCGTCGACGGCATCGTCGCCGCAGTGGAAAAAGGGGAGATTCCTCTCGCCCGCATTGACGAGGCCGCTCTCCGCGTGCAGCTGCAGATGAAGAACGTTTCCAACTAGCCCTTTTCCCGCCGTCGGATCCAGGGTCAACTACCCTTAAAGCCCGTGAGTAGTGTGCAAGCGAAACGTGAGGCTGGCGGTGCCCGCGGGTGGAAAATCGCGGCGGGCTTTCTCGTCGGCCTGCTCGTCCTCCTTCTGGGGCTGTACCTGGCCGATGTCGCGTTCAACCGCGGCAACGTCCCGCGCGGCACCGCCGTCGGCGGAGTCGAAGTCGGCGGCATGGAACCCGCAGCCGCAGTAGACAAGCTGAGCAGTGAGCTCGGCAACGTCAACGAGAAGCCTGTCACCGTCACTGCAGGTGAAAAGAACACCGAATTCGTCCCGGCCAGCGCCGGGCTCGGGCCCGATTGGCCGGCCACCGTCGAGGCAGCGGGAAGCGAACCGCTCAATCCCGTGGCCCGCTTTTTGGGTCTGTTCCGCACCAACGAGGTAGAGATCGTCTCCACCGCCGATGACAACGCCTTGCAACCGATCGTCGAACGCGTGGCCAAGGATCTCACCGTCGCGCCGACCGACGGCGCCGTGGCGATCAAGGACGGCAAAGCCGATGTCACGGAACCGAAAAAGGGCCAGGACATCGACGGCGGCGAGCTCAAACGCGCCATGTCCGCCAACTGGCTCAATCCGTCAGGTGTGAAAGTCGACCCCACAGTCACCGAGCCCGCCATCGGCGACGACGTGGTCAAGGAAACTGTGGACGGCCCCGTCGCCCGCGCACTCGACGGCCCGCTGACCCTGAAGGGCCAGAAAGACACCGACGCTGTCATCGACGGCGAGAAAATGGGGGACGTTGTCGCCTTCCGCAACGACCCGAAGCAGCACCGGATCGTGCCCGAAGTCAATTCCGACGCTGCCCAGGGCATCTTCGCCGAGCAGCTGAAAGACACCGTTATAGAGGGCAAGAACGCCACCATCTCAGCTGCGGGTGAGGTCAGTCCGTCCGTCGACGGCAACGAGATCCGCTGGGAAGAAACCATGAAGGATTTCGGCGAGCGCGTACTCGGCGACCAGCCCCGCACCTGGGAAGCCCAGTACCGTGAAGTGCCCGCTACCTTCACTACCGAGCAAGCGCACAACGCCACCTTCAACGACGTGGTCGGCGAGTTCACCACCGGCGGATACAGTTCCGCTTCCGGCACCAATATCTCCATCGTTGCCTCCACGGTCAACGGTGCCGTGGTCAGTCCGGGGGAGACCTTCTCCCTCAACGGTTACACAGGCCCCCGCGGAACAGCTCAGGGCTACGTCGAATCCGGCATCATCATCGACGGGCGTGCCGGTAACGCCGTCGGCGGCGGCATCTCGCAGTTCGCCACCACCCTCTACAACGCCGCGTACTTCTCCGGGATGACGGATATCGACCACACTCCGCACTCCTACTACATCTCCCGTTACCCGGCTGGCCGCGAGGCCACCGTCTACGAGGGCGCCATCGACCTTGTGTTCCGCAACGACACTCCGCATCCGGTGAAGATCGAGACCAGTTACGGCGGCGGCCAGATCACGGTGCGGATGAAGGGCGTCAAGGACCGCGAAGTGGAGTCCATCAACGGCGGACGCTGGGGTTACACCTCACCTAGCCCGAAGAGCGTCTCCGGCGGCGAGTGCGTCCCGTCCGGCGGCGCCCAGGGCTTCACCACCTCCGACACCCGCGTTGTCCGCGATTTGGCCGGTAACGAGATCTCCCGAGAGACTCAGACCACGGTGTATAACCCGCAGCCGATCGTGCAGTGCGGGTAAGGGTTCACGCCTCCGTTTTAGCTGGGCGTTCCAATCCCCACAGGGTTAGCTCAGTGATTTCCTCGTCGCGCATCATCAACTGGTGGATCGGCGCGCCGGGGATCTCCACGTTCACCACGTCGGCGCCGTCGATAGGTACGAGTTGCGACGCGCTGTTCGGCGTGACCAGTGTGTCGCGCGTGGAGTATAGCGAGGTGTAGACCACCGACGGGTCTGTGTCCGGCAGGGGATCGGCGTGCTCGCGCATCCACGGCGACCCGGCAAGTTGCTGCGGAACGCTCGCGCTGAGCAGCAGCTTGGTCAACCGGGGGAACTGTTCGACGCGTTTGAGTACGCGTGGCGCTTTGCCTTCCAAATCTGTGCCGTGGAAATTCGCGCCCATGGCCACCACGCGCCGCACTTTGGGTGTGCCGCCCTGCGCGATGAAGAGCTTGGTCAGCAGACCGCCCTGCGAGTGCGCCACGATGTCCACCTGCTGCGCGCCCGTCGCCGCGAGGACTTTATCCACGTTCTCCCGCAGCTCCTCCAGCGAGTCCTCCAATGGCCCCGTTCCATATAGGCCGGGCAGGAACATGCGCCCGTAATTGAAGCCCCACACCCAGTAGCCGTGGTCGCGCAGATAGCGCGCGTTGCGGCGGAACCCGCTCGTCCGGCTATGAATGCCGTGCACGTACAGCACTGGTGTGTCGTGCTCCGGAGTGAAATCCGGCAGGTTGAAAATCGGCTCGGTCCAGCGGGCCACTGTCGAACGCAGCTTATCGACGACGCGTTGTGTCACACTCACACCCCCACAGCATAGGTGCGCGGATGACGGAAACCCCACGGCCTGTAAAGGAGCAGGCCATGGGGCTGGAATTGTCATCCGTGACAATCGTGGAAAGGAGTACTACCTTAGTTGTTGATACATCACCAAAAAGGAGTGTTGTTCAATGAAAGCGTTCGGGTTCTTGAGCTTCGGGCACTACGCCTTCGGTGGCCAGCAGGGTCCGTCTGCGGAAGAGATCGCCAAGATCCACCTGGAGATCGCTCAGGCCGCCGACGAGATCGGCGTGAATAATGCGTCCTTCCGTGTCCACCACTTCGTGCCGCAGGCCTCCGCCCCGATGCCGTTGCTCGGTGCCGTCGCCGCCACCACCAAACACATCGAGGTGGGCACCGGAGTGATTGACATGCGCTATGAAAACCCGCTCTACCTCGCCGAAGAGGCCGCGTCGCTATTCCAGCTCTCCGGTGGCCGCGTGGCCTTGGGTGTCTCGCGCGGCGCCCCCGAGGTGGCTGACCGCGGCTGGGAGGTATTCGGCTACAAGGGCGAGTCGCCTAACGGCGCGGACGTGGCACGCGCTCACCTCGAGGCGTTCATGGCCGCAGTGGACGGCAATGGGTTCGCCACTGCTGCTCCGCTGGAGCGGCAGTACCCCAATATGTTCCAGCCCGGCTCCGCCCTGCCGGTCTTCCCCATGGCGCCCGAGTTGCGTAAACACATCTTTTACGGCTCCGGCACCCACACCTCAGCGGAACAGACCGCCAAGGACGGGTTGAACCTGATGTCGTCCACCCTGGTTTCCGAGACCACCGCTGAGACTCTGGGTGAAATCCAGGCTGACCAGATCAGCCGCTACCGCGCCGCGTGGAAGGAGGCGGGCCACTCGTGGACGCCGCGCGTGTCGGTGTCGCGCTCCATTTTCCCCATTGTCGACGGAGCGGACAAGCAGATGTTCGGTGTGCAGTCCTCCGGTTCCGACCAGGTGGGCGCGCTGCCTGATGTCGGCACCACCACCTTCGGCCGCACCTACGCCGCCGAGCCGGACAAGCTCATTGAGCAGCTCAAAGCCGACCCCGCCGTCATGGCCGCCGACACACTGCTGATCACCATCCCCACCGGCATGGGTGCGGATGTCAACGTGAAGATCTTGGACAATTTCGCCACCCACGTCGCCCCCGCGTTGGGCTGGCAGCCGAACACCAAAGGCCCCGTCACCGGCTACCCCATCGACTAATTACAAAAACCGGCACCTTGGAAGATTGAAAACCAAGATGCCGGTTTATCCACCATGCCGCGACTCATCTGTCAACAATGTCGCGACTGAGGACAATGGAGCCGGCGACGAGAATCGAACTCGCACTCTCAGCTTGGGAAGCTGATGTTCTACCACTAAACTACGCCGGCGCGCTGGTTGCTTGAACAGCGAGAGTCATCGTAGCACCGCTTGCCGCGGACTCCGAAAATCCCTCCCTCAAACCCACTGGAGGCGACACCGTAAGATGGGTCTGTGCTTCTTTCTGACCGCGACATTCGTTCCGCCATCGACTCCGGCCGTCTGAGCATCGACCCGTTCAGCCCGGACCTGGTCCAGCCGTCCAGCGTGGACGTCCGCATCGACCGCTTCTTCCGCGTGTTCAACAACTCCAAGTACACGCACATTGACCCGAAGAAGGAGATGCCGGAGCTGACCACCGAGGTGGAGGTGCCGGAAGGCGAGCCGTTCGTGCTGCATCCCGGCGAGTTCGTCCTCGCCGCCACGCTGGAGAAGTTCACGCTGCCGGCCGACCTTGCAGGCCGCCTCGAAGGCAAGAGCTCCCTCGGCCGCCTGGGCCTGGTCACCCACTCCACCGCGGGCTTCATCGACCCGGGCTTTTCCGGTCACATCACCCTGGAGCTGTCCAATGTGGCCAACCTGCCCATCACCCTCTGGCCGGAGATGAAGGTCGGGCAGCTCGCCTTGTTTCAGATGTCTTCGCCCGCCGAGACCCCCTATGGTTCCTCCGTCCTCGGGTCGAAGTACCAGGGGCAGCGCGGCCCGACGCCGTCGAAGGCGTACCTCAACTTTCGGTAGGGGCGCGCGGTCACGGGTTCAATCTGCCTTTGATTGCAATGAATGCCCGTTGATGGGTAGTTGTTTATGGTCTCTGAACTGCGCGAACACGGGCTCCGGCTGCAAATGTGCTGGTGAATGAAGTGCAATTTAAGATGTGTCTGCGTCAGGCTTAATTGCAAAATCGGCCATTTTTGCAATTAAGGATCCGGCACGGGGTGGAAGTCGTGGCCGAGCCGTAGGCGCGCAGCTTCGCGTATGACTAGGCTTATTTTCAACAGGTTTTCATTAACGGAAAGCGTTTTCACCTACGTTCTATTCGCGAAAACGTGAAACCGACAGAAAAAGGAGCGACCATGACCACTGCCAACGAGAACTCCCACAACCACGGCTGCTGCGGCGGCCACGGCCACCACCACGCCGATGAGAACGCCTCGCTGGAGCAGCGCGACCTCGGCCTGAAGGATGTCCATGCCGCTGGCGGCAGCTGCGACTGCGCGCCGGGCGAGTGCACGTGCGGTCACAAGCACGGCACTGCACAGCACGAAGCAGTCCAGGGCGGTGTCCCCGACCACGGCGACTGCGAGTGCGAGCAGTGCAAGAACGCCGACCGCGAGCGTCAGCAGGAAGCGGCGAAGAGCTGCGGCTGCGGTTGCGGGCACGGTGAGGCCAGCGCGGACAAGGACTTCACCGACCCGGACACCGTGAATGCGGATGGGACGAACCCGGCTGTGCGGACCGTCGATAAGGCTGAGGGCTACGACGAGAACGCGGGCTGGAACGACGGAAATCTGCCGTCGGAGTCCGGTTCGGCGAGCGCCAGCGGCGCCGGCAACAACGACGAGGGCCAGATCAACTAGTCCAATTCGCCGGTCCCCTGCCAAATCAAGCGCGGCGGGTCATAATGTCCCGTATGCGCATGACTGTGATTGGGACTGGATACCTGGGTGCAACGCACGCCGCCTGCATGGCGGAGTTGGGCCACGAGGTGCTCGGCATTGATGTTGACCAGGCGAAGATCGACGCGTTGAAGGACGGCAAGGTTCCGTTCTACGAGCCGGGTCTGCCCGAGGTGCTCGAGCGCAATATCGAGTCCGGCCGCCTAGGCTTCACCACCGATTACGAGGAAGCGGCCGCTTTTGCCAACGTCCACTTCATCGGC
>OJLS01000323.1_pt1 | contig 10682 bp, 10 predicted proteins | sample 1597081 | NCBI WGS metagenome assembly OJLS01 (sample SAMEA3904663, study PRJEB24821) | metagenome | biome: Builtin; feature: hospital; material: surface | place: USA | collected 2013-05-22
GATATCGATGTGGGGATCATCGAGATCACCGACCCGGAACGCTACATGGACCTCGTGGGCAAGCCGATTGAGACCGCCCTCTACTCCGGGGACATCTCTTCGGGGGAGAAGATCTGTAAGACCGGGGCCACCACGGGTTTCACCTGCGGTGATTTTGAGGCGTCCGGGCGCACGCAGATCATCCGCACCGACACCGGCAGCGAACGGGAGACCTACGGCGACATCGCCCACGTCTGCGCCCTGCCGGGCGATTCTGGCGGACCTGTTTTCTATCTCATTGGCGGGCGCGCCAGCATCATCGGGGTTGTTTCCGGTACTGAAGCCGGCCGCGCGAATGAGCCGTGCGATGCAGAAGGATCCGCTTCGAAGATGATGTCCTATTCGAATTACGATCAAGTCATGAAAGTCGTCGACCGCGTTGTCCCGGGGGTCGATTGGGTGGGGCAGACTTGGTAGGGCGACAGTGAAACGTCGATAAGCTTCTGCTTAAAAGACGTCGGACTCCCACCACGCGTCCGCTCTACCGCGTTCCTTGACAAGGCGGTGGACCTTCTCCGGAGAGTAGGTGTAGAAGCGGATCTGTTCCACGGCGCGGGGGCGGCGCACTTCATGCCAGGTTTTGCCAATGCGCTCGGCCTCTTTCTCGCCGGAGACGTACCACGTCATGGACACGTAATTGGAATTGCCGTAGCCGGGATTATTGGCAAAGTCGATGGAATCCGCTTTTCCGTCGAGCGCCACGGTGAGCATCCGCTGGATCGTTTCGTCCGGCATAGTGGTGTAACAGAATCCGTTGAACGTCACCCGAACGTTATCGGGTGTGGTCAGCGCCATCGAGTCCACGCAATTCTGCTCGAGGAGACGACTGACGTGCCCCGTGAAATCCGGCAGGTCATTCAACGCCTCATCCGTAATTCCGCCGACAACCGCGACACCTGTGTACGTGCGCGCTGTCTTCGCGTCAGCAATGAAGCGCGTGCGTATCGACGCCCTCACCTGGTCCTCACTCGTCTCCGGCGGAGCCGGCTTCGGCGGGCGGGACACGCTGGTCTGGCCGTCCGATTCGGTCACCGTGGTCACTGCAGGGGTCTCGCTAGTTGACGATGATGTGGCCGTACCCGTCATCGTCGCTGAGGAACTCGCCGCGCGCTCCTCGGCGGAGGACTCGTAATTGACCACGCCGATGGCGAGCACGAGACAGACGATCAGTAACGCGCCGAAGCCCACGATGAATGCCGCCGCGGGGATGCGGCGGTGGGGCTGTGTGTCGGGATCGGTGGTGCTGACCTGCGTGCTCATGATGCACACGATGTTAGTTCACCCTCTCGTCCGCGCGGGGATGCGGGACGTAGACTTGGGCGGCGAAGTTTTCCCGTGCTCGTCGACAAGAAAGGTGCGCTCCATGCCCATCCCAGAATTCATCGTGGCTACCCGGGAGAAGATCGGCACTGATTTGATGTGGATCCCGGCCGTGTCGGCGGTGGTGTTGCGTGATTCCACAGACGATTCGCCCTGGGCCGTGCCCGAGGTACTCCTGGTGAAACGCGCCGACAACGGTGAATGGACACCCGTCACGGGAATCTGCGACCCGGGCGAGGAGCCCCACGACGCGGCAGTGCGCGAGGTGAAAGAGGAGACGGGGATAGCCGCGCACGCTGCTGCGCTGCTCGGCGTCGGTGCAGTCGGGCCGATCGTCCACGCCAACGGCGACAACGCCAGCTACATGTCCGTCGCGCTGCGACTTGAAGCCGAGGATCCGGCTGCTATTCCCGCTGTCGGCGACGACGAGAACGAGGAGACCGGCTGGTTCTCCATCGCCCACATGCCAGTCAACGACCCGAAGTGGCGCCTAGTCATCGCCGATGCTGTCGCGCAACGCAAGCACCCGGCAGCATTCACCCCGCGCATGGGCTTTGCCAAACGCTGATTTCCGCATGACGGACAGCTACCAGTTCGGCATTGACGTCAGCGAGCACCAGGACGGGCTGAGCCTCGTCCAAGCGGCGGCCCAAGGCGTCGAGTTCGTCATCGTGCGCACCACCGACGGGACCTACCAGGACCGTACGTACGCATCGCATGTGGAGGATGCGCACCGCGCCGGGCTGCCGGTGGAGGCCTACCATTACCTGCGCAATCCTTCAGAGGGTACGACGGTGGCTGAGCAGGTCGACGCCGCCTGCGCTGTCATGGGGGAGTACGTCTATCCGGTCTGGCTGGATTGCGAGACCCCCGCGGGGTTGGCCCGCGACCATGTGCGCCGTGCCCGTGATCTCTTCCTTGCGCGGGGAGTGCCAGTTGCAGGGGTGTACACGTATCCGCGGTATTGGCGTTGGCGGATGCTGGGGGCCAATACCGCCGAGTTTGGGGCAGTGTGGGTCGCTGATTACGGTGCCGACGCTTCGGGGCCTCCGCGCGAGCTCCTATCTGGCAGACAGTGGCCAGGGGACGTCGGCAAGCAAACACCCGCGATGTGGCAGTTCGGATCGCGTGGCACAGTCGCCGGCTACGAAGTCGACGTCGATGTGCGGCGCGTGATCAGCACGTAGGCGGCAGCCGTGGCGGCGACGGTTGCCGCCACCGAAAGCGCCAAACCGGTAGTGGTTACCGTGTTGAGGCTCACCCCGTTCACGTCGAACGCTTCAGGCGCATACGCGAACGTGTTGCCCACCGCATGGACCGCTGCAGCCGCCTCAATTCCGCCGGTGGTGTAGGTCAGGAACATCGCGCACGCCGCGAAGACACCAACACTGACCATTCCCTTCCAACCGTAATGGTGGCCCGACAAGAAGAACAAGAACGGCAGGAAGTATGCCACTAGAGCGGGGGAGAACCACTGGCCGATGATCTGCACCAACGAGCCGCGGAAGAACAGCTCCTCCGACAGCGACTGCAGCGGAGCCATCGCGATAATGACGGCGAGCGCACCGATATTGACCAGCCCGACCGCCGCGCCCGAGCGGTCGGAATTGAGGATGGCGTAGATTCCCTCCGCACCGAGGAACACCAATGCTGGGAGGAGGGCGAGACCGAAGTTCTTCCAGCGGAAGCGTCGCTCCACCGACCACAGCGCACGTGGGTCGCGGCCGGTGAGGCGCGCGGCGATGAAGCCCGCCGGAATTGCCGCTACCCAGCCGATGAACGTCACGCAAGCCAGATACGGGTGATCGGCGAAATCAAACTCGTCGAATGCGCTGATGTCAGGTTGCGCCACCTGCTCGTAGAGGTAGAACAACCCAGTCGCCGCACTCGTCAACGCCACCAGCAGGACGAGTGCGAGGATGAGCTCCACGAGTGGGCGCCACCACGCTGGCCTTGAAGCGTAGCCATCCGCGGGTTCCCGCCCTTCATTGACGGGGAGGCGATGCGCGCGGCCGAGAAGGTGGTACGAGCTCATAACTGAACTCTATCGCTCCACGAAACTAGCGGCGAATGAGATCGTCCCGGTTCAAATCGCGGCAGTCGAATAAGAACAACGACGCAAATGCGGCCGGCTATGCGGCGCTTGCGGCAACGACCTATGCCGACTCGTTCAACGCTTTCAGTTTGCGGCCCTCGGCGACCCAGCTGAGAAACCGGGCGGAGCACAGTGACCAGTGCACGATGAGGAGCACCGGGATGCTTAGCGCGATCACGTCGAGAAGTTCTGAACCGTTGACAAGCGCTAGCTGGTGCCCGCCCATGCTCACCGTGCCGGGCGGGAATGTGCACGCCCACCAGGCAGGCGAGTAGTCCACCCAGCGCGCGACATTGGGGTAGAAGGTGAACATCGCGAAAATCGCCAAAGGGATGGCGATTCCGAGGGCGATGAGCCCGTAGACGATGGACACTGGGCCCGGGTAGAGGATCTGCATCGCAGTGGTGGATTGCCCGACCACACCCAGCGGGACCCATGCGGTCGCGGAATTCGCACCCTTCAGATCAACCTTGCCACGCCACGTTGCCCAGTAGACACGAACGAACACCGGCACCGCGGTCAGGATCGACATGGCGAAGAAGATAGTGCCCATCACGTGGTACATCTCGCCGTAGTCGCGTGCGAGCCAGCCGGCGACCGACGCCGAAATCATCGGGCCGACAAGTGGCAGGCCCCAAGTGAAACGCGGGGTGCCGTCGAAACGCGTGAGCTGAATCGCCCACGTGACCACGGTAACGGGCGCACCGATCCAGAAGCCGATGAGACGGTACACGCCCTGGTCTGTGAGGCCTGACAGCGCGGCGCCGAGCGCCAAGATGCCGATGAAGAACATCGACCATTCCGCCATTGAGGTGCGTTCCCAGCTCGGGTGGCGGTACCGCAGGAATCCCACGACGAGGGCGATCAGAATCGCGCACGCGATTGACGCAAAAATCGCCGAGCCGACGAGCATGTGCTCCTCGACCAGCAAGCGGGAGACAATTGAAGTGCCCATGAGGCTGCCGCCCCACGCCGGTCCTGGAGGGGGAAGTTTGCGGAACTTATCAGTCACTCCGCATATGGTAATGATCGCTGGAGAACTTGTGAAAAATTAAAAACAACCCACGGAATCCGGTGACGGAAACCGTGGGTCGTGGGGTCCTTCAGGGGCCGGCGGCTTTAGACGTCGAAGTACATTTCGTAGTCGAGCGGCGTCGGGCGCAGACGAGCCGGAGTGATTTCATCGTCGTTCTTGAGCTTGATGTAGGTCTCAATCAAGTCTTCGGTGAACACGTCGCCCTCGGTGAGGAACTCGTGGTCTTCCTCCAGCGCAGCCAGCGACGCCTCGAGGGAGGTCGGTGCCTGCGGAATGGACTTCGCCTCCTCCGGCGGGAGCTCGTAGAGGTCCTTGTCCACCGGCTCGTGCGGCTCAATACGGTTCTTCACACCGTCAATGCCAGCCATCATCATGGCAGCGAAGCCGAGGTACGGGTTGCCGCTCGGGTCCGGCGCACGGAACTCGATGCGCTTGGCCTTCGGGTTCGAGCCCGTGATCGGGATGCGGATTGCGGCGGATCGGTTGCGCTGGGAGTACACGAGGTTGATCGGGGCTTCAAAGCCCGGGACCAGGCGGTGGTACGAGTTCAGTGTCGGGTTGGTGAACGCCAGCACGGCACCGGCGTGGTGCAGGATGCCGCCGATGTAGAAGCGGGCAATGTCGGACAGGCCGCCGTAACCGGACTCGTCGTAGAAAAGCGGCTCGCCGTCCTTCCACAGGGACTGGTGAGCGTGCATGCCGGAACCGTTGTCACCGGCGATCGGCTTCGGCATGAACGTCGCGGTTTTGCCCCACTCGTGAGCGGTGTTCTTGATGATGTACTTGAACGTCTGCAGATCATCGGCAGCGTGCAGGAGCGTGTTGAACTTGTAGTTGATTTCCTGCTGGCCACCAGTGCCCACCTCGTGGTGGAAGCGCTCGATCTCGAAGCCGGCGTTGGCCAGGTTCATCGTCATCGCGTCGCGGACGTCCATGGTCTGGTCCACCGGCGGCACCGGGAAGTAGCCGCCCTTCATCGGGGTCTTGTGGCCCAGGTTCGGGGAGCCGGCGTGCTCCGTCTCGCGCTCGCGGTTCCACCAGCCCTCAATGGAATCCACCTCGTAGAACGCCTTATGCGCGTCGACGGAGTAGCGGACGGAATCGAACAGGTAGAACTCGGCCTCAGCACCGAAGAAGCAGGTGTCGGCGATACCGGTGGAGGCGAGGTACTCTTCGGCTTTCAGCGCCACGTTGCGCGGATCACGGGAAAAGGCTTCGTGAGTGAACGGGTCGTTGACGAAGAACTTCACGTTCAGGGTCTTGGTTTTACGGAACGGGTCCACCTGGGCGGTGGCCAGATCCGGCATGAGGATCATGTCGGACTCATCAATCGTCGTAAAGCCGCGAATCGACGAACCGTCGAATGCGAGACCTTCCTCCACCGCGTCTTCGTCGAACATGGAAGCCGGAATGCTGAAGTGGTGCTCAATGCCAGGAACATCAGTGAAGCGGACATCCACAAATTCGATGTCCTCATCCTTGATGAATTTCATTGTGTCCTGGATGTTGTCAAAGCCCACGGGTAAAACTCCTTGAGTGCAAATTGGGTGCTTCCAACGATCGTACATTGAAAACCGGGCCCTCCGCGGAGCTTAACGGCACCGAAGTTTCTTAGAGTTCGGAATGCGAAACTCGTACTCTATCCTTGACCACCATGGGTAATGCGCAGCGCGGCGGCAACGCCGGAAATCAACCGTCAACTCCAGCCGGCGGTTCCGACAACGAGTACATGGTCGGCCGCTGGCCGGGTGAGCACCTCGGCATGCCGCAGACAGGCAGCGGTTCGATGGCCTCTGTCATGCGGCGCGCTGGAGGCGTGCTCATCGACTGGGTCATTTGCTGGATCGTCGCCGGTTTCATCGTCATGAACACCCACGCTTTGGGCGGGATCTCGACGCTGACGTACTTTCTGTGGCTGGTGCTGGGAATCATCAGCGGCTGGCTCTTCGCACGCACCCCGGGGATGGCAGTGTTGGGGATGGGGGTTGCACGTGTAGATAAGCCTGGTGAGACCGTCGGTTTCTGGCGCGCTGCGGTGCGCACCATCCTCACCGGATTCATTTTTCCGGCGGCGATTGTCGACGCTGACGGCCGCGGCATGCACGACCGCGCGACCGGAACAGCAGTAATCCGCTCGTAGCCTGCTTCGGCTCACGAGCGGACGAGCTGTGTGGGAAATCCTATTTGCCCTTGCGCTGCTGCATGCGGCGCATCTTGCGGTTCATTCCCGCCATGTTCTGCGCTTGGTGCGGCATCGGGCCCTTCGGCAGACCCGCACGCTGCCCGCCGCGGATATTGTCCATCGCCTCGAGCTTTGCGTTGACGGAGTAGACCTCGTCCTTGCTGTAGTTCTTCGGCAGCTTGAGCAGGTGACGCTGGAGCTTCTTCGGCGGGACTTGGCCTTCACCGGACCCCACGAATACCTCGTGGATGGGCACGCCGGCGACAAGGCGGTCGATGCGCTTGCGCTCCCTTTCCATCATCGGCTTCAAACGCTTCTCGTTGCCCTCGCCGACGAGAATGATGCCCGGGTTGCCCACCACGCGGTGAACCGTGTCCATCTGCGGGTTCGCGGCTACACCAGTCTTGGTCAGCCACACGATACCCATGGTGTTGCGCATGTTCTCCAGCGTCCAACCGGCAGCACCGGGGGTGTCGCCCACCTCGTCGTACATCGAGCCCTCGAGGCGGCGGGTGAAGATGAACATAGCTAGCACGAAGCCGAAGAGCAGGCCGAGCACCAGCATGAACCACTGGCCGTTGAAGAGCAGGCCGATGAGGAAGAACAACAGGCCTACGCCCAAAATGGCGGCCAGCATCAGCGGGATCAATTTCTTGTCGCGCTTGCGCTGGAGGTTGAACGCCTGCCAGATCTGCGAACGGGTCTGCTTGCGTTGCGTGCGCTTTGCCGAGCGCTGCTCTTTCTTCGCGGATTTCTCGGCGGCGCTTGCCTTCTTGTCCTTTGCCATGGTCACCAGACTATCGAAGAGGCTGCGGGACGCACGAACTGCCACTGACTGAGGAAAAGAAAACCCGCCGCCTCCGACAGTGCGGTGGCGACGGGAAAAGTAACGTGGGCTGGCGCTTACAGCGGGGTCAGCTCAGCGTTGAGGTGCAGCTTGTCCGGCTTGGACGAACCGCGCAGCTGAATCCCGTAGGAGCCGTTGTCCTCTTCGATGGTCCACAGCGCGACCTGCGCCGGGATCACCACGGGTTTGACGAACTCGACGGAGTAGCGCAGTGCCTCCGGCAGCTTGCCTTCGAGGGGAGCGAGGACCGCCGCCGCCGAGTACATGCCGTGGGCGATCCGAGCCGGGAACCCGAAGAGCTTCGCACCCAGGTTGGAGGTGTGGATCGGGTTGTGGTCGTTGGATGCCTCGACGTAGGCGTTGACGTCGGAGCCGGTCCAGCGCCAGCGGGCATTCGGCTTGAACTCCGGAAGCTCCGGCTTGGGCAGCACCTTGCCGGAATCCTCCGCGCGGGTGGTCACACTGACATCCGCCGACTTGGCGAATTTCGCGCCCATCCCCAGGAACGTCGAGGTCTGGCGCCACACCGGCTCGCCGGCGGTGTCGCCCTCGGCGAAGATCTCGGTGACGATGTCCACCAGCAGCCCGCGGCGGTGCGGGCGGAGGTTTTCACCGTGGGAGCGGATCGTGTACGTCTCATCCACCGTCAGGGTGCGGGACTGCTCTATCACGTTGGTCACGTGCACCGCGCCCATCGCCGGGTAGGGGAAGTCGGGACGGGAGAGCAGCTCCATGACGAGCGGGAAGGAGAGCACGAAGAAGTACGTCGGTGGGATCTCGTTGCCCAGGCGCAGACCCGTCGAGCTGGTGTAGTCGGCCAGGTTCTCCTGGTCGATCTTCACGCCGCTGACCTCGATCGCGGAGGTCGGGTCCGTCTTCGCCTCGCGCGTGCCACCGACACCGGGGACTGCGCTCAGGAAGATCTTGCGGTTGATCGCCTTCAGGTCCGGGATGGACTTCAGCGTCTCGTAGGTGCGGTCCGCACCAGCCGCCACCTTCTTCTCACCGTCGCCGGCGGCGTCGGCGGCCTTTTCCTTGACCTCGTTGGCCTTCTGCTCGGCCTTATCGCTCAGTTCCTCGACCTTGCCGGAGACGTTCTTCTTGACGTCCTCAAACACTTCGGCAGCCTTCTCGGCCACGTCCTCGGCCTTGTCCTGGGCATTGGCGGCAGCTTCCTTCGCGTCGGCCGTGGCTTCAGCTGCGGCCTCATCGGCCTTCTTCTTGGGGTCCTTGTCGTCGCCCTTGTTCACAGCAGTAGTCATGGTGCTTACGCTCCCAACAGGTTCTGGCCGCAGACGCGGACCGTGTTGCCGTTGACGGCGACGGAGGACGGTGCAGAGAAGTACGCGACCGTCTCGGCGACGTCGACCGGACGACCGCCCTGGTTCAGGGAGTTCAGGCGGCGGCCGACCTCACGTGGGCCGAACGGCATCGCTGCGGTCATGTCGGTCTCGATGAAGCCCGGCGCGACGGCGTTGATGGAGCCGCCAAGCTCGGCGATGCGGTCGGACAAGGCGTCGACGAAGCCGACGACACCGGCCTTGGTGGTGGCGTAGTTGGTCTGGCCGCGGTTACCAGCGATACCGGCCATGGAGGACACGCCGACGATGGCGGGCTTCTCGGCGAATGCGTCGGCGTCGAGAAGAGCCTCGGTGATGCGGACCGGCGCAACGAGGTTGATGTTCTGGACCATGTTCCAGCGGCCCTCGTCCATGTTCACGAGCAGCTTGTCGCGGGTGACGCCGGCGTTGTGCACGATGGTGTCGATCTTGCGGCCGTAACGCTCCTGGGCGTGCTTGGCAATCACTTCGGCAGCCTTCGGGTCGGTCACGTCGAGCGGGAGAGCGGTGCCCTTGACCTTGTTGGCGGTTTCGGCGAGGCCTTCACCGGCCTGCGGAATGTCCACGCAGATGACCTTGGCGCCGTCGCGGGCGAGGGTCTCCGCGATGGTCGCACCGATGCCGCGCGCAGCACCGGTGACCACAGCGAGGCGGCCCTCAAGCGGCTTCTCCCAGTTCTCCGGGAGCTGAACGTCGACCGGGGTGATGCGGATGACCTGGGCATCGACGAAGGCGGACTTGCCGGACAGCAGGAAGCGGAGGGTGGACTCGACCTTATTGATCTGGGTGCCGTCGATCTCCGGGTCCACGTACACCAGCTGGACCGTGGCAGCCTTGAGCATTTCCTTTGCCAAGGAGCGGGTGAAGCCCTCCAGCGCCCGGGCGGCGATGCGGGCATCGGCGTCGTCGATAAGCTCCGGCGTGGTGCCGATAACGACGATGCGTGCGTTGTCCAGGACCTTCTTCAGCTGAGGGTTGAAAAAGTTGTAGAGCTCGACGAGGTCTTCCGGCTTCTTCAGCTCGGTCGCGTCGAAGACGATGCCGGCGCGCTTGGTGTCAGCTTCGGCCTTGATGAGCTTGTACGGGCCCTCGAGCAGGGGCGTCAGCTCACCGGCGAGGCGACCGCTGCCGCCGACGACGACCGGGCCGTGGAGAAGAGGCTCGCCCTGCTTGTAGCGGCGCAGGGGGTATCCCTGGGGGACGCCGGCTTTCGCGGCAAGGGGGGAGTTGATGATCTGTTCGAGGAGGCCTTTCGATGCCACAATATTCTCCTTCATTTTCGGCAACAGCGACCGTTCCAATTCGGTAGCTCTGTGTCGAATACTATTATAAGATCGCAATGGTGACGAACCTTACAAAGTTCGAACTTTGTAAAATGCCAGACATCAATCTCACGGTAAACAACTGATCAGCAGTTAATTACCTCGAGCTCCATGGGAAGTGCAGGAACTAAGCATGAATCAACCCCGCAAAGTAGCCATCCTCGGCGGAAACCGTATCCCGTTCGCGCGTTCCAATAAGGAATATGCGAACGCCTCGAACCAGGACATGCTGACTTCGGTGATCAACGGCCTTGTCGCCCGCTATGGCCTGCAGGATCAGGAGCTGGGTCTCGTCGTCGGTGGCGCAGTGCTCAAGCATGCCCGCGACTTCAACCTCGTGCGCGAGTCCGTGCTCGGCTCCGAGTTGGCCTCCACGACCCCGGCCTTCGACGTGCAGCACGCGTGCGGCACGTCGCTGACGTCCGCGATCCAGGTCGCCGACGCGATTGCGCTTGGCCGCATCGAGAATGGCATTGCCTGCGGCGCTGACACCACGTCCGA
>OJLS01000326.1_pt1 | contig 10589 bp, 11 predicted proteins | sample 1597081 | NCBI WGS metagenome assembly OJLS01 (sample SAMEA3904663, study PRJEB24821) | metagenome | biome: Builtin; feature: hospital; material: surface | place: USA | collected 2013-05-22
CGGACAAGCTCGTGGTCTCCCGCACCATGTCCAAGGCTTTCGACTTCGCAGGCGGCCGGCTGGGCTATTTCGTCGCAGCACCGGCTTTCATCGAGGCGGTCATGCTCGTCCGCCTGCCGTACCACCTGTCTGTTCTGTCCCAGGCCGCGGCGCGGGTGGCGCTGCGGCATGCGGGGGAGACGCTTGCGAACGTCGATAAGCTCGCGTCCGAGCGCGAGCGTGTGCAAGCTGCGCTACTGAAGCTGGGGTACAAGGTTGTGCCGAGCGAGTCGAATTTCCTTTTCTTCGGCGATTTCGACGATGCCGCGGCAGCGTGGCAGGAATTCCTCGACCGCGGTGTGCTTATCCGCGATGTGGGGGTGCCCGGGCATTTGCGTGTGACAATCGGGTTGGATGAAGAAAACGACGCATTCCTCGCCGCGGCGGGGGAGTTGGCGAAGGAGAACAACAATGGCTGACCGCATCGGTAAGGCACAGCGGACAACGAGCGAATCCGACATCTCCGTCGAGATCAACCTCGACGGAACCGGACAGGTTCAGGTGGACACGGGTTTGCCGTTCTTCGACCACATGCTCACGGCATTCGGCACCCACGGCAGCTTCGACCTGACCGTCAAGGCGGCAGGCGACACGCACATCGACGCGCACCACACCGTCGAGGACACCGCGATCACGCTCGGTTGGGCGCTCATTGACGCAGTCGGGGACAAGAAGGGCATCCGCCGCTTCGGCTCCATGTCGCTGCCGATGGACGAGACCCTCGTGGAGGCCGTCGTGGATATTTCCAACCGGCCCTACTTTGTCATGAACGGCGAGCCGGAGAACATGGAATGGCAGATCATCGGCGGGCACTACGCCACCGTGATCAACCGCCACTTCTTCGAGACGTTGGCGTACAACGCGCGCATCACCCTCCACGTCAATGTCCGGTACGGCCGCGACCCGCACCACATCACGGAGGCCGAGTACAAGGCCGTCGCACGTGCTCTGCGCCAGGCCTACGAGCACGATCCGCGCGTGACAGGCGTACCCTCAACCAAGGGCGCGCTCTAACAGCGCGCTTATCGACGTCAGCGTTGCGCGGTTGCCACCGCCCAACGCTGCATTTTCGGGCTGGCTCCACCTGCATGCCTCATGCTGCGGAGCGGGCCTGATTTTTCTTGCTTGAAGCACGGTGCACATGGTGTCGATCTGATTTTTGGGAGGGTTTTACGTGGGTTCCCCGCGCGGGGCCGTTCAGGCCGACAAAGATTCGGTGTGGGCGGCCCCTGGCTTTATTCCGACATTGATTGCTGTCGCCGCCGCTTTCGGTTCGTGGGCTCTGCTGCTGCCGGTGGTCCCGGTGGCCGTCCTCGACGCGGGTGGCTCACATGCGCTGGCTGGTGCGTCGACAGGCGTGTTCATGGCGGCGACAGTGCTCACGCAGGTGTTCATACCGCGGCTGCTCCGCAAATTCAGTTACCGCTCGGCGATCGCGTTCTCGGCGGTGTTGTTGGGCGTCCCGGCTCTGGCGTTCATGTGGGACATGGACCCGTCTGTCGTGCTGTCCGTTAGCGTCCTGCGCGGCATCGGCTTCGGCGCCATGACGGTTTCTGAGGCCGCCATCATCGCCGAGCTGGTTCCTCGGTCACTGCTGGGCAAGGCCTCCGGCGTCTTCGGCGCGTCCAGCGGTTCCGCGCAAATGATCGCCCTGCCGCTGGGCTTGTTTCTCAGCGAGCGCATCGGGTACGGCCCAGTGTGGATTCTGGCCCTGGTGATCGCCGCTGTCGGCGGCCTCGCCTGCGCCGGCATTCCGCCGATCAAGGGCGCGCAGCCGGACCCGGTGGCCAACGGCGCAGTGTCCGCGCCGACGTGGAAGCTCGTGCTCGTGCCCACGCTGGCGCTGGCCATTGCCGCTGTGGCGTACAGCTTGATCGCCAACTTCCTGCCCGCCGCCGCCCGCGACAGCGGCATCACCTCGGGCACTGCGCTGGGCGGCTTGATTCTGGCGGTGATCAACCTGGCGGTCATGGGCGCCCGAATCTTCACCGGCGTCATCGCTGACCGGCGCGGCGAACCGGGCACGCTCATGATCCCGTTCCAAATCGCTGCCGCAGTGGGCATGTTCGGCTTCGCCGCCTGCCTGGCCTCCAGCGCGCACCCGGCATGGCTGGTAGTCTCCGCCGTCTTCTTCGGCGCCGGTTTCGGTGCCGTGCAGAACGAATCCCTGCTGAGCATGTTCTACCGCCTACCCCAGTCGAAGGTGAGCCACGCCTCCGCCGTGTGGAACGTCGGCTTCGACGGCGGCCAGGGCATCGGGTCCTTCCTGTTCGGCGGTCTCATCGCGGGTCTCGGTGCCGCCGGGGCGTTCGCGGTCTCCGGTGTGGTTGTCGTCGCAGGTATTGCCATGACGACGGCGGACTGGATTGTGGGCAAGCACCGGATGGGTCGGTAGTCGGCGGGGGCGTCCCGGCGAAAGCGCGAACGGTAACAATCAAACGGTAACCCGGGCTTTTTAGGTCTGCGAATTCAGTCATACCGGCCGAAGAAAGAGCATTGTTACCGTTTGACAGTTACCGTTCGCCCAAATCTGGCGGCGAGGGGACGCCATGGGGTGGCATTGCGCTCGGCGGGTTACACTTTCTGAGCTATGAGCAACGTGGTGGCCCTCCTGGATTACGGCGCAGGCAATCTGCGCTCGGCGCAGCGCGCGCTGGAGCATGTCGGGGCAAATGTGGTGGTGACGCGGGACCCGATGATCGCGGTGGAAGCCGACGGTCTGGTCGTACCCGGGGTGGGCGCATTCGACGCGTGCATGCGCGGACTGCGCGATGTTGCGGGGCCGCGCCTGATCGGTCAGCGTCTGGCGGGTGACCGCCCGGTGCTAGGTATCTGTGTGGGGCTGCAGGTCATGTTCGACAAGGGAGTCGAGCACGGAATTGAGGCGCAAGGGTGCGGGGAGTGGCCGGGGGTCGTCGATAAGCTCGATGCTCCTGTGCTCCCGCATATGGGCTGGAACACCGTCGATATTGCGGATGGCTCGCACATGTTCGCCGGGCTGGATGCGGAGACGCGGTTTTATTTCGTGCACTCCTACGGTGTGCAGAACTGGGAGATGCAAGAAGACGAATTCATCGCCGCGCCCAAGGTGTCCTGGTCCACGCACGGTAATTCGCGCTTTGTCGCGGCTGTGGAGAATGGGCCTTTGTGGGCCACTCAGTTCCACCCGGAGAAGTCGGGTGATGCCGGGCTGGCGCTGCTGCGGAACTGGGTCGGACATCTGAATTAGACTGCGGATATGAGTTTCACCGTTCTGCCCGCAGTAGACGTTGTCGACGGCCAGGCCGTCCGCTTGGACCAGGGGGAAGCAGGCACCGAAAAGAGTTACGGTGCGCCCCTTGACGCGGCGCTTCAATGGCAGCGAGAGGGAGCCCAGTGGCTTCATTTCGTCGATCTCGATGCGGCGTTCGGGCGCGGATCGAACCATGAATTAATGGCTGAGATCACCCGCGAGTTGTCCATCAACGTCGAGTTGACGGGTGGTATCCGGGACGACGCGAGTCTGGAGCGCGCGCTGGCAACGGGTGCTAAGCGTGTGAATATCGGAACCGCGGCGTTGGAGAACCCTGAGTGGGCCGCTGAAGCGATCGCCCGGCACGGTGAGGCCATCGCCATTGATATCGCGGTGCGATTGGAGGACGGCCAGTGGCGCACGAAGGGTCGCGGCTGGACCTCGGACGGCGGTGACTTGTGGGAGGTGCTCGAGTTCTTCGACGCAGCCGGGTGCGCCCGTTTCGTGGTCACCGACGTGAGCAAGGATGGCACGCTCACGGGGCCGAATGTCGATCTGCTGCGCGACGTTTCCGCTGCTACAGACGCGGCCGTGACCGCGTCCGGTGGCGTGTCGTCGCTCGAGGATATCGCCGAGATTGCCCGGTACGTCGGCGAGGGGGTCGACAGCGTCATCGTGGGCAAGGCGCTTTATGAGCAGCGTTTCACTCTGCGAGAGGCCCTAGACATCGCGGCGAGGCCGGGGGGCGAGTAGGACGCCATGCAGCCAGACGAGTTGAACACCTACCTCGCGGTCGCCGAGGAGGCCGCGGATATCGCGCGCCGGCAGTTCGTTGAGGGCATCGGCGCTGCTCCCGCGCTGCACAAAGGGTGCAACGACTTCGCCACCGAGGTCGACCTGCAGATCGAGACCTCGCTGCGCGAGCACCTCACCGCTTCCACGGACTTTCCGGTTCTCGGTGAAGAAAAGGGAGGGCAGAAGCTTGGCGACGTTTTGTGGGTCGTCGACCCCATCGACGGCACCGCCAACTTCTCCTCCGGCAACCCGAATTGTGCTGTCCTTATCTCGCTCGTGGTGGACGGCCAGCCGGTCGCGTCGGTGACAGATGTGCCGATGTTGAACATGCGGCTCACCGGCACGGAGGGTTCGCCTGTGACTCTCAACGGGAAGCAGCTGCCGCGGATCAGTGAGGTGGAGCCGGCGAGCAACCAAGTCGGCGTAGGAGCCGTGGGTACCGATGACAGCAGCCGTGTGCCGCCCGACAGCCGGCTGAGGCTGATCAAGGCGCTCGAATACTCCAACATGCGCCCGCGCATCAGCGGATCTGTCGGTCTGGACCTCGCGTTTGTCGCCCAGGGGATTTATGAGGCGGCGGTCAGCTTCTCCCCGTTCCCGTGGGATAACGCATCCGGAGTGCTGCTGGCGCGTTGCGCGGGTGCCGTGGTCACGGATGTGGACGGCGAGCCGTGGTCGTTGGGCTCGCTCGGCGTGATCGCCGGGTCTCCGGCTGTCCACGAGTCTGTGCTGCGTACCATGAAGTCCATTCAGCGCGACGGAAGGAAGTGATGGGGAAGTGGCCGTAGCAACCAGGGTCATTCCATGCTTGGACGTGGATAACGGCCGGGTAGTCAAGGGCGTGAATTTCGAGAATCTGCGCGATGCCGGCGACCCGGTGGAGCTGGCGAAACTCTACGGGGACCAGGGCGCAGACGAGCTGACCTTCCTGGACGTCACCGCTTCCAAACAGGGGCGCGGCACAATGCTCGACGTGGTCCGCCGCACAGCCGACCAGGTCTTCATTCCGTTGACCGTCGGTGGCGGGGTCCGCACCGAAGATGATGTCCGTGAACTGCTGCGCGCGGGCGCCGACAAGGTCGCCGTCAACACGGCAGCCATTGCCCGTCCGGAACTCCTGCGCGAATTGTCTCAGGTCTTCGGCGCCCAGTGCATCGTGCTGTCCGTGGATGCGCGGCGCGTCCCGGAAGACGGAACGCCCCAGCCGTCCGGTTTCGAGGTGACCACTCATGGTGGCACCCGTTCCGCTGAGTTGGACGCGGTGGAGTGGGCCATAACTGGCGAGAATCTCGGGGTCGGGGAGATTCTGCTCAACTCCATGGACGGCGACGGGACGAAGGAAGGCTTCGATCTGGAACTGATCAGGCGCGTCCGAGAGGCGGTCTCGATACCGGTGATCGCGTCGGGCGGTGCCGGTCGGGCGGAGCACTTTCCTCCGGCTGTTGAAGCGGGTGCGGATGCCGTGCTCGCGGCATCCATCTTCCACTTCCGCGAAGTGAGTATCGGCGAGGTCAAGAAGGCTCTCGCCGATGACGGGTGTGAGGTGAGGCTCTGAATGAACCAGGATTCTCACGACGCGCTGACACCCGATCAGGCCCAGCTGCCAGCTGATATCGCGCAACGGGTGCGCTTCAACGACGCTGGACTGGTGCCGGTGGTTGTGCAGGCAGCCGGAACTGGTGAGGTGCTCATGATGGCGTGGATGGATGCCCATGCCCTTGCCTACACGTTGGCTACCCGCCAGGGCACCTATTACTCCCGTTCGCGCCAGGAGTATTGGATCAAGGGTTTGACCAGTGGGAACACACAACGGGTCGCAGAGGTGCGCCTCGACTGCGATGGCGACACTGTGTTGATGAAGGTGGAGCAGCTCGGCGGAGCCTGCCACACCGGCGACCGCACATGTTTCGACAACGATCTCCTTCTCGCGCCGGAGGAAGAGCAGTGAACGCGACAGAGCCGGGCACCGCGGCGACCGCGGGGGATGAAAAAGGTCTCGGGCGCGTGGGCGCGCTGCTCATTGGGGTTGGCGCGCTTGTACTGTGGCTCGCCTCGCGCGCGACGTGGCTGACCGTCCACTACGAGGATGACCGGACCGGCAGCGGCACGGTAGATGTCAACGGTGCCACGTGGTCCACGGAGGTCACCGCCGTCGTCCTCCTATTGCTCGCGGCCGCGGTGGCAGGTCTCGCGCTGCGCCGCTGGGGCCGCCGCATCGTCGGGGTGATTGGAGCGGTCGCGGCTCTCGGGGTGGTGATCCCGCCTCTGAGTCTGTTGATCGGCTCACCGAGCGCGGAACGGGCAAAGGCCCTACTCACGTACGGCGGTGAGGAAACCACGATCGGTAGCACCACGGGCCAGGCCGCTATTCCGGAGTGGGCGACGATCTCGGCTATCGACGTCGCCTCGCTCGCACCGGTAGCCGCCGTAGTCGGAGCGCTCCTCGCCGCCGCGGGTGGTGTGCTCCTTGCGGTTCGGCCCGGCAAGGATTCCGCCACGGTGAACAAGTACGAGAAAGCGTCCCAGCGCCGGGAGAAAATCGAGCAGGATTTGGAAGCCGAGCCTGATTCAGGCCGCGTTCTCTGGGATGCCATCGACGCGGACGTGGACCCGACGGACACGAACACGCCGCCGGCATCGCGGTAGCGTGCGTCGGGGCGAGCTTTTCATTCCCCCGAAAATCGCTGGATTTCGCGGACTGCGAGTGACGGGATAATCTCGGTGTCATGACCGCGGCGCAGGGGAATCGGCAGCTGGTCAGTAACGCGACCCTCAATCCGGTTGTCGCCGGGGTGCTCGATGACGTCGCGGCCCGGGAAGCGCTCATTCCGTTCAAGGAGATCAAGGCGCGTTCGCGCAGCATGCCGGACACCAGGGACGTGCGTGCAGCGCTGCTGGGCCCTGGATGCGGGGTGATCGTGGAAATCAAGCGCACCTCCCCCGTCTTCGGCCCGACTGGGGTGATCGACTCCATGGCACAGCTCGCCTCCGAGATCGAGGCTGGGGGAGCTGCCCTCATCGCATGCCAGACGGAGCGCCTGCGTTTCGACGGCTCCTTGAACGACATGGAGCAGGCCCGCAACGCCACCACATTGCCGATGGTCTGCCGCGATGTGATCGTCGATCCGTACCAGATCCACGAGGCCCGCTGCTACGGCGCCGACATGGTGCCGCTGCAGGTGGGTCTGCTCGAGCAGGCGCGTCTGGAGAGCTTGCTCGACCGCGTGGAATCGCTAGGCATGGTGGGTATGGCGGAGGTGCGCACCATGGAAGAAGCGGACCGCGCGCTGCGCGCCGGGGCGACCGTCATCGGAGTGAATTCCTGGACCTTCGACACCAACGATCTCAACCGAGAAGCTTTCGGCGAGATAGAACCCGGTCTGCCGGAAAGCGTTCTGAGGATCAGCCTCGGTGGCGTGCGCAATGCCCGCGATTTGATCGCCGCGGCATCCATCGGTGCGGATGCCGTCCTCACCGGCGAAGCCGTGATGTCGAGCACGAACGTCACAGCGGCGACCCGGAGGTTGGTCGCCGCCGGACAGCACCCGGCTTGTCCATCGCGGTAGCAGCTGCGTCAACGGATCCGGGGCGAGTGAGCAGGACGGAGAGGTTTCTCCGGTGGACCTCGCTGTCGCGATCGTGACGCGAATCAGGCAAACTGTTCTGCGTGGTTACTGAGATCCTGGCTAATTTTCCGTCACCCCCGCAGGGCGTGTGGTACCTCGGTCCGATCCCGATCCGCGCTTATGCACTGTGCATCATCACCGGCATTATCGTCGCGATGTCGCTGACCTTGCGTAGGTATAAGGCGCGCGGCGGCGACACGGACATGGTGTGGGACGCGGCGATTGTGGCCATTCCCGCCGGCATCATCGGGGGGCGCATGTACCACGTGATTACGGACCACGACAGTTATTTCGGCCCCGGCAAGGACCCGTGGCAGGTGTTCAATTTCTCCGCTGGCGGCCTAGGCATCATGGGGGCGGTCGCGCTGGGCACCCTCGCTGTGTGGGCGTTGTTCGCGTACCGCAAGGTGCCGCTCGCCCCGTTCGCTGACGCCGTCGGCCCGACGATTATTCTTGCGCAGGCGATCGGGCGCTTGGGCAACTACTTCAACCAGGAGCTCTACGGCCGCCCGACTGATGTCCCGTGGGCGTTGGATATCTTCTACCGCGTCGACGCTAACGGAAATTTCGCGCCGCTGACGGGCCGCTCCACTGGGGAGGTTGTCGCGAGCGTGCACCCGACGTTCCTGTACGAGATGATCTGGAATGTCGTCGCGTTCGCCTTTCTGCTGTGGGCGGAGCGCCGTTTCCGGTTGGGGCACGGCCGCGTGTTCGTGCTCTACATCGCCTCGTACACGCTCGGCCGCATCTTCATGGAGCTGATGCGCGACGATGCCGCGAATACGATCTTTGGGCTCCGCGTGAACTTCGTGGTGTCGGCGGTGATCTTCGTCGCAGCAACTATCGTTTTCTTCCTCATGCGTCGCGGGCGCGAGACTCCGGAGGAAGTCGATCCGCACGGTTCGGGGGAGGAACCGGGGACGCAGGCCGATGGTCCCGCAGGGGGCGACAATGCAGCCGGAGCCGTGTCCAACGATGAAGCGGCAGTGAACAACTTCAAGGAAAAACCACAGAAGCAAAAACCATAGTGTTTCGGTAGCGTGGAAGCGTATCCAATCCTTACCCGGCCAGCGGAAAGCACGGGCTGGCCGCACAGATCAGAAGAAGGAAGCTGTGGATAGACGCACCAAGATTGTTTGTACTCTCGGACCTGCAGTAGCCAGCAAGGACGCAATCCTTGGACTCGTGCGTGACGGCATGAACGTCGCCCGCCTGAATTTCTCCCACGGGGATTACCCGGACCACGAGCAGAATTACAAGTGGGTCCGCGAAGCAACCGATGAGACTGGGCACGCCGTCGGTATCCTCGCCGATTTGCAGGGACCGAAGATCCGTCTCGGCCGCTTCGAGGGCGACGGCAAGACGTACTGGGAGACCGGTGAAACAGTTCGGATCACGGTCGACGACATCGAAGGCACGCACGACCGCGTGTCCACCACGTACAAGAACCTCGCTGAAGACGCGAAGCCGGGGGACCGCTTGCTTGTCGACGACGGCAAGGTCGCCCTCGTCTGCAAAGACGTCGATGGGAACGATGTAGTGTGCGAGGTCACCGAGGGTGGCCCTGTGTCCAACAACAAGGGCGTGTCCCTGCCGGGCATGGACATCTCGGTGCCGGCCCTGTCAGAGAAGGACAAGGCGGACCTTCGTTTCGCCCTGCGGCTCGGCGTCGATTTCATCGCGCTGTCGTTTGTGCGCTCCCCGTCCGACGTGGACCTGGTCCACGAGATCATGGACGAGGAAGGACGCCGTGTTCCCGTCATCGCGAAGCTGGAAAAGCCGGAGGCCGTTGACGCTCTCGAGTCCATCATTCTCGCTTTTGACGCTGTTATGGTCGCCCGCGGCGACTTGGGCGTGGAGATCGCGCTCGAGCAGGTTCCGCTGGTGCAAAAGCGAGTGATCCAGATCGCGCGCGAGAACGCCAAGCCGGTGATCGTGGCAACGCAGATGCTGGATTCAATGATCGACAACTCGCGTCCGACTCGAGCAGAGGCTTCAGATGTGGCCAACGCAGTTCTCGACGGCACGGACGCGGTCATGCTGTCGGGCGAGACCTCGGTCGGCGTGGACCCGCACAACGTCGTCCGCACCATGGACCGCATTGTGCGCGTGGCGGAATCAATGGGCAGCGTCCCGCCGCTCAACCACATCCCGCGCACGAAGCGCGGTGTCATCTCCTACTCGGCACGCGATATTGCCGAGCGGCTCAACTCCCGTGCGCTGGTGGCGTTCACCAGCTCGGGTGAGACTGCCCGCCGCATGGCTCGCCTCCATTCCCACCTGCCGCTGCTGGTGTTCACCCCGAACCAGGAGGTGCGTTCGCAGTTGGCGCTGACGTGGGGCGCGGAAACGTTCCTGTGCCAGAAGGTGGATAACACCGACGAAATGATGCGGGTTGTCGACGAGTCGCTACTGAACATCGACAAGTACAAGGAAGGCGACACGATGGTCGTCGTGGCCGGCACCCCGCCGGGTGTCGCGGGCACGACGAACATGATTCACGTGCACCAGCTTGGCGAGGACACACGTCACCCGCAGTAACCTCCGCCTCTGGTTACCCTGGTGGGCATGTCTGAAACACCTGAGATCCCGGCCGGAATCACGGTGCGGGATGCCCATCTGCACAATTTGCGGAATGTCGATGTCGATATTCCCCGGGACACCCTCGTTGCAGTGACGGGGGTGTCCGGATCCGGCAAATCCTCGCTCGCCTTCGGCACCATTCATGGCGAGGGGCAAAGACGCTACCTCGAATCCGTTGCGCCGTTCGCGCGCCGCCTCATCGGTTCGGCGGTCGACCCGCAAGTCAGCGAGGTCGATGGTCTTCCTCCGACCGTCGCTCTGCAGCAATCCACCTCCGGAGGCGGGGCACGTTCCACAGTGGGCACTGTGTCCGC
>OJLS01000328.1_pt1 | contig 10502 bp, 10 predicted proteins | sample 1597081 | NCBI WGS metagenome assembly OJLS01 (sample SAMEA3904663, study PRJEB24821) | metagenome | biome: Builtin; feature: hospital; material: surface | place: USA | collected 2013-05-22
TCTCGGTGATGAACACCGCTTGCTGCGACGCACCGATGTCCTCGAGGCCGCTGGTCACGGTGTTCTGAAGGCCGCGGCCGAGGGTCATGATGATGACCACGGCCATGATGCCGATGATGATGCCCAGCAAGGTGAGGATCGAACGCATCTTGTTCGTCCGCAGGCTGCTGAGAGCCAGATTCACTGATTCACGGAATTCCATGGTCTAGGCCGCACCTCCCGAGCGCACGTCCACGACACGTCCGTCCTTCATTTCCACAATGCGGCCGGTCTCGTCCGCCAGGTCGGGGTTGTGGGTGATGAACACGATCGCCTTGCCGTATTCCTGGTTGAGCTTGTGGAACAAGTCCATGACCATGCGGCCTGTCTGGGAATCGAGCGCGCCGGTGGGCTCGTCGGCAAGCAGCAAATCCGGGTCGTTGGCGAGGCTGCGGGCAATAGCCACGCGTTGCTTTTGGCCGCCGGAAAGCTCGTTCGGCGCGTGTTTGAGGCGGTCGCCCATGCCGACGAGCTCGAGGAGTTCAGCGGCGCGTTCCTCACGTTCGCGCTTATCGACGCCCGCGTACATCATCGGCATCGCCACGTTCTGCAGCGCATTGATGCGGCCGACGAGATTGAAGTTCTGGAAAATGAAGCCGATGTTCTGCGACCGGTACGCGGCGAGCTCGTTATCCACCTTCTGGAAAATGTCTTCGCCATTGAACGCGTACCCGCCGTGAGTCGGTTTATCCAGCATCCCGATCAGGTTCATCAGGGTCGATTTGCCGCAACCGGACGGCCCGACGATGGACACGAATTCGCCGTGGTCGGTGTCGAAGTCGATGCCGTGCAGAACCGTCAGTGCGGTGTCTTTTCCTTCGTTGTAGGTTTTGACGATCCCGCGCATGAAGATCAGCTTGTCGGGGTCGATTTTGACCATGGCCGGCTCTTCGCCGCCGTTGATGGCAGTGCTCACAGGGCTTCTCTCCCCTTATTTATCCGAGTCGCCGGAGGTCGTCGTCGATTGAGCCTCGCCGTCCTTGTTCTCCTTGCCGCCTTTACCCGACGGGTCGAAGTTCTCGTCCTCGATCGACACCTTTTCACCGACCCGGTCGCGGAAGTCGTCCGGCCACGCGATGACCACGTCGCCCTCTTTCACATCGCCGCTGGTGACGGCAATGTCGGTGTCGTTTTTCACACCGGTCTTTACCGTGCGCTCCTCGATCGTGCCTTCTGTCGCGTCCTTGTTCTCGCGGTTCAGGACGAGGACCTTGTCGTTGTCGTACACGGCGTCGCGCGGAATGCTGAGGTGGTCGCGGTCCTCCTCGGTGATGATCTCCACTCGCGCAGATCCACCGAGACGCAACCCCTTGGTGTCGCCTGTCACTTCGATCTCCACCGGGAAGTTCACCCCGGTGTCCTTCTTGTCGTTGTTCTGGCCGCCTCCCTGCATGGCACGTGCGGCAGCGGCTGCTCCCTCATCGGCGCCGTCCGCCATCGGGGCGATGCGGCGGACTTTTCCCTCGAATTCTCGGTCACCGGTGATGGGGGTGGTGAAAGTGACGCGGTTGCCTTCCTTCACGTCCGCGACATCGGTCTCGCGCACAGACGCTTTGATCAGGTACCGCGAGGTGTCGGAGATGGTCATCAGGGCGCCGCCTGCCGGGGAACCTTCCTCAGCCTCGATCTTGGTCACCACACCGTTGATCGGGGACGTGACCTCTCGGTCCTCCATTTGGTACTCGAGCATGCTCGTGTCGGCGCCTCCGCTCTGCGCCATCGCCTCTTGCTGCGCCGCTGCCTCTTGCTGCGCCATAGCTTGCTGCTGCGCCATTGCTTCCTGTTGTGCGAGCGCTTCTTGCTGAGCCATGGTGTCAGCGGCGCCAGCCGGCATTCCGCCGCCAGCACCACCGGCCATCTCCGCCTGCTGCTGGAACGCCTGCTGCGCTTCCTGAGCACCCTGCGCGCGCCCTTGCTCATGTGCTTCGTTCAGAGCGCGCTCGATCTGTTCGCGGGACGGTCCCTGCGAAGCAGGTGCGGGTGCGGGAGCGGGGGCTGGCGGCGCAACAACCAGACCGCCGGGAAGAATCTGCTTGATACGGTTCTCAATCGAGCTGCTGGTATCGGCCACGATCTTTCTCAGGTCGGTCGCCGCAGTCATCTGGAGAGGTTCGTCGCCTTGTCCCTGACTCATCAATTGCTGGTTGGCTTGGCGCTGTGCGTCGAGTTCCCGCTCGATCGAAGAGGTGTCCATTGTGACCAGCAACTGGCCCTGCTTGACCTTGTCGCCCACAGCGACGTGGACCTTCTCCACCGGGACCGTCAAAGTCGTGGAGATCCCAGCCTGGCGGATCGGAGCTACCGTGCCGTCGACGATGATGCTGTTGACCACTTCCTCCTTGGCCACGACATCGTATTCACCTGCGTTGAGAGAACTACCGTCGCCCTTGTTGGCGTCGCCGCCACCCACACCGCAGGCCGTTGCAAAAAACAGAGCCGACGCCACAGCGAGCGACACCCCGGTTTTACGGATAGCTGACACGTTTCATCTCCTCGTTCAGGACCGAAAATAACCGTCAATGACCTTACACGGTCGAACGGGCCGACCGATAGGTCGTTGACGAGGTCCCGCGCGGACACGGTGCACGGTGAAAGCGCCCCCACTGCTAGAGCCGGGAGCACCTCAAGAAGAGAGAACTTCTGTCGCCGTACCCCGCTTATCCGCGGAGCTTATCCACGGCTTGCTGCAGGTCCTCGGGGTACGGGGAGGACACTTCCATCCATTTGCCGCTTCCGGGGTGGACGAAGCCGAGCGATGTGGCATGCAGCCACTGGCGCGTCAACCCCAGACGCTTAGTCAGGTTCGGATCGGACCCGTACATCGGGTCGCCCACGCACGGGTGCCCCACAGACGACATGTGGACGCGGATCTGGTGGGTGCGGCCGGTTTCCAGGCGCACCTCGAGCAGGCTCGCCTCCCGGAACGCCTCGAGCACCTCGTAGTGAGTGACAGAATGGCGCCCGTCCTGGGTGACCGCGAATTTCCAGCCCGACGAGGGATGACGGCCGATCGGGGCATCGATCGTGCCCACGATCGGATCGGGCAAGCCTTGGACGACGGCGTGATAAGTCTTCTCCACCGTGCGTTCCTTGAAAGCCCGTTTGAGCACCGAGTACCCCGGGATGGAATTAGCCACGACCATGACCCCTGAGGTACCCACATCGAGGCGCTGAACAATCCCCTTGCGCTCGGGCGGGCCTGCGTCGGGCAGTTGAAAGCCCATGGCCACCAGGCCACCGACGACGGTCGGGCCCTCCCAGCCGAGGGTCGGGTGGGCGGCCACACCCACCGGCTTATCCACGACAATGACATCCTCGTCGTCGTAGAGCACCTCCAGCCCCTCCACCGGTTCATCCTTGGGCACGGGCACGGTTTTGGGTTCGGGCAACGTCACCTCAAGGGATTGTCCGGGGGTGAGGCGGGCGGATTTGGGGGCCACCGTCCCGTCGACAAGCACGTCGAGCTCTGCCGCGACGGAGCGGGACACGCCAAAGACCTTGGCCACAGCGGCGTCGACACGCATGCCGTCGAGCCCCTCTGGAACCATGATCGACCTGTACCCGCTGGTCATGCCCGCTCCTTTCCCTCGTCGTCCGCGTCTTTAGCGAGGAACAGCGTGTCTTCGTCCGCGATGAACAGCGTGAGAATGAACACGGCCACACCGATATTGATCGCGGTGTCGGCGAGGTTGAACACGGCGAAATCACCGACCGAAATGTAGTCGACGACATGACCGAACCAGAACCCCGGCGGGCGGAACAGGCGGTCAATGAGGTTGCCCAGGGCCCCACCGGCAATGAGCGCGAGACCGACAGCAGCCCAACGGACGCGGAGACGAGGCGCTGCTATCAGCGCGCCGACCACGAACGCCAGTTGAATGGCGGTGATCAGCCAGGTGAGGTTCTGGCCCATGGAGAAGGCTGCGCCGGAATTGAATACCAGGAGCCACCGGAACCAGTCACCAATGACTGGGACGGGCTCCCCCGGGGTCAAGGTGGTGAGCATGATCTGCTTAATCGCCTGGTCCGCTACTGCAATAGCGACCATGATGCCCGCGACCAGTGCGAGATGCCTGCGGCGGGCGGCGCGGGAACCGCCGGGGCCTTCGGCCCCGCTTGAAGACCCCTTGGAGTACGTGGTGCTCATCGTCGCCTTACTGTAGTCGTTTCCCCGTGCGGTAGGTTCAATGTGTGAGCTTTAGGTATCTCCCAGCAATCATGACCGCGGTCGCGCTGAGCCTCACCGCGACTCTTTCCGCGTGCTCGTCGCAGGATTCAGATCCGTTCGCGGAGATCCCCGCTTTCGATGTCGATCCGGGACGGGTGACGCTCGTCGACGCGGGAGCGGGCGAGAAGACGGTCCTCGCCTACTCCACCGACGGCGCGGAACAGCACACCGGTGTGGAAGTAGCTACCGGGGTGTACCAGGGCGCCGTCGCGTCGGACAAGGTCAACCCGCAGGCCCCCGCGACAGACGGCGTGGATGAACAGACGTTGCAGCTGGACATCTCAAGCACCGGGGAGACGACCGACGTAGTCGCCGAGGGGTTCAGCATGCGCTGGACCGCAGACCCCTCAGGGCAGATCAGCGACGTGAAGCTTCTTCCCGCCGAAGACAGTTCGGATGAGGACCGGGAGCGACTCGAGCGAGCACTGCTCCAGGTCCTGTCCACCATGCCTGTCTTCCCGCGTGAGGAGGTGGGTGAAGGTGCGTCATGGACTGCCTCAGCGCGCACGACGGGACAGACATCCATGTTCCGCACCACGACGTACACGGTGACGAAGATCGAGGGATCGACGGTCACGTTAGACCTAGACATCAGCGAAGAGCCGACGGAGAAGGAGCTTGACTTGGGTGCGGCTCCTGGCGCAGCGGCCAGCGAGAAACTTACCGCGGACGACGCGCAGACCTCCTCCCAGGCGGAAATCACCGTGGATCTGACCAAACCGATCCCCGTGGCCGGGCAAAATTCCGCAACGACACGCGTGGTCTACTCCGGCGCCAACAACGACTTCAAGGTGGTCCAGGACGTGACCACTGCTACGCGATACGGAAAATAAACCACCATGCCTGCTCCGCTACACATCGGACTCGACGGAATCTCTTTCACCTACCCTGACGGCCACCGAGTTCTCACGGATATCTCCTTCGCGGTGCCATCTGGATCCGTCACCGGCTTGATCGGGGAAAATGGCTCAGGTAAGTCCACGCTGCTCGGGGTCATCTCGGGCGACCTCGAACCGTCCGCGGGGACGTTGGTCACCCCGCCTGTCACCGGGTTCATCGCCCAGGAGACGTCGCTGCCGTTCACCGAGCCCGCCAGCATGCTTATCGACGGTGCCGTGGACGAGCTCCGCGGTGTCGAGCGCGCCATCACGGATCTGTCCGGACAGATGGCTGAGAATCCCGATGATGCCCGCCTGGCCGAACAATTCGATCTGGCGCTGGCCCGCGCCGAGAATTCCGGGGTGTGGGAGCTGGATGCCCGCATTGCGGCGGTTCTGGCTGGCCTCGGTCTGGCGAATGTGGATCTGTCTACCCCGCTGGGCGAAATGTCAGGTGGACAGCGACGCCGCTTTGCTTTGGCCACGCTCCTGCTGCGCCCCGTCGACGCGATGGTACTCGACGAGCCGACGAACCACCTCGATGACGAGGCAGTGGACTTCCTCGTCGGCGAACTCGAATCCTTCTCCGGGCCGGTCCTGGCGGCTTCCCACGACCGCTATTTCCTCGACGCTGTATGCGACGGACTCGTCGACCTGGATCCCGGGCTCGGATCCGAAGGCGGCATGGGCGAAGAGACGCGCCAAGGCGCCCGTTTCACCGGATCATTCAGTGATTATCTCACAGCCCGCGAGCAGCGCCGCCAGCGTTGGGCCTCGGATTACGCAGCCCAGGAGCACGAGCGCGAGAGGCTGGAAAAAGCCGCTGACCAGTCGGCTGAAGATATCTTCCACTCGCAGGAGAATAAGACTGAAACACGCGCCAGCGCGAAGTTCTACGCTGACAGGGCCGCCAAGACTGTGGGCAACCGCCGCCGTGCCGCTGAGCAGCGTCTGGAGAATTTAGAGCGCTACCAGATCCCCGCGCCCCCGAAACCGCTGCGTTTCGCGGGCATCCCGGAGCACACCGCGACTTCCCTGGGCGTTCCCGCGGTGATTGCACGAGGCCTGTCGGTCCCAGACAGGCTCGCTCCGCTGGATCTCAAGGTCCAGCCCGGCGACCAGCTCTTGATCGAAGGACCTAACGGGTCCGGAAAATCGACGCTGCTGAAGATCATCGACGGCGAGCTCACCGACTACTCCGGGGAGATCATCATGCCGGAGGAAATGACCGTGGCCCGCCTCGAGCAGGACGACTCGTGGAAGGATTTCTCCGTCACCGGCGCGCAGCTCGTGCCGGACATCGTGGACATGGGATTGATGTCCACGGAGCAAGCCGCAAAGCCGCTGGCGGAGCTCTCCCTCGGTCAGCGCCGACGGGTATCTCTAGGCATGATCCTTTCTTCCCCGCCGGACCTGCTGCTTCTGGACGAACCCACTAACCATCTCTCCTTGGCCCTCGCCGAGGAGCTCGAAGCCGCACTGGTGGATTTTCCCGGCACCGTGATCATGTCCAGCCACGACCGGTGGATCCGCCGACGGTGGCGCCAGCGCATGGCCCAGAAAGACGGACGCGCCACACTACTCACCCTGTCCACGCTGTGGACCGAGGAGGTGTGGCGCGAAGAAAACTGAGTGCGACTCAGTTCAGCGGTTGCTTCACAGCACTTTTAAAGAGCCGGCGCTGGTGCCCCGCCCTGTGCGGGCGCCTGAGCACCCTGGCCGCCCTGTGCCGGTGCCTGCGCACCCTGGCCGCCCTGTGCAGGTGCTTCAGCCCCAGGGACCGGGGTGGCAGCGCCGCCCTGTGCTGGAGCTTCAGCCCCGGTACCGCCCTGCGCGTTACACATTGCTGGAACCTGTTCCGGGGTCACCGTGTTGGTGATCAGGGTGCACGCCCAAGACTGGGAGAGCTTCCAGGTGTTGTCCTCGAAGATGAAGGAGACGTTCTCCGCAACGGACGGGCCCTGGTTCGGCTGGGTGAAGTTCACAGCGGCGAGGACCTCATTCGGGGTGTAGCCCGGCAGGATCGGTTCGACGACCTGGAAGTCGGCACCGGAGTCCTGCTTCGCCTGCGTCATCACGTCGAAGAGCTCACGGGCGTTCTCGCCGCCCTGAACCGTCTTCACCCGCTCCTCCATCGGCAGCTGCGGATTCGTGGCGCGCGCCAAAACCTCGTTGAGCTGTGCGGCGGTCGGCTTCTCCGCGGCCGGTGCCGCCTGTTCGGAGGCGGTGCTCGTCTCCGTGGACGTCTTCGTCTCCGTCTCGGTCTCGTCGTTCGAGCACGCCGCAAGCGTCACCGCGGCGCCGAACGCAGCCGCGAGAGCGGCGAATTTCCGTGCGTTGGTCGGTGCGTTCATGTATCTCTCCTTGATTTCCGCTAACTGGCCCAACGTTACCGCCTACCTGTCCGCGGGCCAATCGGCGCGCCTAACCTGAACACCATGAAGACTTCAGAAATCGCTGTGGTGGCCACGGGCGGGACGATCGCGTGCGAGGCCGATGATTCGGGCGCGCTGGTACCCCGCCGCACAGCCGCCCAGCTCATCGAATCCGCCGGGGTGCACGTTCCGTGCCGTCCGGTGGATGTGCGGGCCCTGGATTCCTCGTCAATGGCGTTGGCGGATGTGGACGCACTGGTCGCCACCGTGCACGAGCAGCTGGCAGACCCGTCTGTTGCCGGTGTCGTGGTCACTCATGGAACGGATTCGCTCACCGAAACGGCGTTCGCCCTCGATCTGTTTCACTCCGACCCGCGCCCAGTGGTTGTCACAGGTGCACAACGCGCCGCCGACGCGGAGGACCCCGACGGGCCGGGCAACCTCCGTTCCGCTGTCCATCACATCGTTTCCGGCGGTGACCTGAGCAAAGGCGTCGTCGTCGCTTTCGGCGGACAGATTCTCCCGGCGCGGGGGCTGGTCAAAGCCGATACACACGCCCTCGATGCGTTCCGCCCCACCGCGGGAAAGTATGCCGTCGCCCCCGTGCGGCCCGACCCGATTGCCCCTGTCACCCTGGCCGGGATGAACATTCCGGTCGTCGCCGCCTGGGCTGGCGCGGACGGCGCCGTGGTCGATGCAGTGACAGGCATGGATCCCGACGGCATCGTCGTGGAAGGGATGGGGTCCGGCAACGTGTCGGAAGAGATGGGCCAGGCCCTCCTGCGCGCCATCGATGCCGGGATCCCGGTTGTGCTCACCACCGTCGTGCCAGGCGGAAAAGTGGAGTTCGCGTACGGCGGTGCCGGCGGCGGCGCAACCCTAGGCGATCATGGCGCCATCGCCGCCGGGTGGTTGCGGGCGGGCCAAGCACGCATCGCCCTAGCCGCTGCCGTGGCCGCGGGTGTGGACCCGCTGGTGCTTATCGGTGGCTGAAACGCCACGCCGCCACGACGGCGAGCGATACGGCACCGGCGAGAATGATCCACAGGCTTGCCGGCATCTTCCGGGCGCTGTCGTCCACCTTCATGGTGCCGGATTCGGCCACCCTGTCCGTCCGGCTGCCAGCACCGGAGCCCGACCCCGTAGCCTCACCGGCAAGAGTCTTCTCAATCCACTCCGCCTGGTCCGCCACCGGGGAAACGGCCACCTTCGGATTGCTCAGCAGATCCTCCTCGGAGGGGTTGTCCGGGTCGTCGAAAAGCCCGGCGGACATGACGGCAGCGATCTTGCCGTCGGCGAAGATCGGACCGCCGGAGTCCCCGCCCTGCTGCTCAGCTGGACGAGCTCAAGGAGCCCTTCGCCCGGGGCGCGAAGCGTGTTTCCGGCAGCGGGCACGGGCTCGGTCTCGCGCTTGTCGATGCAATCGCAACCTCCCACCACGGACACCTCAATCTGCGGCCGAAGCCCGGCGGAGGGGTCGTCGCGCGGCTTATTCTTCCCCGTTCTCCCCAGCATCAAGCGGGATCGGGGGCTCATCCGCACCGAACGGCTCCCAGTCGTCCCATGCCAGCGATGCCACCGGGTCAGCGGGGCGAAGCTCCGGATCGTCGGCGCGAAGATTCTTGACGGGTCCCGGCCCCGTGGCACGGGTCTCGAATCGGACGGTCACGAACCCGTGTCCGGCCCCCTGAATCCAGCCGTGCCCATACTCGGTGTGGTGGACATCCTGCGTCGCGGCCCATGCGCGGGTTCCTGTGGGCATGACAGGAAGCACCTCCCCCACCTGCGGCTCAGGCAGATTCGTGCGGTCGAGCTCCGGGAACAGCACTTCCTGCATGACTGTCTCCAAACCGGAGAATCCCACCCCGACGAGCCGGATCGGCCCCAGCTCGTCCGGGTAGCGGGCGATCCGGTACGCCGCCGCCGTGAGCGTGTCCAGGTCGTCGGTGGCGTACGTCAGGGTGCTGGAGCGCGACTCGATGTGGAAATCGGCCATCTTGAGTTTGACGGTGACGGTGCGGGCACCGCGGCCGTCGATAAGCAAGCGTTTGTGTGCTCCTTCCGCCGCGCGCTTGATCGCCGCTTCAACCTCCGCTGTCGTGGTGAGGTCGCGCGGGTAGGTGTGCTCGGCGGAAATCTGCTTGGATTCCGCCCGGGGTTTGACCTCCCGTTCGTCGATGCCGCGGGCGAGTGTCCAGAGCTGCTTCGCCACCACTCCTCCGAGAGCCACCTCGACTTCTCGCTCCGACAGTGCGGCGAAATCGCCGATGGTCTCCACCCCGATACCGGTGAGCTTTGCGGCGGTGACGGGCCCGACGCCCCACAGCTCGCCGACGGGCAGCGGGTGCAGGATCTCCGTCTGCTTCTCCCGCGGGATGATGAATGTGCCGTCGGGCTTTGCCAGGCCGGAACCGATCTTCGCGTACTGCTTGCCCGTTCCTGCGCCGATGGAGCAGGGCAATCCAGTCTCCCGGCGAATCTCTTCGCGGAGACCGTCCGCCCACTGTTCCACCTCCTCCGGAGTTGCTCCCGCAAGCTCAAGGGGCTCCATGAATGCCTCGTCGATGGAGAGCTGCTCGACGATGTCCACGCGGCGGGAGATGATCTCGAACACCCGGCGCGATGCCGTGGTGTACACCGGCCGGCGCGGCGCCACCAGAACTGCTTTCGGCCCGACGAGCTGAACTGCCCTGTACGTGGGCATAGCTGAGCGCGCACCGTATTTGCGAGCCTCGTAGCTCGCGCCAGCGACCACTCCCCTGCCCGTGACTCCAGCGACGAGCACCGGGCGCCCTTTCAGGGTGGGACGGGTCAGCTGCTCGCAAGACGCGTAGAACGCGTCCATGTCGATGTGCAGCACCCAGCGAGTCATAGCCACTCCAGCGTAGGCCGGATGAGCGAATACGAGCCCATCGGACCGGTTTTTCGCGCCCTCAAATGCAAATACCTATCCCAGGATGCCTATTCACAAGGTGGCCGCCG
>OJLS01000329.1_pt1 | contig 10482 bp, 8 predicted proteins | sample 1597081 | NCBI WGS metagenome assembly OJLS01 (sample SAMEA3904663, study PRJEB24821) | metagenome | biome: Builtin; feature: hospital; material: surface | place: USA | collected 2013-05-22
ATCTACACACTGCATATCGTCGGCAGCGTCAGATGTGTATAAGAGACAGGTTGTTTTGTTCTTTTTTCTTCGTTGGTTTACTATTATTCTTACTTTGTTGTTTTTCTTTATCGTTAGAATTTTGTTTATTATTAGATTTTTGGTGATTATTTTGAGTATTTTGTTTATTAGTGTCTTTCGCTTGAGAGGCTTTAAATTTTTTATCTAATGCTTTGATTTGTTCTTCTTCTAAAGCTTGCATATGATTTGACACTTCAACATTCATACTTTTTAACTCATCTATAATCTCTTTACTCTTTAGATTTAATTCTTTCGCATATTCGTAAATTCTTTTTTTACTCATATAATCACTCCTTACCATATTCATCTATCATTGATAACAATTTTTTTGCAAAACCATTATCTGTTATACCAATATTAACTCTATCGCTTTTACCTATTGCTAACCCTAATTCATTTCTAGTACCAAACACTTTTAATGGCACTTGGTAACTATTACATTTATTATTCATTTGTTTTAGAGTGTTACTAGATGCATCGCTAGCTAATATGACAAGTTTTATTTGATTCTTTTTAAGCTCATTTAAGATGACCGATTCGCCACTTTTGATTTTACCAGCTCTCATAGCTAAACCAAGCAAATTAAAAATTTTCATTTTAGTCATTATTTTGGGATCTCTTCTCTATAAATCAGTCTTATTATTTCTTTATAAACAGGATCAAGTGTATCTTTAGTAGCGTTAAAATATTTTTCTAAAACTTCTCTTTGTTGAGCCTTTTCAACTAAAGCTACATCTTTAGACACATATGCACCGCGCCCTTGTTTTTTTCCTGTCGCATCTGCAAAGATTTCGCCTTCTTTGTTAATAACCACTCGAATCATATCTTTTTTTGGACGCATTTCATTAGATATAATACATTTTCTCATTGGAATTTTTTTCTTTCTCATTAATTTATCACTCCAACCTATGATTCTGTGTCATTATCTTCTTCTGTTTTATCTTTTTTATCTTCATCATTTTCAGCAGCTAATTCTGTACTAGTTAAGTTTGTCTCTTCCAAGTTAACATTATCAAACTCAACATCTTCGTCACCGGAATTAACAATTTCATCTGCAACTTCTTCTGATTCAATAACAGGATAAATTCCAGCTTCTCGGGCATCAGATTCTGATTTAATATCTATCTTCCAACTTGTTAATTTAGCAGCTAAACGTGCGTTTTGCCCTCTTTTACCTATAGCTAAGGATAATTGGTAATCAGGAACTACAACTACAGTTGATTGATTCTCTTCATCAACAATTACTTCTAAAACTTGTGATGGACTTAAAGCATTACGAACAAATACTTTCGGATCTTCATCCCATTGGACGATATCGATTTTTTCGCCACCAAGTTCTTCAACAACCGCTTCTACTCGTGCTCCTTTAGAACCTACACATGCGCCAACAGCATCTATATCAGGATTATCAGAATACACGCTAATTTTAGAACGATCTCCAGCTTCACGCGCTACTGATTTAACAATAACAGTACCATCATAAATTTCTGGAACTTCTTGTTCGAATAAGCGTTTTAGTAATCCAGGATGACTTCTTGATACGTAAATTTGTGGACCTTTTGTAGTCTGTTCAACTTTATTTACGTACACCTTGATACGTTCATTAGGAATATATTTCTCATTAGGACTTCTTTCAGCTTCTGACAGCACAGCTTCAATTCTTCCTAAATTCACATATACATAGCGATGGTCTACACGGTCAATCACACCTGTTAGAATATCTTCTTCTTTATCGATAAATTCATCATATAAAATTTCTCTTTCTGCGTCTCTAAGTCGTTGCATCACAGCTTGCTTAGCTGCTTGAGCTCCTACACGTCCGAAGTCTTTCGGTGTTACATCTTGTTCATAAATATCTCCTACTTCATAGGCAGGATTTTTGACTAAAGCAGTACTTAAATCAACTTCATCTCTGTCATCAAACACTTCTTCTACGACTTCTTTACGTGCAATCACTCTAAATGAACCTTCGTCCATATTTAATTCTACTCTTACATTTCTGGCACTATCATAGTTTTTCTTGTACGCAGTAATTAAAGCTGCTTCAATTGCATCAATTAAAACTTCTCTAGGAATTTTCTTTTCCTTTTCTAAATATTCAGTAGCTAATAATAATTCATTACTTGACACGTTTTTTCCTCCTCATCACGTTAAATCATTACAGCGTGACGTGCTTTTGCTATTTTATTTCTTGGAATTTCAATTTCTTTTGTTTTTGCCTTTTCTTTAACTTCCATATTAATTGATTCATCATTTACAGATTTTAAAACACCTAACCATTCTTTATCTCCTTCAATTGGTGCATAAAGAGATACAAAAATGGGTTGATTGATAGCATTATAAAAATCTTTTTCTTTTTTTATTGGTCTTTCTGCCCCTGGCGATGCAACATCAAGATAATACATTTCAGGTATTGGATCATTTTCATCCATAACTTCACTAATTTTTTCTGAAGCTATAGTACAATCATTAAGATCTACGCCACCTTCTTTATCAATGGAAATCCTTAAAAAATGGTCTTTACCTTCTTTAACATACTCAATGTCTACTAATTCAAAGTTCAAATCATTTAAAACTGGTTGAATCAATGCTTCAACTTGCTCAGTAATTTTACTCATACAGGCCTCCTTTTTTGGCAAATAGAAAAGAGCGGGTTTATGCCCACTCTTCTGCCTGAGTTAATCATTTTTTACGCATATTTAGTATATCACAAGTCTAATAAGTAAACAAACTGATATAGGGTTACTAATAAAGATGATTGAACATATATGATATCAATTTAGTAATTAGAAATGCTTACATATCAAATATCGACAATTGTGCCTTGTCAGGTAAATCTGGCAATGAGCCTAATTCATCTAAATAGTCAATAACCTTTTGAGATAAGCCGGCTTTTTTATTTAAATCTTCTTTGGATAAAAATGGTCCCTCTTCTCTCGCTTCAACAATTCTTTGTGCAACGTTTTCTCCAAGTCCTGGCACTGAAATGAATGGAGGAATCAATGTATCCCCTTCAATGATGAAGTCAAAAGCTTGGCTTTTTTCTAAACTAATCGGTTGCAATCGAAAACCTCGATGCGCCATTTCATTCATTATTTCTAATACAGTTAATACATCTTTCTCTTTTTTCCCTAAATCCATATATCGTGAATACATATCTTTAACTGTATTACGAATACTCGTTTTATCTTTAATCATTGTTATAAGGTCAAAATCGGAAGCTCTTATGGTAAAGTATGCTGCATAATAATATAGTGGATGATGTACTTTAAAGTATGCAATTCTTACAGCCATCAGTACATAAGCAGCGGCATGAGCTTTAGGGAACATATATTTAATTTTACGACAAGAATCTAAATACCAATCTGGCACGTTATTTTCCTTCATCGCTTCAACCATTTCATCTGTTAAGCCACGACCTTTACGTACAAATTCCATCGTTTTAAAAGCCATTGACGGTTCAAGTCCAGCATACATCAGATATACCATGATATCATCACGACAGCCTATCACACTAGATAAGTCACATATCCCTTGACGAATTAACTCTTGTGCATTACCTAACCAAACGTCCGTACCATGAGATAAACCTGAAATTTGAACTAATTCTGAGAATGTCGTTGGCTTAGTATCTTCAAGCATTTGACGTACAAATCCAGTACCAAATTCTGGTACACCAAATGTACCTGTCTTACATAATATTTCGTCTTCTGTAACACCTAAACTCTCAGGACCACTAAATATTTGCATTGTTTCTTTATCATCTACTGGTATAGTTTTGGGGTCAATTCCTGATAAGTCTTGTAACATACGAATCATCGTTGGGTCATCATGTCCTAATATATCTAATTTTAAGACATTATCGTGTATTGAATGGAAGTCGAAATGGGTTGTCATCCACGCTGCACTTTGGTCGTCTGCTGGGAATTGAATCGGTGTAAAATCATAAATATCCATGTAATCCGGTACAACAATGATTCCTCCAGGATGTTGACCAGTTGTACGTTTGACCCCTGTACAACCTTTAACCAACCGATCAATTTCAGCACCACGTTTGTGAATACCTTGATCATTTAAGTAACCTTTTACGAAACCAAAAGCTGTTTTTTCAGCAACAGTACCTATTGTTCCAGCACGAAATACTTTATCTTCACCAAACAATACTTTTGTGTAATTATGAGCGTTAGGTTGATATTCACCACTAAAGTTCAAATCAATATCTGGAACTTTATCTCCTTTAAATCCAAGGAATGTCTCAAAAGGGATATCTTGTCCTTCTTTAATTAATTCATTACCACAAGTAGGACATTTTTTATCTGGTAAATCGAATCCAGATCCAACCGAACCATCATCAAAGAACTCACTTGTCTTACAATGTGAACAAATGTAGTGTGGTGGAAGCGGATTAACTTCTGTAATTTCAGTCATTGTTGCTACGAAACTAGAACCAACTGAACCACGCGATCCAACTAAATAACCATCATCTAGCGATTTCTTCACCAAACGTTGAGATATGAGGTAAATAACAGAAAAGCCATTACCAATAATACTATCTAATTCCTTTTCAAGGCGATCTATAACAATTTGTGGTAAATCTTCACCATATAGTTTTTTCGCATTAGAATAACTCAACTCACGAATTTCTTCATTAGCCCCATCCATTCTTGGCGTAAATAGTTTATCTTTTATAGGAACCACTTTTTCAATTTTATTAGCGAGCTCATTTGTATTTGTTACAACGATTTCATATGCTTTTTCTTCACCTAAGAAGTGAAAATCATCTAACATTTCATCAGTGGTTCTAAAGTGAGCTTCTGGTAATGTTGAACGATTTAATGGATTCCCTGGTTGGGATGCAATTAAAATTTTTCTGGCTATAGCATCATGTTCATATAGATAATGCGCGTTACCAGTAGCAATCACTGGGATATTAGCGCTTTTACCAGCATCTATTAATCGCTTGTAAATTTGTGTTAACGTTTCATTATCTCGTATTAATTCTCTATCCATTAAATCTTGATAAAGCGCAGGCGGTTGAACTTCTATAAAATCATAGAACTTTGCTATTTTTTCTACTTCCGACTGATCCTTCTGCATTACTGCTGTGAATAATTCACCCTCATCACAAGCTGTACCAATCAAGATCCCTTCTCGATATTCATTTAAAAGAGAACGTGGAATTCTTGGCGTACGGTAATAATACTTAACTAATGAAGCACTAACTATTTTAAATAAATTTTTAAGACCTTCTTGATTTTGAACAATGAGTGTAACGTGAGATGGACGAGCTCTTTTATATGCATCTTCATTAGTTAATTTTTTATTAATTTCTAGATGGTTGTTCACACCTAGTTCTTTCATTTGTTGAACCATTTTTATAAAAATATAAGCTGTTGCTTCTGTATCATAAATCGCTCTATGATGTTGCGTTAATTCGACACCATATTTTTTGGCAAGGAAATTCAAACCATGTTTCCCATATTCGGTATTAATTGTACGTGAAAGCTCAAGTGTATCAATTACACCGTTTGTAGAAGGTCCAAAGCCTAACCTTTCATATCCTGTGTCAATAAATCCCATATCAAATGAAGCATTATGAGCTACAAATATAGCATCTCCAACCCACTCTTTAAATTCAGTTAACACTTCTTCAATTTCGGGAGCATCAGTTAACATATCATCAGTGATATGTGTAAGATTGATAATGGTTTCAGATAATCTTTCGTGTGGATTACTAAAACGTTCAAACTTATCTATAATTTCACCGTTATGCACTTTTACTGCAGCTAATTCAATAATTTTATCATATTGATTAGAAAGACCTGTTGTCTCTACGTCAAACACCACATATGTTGCATCTTTTAAATTACGGTCTGTTGGTTTATAAGCTATAGGAACACCATCGTCTACTAGCATACCTTCCATACCATAAATCATCTTAATACCATGTTTTTCGGCAGCATTATGTGCATCAGGAAAAGCTTGTACTACGTTGTGATCTGTTACTGCTAAAGCTTGGTGCCCCCATTTAGCAGCTTGTTCAACATATGCACTAATATTAGGAATACCATCCATTTGACTCATAGACGTATGTAAATGAAACTCTACACGCTTATCTTCTGCTTTATCTTGTTTAGGTGTCTTTTTAATTTCTTCAATATCTGACATCATCATGACAAGATCCCTAACAAAAGTATCTTCTTCAATACGACCTTGAGCTCTAACCCATTTACCAACACTAAGTGCCTTAAAGTGGTCCAAGTCATCTTTATTTTTTCTTGTAAACATTTTTAATACAAGTGAATCTGTGTAATCAGTAACTTTAAGCTCAACTATATGACGTCCACTTTTAAGTTCTTTTAGGTTAATATCAAATATAACACCTTCAATAGCTACTTTGAATTCTTCTTCAATAATTGATTCAATTGGTTTTATATTTTCAATCTGAATTGGTTTTCCAATCTGACATTTTTCCACTGTACTTTCATTATTATCTTGTTGTTTCGCTTTTTCTGCTTTCATTTTTTCTAATTTTTCAGTTGCTTCTCTTGCACTTTGTTCATCTTCTTGTTGAATATGTGCTTCTAACGATGCAAGGTCATCATCGTGATTTGTTGAATCTGTTTCAAAAACGACTTTATCAATTTCAAAGCCACACTGTCTAAATGCTTTAACCAAACTACCATTACATGCCTTATCAAAATGATTTCTCTCAATGTCATTTGAAACTAAGACTTTTAAAACATTTCCACTCATAATGAGTTTTTTTTGTTTCAATTGACCTTTCACTTTTGGCGACAATCGTGTTTGATCAATACAATGTCCGAAATATTTTAAAGCAAACTCATCTTGATTGTTGGTATCTTTAATTGAAAAATCAATTGCTACTGTAGCTATTTCTTTAAATTCTTCTTCAATTGCATGTGTAAAAAGAAGATAATCTTCATGAGATAAAAAATGTGGGAGTGATATTTGGAAAGTCCATGTTCTGTTTTTATTTGAAACATCTATACGAGTGAGTTCACCTTGTTCAAGAATATCTTGTTCTAGTTGATTTGATATTTTTATTTGATCGGCAAGCACTTTAAACTTTTCTCGATTTGTCATTGCCAAAATAATAACCACCTTAATTAATACTAAATTTAAAACTATTAAACATCATTGGATATGTTACAACTGCTCATAAAGTCACTAAATAAATTCGTTTCATATTATACTACTGATTGCACGTATTTTCATGAAAAACAAATAGTAAATAATACAATAAAGAAGAGCAGGTTAGATTTAAAATTATGTTTCATCATCTTTCCTGCTCTTTATTAATATCAATTTGACTATCAAAAATTTTATTGCAACTTACTTAATATTCTTAAATAATTCTTGTAAGTAATACTCTAATTCATCAATTTGCACTTCTTCACTTAAACCGTTAATGCGTTGTTTTACCTCAACAATACCTTCTTCAGCTCTTTTACCAACAACAACTCGTACCGGTAACCCAATTAGGTCTGAATCATTAAATTTAACACCAGCACGTTCTTTTCGGTCATCATATAAAACATCGTATGAATCCATTAATTTTTGATAAAGTTGATCACCTAAAGTACGTTGATCATCCTTTTTAGGATTGATAGTAATTAGATGGATATCGAAAGGCGTTACTGATTTTGGCCAAATAATTCCATTCTCGTCATTGTTTTGTTCAACAATTGCACTTAATGTTCTTGATACTCCAATACCATAACAGCCCATAATGAGTGGTTGAGCTTTTCCCTGATTATCTAGAAAAGTTGCATTCATTGATTCAGAATATTTTGTCCCTAATTTGAAAACTTGTCCTACTTCAATGCCTTCAGCAAATTGTGCTACTCCCGAGCCATCACTTAACATCTCACCTTGTGTAATGAATCTAAAGTCACCGTATTCTGTTACATCAAAGTCTCTACCAATATTGACATTTATATAGTGATAATGATCTTCATTAGCTCCTACAACAAAGTTATTTAAATCTTGTAAGTAATTATCGGCATAAATTTTAATATCTTTATCAAAAATAGGACCAAGAGACCCCGGATTGGCATCTACAAGATTAACAATTTCATCTGGAGTAGCCATTTCAACATGTTCCGTGCCGAAATATGATTTTAATTTCACTTCATTTAATTCATGATGTCCACGAACTAGAAACATAATAAATTCGCCATCTATTTTAAAGATCATAGTTTTTACAATTTCATCTAATGGTCTCTTTAAATATTCTGCAACTTCTTGAGCTGTTTTAACATTGGGCGTCTCAACTTTAGTCAATTCCGCAAGTGCAGAATGCTTATGAGAAGGATGATAAACAACTTCAGCCTTTTCAATATTCGCTGCATAGTCACTCTCATTACTATAAACTATTGTATCTTCCCCAATTTCACTCAATGCCATAAACTCGTGTGTATGACTTCCCCCTATTGCACCTGAATCTGCCACAACCGGTCTTGCATTGATGCCTACACGTTTGAATATGCGACTATATGCTTGATACATATCTTGATAAGTTGCATCTAATGAAGCTTCATCTGAATGGAAGGAATATGCATCTTTCATAAGAAATTCGCGTCCTCTTAATAATCCAAAGCGTGGTCTTTTCTCATCTCTATATTTGGATTGAATTTGAAATAAAGTAAGGGGTAACTGTTTATATGATTTTAATTCATCTCTTACTAAAGAAGTGACTACTTCCTCATGAGTAGGTCCTAATGCAAATTCACGTCCGTTTCTGTCTTTTAAACGCATTAGTTCTGGACCATATGCACTCCAACGTCCTGACTCTTCCCATAATTCTGCTTGTTGTAAAGCTGGCATAAGAATTTCTACAGCATCTATACTTTCCATTTCTTCACGTATGATTTTAGATATATTATTTAGTACACGTGTAGCAAGTGGTAAGTAACTATATATACCACTTGTACTCTGTTTAATTAACCCTGCTTTTAATAATAAACGATGGCTTAATGCTTCCGCCTCTGCAGGGACTTCTCTCATCGTTGGTATAAATACTTTAGATTGTTTCATTCTCTTTTTCCTCCCTATTTATAAGAAATACCGTTGTATATCATTCCAAGTGACTAAAATCATAATAATAACCACAAAAAGTGCGCCTACAGCAATAATTCCTGTTTCCGCTTTTTTATTCACTGGTTTTCTAAAAATAGCCTCATATAGTACAAATAATATGCGACCACCATCAAGCGCTGGAATAGGTAGCAAATTCATTATTCCTAAGTTAACACTTAATAAAGCGGTGTATCCTACTAAATTAATAATTCCAGATTTAACAACAGAATCAACACTGTGATAAATACCAACAGGGCCATTTAACATATCAAATGAAAATTCTCCTGTAAATATACTAGCTAACATACCAACAACAGCTGTAAAAATAAGCTTACCTTTATCGAAAAAGTTATAAATACCGTAGCTTATTGGTTTAAAAACGCTGTGTTCTGTAGTAGGGGCAAAACCAATTTGATAAGTTGTTTGAGTTTTAGTTTTAGTTATCTTTCTCTCTACTTTTTTAGGTTGGAGATCTACAGACTTGTTTTGGCCATCCCTTTTAATTTTTACAGTTGTTTTCGCCGTTTTATTTTGGTCAAGAACATGTTTGATATCATCAAAATTTTTAATTTTATGATTACCTACCTGAACTATTTTATCACCTTTGTGCAATCCAGCTTCATCAGCTGGAGATTTCTTCACAACTTCTCCTATGACATTGGTTGGCGTACCTTGGTAGTATGCTAATCCAATAAATAGAACTAAAGCTAAAATAAAATTAAATAACGGACCTGCAAATAATGTTAAAAACTTTGGCAATGGTTTCTTATGTGTAAACTGTCTATCTCTTGGAGCAATTTGAACAAGGCTTCCATTTTCGACAAAAAATGCCTTTTTCGCTATAGTGAAGTGATGCCTTTCATCATCATAAGAAGTGATACCTTCAATATATAGGTCATCTTTAAAATCACATTTCTTAACTTCTATGGCTTCAATTTGTTGGAATTTATGTTGGTCATCTAGAATTATATGTGTGATTTCGTCTTGGTTATTTAACTTTATTTTTACGTTCATACCTGGTTGAACTGGTGGTTCTTCAAGACCATCACCAGCCATCCTGACATAACCACCCACCGGTAATAGACGAATTGTATATAATGTTTCATCTTTACGAAAACTAAAAATTTTAGGACCCATACCAATCGCAAATTCAGGACACATAATTCCTGCTCGCTTAGCAAAAAACATGTGTCCATATTCGTGAACAGTTACGAGTACACCAAATACGATGATAAATGAAATAATCGTAATTAAAATGCTCATGTTCTACACCTGTCTCTTATACACATCTGACGCTGCCGACGATATGCAGTGTGTAGA
>OJLS01000330.1_pt1 | contig 10472 bp, 22 predicted proteins | sample 1597081 | NCBI WGS metagenome assembly OJLS01 (sample SAMEA3904663, study PRJEB24821) | metagenome | biome: Builtin; feature: hospital; material: surface | place: USA | collected 2013-05-22
CTCATCATTGTCTGCACATTTAACCTTTACTTTTTCCCTTAAAAAGCTCTCAACTGCTGATTTTTTCATTGCTCCCACTCCAATCTTTGACCACATTCGTGGCAGTACTTTTGTACTTGACTTCCATCTAAACTGCAACCACACATTGGGCATTCGCAAATGTAAAAGTCTCTGCCATGGTAACTACCCGTGTACTCTTTAACTTTTAATGATTTTGGGATTTCAACATCATAAGTATCTAAAACGTTTAAAATCCCCGTTTTCACTCTTTCCGATATAAACTCAACAGTTTCATCTCTATCCACTACATCATTCATATCTTTCTTTTCATCTACAACCATTGTTGATAATGCCAATCCAATACAGTCAAAAACAGCAGTTTCCCAATTATCGACAATCCAATTTCTTAAATCCTCTTGAGGAGTTTCAAAATTTACTGCCATTCTTTATCCGCCCCAAAATAAAATTCTGTTATTTTGCTTCTTTCTTCTCTTCCATCTTCGGCTAGTAATTCATTATCAAGAATTTTTTTAATTTCTTTTTCTACTTCTCCTGTGTCTACTTTTTCTTGTGTGTTTTCATACTCGCTGTCAGCCATCCACATAATCACTTCGTAGGTAAAATTACACTTAACTCTTTTCATTTTTTATCCTCCTCTTTTCTTGGGCTCTTCTTTTTCTTTTGATAATTATTTTCCAAATATTCTAAAAGATCAGAGCAATTAAAATGTTTCTCCTTTATTACTTTTCTTAAGTCTTTATTTATCTTTCTCATCTTTAAAATCACTCACATCGAATGTTTGCGTAAATCTAACACCTTCATCAACTGGTATTTCCCAGTTTTTTATATTTCGAATTTTCATTTTTCTAGAAACGTTCTGAATTTTTCTCGATATTGCTTTTTCATAGGCCATAAGAAATTGACTATTTTCTAAATCTTCCATTCTTCCACCTCTACTTTGCAACTTTCGACAACTCTTCGACGAAATAATCGATACTATTTTTAATCTCATTTTTAGTCATACTGTAGGCTTGATCTGGTGTGTAGTTTTTAGTCATTGCTATAATGAGAAAATCCTCTTTACTTGGTACAACTATGCTGACAACTTCAACACATAAAAATATAATAGTAATAATTTTTGTAATTTTATTTATTAACTTTTGTGTAGTTTCCGACATGTATGGATCATCGAATCTTGAACTTATAAACAAGGCCAAAACTCCCACAAAGACCACTGCCATCACAATAGACCACATAGTTGCCGATTTAGAAATCTTGCCACACAGTGTTGCCCAATAATAAATTTTTCCAATCGTCATTCTACCTTGCTCCATTCTCTAATTTCTTCAATACTTTTCGGCTTAAGCCTTAAGATTACTTCTTTATATTTTTCCCCAGAAAAAGATTCGACTTCTTTTGCTGATTCTGATAACTTACAAATGGTTGCAAATAAATTTTTTTGTTTTGTTTCCTTAGAAATTTCCATAAAAACCTCCCAAATAGTTTTTCTATAGTAAAATATGGGGTCGGTAATCACGACCCCACCCTCAAAAATCTTAGTATGGTAGACCTGTTAGAGGGTCAATTCCACCTGCACTTGTATCGTCATCCTCGATTGCAGAGAAAGCCTTATTTGCGTTAAAGCTAAATCCTAGAGCCTCATCGTCCTTGACTTTTTGGATTCCATTAAGACCTAGTCCAATTCCCTTAGATTGATTGTTGTAAGCGTATATTGATAGTGCTACATGGCCCCAACATCCAGAGTAGACTTGTGACCTATCCATAATTGGTTGGACTCTTTTATCCATAACAGCAGGTGGATAGTTTTCCCCCGCAGATGCTGTAAATACCCAATGTCCTTGGCATTCTGGACCATAAGCTTGACCTGTTGGAGATGCACCATCGCCATCATGCACAGGGATTTTTGGTTGAATAACTCCCTTTAACTTTCCGTCTTTTTCTGACTCAATTTCAGCCTTAATTGCTGCCATAAGTTTTTTATATCCCTCTGTGTCTGTCTTTGGTAGTAGACAAGTAACTGAGTACTTCTTTTGACCTTGTTGGTTTTCCCTTGGATCAAACACTGCCACGTATGATAATCTCACTAAACTTGTTGTAAATTCTCTTGCCATTATAAAATCTCCTTTATTTTTCTAAATTTTCAAATCCTAAATCCTTAACATAAGGATCTCTCTTGTCGCTTTCTTCTACTAGAGTCGGTTTCCCTTGAGGTTTTATAATTTGTCCCTTAAGGATTTCTCCAAACTCTTTCTTCCCTACTAATTTTTCTAACTTTGATAGGCTAAGTGGTTTTCTTTCGTAAAGCATAGCCTCGTCAAATCCACTTTTTTGTAAAATTTCAAAGGCCTTGTCTTGGTTTACAAAGGCACGATTTGACCTGCCCTCAACTGCCTTATATCCTGGTATTTCTTCCCCTGCCAAAATACTTTTAAGTGCCTCATCTTCTAGGTCTTTTATCCAGTCAATTAAGCCAATAGTCTCTTTAAGATACTTTGAGATATCCTCATTGGATATCAAGGATAAGTCCTTTTCCATTACTGGCTTTAACCCCTCAACTGACTCAAACATCTTACTTGCCCTTGCAGGACACCTGGATTTTGCCTTACAAAATCTACAATGCTCACCCTCTTTTAAATCGTCAGACCCATGATATGCCTTGTCTGCAATAGGTTTTATCTCCTCTCCAAACATTAAAAGGTCGTCAATGCTTAGTTCCCAATCGAGGATTGAGTCCAGTCTTGGTTGGATAATTGTAAGCTTAACTTTTTTGATGTCGTAAAACATTGAGTAAGCATTGTAAGCACCAAGACCATAAAGCATAAGTTGTGGATTTTCCTCTGGACTAACTGGGACTCCCTTACCATATTTAAGGTCAATCACTTGCATAGTGTCGCCATAAATCATGATGCAGTCACAAGTCCCAAATCCTTCTGGCACCCATGGGGAGAAGTCCACTCTCTCCTCGATGTTGACATAGGGTAGGTCCTTATAAGCTAGAGCCCTTTTTTTGATCTCGTCGAAGTATAGGTCTGTGTACTTATCCATCTCATCTTGCCAGTATTCTGACTCCTTAAACTTATCCATTGCAGCCTTAAACTTCTTTGGACCAATACCTTTTATAAAATACTTTTGCAGTTTAAGTTCTGCCACAGAGTGGGCAAGTGTCCCCTCTTTTGCGTATTCCGACCCCTGATCTTCAAAATTTTCTTCGAGGACCACAGAGCCAGGACAATTTATCCACCTGTGGGCTCCACTTGCAGATAATTTTGCGTGTACGTCAGGCATTAGATTGTGCCCCCAATTTCTCTAAGTTTTAAAGCAAAGGCATTGTATTGGTCCTCTTGTAAATCTGGTAAGCTTGCAAGACCAAATTCCTTGATTAAGTTACCAAGTTCAGTCCTCTTTCCCTCTCTTGCAAGGTTGGCACAAGCAACTTGTATTTGTTCAAAAGTGTAAGCAGGTGTTTCTGTAGGCACTGTTTCTTGTGCAGGTTCTTCCTTTGCTTTTTCAGCACTTTCAGCCTTTGCTTGTGCAGGTGCTTGGGCAGATTCCCCTTTTGGGAATGTGCCTGCAGGTGCTGTCGCTAAGGCATTAGATACCTCATCAATGCTCTTTAAACCTGATGTTGCAGGTGTGCAGTTGCAAACCCCTACAAGCCTTTCTAGGGCTCCTAAAAATCTTTCTTCAAATGATACTTTTACATTAATTTCCATAAAATCCTCCTAATTATCTTTCTATATCCTCAACAAATACTGGATATTTTTCCTTTAAAATCTCTAAAATCATGCCTGCCAACTCTCTTATTTGAGGGTGGGCTGCCTTATCAAGTCTTAACTTTAAAAAGTGTCTTAACTCCCTAAAATTCATGGTCATTACAAGTGTCGTAGCAGTGCAATTTGGTAAGATGTCTCTTATAATTTCGGGTTTATAATCTGTACTAGTAATGCCAGACCTATATAGTTTTTCCACATCTTCTAAATACTTCTCCATGTTTTTATAGACCCTAAAGCTTGGTATAAACTCGATATCATCATATTTGACATATCTTGTAGACTCTTGAGAGTAGCTTGCAAGTCTATGCCTTACAATCTCATTAGCTATGGCACGATTAGTCCTTAGCTTAAAAGTAAGACTTCCATGTTCCAGTACACTCTCATGTCCTCTCTTAATTATCATTCGGATAAATTTCTCGGGGTCTCCCTTAGGCTCGGATTGATAACAAACCCTACCTGCGATTTCAATTTTTTCCGTTAACTCCTCATAACTTTGTGGATTTAATAATTCCACCTTTTGTTTTCCTATTCTCATACTTCCTCCACTGCAATAATGTGCTTAGTAGCTAATAATAAGTCTTTTGCTTCGTCAGACTCGATTTTTATAAATTCCCTGTGTTCTAGTTCGTGTCCAATATCATCTAAGTTTCTTACAGGTCCAATCATGCCAGTAATGGACCCCTTCGCAAAATCATTGTTTGGTCCAAACATAAATAGAAAAATCTTATTTCTTTCTTCCATTTTTCCCTCCATAAAATTTTCTAACACCATTGCAGACTTCCAACAAATCATCTCTGGTACATAGTCCATGAGATCCACAGCAAACTTTTTATAAACCTCTGGAATGTAGTCCAGGTGTTCCCATTTCCAAGTCTGCCTCAAATTCTCATCTCTCCTACTTGCAAACCAAGTGCCACCTTTATTAGTCAAATACTGCTGCTTACCATCAGTAGTTACTAAGCCTGGTAGGGGCACGATAAACCTTTTTGACATTTTCTAAAATCCTTTCTTGTGGTATACTAAAAGCAAATATTAAATTATTTTAAGTCCTTGAGTTTTAGCCGAACTGGGACTTTTTTCTTTGCTCTTCAATCCATGCCTGTGTCTGTTCGATAACATCGCAGGTGCAAGCCTGTAAGCTATCCCACCTAACATTTATAAAAAGTTTCGGTAATCGGGGATTTATAAAGGCTACTGTAAAAAGCTCTTCTTCGGGGTTGTAGCCAATTCCTATTACGTCGTTACCAGTTAGGTCCTCGACTATCCTTTGATAAAAATTTATGCTTGCGATTCTTGGACTCTCGATGTCCAAGAAGTCAAATCTTGACTCAATATTTTTGGATATACTCATTTTTTCCACCTCCTTAAAATTGTCGACTCTCTGCGACTCTCATTCCTACGATTAGACCTCTCAACGTCCCATCTTCGTAGATTTGACACAAGCTTGTATCTCCTAAAAGCTCTTTGGATAATTTCAACTCATAACCCTTGTCAAACCATTTAAGTCTTTTCTCATCAAGGTATATGCTATGGCCTTCTTTTTCTGTCGCCAGTTTTATAAGATCCTTGGAATCTATATGAGGAGACCTTGTAATTTTAGTAACTGCTAGACCTTCTCCCGCTATGGGCCCAAACCAATCAAAGCGTAGCTTTTTAAAATTAAATGGATTTTCTTTTGGTATGGCCCAAACAGACACCCCGTCAGTTATCCAATCGAACTTAGCATCATCAACAGCCATATCAACGACCTTGTTATTTTCCTTTTTCAAATAGATCCTTATAAACTCGTTATACACTTGTCTTAGTTTCATTTAGTCCCCCTTTCCAACTCTGCAAATAAGTGGTTATTTAAGTCGCTCAAAGTATTTTTCATAGGCATCCTCCTCTTCTTCCTCTGCCATGAGATCTACGTCATCAAATAGGTCTGGATAAATCTCCAAATCCCCTAAAAGCCTTTTATATAGATAGTCATAGACCTTTCTTTCCTTGATGGCGTCGTGGTCAAATTCGTCATTTAATATTTCTTGCAAGTCCTCTACAAATCCGTAACAATTTGTTACGTTATTAAGGGCAAATTTGAGATTAGACTCTGTCTGGGCATTTACAATGTCGCAAACTTTTTGTAAATTAATCGTCAATTAGATCACTCTCCTTGACAAAAGTCCCGTCAATTATCCTGCCTTTTCTACCTTTGATTTCTTGGTAGGCACTTTCCACACAGTTTTTAAAACTCAATTGCTTTTTCCCTGCTGCAATCATAATATTCATCAACATAAAGCCAATTGTATGAGTGGTATATCCAAGCATTAGGATATCTTTAGTAGCAATCATTAGATTAATGATTTGTTCTGCTTTGTCAGGTGCCCCATAGTGTCTCACAGTGTTTTTACTATCCATCTCGGCTCTCTTAAAAGCTTTCTCAAAATCTCCCTTGCCTTGAATCAAGTTGCCAACTACAAGGGTTACATAGACATCACCAATACTGTCGATAATCTTGTTCTTGTCATCTTTGGATAGACCAATTATTAGCTCTGCCACTTCTTCGGCGGTCTTTATAACTTGTCCTTCGACAGTGCCTTTTTTGTCTAGGCCTCTCCATCTCGCCCAACTTATAATTTTTTCATCTAAATCTTTTATCATTTGTATTTCCACACCTCTACCATAGTTACCAAGCCATATTTGACCTATTTTTTAAGGACTGTAATTTTAAAATTCTTAGTTTGTACTAAGAAAAATCTCTCATAGATCTCAATTACTTCTCCTTCGACCATCTTCAAACTTTTAGTTTTCTTTCCAGTTTGGTCTGGATAAAAATCAACCCTATATCTCTTGCCGACTTTTATGTCACTTACTCTTTTATCAATAGCAAGCATTTCCACTTGTCTTTTATCTGCTAGATCCTTGTCCTTTTTGACTTGTAATTCTCTTTCTTTTTTAATCTTTTTTAAGAGATTATTTTGTTCCGCCTCAATCTCTTCCAGTGATTTCCCAAATAGGGAATCAAATCTCTCATAGACCTCTGGAGTTAGCTTTCCAATGTGGCCATTTTTTATCATTGACATAAACTCTGGAGCCACTCCAACATATTTGGCAACGCTTTTGTTAGTCCCACAAACCTCTATAAGGTCTTGGACTTTTGCGACAAACTCTGCATCAATATTTACTTTCTTGGCCATTACAACATCCACCCAAAAGATGAGTTGCTAATCTCCACCATCTTTAAGAGAGCGATGCAGATAAACCTAAGAACAGCAGTGTAGATGCTGTAAGCAATTGTTAAGACACTTACAAGCACAATCGCCATCAGGCATAAGCCAAGAAGTCGTCTAAGAGTAAGTTGTATGTTTTTAGCATTTAATTTAAGCCTCATCATATTTGCCTCCGTCACTGAGTACCTTTACAAGATCATAAGCTGATGTGCTTATGGCATTTCTTAATTTTAAATACTCATTTTTCCAATAATCTTTCTCATTCTCAACTTTCCTAAATTCAATAAGTGAGATCTCATTTAAATCTTTTCTTCCTAATTTCTCAATATTCTCAATTTCCCTTATAGAATATTTACAGCCTTGTAAGCCCTTAACTCGATGGATAACCCCATCTTCCTCCAAGCGGATAATTGATGATTTTGTATATCCCCACCTTTCGGCGAGTTCATCTCTCGTCAATAGTGTTTTCACTTCTTTCACACTCCCCAGTGTTACTTATTTCCCTTTTTGCGTTTCCGTAATTTTTTGATCAAAAAAAATTTCTTCTTTTTCTTTTAACTCTAAGTGCAAGAAATCGCAAATTTGTTGAATTTCATCTCGATAAAAATCACTGTCGCCCCTCATTTTTCTATATAGTGTGGCAAGGTTTATACCAAGCAATTTAGATATTTGTTGTAGAGATACTTCCTCTCTTAACAAAGCCATTCTAAATAGTTTCTCATTAAACACAAAATCACCTCCCTAGTTTTTCTTTTTTTGCGTTTCCGTAATTTCATTATAGCATCAAAAATTTTAAATGCAATACTTTTACGCAAAATTTTTTATTTTTTTAAAAAGATTGTTTGCATTTACGCAAAAATAGGGTATAATAAAGCTAAGGAGGAGGCTATGGATTTTAAAGATAAAATAAAAATTAATCGGGAAAAGTTAGGATATACTCTCGAGGAATTATCAAAATTAGTCGGGGTTTCAGCCCCCACTATCCAAAGATATGAAAGTGGAGAAATTAAAAATGTTAGAAGAGATAAAATAGCAAAACTAGCTGAGGCTTTAAAAGTTTCCCCATCATATCTAATGGGTTGGGAAGATGAAAACAAAGACCCAATACTTGAAAACATACCAGGCATAATCACACCAGTCCAAATGAAAAAAATCCCAATACTTGGAACTATAGCTTGCGGGGATCCAATATTTGCCCAAGAAAATTATGATGGTTACTTTATGATAGATAAAAATTTACCTGAAGCAGATTTTATTCTAAAAGCAAAAGGCGACTCTATGATAGAGGCTCACATCTTCGATGGCGACTTAATATTTTTAAAGAAAACAAGCGATGTCGACAATGGTCGCATAGCGGCTGTCCTAATTGATGATGAGGCTACACTTAAAAGAGTAAGTAGAGATAAGGACACGGTAATATTACAACCCTGCAATAAAGATTATAAGCCAATAATAATCCACGACAGCGATGATAAACAAGTCTTAATTCTTGGGGAAATGGTAGGAGTCTACTCAAAGAGATCAAGTTAATAAAAGCACAGACAAAAAAAGTTTGTGCTTTTAATATATAAAGTATTTATTAGGAGGTATATTATGAGAACAGCAGAAGAAATGGCCCAATACTGCGACGATAATAACACTGGAGCAGGATTTAATAAAAAATGGAGGCTAAAGCACTTTCAAATCGTCGAAAATCAATTAAAAGATGATGAAGAAGTTATCGTGTGCTTTATTGGATTGAAAAATTTTACCAGTATTACTAATCACGAAGAAAATTGGGCGTATGCCATAACTAATAAGAGGATTATAATTGGCCAAAAGGGTTTAATTGGTGAAAAAGTTGATGTTATAAGCCTTAGAGATTTAAATGACATATCTTTTAAAAAAGGTGTAGTTTTTGGAGTTTTAACTATCGACACTATTAAGGAAGAGTTTAACGTAGGACTCGATAAGAATAGTGCTGCATCTATCCACGAGTTAGTTACCAATGCCCTAATGGATCTAAAAGAAGAGATGCATCAATCATCTCAACCAGTGCAGCAAGCAAAGGCTGATGATCCTTATGAAGAGGTTAAAAAATTAAAAGAATTGTTAGACATGGGAATTATTACAGAAGAAGAATTTGATTTAAAAAAGAAAAATATCTTAGGAATTTAAACAAACAAAAAAAATAGAGGATGTGATAAACACATCCCCCATAATGAATATAACAATTAGACAAAGCGTCTAATATACCATTAACCCCTTTGACCCTGCAGAGGTCAAAAGGATATGTGCCTAAAGCACTAGTATAAAATCATTATATCACACTCCCCAGTGTTACTCCAATTATAAAAGGAGTAAGATATAATGAATACAACAATAAGACAACGAGAAAATGGCAAGTGGCAAGCCATCATAAGCTATAAAGATAAAAAAGGAAGATGGAAACAAAAATCCAAAGGTGGTTTTGACAAGAGAAAAGATGCCAACCAATGGGCAAAAGAAAAATACTTTGAACTTTTAAAACTTGAAAAAAGTGGAGTGCTTGGAAATGAATATACTCTAGAAGAAGTGTTTGAGTTATACCTTGCGAGGATGGAAAAAACAAACGATAGGGACTCATCATCAACTATAGGCACCTATAGAAGCTGCATGAATCTTTTTTCTGACTTTTTGCCAAGAGAAATTAACTCTATAAAAGCCACTGAATTATATGATTTTGTAGAAAATAAAAGAAAGATAAAAGGCAACAAATATAATACCAATATTGCCATCCTAAACGCAATTTTTAACTTTGCCATAAAAAAAGTTAGAGCTTGTGAAACAAACCCCTGTGACTTACTGTACTATGATAGGTCAAAAAAAGACGAGAGAATAAAATTTATCACTAAGGATCTATACCAAAAAATTTTAGACGGAACCAAAAACCCAAAAATAAAATTACTGATACAGCTACTCTATGAGACAGGTATGCGCATCAGCGAAGCACTGGGTTTGTGCACTCAAAGTATTAATAATATGACTATAACAGTTGAGAGACAATTTATACGTGATAAAAAAATATTAACAACCATCTTAAAAACAGACAACTCATATAGGACAGTCCCCATATCTGAAAGTCTGTATAGGCAATTAAAGTCAGCAACGTTTGATATTCAGGGCAGGATTTTTTATGATGTGACATACCAAAACATATACAATCTATTAAAAAAACATAACCTATCTCCACACTGCTTTAGGCATACAAGAGCAACAATCTTAGTTGGCTCTGGAATAGATCTAACTGTAGTGGCACAAGTAATAGGTGACAAGATAGAGACTATCCTGGAAGAATATGTAGAAGTCAATGAGGATGGCATTGATAAAAAATTTGATATGATAAGGGCCCTGGTATAAATGTTTTTGACCAATTTTTGACGAGAATATCAGAAAGGCTTAAAATACGCAATTCTAAGCCTTAAAAACATAAATCACCTTTTTATATAAC
>OJLS01000332.1_pt1 | contig 10401 bp, 14 predicted proteins | sample 1597081 | NCBI WGS metagenome assembly OJLS01 (sample SAMEA3904663, study PRJEB24821) | metagenome | biome: Builtin; feature: hospital; material: surface | place: USA | collected 2013-05-22
TACGGCGACTGGGGCGGGCCGATGATTCCGGCTAGCGATGTCACCTCCATCATCGATGGCATTGAAAAGCGCGGCGCTTTCCCGCAGATCGACGCCATCCTTTCCGGCTACCAGGGCGGCGCCGATATTGCCGACGCCATCGTGGAAACCGTCCGCCGCATCAAGGCCGCCAACCCCAAGGCCCTCTACGCCTGCGATCCCGTGATGGGCAATGCCAAGTCCGGCTGCTTTGTCTCCGATGAAATCCCGCCGCTGTTGCGCGACCGCGTCGTTCCCGTCGCCGATATCATCACCCCGAACCAATTCGAGCTGGGCTACCTCACCGATTCCGAGGTTGGCACCCTTGATCAAACCCTCGCCGCAGTGAAGAAGGCACAGGAAATCGGCCCGAAGACTGTGCTGGTTACCTCCGTTAAGCGCCCCGAGACCCCTGAAGACCAGATTGAGATGCTTGCCGTCGACGGCGACCGTGCCTTCCTAGTGTCCACGCCACTGCTGCCGTTCAAGCGCAACGGTTCGGGCGACGTCACCGCCGCCTTGTTTACCGGTCACTACACCGAGACCAGTGACGTTAAGGAGTCCCTGCGCCGCACCGCCTCTTCCGTGTATGACCTGCTGGAAAACACCTACGAGGCAGAGACTGCCGAGCTCCGCCTCATTCAGGCGCAGGACGTATTCGCGCATCCGCGTATGCAGTTCCACGCTGAGGAGCTTTAATCCACGCCTAGGCTTCATCTGCCAGCTCTATCGGGTTTCAGCCGAGCTGAGAATTTCCCCTCAGCTCGGCTCTGTTATTCCATTAACAGCGACTTCCGGTGAGTCTCTCATACGAGACTACTTCTCTGGATGAATAGTATGACGTACTACCACAACGTCAGTAGTATGGCTCTCGTCACATCATCTACTTTGCGATAGGAGCCCACCATGTCCAGCACCGGCAGCATCAGCGCATCCCCCGACGGCCTGTTGATGGCCCTCATGCAGTACCCCGTTCCCGTGGTTAATACCCCGGACGACGTCCAAGCCAGCGTGGACGAAATCTGTCGCATGGTGGGTTCCACGAAGGCGGGCTACCCAGACCTCGACCTTATTGTCTTCCCAGAATATTCTTCCTCCGGTCTCAACACCAAGATTTGGTCCTATGATGAATTCCTCATCGGCCTCGATGACCCAAAGGTGGACCAGTTCAAGCAGGCCTGCAAGGCCAATGATGTCTGGGGCGTCTTTTCCATCATGGAGCCTAACCATGAGGAAGGAAAGCCGCCCTTTAATACCGCCATCATCATCAACTCCGACGGTGAAATTGCCCTGCACTACCGCAAGCTGCAGCCATGGACTCCTATCGAGCCTTGGTACCCGGGCGATTTGGGCATGCCGGTTTGCGACGGCCCGAAGGGCTCCAAGCTCGCTGTAAATATTTGCCACGACGGCATGTTCCCTGAGCTCGCACGCGAGGCTGCATACAAGGGTGCCAACGTCTATATCCGTATCTCTGGCTACTCTACGCAGACCCAGGATCAGTGGATCATGACCAATAAGACGAATGCCTTCCAAAACCTGATGTACACCGCCTCCGTAAACCTGGCTGGCTACGACAACACCTTCTACTACTTCGGTGAAGGCAACGTCTGCAATTACGACGGCCACATGATTTCTGAGGGCCACCGCAATCCCGGCGAAATCGTCACCGCCGAAATCTTCCCAGAGCTGGCTGACAAGGCACGCATCAATTGGGGCCTAGAAAACAACATCTTCAACTTGGGCAACCGTGGGTACGTGGGCTACCCCGGTGGCAAGACCGAAAACTATCTCACCTGGGTCGAGGACCTAGCCAAGGGCGAATACAAGCTGCCTTGGGCTGACGACGTCCGCATCAAGGACGGCTGGAAGTACTACCCGGACGGCCCGCAGCTCGGCCCACTGCCGGACGAGTTTAAGTAAGCCCTGCTAATCCACTACCAAGGCCCTGCACCCGTTTCGACGAGCGCAGGGCCTTCACGCTGTCCGGCGCGCGGCATTTTATCGATTAATACTCGTAGCCTTCTACTGCACCTGTATCAGAATCGACTGGAGTATCCGCCACTGCGTCAGACTCTGGTACGTAACCTGTATCTATATCGCCGTAGCTATCGGGATAGTCCGAATCGGAAGGTGGAAGACCTCCATTGCACAGTTCGGCCCATTCGTCGGGGTATTTATGCCGCCCGTCCAGACTGCCGCAGACTGCTTCAGCCCGAACAGATCTCTGAAGCTCTGGAGTATTACAGAGCTCGGTTGGGTGCCAAGAGCTATCGGAAAAGTGCCCAAATGCTCCTAATCCAATATCGCAATACAGCAGCTCCGGCTCGGCAGCCACGGCTTGGGGTTGGGTCTCCGGCTCGGGAGCGACACTTTCTGCAGGTTCTTCCGTCATGCCCTCTTCACTGCTGGTGGTAGAAGAAGTGGTGGTTGAAGAACTGGAGGTGCTAGAAGAAGAGGTTGCGGAGGGACTTGTGCTCGTCTCTGGGGACGGTTCAGAATCTGGAGAGGAGCAGGCAGAGAGGAAGAGGGTAAGAGCAGCGCCTAGAATTAAGGCAGGAGACTTGCGGGACATGAAGGGACCTTTCGGAGAGTGAGCACGGTGTGTGCTGGGGAGAGAGGTTTCTCCATAGATTAGCCCTACTCTGTGTGCCTGGTAGAAATTGCCGTGAACTAATCGGAGTTTTTGGCTCTGTGGGCTATTATTGCGGGTAATGAGTTCTGATTTTGATGCACAGTTTGATGCGGCATTCGAGGGCCTGCCAGAAGACCCCGATGATGCCGTGCCGGAAGGCGCCGAGAATACGGCAGCCCCGCTTGATTATTCGCAATACACCGATACCCCGGAGGGTTTCCGCTCGGGCTTCGTATCCTTTGTTGGCCGCCCGAATACCGGCAAGTCCACGCTGACTAATGCCCTGGTGGGCCAGAAGATTGCGATTACGGCCGACCAGCCGGAGACCACCCGCCACACCATTCGCGGCTTGGTGCACCGCGATGATGCCCAGGTCATCGTCGTGGATACGCCGGGCCTGCACCGCCCGCGCACCTTGTTGGGCGAGCGCCTCAACGAGGTAGTGAAAGACACCTATGCCGATGTAGATGTAATCGGCCTGACCATCCCGGCCGATGAAAAGATTGGCCCGGGTGACCGCTGGATTCTGGAAAACGTGCGCAGCATCGCGCCAAAGACCCCGATCATCGGCATTGTCACCAAGTTGGATAAGGCCAGCAAGGACCAGGTAGGCGCCCAGCTTCTAGCCCTGCACGAACTGCTTACCCAGGAGGATCCGAATGCGGTAGTCATACCGGTGTCCTCCAAGGAGGGCGTGCAGCTTGATGAGCTGGTGCAGGTCATCGTGGATCACCTGCCAGAAGGCCCGAAGTTCTACCCGGATGACCACATCACCGATGAGGGCCAGGAAAAGCGCATCGAGGAACTCATTCGTGAAGCCGCCCTGTCCGGCTTGAAAGCGGAACTGCCACACTCGGTGGCGGTGCAGGTTGATGAGATGCTGCCGTCGCGCACCCGCGAGGGTGTGCTGGATATCCACGCCATTTTGTACCTGGAGCGCCCCGGCCAAAAGCGCATTATCGAGGGCAAGGATGGCCTGCGCTTCCGCCGCATCGTGGGCAACGCCCGCAAGGAGATTATTAAGCTGCTGGGCCAAAACGTGTACTTGGACCTGCGCATCAAGGTGTTGAAAAATTGGCAGTCTGACCCGAAGTCGCTGGGCAGGCTCGGGTTTTAAACCACTATGCGCGAGAACTATCGTGACCGCGCAGTGGTCATCCGCACCTATGACTTTGGCGAGGCCGACCGCGTCATCGTCCTCCTCACCCGCGATCACGGCCTCGTGCGCGCGGTGGCTAAAGGCGTGCGCCGCGCCAAGTCCCGCTTTGGCTCGCGCCTGCAGCTCTTCGTCAACCTTGATGTGCAGCTGTATGTGGGCAAAAATCTAGCCACCATTTCCCAAGCGGATACGGTGGATTACTTTGGCGCGCGCCTCATTGAGGACTATGAGCGCTACACGGCAGCCTGCGCAGTACTGGAATCGGCAGAGCGCCTTGCTTTTGCCGACGCCGCCCATGACCCCTACCTCTACGAATCCGTCACCGCGACCTTGGAGCAGCTGCAAACCGCGGACCCAACCATGGCGCTGGATGCCTTTTTGCTGCAGGCGATGGCGCATGCCGGTTGGGCACCGAGCCTTTTCAACTGTGCCCAGTGCAACCGGCCAGGCCCGCACCACGCCTTCCACCCGGCGGTAGGCGGCGCGGCGTGCCACGAATGCCGGCCGCCGGGGGCCGCGGAGGTAGATCCGGAAACCCTACACCACCTGTGGCTTTTAGCACATAACTATCCGACGAATCCCACAAATGCGCAAAAGCAGGAGGGGCACCGCCTAGCGCGGGCGCACCTGCAGTGGCACATGGAGCGCAATGTTTCCGCATTGCAGGTTATGGAGCAGTAGAATATAGCCCGTGATTACGCCAGACCCGAACCGTACTTTGACCCCGCCGAATATCCCGGACGAGTTCCTGCCACGCCATATTGCGCTGGTCATGGATGGCAATGGCCGCTGGGCCCAGGAGAAAGGCATGAAGCGCACCGAGGGGCATAGGCGCGGAGAAGCCGTGCTTCTTGACGTCGTCGATGCCTGCCTCGCCGCCGGCGTTCCTTACCTTTCGGCCTATGCCTTCTCCACGGAGAATTGGCGCCGCAGCCCGGAGGAGGTTCGCTTCCTTATGGGCTTTAACCGTGACGTGTTGCGCCGCCAGCGCGAGTGGCTCAATGAGCGCGGTGTGCGCGTAGTGTGGGCCGGCCGCCGCCCGCGCCTGTGGCGCTCAGTGATTAAGGAGCTTGAGGCCGCCCAGGAGCTGACTAAGGATAACACCAAGATGACCTTGGCCATGTGCGTCAACTACGGCGGTAGGGCAGAACTGGTGGATGGCTTTAGGGACATCGCCAAGCAGGTTGCAGCCGGCGAGCTCAACCCGCGCGATATTAAGGAAGAAACCATCGCGCAGCATCTCTACGATCCGGACATGCCGGATGTGGATCTCTTCCTGCGCCCGTCCGGGGAGAAGCGCACCTCCAACTTCCTTCTGTGGCAGTCAGCGTATGCGGAGATGATTTACCAGGATAAGCTCTTCCCGGATTTCACACCGGAAGACCTTTTTGCCGCCATCGAGGAGTACGCGCGGCGCGACCGCCGCTTCGGTGGAGTGAAGAAGTAACGCCCAGCACCGAAGCGGTGTGCGTTTATAGCTCGGGGATAAAGATGTCCTCGATGCGGCAAGAAAAGTGGCGCGCGATCTGAAATGCGAGGGGGAGCGAAGGATCGTAGCGCCCCTTTTCAATACTGATGACCGTTTGGCGCGAGACGCCTAGCTCCGTAGCCAAGCCCTGCTGGGAGAGACCTTGGCTCTCGCGAATCTCTTTGAGCCGGTTGTCCATGGCTTAGCTTGTCGCCCGCTTGTGGGCAAAGTAGCTAATGCCAAAGGTTCCGGTGACAAAGACTCCCAAGATGATCGTGAGCAGGGTGCCGGAAACCTGAAACTCCCAAAAAGAGGAGACAATGCCGAGGCCACCAATGCCAAAGAGCATGGCGTGCAGGGTGTTTTCGGAGGCTTGAGAATACCAATGGGATTCGATGGAATTTTCCGGATCGGGTGTTGCTCCGCGGATGGTGGACCGATCCACCATGAATCCCCAGCTAGCTGCCGTAGCAACAGGAAATAGGCACAGTGCGTACACAGCAAGCGCAAGTAGCGGCGAATCATCGTGTACGAATGCGGCCATGATGGCACCGGCGGCTGCAGCAATACCCACGCCAGACGCAACGGATAGGGTGATGAGTTTGGTTTGGGTGCCGCCAAACTTGGGGCGGCCAAAGCGGGTGGTCTCCAAAGAGGCCTCCTGTAACAAGTGGTTGTAAAGCGTGCTTGACAGCCATCATATGTCAAGCATCCTTTACTGTAAAGGGTGCTTTACCTTTCGGACTAAATTCATTACTTAGGATGAGTGGCGGCCTTTTAGGGTAGAGGCATGGCAGAAGACGACATCAGGCTAAAAGACGCACTTATCGGAATAGTGGCCATAGTTGCCATGGATGTTCTATTGGTAGTGACAGTTTTTGTCATGCTGAAGGCCGGCTTGGCGACGCGTGGGTTGGGTACGATTATGCCCGTTGCGCTTGCTCTTTCAGTGGTGGTGCCGACGGCGGCATTGGTGTATTACCTCAAGCGGCGGGGAATTAGTCTCGGCTTTCTTCCCTTGGGTCGGCGTGGTTGGCACTTATTGTGGCAGGTTCCTCTCGCTATTTTTGTAGCTGGAGTCGCAGCCGCGATTGTGGGGCCGTTGTTGGGGTTGTCGCCATCGGAAAATACATCCGCAGCTGATGGGCGCGGTATGATGGTGGTTATTTCTTTAGCGTGCTACCTATTTTTGGCGCCTCTGATAGAAGAAATTGTGTTTCGCCGCTTGCTCATGGGGTACTTGGATCGGAGCGTCCCAGCGTTTGCCAGCGTGATCCTCAGCTCGCTGTTATTTGGTCTTTCCCATATTGCGCCGCCGGTCATGGTGTATGCGACTTTTCTGGGGATGGGGTGTGCGCTAGTAACTCGTTTTCACAATTCGCTGCGTGCAGGCTTTATTGTGCACCTAGTCAATAATGTGGTCGTGCAGTTAATAGCGGTCTCGGCGCTATAACCGTGGCGTGTAACGCGCTGCCACTGTGTGTGACAAAAGAAAACCTCAGGCTCCGGGGTGGAGACTGAGGCTAGGGGAGAAGCGCGGAACGAGGGTGCCTACGCGGAGGCGGCGCAGTCGCTGCAGATGCCAAAGACCTCGGCATCGTGGCCGGTGAGCTCGAAGCCGTAGTCCTTCGCTACGGAGGTGGCCCACTTTTCAATGGGGCCGCCATCGATTTCCTCGGTGCGGCCACATTTGGTGCATACCAAGTGGTGGTGATGGGCGTCGGTCTCGCAATGGCGGTAGAGGGTTTCGCCATTGGGCATGTGGAGTGCGTCCACTGCATCGATGTCGGTCAGGGACTGCAGGGTGCGGTACACGGTGGTCAGGCCCACCTTCTCCTCGCGCTCTTGAAGCTCGTGGTAGATCTCCTTAGCAGAGGAGAATTTCTCCATTTCCCGGAGCACCTCGACGACTGCGGTGCGCTGCTTGGTATTGCGCGCTCCTAGTTTGGGAATACTGTCGTGTAAAGCCATGACCGCAATATTATCAGTGCCTTTTCAACAACTGCATGCTCAGGCGGCTTTATATGCACGGGGAGTAGTGGGCTAGGAGGCGATCCTGGCGGCGTCGGCAAGCAGGTCCAAAACCTGCGGCGCAATGAGCGAGTAGGTTACCTCGCGGCCGCTGCGCTCGGAGTCCACGATGCCTGCCTGCTTGAGCACGCGCAGGTGCTGGCTGATAAGGGGCTGGGACTTGCCGGTGGCCTTGACCAGCTCATGGACAAAGTGATCGCGCTCGGCCAAGCGGGAAATGATGGCGATGCGTAGGGGCGAATCGAGGGCAGCGATAACGCCGGCAGCCGCAGAAGTATTTGGGGCCTTGTAAGTGGTCGTCATAGGGAATGTCACCTTCAATTAAATACCTATTACCTGTCGGTCGCCCTTATATTACCCGATACGTGCAATACGTTGTATTTATTTCAGATTAAATTCATGCCCCAATCCCACCGCCGGGAAGTGCTTCGGGTTAAACTGAACGAGATTGTCAAGACTGTCCCCTACCAGAGGAGTCCGAAAACTAATGGCATCCGTCATCGATACCGTTGTAAACCTGTGTAAGCGCCGCGGCTTGGTCTACCAGGCAGGTGAAATTTACGGCGGTTCCCGCTCCGCGTGGGACTACGGCCCTCTTGGTGTAGAGCTCAAGGAAAACATCAAGCGCCAGTGGTGGCGCCACATGGTTCAGTCCCGCGCAGACGTCGTGGGCGTAGATACCTCCGTCATCCAGCCGCGTCAGGTCTGGGTATCCTCCGGTCACGTCGAGGTCTTTTCTGACCCGCTGGTGGAATCCCGCCACACCGGCAAGCGCTACCGTGCTGACCACCTTATTGAGGCCTATGAGGAAAAGCATGGCCACGAGCCAGAAAACGGCCTGGCGGATATCAATGACCCAGAAACTGGTCAGCCGGGTGACTGGACCGAGCCAAAGGCCTTCTCCGGCCTGCTCAAGACCTTCCTGGGGCCAGTCGATGATGAACAGGGCCTGCACTACCTGCGCCCGGAGACCGCACAGGGTATCTTCGTCAACTTCAAGAATGTGATGACCTCTTCGCGCATGAAGCCGCCGTTTGGCATCGCGAACATCGGCAAGTCTTTCCGTAACGAGATCACCCCGGGCAACTTCATCTTCCGTACCCGCGAGTTCGAGCAGATGGAAATGGAGTTCTTCGTCAAGCCGGGCGAGGACGAAGAGTGGCACCAGTACTGGATTGATGACCGCTACAACTGGTACGTGGACCTGGGCATCAAGGAAGAAAACCTGCGCCTGTACGAGCACCCGAAGGAAAAGCTCTCCCACTACTCCAAGCGCACCGTGGACGTGGAGTACGCCTTTGGCTTCAAGGGCTCCAAGTGGGGCGAGCTGGAGGGCGTGGCCAACCGTACGGACTATGACCTGTCCGTTCACGCCAAGGGCTCGGGCGAGGACCTGTCCTACTACGACCAGGCCAATGACGAGCGCTGGATTCCGTACGTCATCGAGCCGGCCGCCGGCCTGGGCCGTTCTATGATGGCCTTCCTGGTGGATGCCTACGACGAGGAAGAGGCTCCGAACGCCAAGGGCGGCACCGATAAGCGCGTGGTCCTGCGCCTGGACCGCCGCCTGGCACCGATCAAGGTGGCCGTACTGCCGCTGTCCAAGAAGGAAGAGCTCTCTGAGCCTGCCCGCAAGCTGGCCGATAAGCTGCGCGCCTACTGGAACGTGGACTTTGACGTCTCCGGTGCCATCGGCCGCCGCTACCGCCGCCAGGATGAGATCGGCACTCCGTTCTGCGTCACCTTCGACTTCGACACCCTTGAAGACGATGCCGTGACCGTGCGCGAGCGCGACACCATGGAGCAGGAGCGCGTGAAGCTCGATGACCTCGAGGCTTACCTCGCCTCCCGCCTGATTGGGTGCTAGTAATGCATTACACCAGCTGGGATCGCTCCGACAGCGCAAAGCCCGTGCTCTTGGCCGAAGACGGCCCGGAGCAGTTGGGCGTATTCTCGGAGCATTCCGCGGAGGTGGACGGCCACTTCTGGCGCACCGAGGTCAGTGACCTTGGCGCCTCTGCCACGCTTGCCGACGGCTCCATTTACCGCCTTGCCGGCCGCCCCGGCCGCGACAAGCGCCTAGAGGCATCGCTCAACGGCCGTACCTTCACCTTCATCAATGAAAACAGCGGCGACTGGATCATCGATGACGTCGATGACGAAAAGGTAGGGCAGTTTACCGCCCGCAATTCCGGCGTGCGCAAGGCCATCCTCGAATTCGAGCACGATGCCGAGGGCCTGACCGCCGCGGAAATCGCCGGCCTAAGCTGGTTTACCCGCGTCGTCTTGGATGCCACCACACAAGGCAAAGCCTGGGCCTGGATCATCACCTTGGTCCTGGCATCCATCGTCGCCCTCGTCGCGCTATTCGTCCTCTAATGCCTATCCAGTGGACCTGGCGCGCGGGCGCTCTCACCAACGCCGAGGGGCACGAGCGTGCCTCAGTGCGCGAAGGCGTGCTTGCCACCGCGGCCGGCGAGCGCCTCGCCTTAGAATCCTCGCTGGATTCTTCCTCCCCGCGGTTCTTCCTGCGCGCGCAGACCGCCGCGGGCGAGGATTTTTCGGTCACCCAGGCCGGGATTACCGTCACCCGCCTGCGCGCGACCTGCGCTGACCGAGAGTACCTCCTCGAGCGTCGCAACCCCTTCCGCCGCGAGCGTCGCATCGTGGCCCACGGCACGGGCGCCGAGGTTGCCAGCACCGCGCCGGCCGGCGATGGCCTGCGCGTGAGCGTGGGCGAGCTGCCGGAGCTCGACGCCATCTTCTTGAGCTACGCCTGCGCGCTTCTCGACGCCACCCCGCGCACCCTGCGCACCTAGCCCTGCGCCGAGGAGAGCCGGGAACCGGGCCACCCGCGCGCGAGCCTAGGGCAGGGCTGCCTGGCCGTGGGGCGGAATGGGCGGGCTAGAAGGAGCCGCCGCGGAAGCCGCCTCCGCCGCCTCCGCCGAAGTCTCCGCCGCCAAAGCTGCCCCCGCCGAAGCCGCCGCCTCCGAAACCACCGCCGAAGCCGCGGCCGCCGCCGAGCATCTGCCCGAGGACTACGCCCTGTCTCTTATACACATCTGACGCTGCCGACGATATGCAGTGTGT
>OJLS01000333.1_pt1 | contig 10377 bp, 5 predicted proteins | sample 1597081 | NCBI WGS metagenome assembly OJLS01 (sample SAMEA3904663, study PRJEB24821) | metagenome | biome: Builtin; feature: hospital; material: surface | place: USA | collected 2013-05-22
TTCTCCAGGCAGCCGTCGACCTAGGCGAGCGCATGCGCCCAGGCCAGCCGCTCTACCTGGAGGCGCAGGCCGGCCTAGTGGACTATTACGCTTCCTTCGGCTTCACGCCGACTGGAGAGCCATTCGATGACGAGGGAGTCCCCCACCAGCCGATGCTGCGCCCCGCTTCTTAGTCGGCGTCGTCCACGCCGGAGGCGAGCTTCGGATCGAGCTCCACGCCGCCCTCGTACTCCACGACCTCAATATCGGGAACATTCTCGGTTTCTGGATCGATGCCGCGGGCGCCGTCTTGCGCCAGCAGGCCCGGCGTGGAGGTCACCTCGATCTTGTGTGCCGCTAGTGCTGCGCGGTCGCGCGCTTCTTCCACATTTTCTGCAGTAGAAGAGACCAAACCCATGCGGCGGCCCTTGTAGGCCCCCGGCTTGCCAAAGAGCTTCACGTCCGTCTCCGCATAGCTGAGGGCCGCGGCGACGCCGGTATAGGCCACCTCATTCAGCTCCTCGTCCGCGTGGATGACCACGCTGGCACCCGGGGTGACCAGGGTGGCGTCAATGGGGAAGCCCAAAATCGCGCGCGCATGCAGGTCAAACTCGGAAAAGCGCTGGGTATAGCAGGTCAGCATCGCCGTATCCGCGGGACGGGGGGACACGGAGGAAAAGTACACGTCATCGCCCGCAACGAAGAGCTCCACGCAGTACACGCCGCGCCCGCCCAGCTCATTGGAGATGCGCGCGGCCACCGAGCGGGCATTTTCCAGCGCAATCTCGCTCATGCCGGTCGGCTGCCACTCCTCCACGAGGTCACCGCGCTCATGGCGGTGACCAATGGGCTCGCTAAACCACGTGGCCAACTTGCCCGTGGCCGGGTCGATGGACCGGATGGCCAATAGGGTGACTTCCAAGTCAAAATCTACGAAGCGCTCGGCCACTACACGCTGCGAGTCCGAGGACACCCGCCGCACGGTCTCCCAGGCCACCCGTACATCGTCCTCCTCGCGGGCAATCATGTGGCCCTTACCGGAGGTGGACACATCCGGCTTAATAATGCACGGAAAGCCCAGCTCCCCGACTGCTTCTTCCAGCTCCTCCACAGAGCTGGCAAAGCGGTATGCCGAAACCGGCAGCCCGATATTCTCCGCCACCTCGCGCACGCACTGGCGATCTTGCGTCATGGCGCAGGCACGAGCGGAAGGCACCACGATGGCGTCACTTTGCGCTTCCATCTCTTCCAAAGCTTCTACCGCAACGGTTTCTACCTCTGGAACCACAAAATGCGGCCGAATCTCCTGCGCTAGCTGCAGGATGCGCCCGGTGTCCTTAATATCGGCGACGTAGCTAAACTGCGCCACCTGGTGCGCCGGTGCGCCCGCATACGAGTCCACAGCGTGAACCTCAAGGCCCAGGTTCTGGAAGGACATGGCCAGCTGCTTGCCCAGCTCGCCCGAGCCCAGCAGCAAAACCTTGGTGGCATTGCTAGTCAGCGGCGTGCCAATATGACCGGCGATCTCGCCTGGATTATCCATGAAAATGCTCCTTCTAAGCCGCAGGCCGCGGCGGCTACTGCCCTAAATTATTTCATATTTAGACCCCAACCCCACCACCTACATGCCAGGTGAGCCGGATAAGCAAAGGTGCCCTGTGGGCAATTCCACAGGGCACCTGAAACATTTCCGCCTAGGCTGCAGGATCCTCAGCCGGCGCCTCCCCCGCCGGCTGCTCGGCGGGCTGCTCCGGCTCGCCTACCGGCTCCGCTACGGTAATGATGTTGTCCTCATAACCCAGCGCGCCGCCAACGAACTGGCCGCCGCAGGTAATGAGAACCAGGCGATTCTCGCCTTCCTTATCATTAACCACGTCCGGGAATCCGGACCCCTTTGGCAGGCGATACGGTGCCTCGGTCACGCGGAAGGTACGCTCCTGTCCGTCGATGACCACGGTAAATTCCTGGTCCTTCTTCAGCTTCGTGAACTTCTCCGCATAACCAGTGCCCTGGCCCTGGTAGTTAATGTGGCCCGTAATCACGCTCGAGCCCACATTGCCCGGCTCACCCGGCACAGCGGAAGCGGAGTACCAGCCCACCCGGGTGACGTCGTGTGGCGGCAGCAGCACGCCCTGGTCCGTGACCTGTACGGGGTCCACTGCCGCGTACTCGCCATCTATCCCTACGGACATGCCCTCGAAACCCTTAAACTCGCCAGGCGCAGCTTCATACTCGTGCTCCTGCTGGCCCGAATCATCCACGAAAGCATCGGACTTCGGCCCAGATTCCTCCGGTGCGCTCTCGCTGGCCACCGTCTCCGACGCCGAACCGGCCTCATCCTCATCATCGCGCGCCAGATACAGCACTACCTGCAGCAAAACCAATGCCACAACGACAATTGCCGCGATAATGGCGATCAGCTTGCCACGGCCCATGCCCCGCTTGCCGACGCCCCCTTCTTCCCCACTCGCCGGATACTGCGAAGCGCCGTTTTCCTCCGGCTGCTCTGGCTCCCTGTGCTTTCCCATAGCTAGCTTCCTTCACTTTTCGATTTCTCTACCCTGTGCAGGTTATATGCAAATCCCCTCCAGCGTGTGCAATCACACCCTGGAGGGGATTTTTGGTGTTTAAGTCTCAGCCCCGGTGGGGCGACCCGCAGGCCGCCTCACGGATGCTTAGGGATTACTTGATGTAATCCTGCATACCCGGCTCAAGCTCAGTTGCGCCGGACGGTACGGACTTAATCTCAACGCGGTCAGCGTTGGATGGCAGTGCGTTACCAGTCTCTTCAGGTTGCTGACCCTGGACCTCGACGCCACGGCCATGTCCATTGTCAGAGTTGCCGCCCTGAGGAGCATCCTGCCCCTTGACCTCGTGACCATTGCCGCCCTTGTGGCCGTCGGTGTGCTTACCGTTACCACCATCGTGGTTGCCGGTGTTATCACCGTGGCCACCATTGTGGTTGCCATGATCCTTGTGGTCGTGGTGATCCTTGATGATCTTGCCCAAGCCGATGCCCGGAATCAGGATGAGCCACCACGGAATCTTGCCCTTGGAGGAACCGTTAGAGGATCCATCCGAGGAACCGTTGGAAGAACCGTTAGAGGAACCATCCGAGGAGCCGCCTGGCTTGTCCTGATCGTGGACCTCGTGGGAGGTCACGGTCTGGTCCTCATCATTGATGTCCTTGTGCTCAGCAATGTGGTTTGGCTTCTCCGGAGTAGTACCCGGAGTCTCCTCGCCCTTGTCATTGACCTCGGTGGAGGTGAGCTCTTCGAAGGCAACCGCAGCCTGGACAGGCTCCTTCACATCATCGTTCACGGTGATGGTGACAGGGACCATACCCTTGGACTTCTCCGGAGTGAAGGTCTTCTCACCGGTACCCAGAACAGACTTGCCGTCCTTCTTGGAAATGAGCTCAGCCTTCAGAGTGTATTCCTTACCCGGAACCAGCCCCTCGTAGGTGACCTCATCGACAATCTTGGCACCAGCAACAACTGCGTGGGAACCCTTCTCGAAGTCAGCGTTAGTGGTGATCTTCGGAGTCTTCTCAGAATCCTCGGAGGTCACAGTCTGGTCATCGTCATTGATGTCCTTGTGCTCACCAACCGGGTTCGGGTTGTCCTCATCGGTCGGGTTGTCCTCACCGTGCTTATCCACCTGGGTGGAGGTCAGCGTCTCGAAGGCAACCGCAGCCTCAACCGGCTCGGTCACATCATCATTGACGGTGATGGTGACAGCCTCAGTGCCATTAGCGCTCTCCGGGGTGAACTTGTGACCCTTAGTCTCACCAAGAACGGTCTTGCCGTCCTCCTTGGAAATCAGCTGGGCATCCAGAATGTATTCCTTACCCGGAACCAGACCCTCGTAAGAAACCTGGTCCACAACCTTGGCACCAGCAACAACTGCGTGGGAACCCTTCTCGAAGTCAGCGTTAGTGGTGATCTTCGGAGTCTTCTCAGAATCCTCGGAGGTCACAGTCTGGTCATCGTCATTGATGTCCTTGTGCTCACCAACCGGGTTCGGGTTGTCCTCATCGGTCGGGTTGTCCTCACCGTGCTTATCCACCTGGGTGGAGGTCAGCGTCTCGAAGGCAACCGCAGCCTCAACCGGCTCGGTCACATCATCATTGACGGTGATGGTGACAGCCTCAGTGCCATTAGCGCTCTCCGGGGTGAACTTGTGACCCTTAGTCTCACCAAGAACGGTCTTGCCGTCCTCCTTGGAAATCAGCTGGGCATCCAGAATGTATTCCTTACCCGGAACCAGACCCTCGTAAGAAACCTGGTCCACAACCTTGGCACCAGCAACAACCTCACGCAGGCCGCCCTCGAAGTCAGCGTTAGTGGAAACCTTCGGGGTGTCCTTCTCGTCGTCACCAGGGGTACCCGGCTCGTTAGGCTCGGTCGATTCAGAAGGCTCGGTCGGCTTATCCGGGGTCGTCGACTCGCCGTCCGAAGGCTTGTCAGACTCAGAGGTCTCGGAAGCTTCAGAGGACGTGGTCTCTACAGACTCGGACTCAGAAGGCTCACTGGACTCAGACTCAGACGGTTCCTCAGACTCGGAAGGCTTCTCACTCTCAGAGTCACCCGGCTCCTCAGACTCGCTGGTCTCGCTAGTCGTCGAGGTAGAGGAATCCTCAGAGGAAGAAGGCGTAGAGGTTTCACCCTCGCCACCGTGACCAGGCTCATCCGGAACCTCCTCGGTAGAGGTGGCGGTCTCCGGAGTGGTGGTCTCGGAAGGCTTGTCAGACTTTACAGTCTGAGCCTCGTCCTCGATATTGGTGTGCTCGGCGATGTCATTCTTCTCACTAGTGGTGGAATCCTCGCCGTCCTTGTTAACAGCAGTGGAGGTCAGGTACTCGAAAGCAACTGCCTCATCAACGGCCTCGGTAACACCCTCGTCGACAGTGATCTCGACCTTTTCCGTGCCCTTGGAGGTCTTAGGTACGAAGGTCTTCTCGCCGTGGCCGATTACCGGGTAGTTACCAGTGGTCTCGTCCTTGACCTTAGAACGCAGCTCTGCATTCAGAGTGTATTCCTTGCCAGGAACCAGGTCGTTGTACTTAACCGTATCGGTAATGACGGTGCCAGCCTTGATCTCATCGCCCTTAGCCTTCTCAGCCTTGGTGCCGATGGATGGCTCCATCTTGGAGGTTACGGTCTGCTTACCATCGTTGATGTCGCGGTGATCGGTAATCTTCTTCTCTTCGTCAGAGTTCGGAGTTTCCTTACCGTTCTCGTCGACCTGCTTGGAATAGAGGTCCTCGAATGCGACGGCCGCCTTGATGACGCCCTCCACATCGTCGTTGACCTTGATGTCAACGACCTGCTCACCGGCAGACTTCTCCGGGGTGAAGGTTACATCGCCCTTGCCGACGACCTCGTGCTCACCCTTATCATTCTCAGCCTTGTTATGCAGCTCAGCCTTCAGGGTGTATTCCTTACCCGGAACCAAGTCGGTGTACTCAACGGTGTCCTTGACGGTGACGCCAGCCTTTACCTGCTTAGCGTTGTCAAAGTCAGCGTTGGTCTTGATAGACGGGGTCCACTTGGTGTTAACGGTCTGCTTCTCATCGTCGATGTCCTCGTGCGTAGCAATCTCGTTTTCATCGGTGGAGCCAGTGGTCTCGTTGCCGTGCTTATCTACCTCGGTAGATACCAGCTTCTCGAAGGCAACCGCAGCGTCAACAGCAGGATCTGCCTTGTCGTTGACAGTGATCTCGACGTCCTTCTTGCCGGCGGACTCTTCCGGAACCAGTTCCTCGGAGCCTTCACCCAGTACGGTTTCGCCATCTTTCTTGGAGATCAGCTTTGCCTTCAGGGTGTACTTCTTACCCGGAACAAGATCCTTATACGTCACAGTGTCAATAACCGTGGCGCCCTTCTCTACACGGTTGCCATCCTTAATCTTGGCCTCCGTGCGGATCTCAGGGTTCCACTTAGTCTTGACAGTCTGCGCCTCATCATCAATGTCCTCGTGGGTCTCGATGAGGTTTCCGTCCTCAGAATCGTTCGGAGCGTCGTTGCCGTTCTCATCCACCTCGTGGGAGTACAGCTTCTCGAAAGCAACGGCAGCAGCAACTGGCTTCTCCAGCGGCTTATCGACGTCAATCTCTACCTCAACGTCACCAGACTCACCCTCAGCTTCAAAGGTCTCAGAACCGGTACCAAGAATAGCGTGCTCGCCGTTCTCGTCAGCAGCCTTGTTACGCAGCTCAGCCTTCAGGGTGTACTTCTTACCCTGAACAAGGCCCTCGTAGTGAACCTTGTCCTTAACGGTAGCGCCAGCAACAACCTGTTGTTTGTCGCCATCAAAGGAAGCCTCGGTCTCAATCTTCGGATTGAGGTCCTTCTCCTGCTTCTCCGTAGTCGGAGTCGGATCAGGATTAGGTACTACATCAGTAGTCTTACCCGGAGTCGGCTCGTCAGTATCCTCCGTAGTGGTTTCCTCAGACTCAGTAGGCTCAGAATCGGTGGTCGTCTCGCTAGAAGAAGTCTCCTCTTCGGGGTTCTCAGAGGTAGTCTCTTCGGTCGTGTTCTCCTCGGTATCTGGATTCTCCGGAGAAGTAGTCGGCTCTTCAGAGCCGCCACCGTTGTCTGGATTATCCGGCAAACCAGGCTGATCCGGAGGGAATACTCGCTGAGAATTGTCGGTCTTCCTACCGTCAAAGCGTTGATTTGGAGCAATGATAGTGATGTATGCAGATTCAGGAGCCTTCGGGATCTCCACAGAGGGAACCCGTACAAGCTTCATATCTTCAGTGTTTTTACCTTGCTCGATTGTGAAACCTGAAACAGCAGTAAACTCTTCAAGAGAACCTTTAAAGCCTTTGAACGCAAACGACTCCGACCCATCACCGGTTATAGTAGGGTTCAGAATTTGCTTTCGAGCCTCAATAGCTGGCCCACCAGCTCCGTTACCTACATACCCGATCAACGCAGCCAAGTAATAAGAGTAGTTGGCTACCTTTGCCTTGTCTCCGTCACGGATAGCTTGACGCATTAATGTAGCGACATGTATAGCCGAGTCACGATATTCCGCCTTGATAGGCGCTTTTCCAGCTTTATCCCGGTCGTAACTCAAAGAAGTGTCCATTGGAACCTTGGCGGTCGGATCGATGCACCAAGCCCAGCCAACATTCTTGATTTTACCCGGCTTATTATCCTTACCATCCGGCGAGCCGGCCCACACCAAGGAACCCCACTGGCTGGTACCTGTTGCTGGATACGAAAGGGAGAAGTCCTTATTCGGCGTCACAGAGGTATATTCTGTTTCTCCGTCCTGCGCCTCGGCCCCTGGGACGTGGACCATGGCCGCGATTACCGCAATTGCAGCAAGCACTGCGGTAAAGACCATCCACCCCTCTCGGGATATATTTCTTAACTTACTCATTCTTTCCTCTTCGAGCGGTACAAATACTTACATTCGTTTTCCTGTACAGCGAGTGTCTTCGCTGAACAGAACCTGAAATTGAGACTTGAACACACTGCGGTTAATCAGGGTTTTGAACCCGAATCTGGATTAACTCTTATTGTGCTCTCAGTATAATATCACGGGAAAATTTAAGGCGCCAGCCAGAAAGCTTTAGAAAACTGCAGGTTATGCAGGATTTCTAATTTCATACCCACAGGTAGATGCGCTTATTTCCACGGTTAACCTAGTTTTAAATACGTATGTTCGATGTATCCTAGGCCTTTCTTAAGGTCGGGACACCACACCAATGGCTTAATCAATACTAAGATTAGTTTTAACAAGACCTACGTAGATATTTCTTTACGCTGCGCTTTATCTAATCTCATGCAAATTTTAGAGAGAGGGGATTGCACGCAATTTCTTCGCGTCACCCCGCTACCATCCCCCAGAAAGTTGGTGTTACAGGTGTGACTGCATGGCATTCGATAAGAGTGTACACACGTTCGACATTTTAGAAATGTAGTAATCCTTAACCCTTTGCCTCTCATCTCCAAGAAGGGCTGTGTGAGCGAAAACTCTGCCTAAGGTCGTCACAATCACACTTAGGACCCCCGAACAGGGGGTGAGGGAGAATTGGGCAAAGAAAAATCCGCACGGGCGTCGGCAAGCGGATGCTTTACCGAGGCCGCAGTGCGGATCCTGGAATGAATTAGGCCTTAGAGAACGGCAGTAACCCGGTAGCCCTTTTCTTGCAGGAGCCGGGAAACTGCCTCAAAAGTATCGCCATCCTTGTCCGGGTTGTAGGTCTCCGGATTCAGGGCAATATTGGCGGTGTCGCCCTCGTAGCGGACGCTGATGAACTCGTAGCCGGCTTCGGCTTGGGCGGCGTCGATAAGCGCCTGCACGTCGTCGTTGTTGCCCTGCTCAGCAACAGCAACCTGCTCCTGCTCAGGTGCCGGCGCAGCCTCCTGCGCCGGGGCGCCCAGACCAAAGAAGCCCATAATCGTGGCAAGCAGGCCGCTCACAAGCTTGATAATCATTGAAGTAACTCCCTGTGATTTAGTGCGCGGGAATTTGGCCCGCGAAAGCTGAAAACTCTCTGTACTTAAAGTAATCTTAACTTTAGCTTAGTATCTAGTTACGTTCAACAGGGAAAGCCTTAATTCACCATGTCATGGGCTTGTGGGCGGTTAAGGGGCGCTGAAAACGCCACAGCGCCCGTGCTCCGTCTCAATGACGGGACACGGGCGCTTTCGCTCAATTAGGGCTAAATCCTTAAAGGGACCGAGAGCTGGATAGGGATAGCAACCTTTGTTGTCTGCTTGGAGGGCTAGAAGAAGCATCGTGTAGAGAGCCAGTTCAGCTGTGCTAGGGAGCGGGGCTCTCACACCACGCTAATAAGGACTACATCCTTACTGGTCTTCCATCACATCATGACGAATGATGGTCTGGTCGCGGCCCGGACCAACGCCGATATAGGAGATACGGCAGCCAGACAGCTCTTCCAGGCGTAGGACGTATTCCTGCGCCTTCTGCGGCAGCTCCTCAAAAGTGGAGCACTCCGTGATGTCCTCATCCCAAGCCGGCATGGTCTCAAAGATAGGCTCAGCGTGGTGGAATTCGGACTGGGTAAGCGGCAGCTCGTCGTAGCGCTTGCCGTCGACGTCGTAAGCCACGCAGATCGGAATCTCGCCAATACCGGTGAGAACGTCCAACTTGGTCAGGAAGTAGTCGGTAAAGCCGTTGACGCGGGTGGCATAGCGCGCCACAACGGAGTCATACCAACCACAACGGCGCTTGCGGCCGGTGTTCACACCAATCTCGCCACCGGTGGTCTGCAGGTACTCGCCCCACTTATCAAAAAGCTCGGTGGGGAACGGGCCGGCACCCACGCGGGTGGTGTAAGCCTTGATGATGCCCAGCGAGGTCTTGATGCGCGTTGGGCCAATACCGGAGCCTACGGAAGCTCCACCTGCCGTCGGGTTAGACGAAGTCACGAACGGGTAGGTGCCGTGGTCCACGTCGAGCATGGTGGCCTGGCCGCCCTCCATAAGCACGTGCTTGCCAGTTTCGAGGGCCTGGTTGAGCTCCAGCTCGGCGTCGATAACCATGGGACGCAGGCGGTCGCGGTAGCTCAGGAAGTACTCCACAATCTGATCCGCCTCGATGGCCTTGCGGTTGTACATCTTCACCAGCATCTGGTTCTTGATATCCAGCGCGGATTCCACCTTCTGACGCAGGATGGACTCATCAAAAATGTCCTGCACACGGATGCCAATGCGCGCAACCTTATCGGCGTAGGTCGGGCCAATGCCGCGGCCGGTGGTGCCGATAGCGCGCTTGCCCAGAAAGCGCTCCTGCACGCGGTCCAAGGTCTGGTGGTACGGCGCCACTAGGTGCGCATTGGCGGAAATCTTCAGGCGCGAGGCGTTCGCGCCGCGGGCCTCAAGGCCGTCAATTTCATCAAAGAGCGCCTCAAGGTTGATCACTACGCCATTGCCCAGCACCGGGGTAGCGTTCTCAGACAAGATGCCGGCTGGCAGGAGCTTCAGCTCATATTTATCGCCGCCTACCACGACGGTGTGGCCGGCATTATTGCCGCCGTTCGGCTTGACCACGTAGTCAACCTTGCCGCCGAGGATGTCGGTCGCTTTGCCCTTGCCTTCGTCGCCCCATTGGGCGCCGACAATGACGATCGCTGCCATTGTTTAGTCACTTCCTCATTATTGAAGCCAAAATACTCTCCAACTTTACACTTTCCCGGCCCAAAAAGCGCGCGTAGCATGGTGCGCATGCGTTTTTTGTTCCTCCGCTGCGGCGCCCTGGACATCCCCATGCCCGCTGAGGCCCATGATCTTTCGGCCGTTCCTACTCGCAAAGAGCTCGCGCTTATCGACGCCTTCTTATCCCCCCTCCTTCCCGCCGACCCCACCCTGTCTCTTATACACATCTGACGCTGCCGACGATATGCAGTGTGTAGAT
>OJLS01000335.1_pt1 | contig 10360 bp, 4 predicted proteins | sample 1597081 | NCBI WGS metagenome assembly OJLS01 (sample SAMEA3904663, study PRJEB24821) | metagenome | biome: Builtin; feature: hospital; material: surface | place: USA | collected 2013-05-22
GAGCCTCCTGGTCTTCCTGTCGCGATGGTGGCAGATGGAAGCGCTCTACCGATCCAATGAAAAATACAACCCCACCTGGGCACCCCGGTACATCTGCTTCAAAGACAACCGCGCCATCGCCCGCGTCGGACTGGTGTCCGGCATCGTTGAAGGGTTCGTGCCCGCGCCCCTGTCGCGACGCAAACCTCCAGTGACCCCCGTCGGATCCGTGAAACGAGAAGGCGCGGCCGAAGCACTCGAGCTCGCACCCCGCCTCATGGAGGAGGCTCGCGCCGGGCGCGCAGTGCACCACCGTCGCTCGGAACAAGTGAAAGTGCGCCTGGAAAAAGCCCAGCGTTTGCGCGATGAAGGGGTGAGTCCATGGCCCACTGCCATCCGCCCGACGCATACCTGCGCGCAGATTGCCGACATGGACGATGGTGTTGCCGCCTCAATTTCCGGCCGTATCATTGCCCGGCGCGACTTCGGTGGCGTCATGTTCCTCCAGCTCCATGACTGGTCGGGCGACACACAGGTGATCGTCGAACAAGCTCGGTGCAGCGATTATGAGGCCTGGCGCAAGGATCTTGACCTTGCCGACATTATCCGCGTTGAGGGCGAAAAGGGTGTCTCGCGGAAGGGCGAGCCGTCGCTTCTGGCCGACAGCATCCGATTTGAAGCGAAATCCCTGCACCCGCTGCCCAACAAAACCGACGGGCTCACCGACCCTGAAGCGCGGGTGCGGTCCCGGCATATCGACCTGACCGTGAATGCTGAGTCGCGCCGGGCGTTGACGGCGAGGTCCGCGGTGCTGCACTCGATGCGGTGCGACCTGCATAGTTCGGGGTATTTGGAGGCAGAAACTCCCATTTTGCAACCTATTCATGGTGGCGCGAATGCACGGCCATTTATTACGCACATCAACGCGTACAACATGAATTTGTATCTGCGTATCGCCCCCGAGCTGTTCTTGAAGCGGCTCATGTGTGGCGGAGTGGATCGTGTCTTTGAGCTGGGCCGCGAGTTCCGCAACGAAGGCGTCGATGCCACGCACAACCCGGAGTTCACATCATTGGAAGCGTACGACGCTCACGGTGACTACGAAACGATGATGACCCTGACCCATGAGCTCATTGTGAACGCGGCCACCGCGGTGCATGGGAAGCCCGTCGTGACGGCACCCGACGGCAGCATGGTCGACATTTCTGGCGAGTGGCCCGTGAAATCCGTGCTTGACGCTATTACCGAAGGCGCGCGAGCGGACGGAATTTGGGATGGCCCGGTTATTTCGGTGGATACGCCACGCGAAGAATTAGATGCCCTGATGGAACGGGCAGGCATGCCACTGCGCCCAGATGCTGACGATGGCACCATTATCGAAGAGCTCTACGACGAATTCGTGGAGTCACGGACGACATTCCCCACGTTTTATAAGGACTTTCCGGTGTCCGTCTCCCCGTTGACGCGTCGGCACCGCAGTAGGCCGGGGTTAACGGAGCGCTGGGATCTCGTGGCGTGGGGTGTCGAACTGGGTACCGCGTACTCGGAACTGACCGATCCTATTGATCAGCGTCAGCGGTTGGAGGAGCAATCGCTTCTTGCCGCCGGCGGCGACCCCGAAGCTATGGAGTTGGATGAGGAATTCCTCCGCGCTTTGGAATTCGGTATGCCCCCGACCGGTGGTCTGGGTATCGGCGTGGACCGCATAGTCATGCTGATTACGGGGTCGACCATCCGCCAGTCACTGGCCTTCCCGCTTGTTAAGCCTGACAACACCTAAATTACGCCACTACATCCATGAAACGTTGAGGAAACATTGCTGAAACATTCATAATGTACAGGTAGTAGGGCAGAACGTGGAGTTCACCACCCATGTGAGCCTCCTGCGATAAAGTAACAATCCACCCCTGAAATAAACGAGAAGGCCCACCTCGCATTAGCACTGGGCTCGGTCTCTCACGGTTGACCCCGTGCGAGCCCCCTGATCCTATTCACTGTGCACAACCCCGCACGTGGTAGATCTCACCGACAGACCACGGCTAACCAGGCTCGTTACAGCCATGTGAACGAAAAGGCGACCAGATGACGACTGTTCCCTCACGCCAGGGTCTCTACGACCCATCCTTTGAGCATGACGCTTGTGGCGTCGCGTTCGTTGCCAACATGCACGGTGACAAAAGCCGCGACATCGTCGACAAAGGAATTCAAGCACTTGTTAATCTCGAGCACCGCGGTGCCGCAGGTGCCGAGAAAAACACCGGTGACGGTGCCGGGATTCTGATTCAGATTCCGGACGCTTTTTACCGCCGTGAAATGGCCAAGCAGGACATTGAACTCCCACCCGCCGGCCAATACGCCACCGGCATCGCCATGCTGCCAGCTGCCCGCATGGCGGCGCTCGACGCAGTGCGCTACGTCGAGGACATCATTAAAGAAGAAGGCCTGACGCTCATCGGGTGGCGCGATTGCCCCGTCGACGATTCATCAATCGGCGCCATGGCCAGGGACGCGATGCCGCTATTCCACCAGGTCTTTATTTCGGGAACCAAGGACGACGGCACCCCCCTCGAGGGCATTGACCTGGACCGCGCCGTGTGGTTCGTCCGCAAGCGTGCCGAACGCGAACTCGGCAGCAAGGGTGCTGGCGCCGGATCGGGCGAGGACACCGTGTATTTCCCCTCATTGTCCGCCCGGACCGTTGTGTACAAAGGCATGCTGACCACCCCGCAGTTGCGGGAATTCTACCTTGACCTGCAGGATCCCGAGGTGGAGTCCGCCATTGCGGTGGTCCACTCCCGTTTTTCGACGAACACCTTCCCGTCGTGGCCACTGGCCCACCCCTACCGCATGGTCGCCCACAACGGCGAGATCAACACGGTTCGCGGTAATGAGAACTGGATGCGCGCCCGCGAAGCGGTGATCGATTCCGAGGTGCTGGGCCCCATTGACCGGGTCCTCCCGATCTGTGATCCAGGCGGTTCCGACACGGCTCGTTTCGACGAAGCCCTGGAGCTTCTGCACCTCGGTGGACGTTCCCTGCCCCACGCAGTGCTCATGATGATTCCAGAAGCCTGGGAGCATAACGCCGATTTATCCGACGATGTCCGGGCCTTTTATGAGTACAACTCGTGTTTGATGGAACCGTGGGACGGCCCCGCCGACGTCGTGTTCACAGATGGAACAGTCATCGGCGCTGTCCTAGATCGAAATGGTCTACGTCCTGGTCGTATTTGGATTACCGACGACGGGCTGGTCGTCGGCGCGTCCGAAGCGGGAGTCCTGCCCATCGACCCAGAGCACGTGACGGAACGCACCCGCGTGAAGCCGGGCGAGATGTTCTTGGTGGACACCTCCCAAGGTCGCGTGGTGCCGGATGAGGAGATCAAAGCTGACCTTGCGTCCCAAGCGCCTTATGGTGAGTGGGTCTCACAAAATCTTGTGCGCAAGACTGATCTTCCAGATGCGGATTATCACTGGATGCCTCACCACCGGGCTGTGTTGCGCCAGCGTGTATTCGGTTTTACGCAGGAGATCGTAGATATCATCGTGAAACCAATGGCCCTGAATGGTGCAGAGGCCATTGGTTCGATGGGCACCGATACGCCGATTGCAGCGCTATCCGACCACCCGTCGTATCTGTTCGACTTCTTCAAGCAGCGGTTTGCCCAGGTCACGAACCCTCCGTTGGACTCAATCCGTGAGAAACTCATGACCTCACTGTTCACTCACCTGGGTGCTCAGCGAGACATCATGCACCCGGATGCGAATGCTGCGAAGCTCATCCATCTTGATGACCCCATTTTGCGTAACCGTGATTTAGCGCGGCTTGTTCACGCCAACGATGGTGGAGAGTTCCCGCAGTTCGACGTCGCCATTATCTCCGGTTTGTATGCCGTGGCGCATGGTGGTCGTGGAATCCAGGAATCCTTGCGACGCATCCGCCGCGAGGTGTCGGATGCGATTGCCGACGGTAAAACGTTGATCGTGCTGAGCGACCGCGAGTCGGATGAGCGGTTTGCGCCTATTCCGTCGCTCCTGTTGACCTCTGCTGTCCACCAGCACTTGGTGCGTGAGCGGACGCGTACGCGGGCCTCCTTGATCGTGGAGGCAGGTGATGTCCGCGAGGTCCACGATATCGCCATGCTGATCACTTTCGGCGCGGATGCCATTAACCCCTACATGGGTTACGAAACAATCGACGAGTTGCGCAAACAGGGCTCCTTGGGCGATATGGATCTCGAGACCGCGTTCGATAACTACACGAAAGCGGCGGTCAAGGGACTACTGAAAGTGATGTCGAAGATGGGCATCGCCGCGGTGGCGTCGTATCGCGGCGCACAGTTGGCCGATGTCGTGGGCCTGAACCAAGAGTTCTTAGACGAATACTTCACGGGTAGTTTTGCCCCGATCGGCGGCGTTGGCTTGGAGGCCATTGCAGAGGCAGTCGGGGACCGCCACCGCGAAGCGTTCCTGCCCCGCCCTGAGGAGCAAGCGCACCGCGAGCTGGAATTGGGCGGTGAGTACAAGTGGCGTCGTGAGGGTGAATACCATCTGTTTAACCCGGAGACGATTTTCACCCTCCAACATGCGACGCGAACTGGCCGTTATGAGGTCTTCAAGCGGTACACCGAGAAAGTCAATAATCAGGCCAAGCGGTTGGCAACGATCCGCGGGTTATTTAAATTCAACCCCAACCGCCCTCCAATAGATATTGACGAGGTGGAACCCGTTAGTTCGATTGTGAAGCGATTTTCGACGGGTGCGATGTCGTATGGCTCAATTTCCGCCGAAGCCCACCAGACGTTAGCTATCGCAATGAATCGCCTGGGAGGCATGTCTAATTCTGGCGAAGGCGGCGAAGATTCCGACCGCTTCACGAAGGACGCGAATGGTGATTGGCGCAGGTCAGCCATCAAACAGGTGGCGTCAGGCCGGTTCGGTGTGACAAGCCATTATCTGAACAACTGCACCGACATCCAGATCAAGATGGCCCAGGGCGCTAAGCCCGGTGAGGGCGGCCAGCTGCCTCCGCACAAGGTGTACCCGTGGATTGCAGAGGTGCGCATTACCACTCCCGGCGTGGGGTTGATTTCGCCGCCACCACACCACGATATTTATTCGATTGAGGACCTTGCCCAGCTTATTCACGACTTGAAGTGTGCTAATCCGGATGCGCGCATCCATGTGAAGTTGGTGTCCGAACAGGGCGTCGGGACGGTCGCTGCGGGTGTGTCCAAGGCACACGCGGATGTGGTGTTGATTTCCGGCCATGATGGTGGCACAGGCGCCTCTCCTCTCGGTTCTTTGAAGCATGCGGGCGCGCCATGGGAGTTGGGCTTGGCGGAGACACAGCAGACGTTGCTGATGAATGGTCTTCGTGACCGGATCACCGTGCAGTGTGATGGCCAGCTGAAAACTGGGCGTGACGTCGTCATCGCTGCTCTGTTAGGGGCAGAAGAGTTTGGTTTTGCGACGGCTCCTCTGGTGGTTGAGGGCTGCATCATGATGCGTGTGTGCCACTTGGACACCTGCCCGGTGGGCGTGGCCACGCAGAATCCGGACCTCCGGGCGAAGTTCAGCGGCCGCGCCGAATATGTGGTGAATTTCTTCCAATTCATTGCGGAGGAAATCCGTGAGTACATGGCGCAGCTCGGTTTCCGCACGATTGACGAGATGGTGGGCCACTCCGAGATCCTGGGTGTCAACCGTGAAGTGGCAGATAGGCACCCAGATGCGGCGAAGCTCGACCTCTCGCCGATCTTCGCGCAGCCAGATAGCCCGTTCATGTACCAGGACAAGCACTGCACGAAGACGCAGGACCACTCGTTGGACAAGGCGTTGGATAACCACATCATTCGCGACGCGCGCGAGGTGATCGACGCGAAGGGCGAGTGCGAGCCCCTCGAATTGTCGTATCGGATCTCGAACGTGGACCGCTCCGTGGGCGCCATGGTTGGATCGGAAATTTCCCGCATGGGCGGTGCCGATGGCCTGCGCGAAGGCGCATTGACCGTGGAATTTGAGGGATCGGCAGGTAACTCCTTCGGCGCATTCTTGCCCCACGGTGTCACGCTGGCCCTGACCGGTGACGCGAACGACTACGTCGGTAAGGGATTGTCGGGCGGACGCATTGTGGTGCGCCCCGATCCGCGCTATGTCTCGGCCGTGGAAAAGGCAGGCCGTGACGTGTCGGGCGACATCATCGCTGGCAATGTCATTGGTTATGGTGCGACCTCGGGCGAGTTGTTCGTTCGCGGCACGGTGGGGGAGCGGTTCTGTGTCCGTAATTCGGGCGCGACCGCCGTCGTTGAGGGGATCGGTAACCATGGGTGCGAGTACATGACAGGTGGCCGTGTGGTTGTCCTTGGCCATGTGGGTCGCAACTTTGGTGCTGGTATGTCGGGTGGTATCGCTTTCCTCCCCGACGACGGTATCCCTGCTGGTCAGGGCGGTATCCGCGACCGTATTGATACGGCGTTGGCTGATATTGAGGAGCCCACGGCGGAGGACGTGGCCTGGCTGGATCAGACTATTGCTAGTTATCGGGAGTGGACTGGTTCGACGACACCAGTCGGCACTTTTGTGAAGGTGATGCCGCGGGATTACCGCCGTGTGCTCACGATTATGGAAAGTTGTCAGGCTCAAGGACGAGATGAGGCAGCAACTGCCGAGGCGATTATGGAGGCTGTGCACTGATGGCTGACCCACATGGATTTCAAAAGTATTCCCGTCACGACAAAGCCCACCGGCCAGTTCCGCTTCGGCTGTTGGACTGGCACGAGGTGTACGAGAAGCAGGACCTGACGGATCTGCGCCAGCAAGCAACACGGTGTATGGACTGCGGGATTCCTTTCTGCCACGACGGTTGCCCGCTGGGAAACATCATCCCGGAGTGGAACGACCTGGTTCGTTTGGGCCGGTGGCGTGAAGCGTTTGACCGCCTCCATGCAACCAACAACTTCCCGGAGTTCACGGGCCGTTTGTGCCCCGCGCCGTGCGAAGGAGCATGCGTTCTGGGCATCAACGATGACCCCGTCACGATCAAGAATGTCGAGTTGGAAATTGTCGAATACGGCTTTGAACATGACTTTGTGAAGCCAATTCGCCCTTCATTCTCGACGGGCCAGTCGGTGGCCGTAGTGGGCTCCGGCCCTGCCGGCTTGGCGGCTGCCCAGCAGCTGACCCGCGCGGGCCACGACGTCACCGTATTTGAGCGTCACGACCGCCTGGGTGGTCTGATGCGCTACGGGGTGCCCGAATACAAGATGGAGAAAAAGTGGATCAATCGCCGCCTGGAACAGATGGTGGCCGAGGGTACCCAATTCCGGACCAACATCTCTCCGTCCGCGAGCGACCTGCACGGCTTCGACGCCGTGGTGTTGGCGATCGGCTCGACAATCGGCCGCGATTTGCCCATTGAGGGGCGCGACTTGGAGGGCGTCTACCAAGCGATGGAGTACCTTCCGGAGGCCAATAAGGTCCAGGAAGGGGACAGGGACGTATCGACGATCGACGCCCGCGGAAAGAACGTCGTCATCGTCGGCGGTGGCGACACGGGGACAGACTGCTTTGGGACGGCGTTGCGCCAGGGCGCGAAGAGCGTCGTGCAGTTCGATATCGGCCCGAAGCCACCGCGGACACGGGCGGCATCGACGCCGTGGCCAACCTTCCCCCGTAAGCTTCGCGTCGCAACTGCCCACGAAGAGGGCGAGTACGAGGTCTCCGGCGAGGAAGAAAAGGAGCTCGTGGAGAAGCTCGGCCTGGACGCCCGCGTGAAAGGGCACCCGTTAGGTAACCGCCAGTGGAAAACGAACACGGTGGAGTTCATCGGCACCGACGGAAAGATCACTGGATTGAAGGGCACCCTGGTGGACCGCACCCCGGAGGGGACTATCCCCATCGAGGGTTCCGATTTCGAGATTGATGCGGACCTTGTGTTGCTCGCTATGGGGTTCGCCTCTGTGGATCGCACCGGGATTGTTGACGAACTGGGGTTGGAGATTGACGGTCGCGGACGGATTGTTCGTGATGAGCATTTCCGGGCGGAGGTGCCATTGTCAGCCGGGTTCCGGGCGCCTGTGTTTGTTGCTGGCGACGCGGGTCGCGGACAGTCCCTCATCGTGTGGGGGATTTCGGAGGGCCGCTCGGCCGCCGCTGCGGTGGATCGTCAGCTCATGGGTGAGTCCAGTTTGCCGGCGGCTATTGTGCCGACGGACGTGCCGATGCGAGCGTAGCTGCGACCGAGTTTCTGGCGTTAAAGGGGGCTGCTAGCTGTTCGGTGCTTAAGCCGGGCGCCGGTGCTTAGATTGACCCGGCAGCCGGCGGTTAGTCTGCGACGCGGAAAACGTCGGCGTCATCCATGCGCGGACCCCGCGGGTGGTAAGAGTCTGTGCCTGCGGGGACCCCGGCGATAATGACCATGATGGCTTGTTCACCGTCGCGAAGAAATTCTTTCGTGACGGCATTGGCGTCAAAACCGCCCATTGGGCCAACACCTAATCCGACCGCACGGAGGCCCAGGATGAAATAGGCCGCTTGCAGATTGGCGGATTGAAGAGCGACGGCAGTGCGCGCTTCTTCGTTCTTTTCGTACATGTCTCGGGGGCCGTTGCCACCGGCCGGGAACTGCTGCGGTAGGTTGTTGTGGAAATTTGTGTCCGCGGCCATGATGAAGGCGAGAGGTGCAGCTTCTGTCTTGGCTTGGTTGTTGCCCATCATGTGGGGTACAAGGCGGGAACGCTTGTCTTTGGGGACCTCGATGATACGCAGCGGTTGGCTGTTCATGGAGGTAGGACCCCATTTGACGAGGTCGCGCACGGACTTGATTACCTCGGGAGCGATGCTGGTGTCCTCAAAAACACTGGTGGTGTGGGCATCGCGGAAGAGGACATCGAGGGCTTCGTCATTAACGATGAATGGTGCGGTAATTGACATGTCATTTATGACTACGCGGGTAAGGGGACCGTGTCAACTGTAACGTGCTTCAGTGGTCACTCCTGTGTACTTCGTAGCCGGTTAGGTCGTCTATCTTTTCCGTTAGGGTTCAGCTCGACTTATGGCCAGCCTTTGTTGAATCTTCTGTTGATCAGCTTCTGGGGATAATTCCTAAATAGTGGGTAAGAAAGCGATATATCCTATATTAATTGTCCAGAAATTAAATAAGAATTATTATTCGTTCCAATGTCAGCCCACCATTGAAAATGTGCATTTCCGGTTTTGTGACCATCTATATCAGACAGATGATAGATCTGTGCTGAACTACTGTGGACTTTCCATCACATATGGAGGACTGCTCGCGTCCAGATCCGACGTACTGTGCAGGTACGCCGCTTCTTTACCAAGATAACCGAGTTTAGAGGAATCATAGTCGAGTTGGTTCTAAATTAACCCACTATATGCTTAGATGTGCTAGATTCATACTCGATCAACTAAAATAATTATCCCCAGTATCCTCAGAAAGATTTCACTGTGTTTAAAGAGCTTAGAGACCTGCATCCGATGGCGGTTTCAATTCTGATCGTGACTGCTGTGTCCTCGTGGATGCTCACGCTGTCATTGGGTCTCACGATTGTTGGTGCTCAAGCCTCAGGGACTGATGCTGGTGAACAATTCGCGGCAATCGGTGGTTTGCAGATTGCCTTAACGTGTTTGTCAGTCATCTTGTGTGCGCCGAGTGTAGTTCGCCTCGCTATTCGTCAAGATTCCCGGCGAGTGGCGTTGTGGCAGGTGATCGGCGCGTCACCGCGTCAGGCCCGGTGGCGTTATGTTCTGTTGGCTTCTCTCTCATCCTTGTTAGGATCGTTACTGGGCGCATTTCTGGGGTATATCTCGTGGCCTGTCTTCACTGATTTAGTGAGACGGACCGGTTTTTTGCTCACGCCGGGGTTAGGGTCAGAGTCGATCAACATCGGTGCTCTCCTTTCTGGTCCTCTAAGTTCTTTCGGCGTTGTGCTTTTAGCAACATTTTTTGGATCGGCAGGCATGTCTAAGATCGATCCCGTCCAAGCTGTTGCAGAAATCCCTGAGCAACGAGGCAAAACTGGGTTTCTGCGCTTACTCGTTTCGATAGCGATCGTCGGTGGTATAGCTATCGGCTATATAGCCATCGCGAATACTTCACCGGTGAGTAAGCCAGATACTCTAAGTGGCCTTATCTCCGCATATTGGGGAGCGGCTCTTGGACTACTTTTAGCGTATGGAATCTCTGACAAGGTTTTAGTTCGCCCTGTTGTGAGACTTGTCGGCGCGTTGTTTTCTTTTACGAAGTCTGATTCGTGGTTTATTGCTAAGACATCCGCTTGTCGACGTTCGATTGTCTCAACGTCCGTGATTACTCCATTGGTTGTTGCTGCTTCCTCTGTTGGGTCTGTCTTTGGCATGG
>OJLS01000339.1_pt1 | contig 10260 bp, 8 predicted proteins | sample 1597081 | NCBI WGS metagenome assembly OJLS01 (sample SAMEA3904663, study PRJEB24821) | metagenome | biome: Builtin; feature: hospital; material: surface | place: USA | collected 2013-05-22
CCAGGTCAGATACCGGAAATCACCGATTCCGGACACACATTTTGACCCTTAACCCGGACTTGTTGCACGGGGCACTTGTTGCACGGGGCCCAAGCGGGTGTGCACGAAAGTACTTCCGTAATGCGGATGCGCCCGGTCCGAAAGGACCCCCACACGCTCCCAGCGCTGCGCTCGCCCTCTTTCCTGGTGCGGCGGCGTGAGTACTTTCGTTCACACATTGCTCGGTGGCTAGGAAAGACCTGGTGAGAGCGTATTTCGGCCTTTAGCATTTCTTCATGGAGCTCACGGAGCACCTCATCCGTTCACACATCTCACCCCAACCCGAGAAAGGGCACACCATGAAGAAGTTCACCAACGCCGCCGCAGCATCGGTCCTCGCCGGAGCGCTGGCCCTGACCGCCGCGCCGGCCAACGCGGCCACTAATGCGGCTGTCGATGCCGCTCCCGCTGTTTCTGCCGCTTCCGCTGAAGCTACCGGGGTGACGGCGACACCAAAGGCTGAGAAGCCGCAGAAGGAGAAGTTGACGTGGGAGGAGAAGCAGAAGCGCGACCGCGCCCAGATCGAGATCACTGACGCCCGTCTGGACAACGCCAAGAAGGGCCTCGATGTCACCAGCGGCATCATCAAGAATGCCGCCGACCTCAAGGATCTGTTCACCCCGTCCTTCCTCAAGGGCGACAGCGGCTCGTCCCTGATCAAGGGCATCGCCAAGATCGTGGGCAAGATCTTCCTCTAAAACGCGTGGCTCCCCCACTCGGTTTGGGTGTGAGTGGGGGAGAGGCATAACGCCGTGCAATGTCCCTCGAGGGGCATTAGCTCAGTCGCATTCGCAATGCGAAAGTCAGGGGTTCGATTCCCCTATGCTTCACAGAATGACTCCCTAGCAGTTCAGCACTGCTAGGGAGTTGCTTGGTTTCTCAGCCGTCTAGGGAGACGTCCAGCGGCGCAGAGGCGCTGTTACGCACAACTGAATTACTTACGGCGCTGCGGCTGTTCGCCGCCGTGCCAGTCGTGGAAGTGGTTGTGGTGGGTCTCAAGCAGCGCTTCTTCGTTGTGGAATGCCGCGTAATACTCCGGGTCCACGTGAGTGGCCTGGGTGTAGATGCCGGAGAGAACGGTCGGACCAGACCCGGGGTAACGGCCGTCGCGCTCGTGGATCTCCTCCACAACGGAGATGTAGTACTCGATCTGCTCGTCGGTCACGCGCTGGATCTGCGACGCGATGCCGTGCTGATCCTTGTACGGACCCTGAGCAGACTCATACGTGCCGTCCGGACCGAATTTGCGGTCGATGAATGTCTCCACCGCTTCACGCGGAGACGACACGAAAGGCGGAGCGAGAGTTTCAAAATACTCGGGCAGGCCGACCGGGTTCGGAATGTTCTGGGGTCCTGCCTGCTCGTAGGTGAAACCAAAACCTCGGTGCCCCTGCTCGGCGAAGGCTCCCAGCAGCGCATCAGGGTTGATTCCGCCGTACAACCATCCGCCCAGGCCGATAGCTTGCAATGCCAGCTGCGCATTGTAGGGGGCCAGGCTCAGTTCGTGGTTGGCCATCTTGAACAGGTAGGACTCGAAGAAGGAGTACGGCACCTTCATCTCGCCGTTGAGGTGACCGCTCTTGAGCAACTTCTCCGGCTTGCCCACGGGCCTGTCCGAAGCCTCGTCCCATACGACGGTGCCCTCGCCGGAAAGCAGACTCAGGAGGTTCAAACCGTATTCAGCGGAATCCAGCACCGGAACGATCAACGTGGTGCCTGGTTGGAGAGCCGTCCACCAGTTGTGTTTATCGATGAAGCCCCATTCTGCTGGGAGAGTAACGGGATCGTCGGAAAGCTTGACAAGATTATTCTTGGCGTGCGTGACGTAGTCATCGAGTGTTTTCGACTCCGCAATTTCCGCAATCTTGTCCGGAGACAGGTTGCGTGTCTGGGAGATGTACGTACCCGAGTCATCGGTGATGAGAATCTCGCTGGACTCGATGCCAGCACCGCTCGGAGCCGTACGGCCCAGGTAGCGGACGATGTAATTAGCTCCTTTATCGGATTCGCCGGATGCGGTGTGCGGCATACCGAGGTTGAAACCGGTCACACCGAGTGCGGCAAAGGCGAGGAGCGCACGCTCGTCGTCGGAAAGCGGAACGGGCTCGAACGGAGACTCGTACGCCAGCGGGCCGTCAGGAATGGTGGCGCCCAGACCGACCCGCCTAGAACGGCGGCCGATCAAGGCATCGAAGAGCCCGAAGTCTTGGGCAGATTGGGGGATCGACACTGTGAGTTCCTTCTGGTGCTACCTATTTACGCGTCCGTGCGGCTGAGGACGGCGAAGGTCTGCTTGGAGAACTCCTCTTCAACCTCCCAGTACTGGACGTCAATGTTGGAGTTACCCAGATCCTGCAGCGACTGCAGCAGCGGGCCCTCGCCCCACTGCTTAGCGTTGTCGACGGAGTCGAACAGGTAGAAGGAGGCGCCGCGACCGTTGCCCGGCTGGGAGGTCCAGACCTTCCAGATCAGGCCCGGGATCTGCTGCAGATCCGGGATGGCCTGCTCGAAACCTTCGCGGATTTTCTGGTCGGTGAACTCGTAGGGGCTGTCGAAAGTGACGGAGAGGAGAGTGGACATGGTTGTTTCCTTTCGTTGTCGGTCTGGGATTTACAGACTAAACGGTCTGCAAACTGTGACCATTACCGTACAGATTGGTCTATAGAACGCAAGGAGCTGCTCCGGTTAAAATTCATTAGCCAAGTTTCCGCAGCTATAGGTGGGTTATTTGGAAGGGTGGGGAGTCGGCGTACCGTCGAAAAGCGAGGGGGCAGCAGCTCAGCTGGTAGAGCGTCGTGCGATCTCGGCTCTCTTTTTTGCGGCAATTCATTCCAAAGAGCGAAACTGCAACGCGCAACTGCGATAACCTTTCACACTTTAGTCAGAGTCTGCGTTCATGACTTAGAATGAGCAGGTAGTTAAAGTGCGAAGCGTGTTCTAAACTCATAACTATGAGTTGGGATGAAGCGCGGCTTTCGGAAATGCTCACAGAGTTGCGTCTATTTGGTGACGACACGACTCTCGTCGAGTGCAAGACTGCGGGTGGGGGAGTGCCGGAGGACATGGGTAAGACTTTGTGTGCCTTCGCCAATATGCCGCAGGGCGGAGTCATCATTCTCGGTGTTAGCGAGCGAAAAAGCTTCGCAGTGACCGGGGTCGACAATCCAGCGGGGATTGAGAAAACAATCGTGTCGGTCAACCGCGCTTCAGTGGAGCCGGCACCGCAGCTTGAATTCTTTCATCTCACGCAAAATGGAAAGGATGTTGTGGTCGTCGAAGTGACACCGCTGATGCCGACGGAGAAGCCGGCGAAGTATCGGGGCGCGGCATACCTTCGTCAGGCTGATGGGGATTATCAGATGAACTCCAACGACCTGAAAACGTTGCAATTTTCTGCACTCACGGAGTCCCAGCAGACACACTTCGATTTCAAACCCATCCCGGGCACCGATACCAGTTTGCTCGATAACAAGGTGGTGGCAGACTACGTTGGCTCAGCGCGTCAAGATAGATCCAGACTGTCGAAGATTGATGATGATGCGCAATTGCTCCACATGACCAATGTGATAGATCGCGAGGGCAATCTCCGTCTTGGGGGTTTGTATGCACTCGGTTATATCCCTCAGGCGGTTGAGCCTGCACTTGGGGCAACGGTCGCGGTCCGATTATCACGCGGTGACGGAATCGGACGACACAGGAACCTTAAAGAAATTGAGGGGCCGCTTCCCATCATGCTTGTGGAGCTAATGGATTGGATCCGACAAAACTCGGACACTGTGAGCAGGTATACCGAAAACGGCCACCTCGTTGATGAACCGGAGTTCCCTCCTACAGCTGTCCGAGAGGTCTTGGCCAATGCTCTTGTGCACCGCGACTTGGGGCCATCGATGGACGTGGGCAAGAAGATTGAAGTCCGCATTACGGAAAAGGCGCTCGTGGTCGTGAGCCCAGGCGGTCTTCGAGGACTGTCCGTTTCTCAGCTTGAAAGCCCGGAGCTAGCGAAAGCTCCGGTGAATAAGCGGCTTTACGAGATTGCCCGGCATCTGCGGACGGCCGACGGTGAGCGCGTCATCGAGGGAGAAGGCGGCGGTATTCAGGAGATCCTGCTGGCTACACGAGAAGCTCGTCTGCCCAAGCCGCGATTCATCGATAACGGTGTCAGCTTCAAGGTTCTGTTTCCGCGTGGTTCGCGTTTCAGTGAGACTGACAACCAGTGGCTTGCGGATTTGCAGCGGGAGAGCGAGCGCCATTTGACTCCGACGGAAGAGGACTTATTGGTAAACCTGCGGAGCCAGGGCGGAGCCACGCTGCAACACATTGTGCAGATGTACTCGCCGCTGGGTGAGCGGTCTTGCAGGAAAATGGTCGATCAACTGGTGGAGGACAGTTTTCTGGACCATGAGGACGGTGTCTATTACGCAGCTGGTGAAAAAGGGCAACCCCCCGAAAGTCCGTTACGCTCGCTTGTGAATGAGCAAATGCTCCAAACACTCGGAAAAAACGTTCCGGCGGTATATGAGGCTTTTGGAGGCGAGGGGCAAGCTACCATCAGAGACCTTCAAGAAAGAACCGGCCTTTCCCAAGCGCAGGTGCGTTATGCACTTGAACCTCTCCTCGCGGCGAAATACGTAGTCATGCATGGGGGCCAGGGAAGGAAGTCCACGGTTTACACACGAAATTGAGTCGTGGATACGCGTAACTGTGAATTAAAGTGAGAAATCCGGTTGCAGTTTCACACTTTGATTCGCAGTTTCACAGTTTGACTGTCAGTTAGAGCCGCACTTTGCGGGACAATCCGAACCTCAGGCCGCAACGCGCGGGCTGTGCCCCAGATCTCGACTTTGGTGCCCACGATATTGAACCGGCCCCCGTCCACCATGTGGCCGAGTGAGATGGAGAAGCGCTCTTAGACATCTACTTGGGGTAGATCTGACCGATATTGCTCAGGATGTCGCCGACAGCCTTCAAGGTTCGACGCTCGCCCCCGGGCAGACATGAGTATGCAATTTGGGTGTGTGTGGGGGAGAGGCGTAACGTCGTGCAATGTCCCTCGAGGGGCATTAGCTCAGTTGGTAGAGCGTCGCGTTCGCAATGCGAAGGTCAGGGGTTCGATTCCCCTATGCTCCACAGATTCACACAGTCGCGCTGTTATTTGCGTTAGCTATCAAGGGCGACTAGCTCGGATGCGACACATTACAGTCGATAAACATGACGCACGGATCGTTCCACTCACTGTTGGCCTCTAATCCTCTTATTTTTGACGGCGGGCTGGGCACCAGGTTGGAAGACCGGGGTAATGACATCACCGGAGAGCTGTGGTCAGCGGCAATCCTGAGGAACAATCCCATTGAAGTGCAGGCAGCTCATGAAGACTTCTTCCGGGCGGGCGCAGATGTAGCCACGACATGTTCGTACCAGGTTACATTCGATGCGCTGGGCATTGAAGCGGAAGGCCTCCTGCGGCGCAGCGTAGCGCTCGCGCGGCGGGCGGCAGATGTCGTAGGCGCAGAAGAGGGATACGCCCGACCGCTGTACGTTGCGGCATCAATTGGGCCCTATGGGGCCGGGCCGGGTGAAGGAACGGAGTACGACGGCGAATACGACGTAGATATGAACGGGCTTGCCGATTTTCACCGACAGCGTATTGAAGTTCTCGCAGATACCGATGCAGATTTTCTTCTCGCCGAGACGATACCAAGCATTGACGAGGTTGAAGTCCTCATTCAACTACTGGAAATGACGGGTCGGGAATTCGCTATCAGCGTTACGGGAGTGCTGGCGCAAAACGCTCAGCTGGTCGATCAGCTGGCTGAGCTTGTGCGCGATCACCCGTCTGTCAGCGCAGTCGGGGTTAATTGCTGCAGCGTGGAAGTCGCCCGCACAGCCGTGCAGCAGTTGAGTGAGAACGTGGACGTACCGATCTTGGCTTATCCGAACAGCGGCGAGACCTGGGATCACGTTGTCCGTCAATGGCAACCCGACCGTGAGGGGTCGGCGGGTGCTACGGCGGGTGCGCAGCTCCTACTCGCCGACGGCGCGCGTCACGTGGGAGGGTGCTGTCGAGTCACTCCGGAGCAGATCCGGATGATTCGGCAGGACGCCGCTCAATGAACAAGTAGTGGGCGAGGTAACACAGCAACACGAACGGGATCCCAAAATAAATAGCAGCGCGTTGGGATGGATCGAATGCGACGGCGATGAGGGAGCCCACGCATGCGATGAGCGCCAGAACCGGTACTACTGGATACCCCGGTGTCCGGAAAACGAGATCGTTTAGGCGGCCTCCACGGGAGAGAAATTGGCGGCGGTTCATGATTTGCGAAATGACGATGACGATCCAAACCGCGACGACCGCGAATCCTGCGATGGACACAAGCGCCAAATACACCGCACCAGGAGAGACCACAGCAGAAACAAGAGCACCCAACCCGGCCATGAGAGAGACCATGATTCCGAACACTGGAACACCTTGTCCGTTCGTGCGGCCGAAAATAGCCGGAAGTTGATTGACCTTCGCCATGGAATAAAGCAGGCGTGAACACGCGTACAGACCTGAGTTGCCGGCGGACAGGAGCGCCACGATGATCACGACAGCCATGATGTCGGCTGCGTAGGGGACGCCGACCATTTCGAAGACGATGACGAACGGGCTGTTTTCCACGGACTCGTCACCGGAGACGTCCTGCAGAGTATCCCAAGGGATGAGTGCTGAAATGACGGTGATGGCACCGACAAAGAAAAGCAGAAGACGCACGAGGGTGGTCCGTAGTGCAAGGGGGATCGAACGTTGGGGATCCTTTGCTTCTCCCGCTGCGATGGCGACTAGCTCCGTGCCCGAAAATGCGTAGAATACTGCGAGAATCGTGATGAGGACCCCACCAGCCCCGGTGGGGAAGTAGCCGTCCGGTGTATTGAAGTTGCTGAGTAGGGGCGCCGGGGAGTCAAGCCCGATTCCGAAAATGGCCGCGCCGCCAACGATGATGAGGGCTACGACTGCAGCAACCTTGATCATGGCGAACCAGTACTCGGCCTCGCCGAAACCCCGAACCGACAATGCGTTGATAACGAAAAGCGCGGCAGCAAAGATAAGCGACCATACCCACACGTCCACCTGAGGGAACCACCGCTGCATGAGCAGACCAGAGGCAGTGAGCTCCGATCCGAGTGCCGCGACCCAACACAGCCAGTACAACCATGCGGTCGTGAACCCTGCTGCGGGGCTAATTGCCTTGTAGGCGTAGATGTGAAAACCACCGGATTCTGGATACTGCACCGCCAATTCGCCCATGCACGCCATGACCATCCACGCGACAGCGGCACCGATGAGGTAAGCCAGAACAGCTCCAAGAGGACCTGCCTGTGTGATGGTGTAACCCGAACTAATGAAGAGACCTGAGCCGATGACGCCACCAAGGGCGAGCATGACCATATGACGAACTTCGAGTCCGCGGTGGACTTCCGAAGTCGGATCTACCGTTTTCTGCACGTGTCAACAATAAAGCTGGACGCAGGGAACCTTTGAACTGACCCGAACCGCGTACTTCTCCCATGAAATTGGTATAAACAGTAATGATGTGACACGGGGTGCCGTTGTGGCTGTCCGAGACCGCCGCGACGCCGTAAGGCGAAGGCTGAGATGACACCCGTCGAACCTGAACCAGTTAGCACTGGCGGAGGGATGGTCGCTGCAATTGCGTGCGTCTGTGCCTGTCCGCCCCGAAAAGAGGCCGAGGTACATGGGCATTAGCAAGAAAATCGCCGTTTTTCTCACCGCGCTCGCATCCACGATGATGCTGGCGGCGTGCGGCGGCGGCGCCGACACCGGCGACGGAGACGGATTGACCAAGGTCCGCTTCGCGCTGGACTGGACACCGAACACCAACCACACCGGACTGTACGTGGCCATGAACAAGGGCTACTTCAAGGATGCTGGTTTGGATGTCGAGGTCGTGCCGTACAACGACAGCAACCCGATCCTGCTCATCGATTCGGGCAACGCCGAGTTCGCGGTGGACACCCAGGACCGCATGACCATGGCTAAGGCGGCGGGCGCGGACGTGCGCTCCGTGTTGGCGGTCGAGCAGACCTGGACCACCGAAGTCAGCGTTCTCGCCGAGCGCGACGACATCACGAGCCCGGCCGATCTCGACGGCAAGACCTTCGGCGGGTTCGGCTCCCCGGCAGACCACGCGATCCTGAAGGGCGTCATCCGCGGTGCCGGCGGCAAGGGCGAGTTCGAGGAGGTCACCCTGGGCACCTCCGCGTACGAGGCGCTGTACTCCAAGGACGTCGACTTCACTGTTCCGTACGTGGCTTGGGAGGGCATCGAGGCTGAGGACCGCGGGGTTGAGCTGAAGAACTTCGCCTACACCGACTACGGCTTCCCGGACTGCTACCAGATGCTCGTGGTCGGCGGGAACAAGTGGATGAACGAGCACCCGGAGGAGAGCAAGAAATTCGTCCAGGCCATCCAGCGCGGCTACCAGGACGCAGTGGACAACCCTGACGAGGCAGCCGAAATCCTGCAGAAGGAGAATCCGGAGATCCTCACCGACCTCGAATTCCTGAAGAAGAGCCAGCGCATGCTCTCCGAGAAGTACATGCTGGACGAAAACGGCAAGTTCGGCCACCAGACGCAGGAGCACTGGGCCGATCTGGGCCAGTTCCTGTTCGACAACGGGCTGCTTGTCGACGACGCCAATAAGCCTCTCACCCAGGCCCCCGACTGGAGCACCTACTTCACCAATGAGTACATCGCCGACTAACCCCGCGGCTCCCGCCTCCACGTCCGTGGCTGCCGGCGGCGGCGCCGGGCGGGCGCGGGGACTCAGCAGCAATATTTGGGTCCCGCTGCTCTTCGTCCTCGTCGGGCTAGCGGTGTGGGAGGTGCTGGTGCGCGCCACCGGCGTGCGTCCGCAGGTGCTGCCGGCCCCGTCGCAGGTGGCCCGCTCCGGGTGGGCGCAGCGCGAGATTCTGGGCACTCACGCGCTCGCCACGCTGCAGGTGACGCTGATCGGCTTTGCGCTCTCGCTGGTCTGTGCGTGGCTCATCGCCATCGCGATCGATTTCTCGCCGACCCTGAAGCGCGGGCTGACCCCGCTGCTTGTGGCCTCGCAGACCATCCCGGTGGTGGCGATTGCCCCCTTGATGATCATCTGGTTCGGCTTCGGTCTCCTGCCGAAGACACTGGTGGTCGCGCTTGTGACGTTCTTCCCAATCTCCATCGGCTTGATCGAGGGCTTCGCCCGCACCGACCGCGAAGCATCGAACCTGCTGCGCAGCATGGGCGCGTCGAAATGGCGCGAATTCTGGATGGTCCGGTTACCGTCCGCGATGCCGGAGTTCTTCACAGCCCTGCGCATCGGCATCACCTACGCGGTGACGGGCGCGATCTTCGCCGAGTACGTCGGCGCGAAGAAGGGCCTGGGTATCTACATGAGCGTGCAGAAGAACGCGTTCCGCACCGACCTCGTCCTGGCAGCCGTGGTGGTCACCGCAGTGATCAGTGTCTTGCTCTACCTGTCCACCTACCTCATTGAGCGCGCGGTCATTCCGTGGCACATCAAGGAAAGGAAGGCCGAGAGTGCTTGAGCTCGACCAGATCAGCCGCGCATTCGGTGACCGCCAGGTGCTCGACCGCGTGAGTTTCGATGTCGCGCCGGGCGAGTTCGTCTCGCTCATCGGCCCTTCCGGCGCCGGAAAGTCGACGTTGTTCAACATCATCGCCGGCCTGGACAAACCCGATTCCGGAGAATTGCGTTTCGACGGCACCACCGCCTACATGCCGCAGAAAGACCTCCTCTTCCCGTGGCGCACTATCGAAGCCAACGCCGCACTCGGCCTTGAAGTTCAGGGAGTACCCAAAAAAGAGGCCCGCGCCCGCGCCCGCGAATGGTTCCCGCAGTTCGGGCTCGAAGGATTCGAGGAAGCATTGCCGTTCCAGCTCTCCGGCGGCATGCGCCAGCGCGCCGCACTTCTGCGCACCGTTGTGCAGGAGAAGAGCACCCTGCTTCTCGACGAACCCTTCGGCGCCCTCGACTCCCTCACCCGCACCGAGCTGCAGAACTGGCTGCAGGGGATGTGGGCGGAGCACGACTGGACCGCCATGTTGATCACCCACGACGTGCGGGAGGCCATCATGCTCTCCGACCGGATCGTGGTGCTCAGTCCACGCCCCGCATCCGTCCGGGAGATCATCGACGTGGACCTGCCCCGTCCCCG
>OJLS01000342.1_pt1 | contig 10231 bp, 7 predicted proteins | sample 1597081 | NCBI WGS metagenome assembly OJLS01 (sample SAMEA3904663, study PRJEB24821) | metagenome | biome: Builtin; feature: hospital; material: surface | place: USA | collected 2013-05-22
CCCCACTCCCCCACGCCCTGTCACCGCCACCGTGACCATCCCCGGCTCCAAATCCATGACGAACCGGGCGCTCATTCTCGCGGCGTTGGCGTCGGGCCCGTCCACCATTACAGGTGCGCTGCGCAGCCGGGACACGGACCTCATGATCGCCGCACTGCGAGCCATGGGTGTCAGTATTGAAGAGAGCGATTCGTCGTCAGGCTCGTCGTCGGACTCGTCGGCAACAGACGATAATTGCCGACGAACACCACCGGCATCTCTTTCCCTCCTCGTCACGCCGACGCCTCAACTGCATGGAGCAACTGTCGACTGCGGACTAGCTGGAACGGTCATGCGCTTCCTACCTCCCGTGGCGGCTCTTGCCGACGGGCCAGTTCTTATCGACGGCGACCCGCACGCGCGCAAACGCCCGCTAAAAACCATGGCCGACGCGCTGCGTCAGTTGGGTGTCAGCGTCGAGGGCGATTCGCTTCCGCTGCGGATTGAGGGGGCGTCGGCGGCGTCGGATGCGCACTCGTCGACCGAGAATCCAAATGCGGCACACGTCGGCACTACTGAGGGACCACGCGGGGGAGCTATCCGCATTGATGCGTCGTCGAGCTCGCAATTTATTTCGGGGTTGCTGCTCTCGGCGGCACGCTTCACTCACGGGATTACGGTGGCGCACACAGGGGCCACGCTCCCCTCGCAACCGCACATCGAGATGACCATCGACATGCTGCGGGACGCGGGTATTGACGTCACGATGCCGGAACCTCACACGTGGCAGGTTGCGCCTGGGGAGATTCAGCCGAACCGGTGGGTCATCGAGCCCGACCTGTCCAACGCCACCCCATTTATGGCCTCCGCAGCAGTCACGGGCGGGCGCGTCGTCATCCCGAACTGGCCGACCAAGACAACTCAACCGGGAGACCAATTCCGCACCATCCTGGAGAACATGGGGGCTCATTGTGTCCTCATCGACCATGATCTCGTCGTCACCGGTCCTGATGCGCCCGCAGACGGTCGCACATCCGGTACCGGTCTGACCGGGATCACGATGGACCTTCACGACATCGGTGAGCTCACCCCCACTATCGCGGCCCTCGCCGCCCTCGCGGACACCCCCTCCCACCTGTACGGGATCGCTCACCTCCGCGGACACGAAACCGACCGCCTGCACGCCCTGGCCACCAACATCAACGCGCTCGGCGGTCAGGTCGAGGAGACCGACGACGGCCTCATCATCACCCCGTCCCCACTTCACGGCGGCGTCTGGCCCACCTACGACGATCACCGCATGGCCACAGCCGGCACCGTCATCGGTTTGGCCGTGCCCGGGGTTCGCGTCGAAAATATTGGGACTACTTCGAAAACCTTCCCCGATTTTGCACGAACATGGCTGACAGCCACGAACTCTGCAGAAGGTGGCCATGAATGAGCGCACGACGACGCCCCTCACGCGACTGGGATGAAAGCGATGTCCACATTCGCCCAGGTAAAGGCTCCCGGCCACGCACGAAAGACCGCCCCTCCCACAAGAATGCGCAGTGGGGCATGGTCATCACCAAGGACCGCGGACGGTGGGGAGTTGTCCTGGACGACAAGCCCGACGACGCTCGCACCATCGTGTGCATGCGTGCCCGTGAACTCGGCCGAACCCCCATCGTCGTCGGGGACCGTGTGGGCGTGGTCGGCGACACGTCGGGAAACTCGGGGACGCTCGCGCGCATCGTGAAACTAGCGGATCGGCGCTCCATCCTCCGACGCACCGCGGACGATAACGACCCGTATGAACGCATCGTCGTCGCCAATGCCGATCAGCTGCTCATTGTCTCGTCCGTCGCGGATCCGCCGCCCCGGGCGGGGTTCGTGGAGCGTGCCCTCGTGGCCGCTTTCGCCGGTGGCATCTCCCCCATCCTGTGCCTCACCAAGAGCGACCTCACCGATCCTGCGCCCTTCGCGCACGAATTCGAGGATCTCGACATCCGGATCGTTATCGCCGGACAAGATGACGACATTACCGACGTCCGACGCCTGACGCGCGGGCATGTCACGGCGCTCATCGGGCACTCGGGTGTCGGCAAATCGACCCTGGTCAACCGCCTCGTCCCCGATGCTGACCGAGCTACCGGGGAAGTCTCCGGCGTCGGCAAGGGAAAACACACGTCGACGCAATCGGTGGCCCTCCGCTTGCCCGGGCGCGCTGCGTTGTCTGAGAGCGCTTCGCTCGAGGACAACACTTCGCCCGAGACCTCGGACGACGAACCACCGCGGGACATCGCGCACGCCACGAACGGATCAAGCGACGCCGGGTGGATCATCGACACCCCGGGAATCCGCTCCTTCGGCCTGGCCCACGTCGATCCCGATACGGTCATTGCCGCGTTCGAGGACCTCGCCGAGCTCATCACCGAGTGCCCGCGAGGATGCACCCACATGGGGCCGCCCGCCGACCCCGAGTGCGCGCTCGATACCGCCACCGGGGCAACCGCCCGCCGCGTCCACGCGATTCGCTCCGTCTTAGAAACCCTGCGATCCAATGACGAGTGGGACCTCAATCGGGATGACTCGTAGTCGCCGCCTCGCCGTCCTCAGTCTGTGCGTTGCCGGGGTCGCTGTACTCACTGGCATATCCGCAGCGCTTTTGACCATCCTTTTCCTGGCCGTCGAGAAACTCTCTTTCGGTGCCGACGAATCCACCGCTCCCATTCCTACCGACGCCACCTCCCCCGGCCGAATTCTGACCGTGTACATCGCGTCAGGTGTCGTCGGAAGTATTGTGTGGTGGGCGCTACAACGCTGGGGGCGCCCGCAACCATCGGTGCCGCAGTCGCTTGACGGAAAACCATCCCCGGTCCCCGAGACCAGCGCAAATGTCGCCCTCCAGGTGGCGCAGGTGGGTACCGGCGCGTCCGTGGGCCGGGAAAATGCACCGCGCGTGGCTGGTGCATTATGGGCCGACCGCGTTGCCGCATGGGCACGCATGTCTCCCGAACTCCGGCGACTGCTTATTGCGTCGGCCGCGGGTGCGGGACTTGCCGCCGCCTATCACGTCCCCCTAGCTGGTATCGCATTCGCCATCGAGTTATGCGGGGTAGGAATCCGCCTTCACAAACTCGTCATCGTGAGCGCAACCTGCGTCATCGCGACCGTCATATCTGCACTCATTGAACCCACCGGCTTGCAATACAGCGCACCACACGTGACCTGTTCATGGACAACCCTGCTGTTCGCCATCGTCGTGGGCGTGATCATCGGCCCTTTGGGCAGCGCGTTCCGTCGCTTTGCTCGGTGGTGTCAACACTGGGCCACCCACGACGCCCGCGTCCTGTATCGCATGCCCATCGGGTTCGCCCTAGTCGGAGTCGCAGCAATGAGCCTCCCCGCTCTTGCCGGCAACGGAAAATACGCAGCGGTGTCAGCATTCGATGCCTCGATAGGGTGGAAAGCTCTTGCGCTGTTGTGTGCGCTCAACATCCTCGTCACGCTCATCAGCCTCGCCAGCGGAGCGTTCGGCGGTATCCTGACCCCGAGCTTCTCTATCGGCGTGATGGCGGGGGCATTAGCGGGCGTTGCTCTCGCAGCCACCATGGGCGCCGTCGGAAATGCGGTAAACACGACCACCGTCCTCACTGAAAATGTCCACGGGACACCGATCCTCGCGTGCGCGGTCCTGGGCGGGGCAGCCTTCCTCGCCACGGCGCAACGCGCTCCCCTCTTCGCCCTCCTCATCACCGTGGAATTCACGGGGCAAGGGCTCGCCAGCATTCCTGCCATCGCGCTGGCGGTGATCGTCGCAAGTCTGCCCCTGATCTACCCCACATTGAGTAAAAAATGTCGCGGGGCAGGCACCTTTTCTTTCTTGACACGCCAGTGAACCCTTAACCTATTTTCATGTGGTGGCGCAGGGTGGTGAACAACTGGCAACAGAGAAACACGCGCGCCACCGACTCATCGTGCGAACACCCCCTCCGCACCCGCTTGCGGTCGTACTCCATCGCGTCGGCTGGCGATGATGACATTTCGCAATTCCCGCCCGTGCCCACCTCCAGCGTGTCACGGTCCTCCATCGGGCTCGTCGCCGTCTACGCCACCATCATCGGGATTATCGTGGGGGCGTTCATCGCCGGAGTGGCCCAACTGATCTTGTTCACCGAGCGGTTGGTGTACGGCTCCGACCATCAACACGAGATATCTCCCCTCGATTCGCTCGGCCCCACTATCAATCTGCTCATTCACCTCGTGGCCGTCGGATTCATCTCCGGGGTGGGGTGGGCCGTGTTGCACTGGCGATCCACCCGGCGCGTCTCTATCCCCCAGGCCATGCAGGGCACCACGATGCCCGTCGGCTCCACACTCTCCAGCTCATTGCTGCAGATCATCAGCGTATCTGCGGGCGTTCCCATCGGCCGCGAGCAGGCTCCCCGTCAGATCGGGGCCCTCATCGCCTCCGCGTTCTCGCGGCTGTGGGAAGTAGACCGACGGACCCTCCGCCTCCTCGTTGCCTCGGCCGCCGGGGCAGGCATGGCGGCGTCGTTCCACCTACCCCTGGCCGGCGCTTTGTTCACCATCGAACTGCTCCTAGTGTCCGCCTCCGTGCGAGCCGTCGTGACGACGATGACCTGCTCGGTGGTCGCGACGACGGTCTCGGGGCTCCTGGGCGCACCGCGAGTCACCTATAACGCGGCACAGTTGAACGAAAGCGCACTGACTTTGCTCTGCGCTGTTGTCGTCGGCTCGATAGCCGGCCTGGCCGGCGACTATTTCGCGCGTCTGGCTCATCGGGCATCCGCGCGGCCCGTGTCTGCGCGCTGGCAATGGCTGGCCACAACAGGCGTGATGGCCGTCGTCGGGGTTCTGTCCCTCTTTTTCCTGGGATCCAGCGGTAATGGTGCGTATTCCGCCAACCTGGCGCTCACCGCACGGGTGACACTCGGCGGGGCCATCGCGGTCTTCATCATCCGCCTGGCGGTGACCTGCGCAAGCTTCTGGGCGGGTGCCGTCGGAGGAATCCTGACGCCCTCCTTCGCCTTGGGCGCGTTACTCGGGTGCGTGTTGGGTTACGCGGGACAATGGATGTTCCCCAGCGTCGACCCGCGCGCGTGCGCATTGTTAGGCGCGGCCGCATTCCTCTCGACGACGATGGCCGCGCCGCTATTTGGGCTGGTCGCAGCCGTCGAGTTCACCAATCAGGGTGCTGACGGTTACCTCGCAATGTTCGTCGCTGTCATTGCTGCAGCACTCGCTGTCCGCGCGACACAGAAGGGCCAGAATTGGCTCTTCCGGCGCACTGTCACACCGAACAAGGCCGGCGTCGCTACTGCTCAGCATGGTCCGTTTGCCGACGATATGCGGTCGCAAAAGGCTGCACGGCCTTCACGAAGCACTCACACCACAGAGCCGGGGTGGCATCGGGTTGAAAAGGTGACGGAGGACGGCCCCCAAGACCAGGGCGAGCACTCTCCGTCGGCAAGTTCTACAAAAGCTGGACCACCATCGGCAACTCCTGAGGGTCGTACCACGCGAGATCGTGATCCTCGCAGTTAGCCAGGAGATGCTCCGCATCGTCGTCGCCCAGGTCGGCTTCATCAATGACGCGCAACGCCTGCGCGGTGTCCTCTTCAGCCTGTTTGACATCGATATGAATGGACGCCAGATCGTCGGCAGATAAAGTCGGTGGATCCAGCCGGACTGTTGATTCGCCCGCCGTCGGGTCCGGAGTCACTGTGGACTCCTCCACCTCAAAAGTGAGGATGACCCGGCGGTGAGGAAAGCGGTCCTCATCCCCAACCGATAACAAGCGCAACGAGGCCCGGCCTGCGTCTAAATACGCCTGGTAGCCCAGCTCTTCGTCGTCACCCGAAGTGAAGTACTCGCGCAATGCCGGGGTGACGGCAAAGGCTACACCGCTACGCACCGGCATAGATTTGTTCTCCGCCAGCTCCTGCAACGTACTGAACGTGGCCGGCACGTAAATCCGCATTGTTGCCAACCTAGAAGTCACCATCCAGACCGAACAAGCCGGTTACCTGCACAACCGTGCGATCAAACTGCTGGTAGAGCACTCCGACCATGCCGGATTCCACAGCCCCCTTGACATTTTCGATCGAATCATCCACCAGAACACAATCGTTCAGTGGGAGTTCGATGGCGTCGGCGGCTGCCTGGAATACTTCCTCCGACGGCTTATCCGCCCCAACTTCGCCGGACAGAACGACGGCGTCGACGGTGCCAGAGCGCTCCCACTCGCGGATGGGATCTGCTTGGGGTCCGCCGGGATCATTCGACAAAATAGCGGTGGCCACACCATTTGCTTTTGCTGCTTGGAGCAGGGCGCGCCACCGGTCCGCGTCCTCCTCGGACACGTCTAAAACGCCACAATAATCCACAATCAAACCTCTCATGTCGCACTATCGTAACCGAACTTCGGGTTCGATGCCCTGTCTCAGTGTGGGCGTGGCATATATAGCTGTGGCAGCGATGATCTGGCCTGGCGATGTGGCCGGGCACGGCTTATACGGTGCCGGAGGGAACCATGTGCGCATTTTTACGTCAAACCAGCTATGAGCACCGCAACCACCATGAACTCAGCAACGGAAGAAGCGATAGCAACCCGATCAAATGTCATAGTCCCTTCTCCCGCCCGACGTTTCACTGAACCGGACTGGCTAAAACCCATCCCCGGATTCACCTTGTTGCATCAGGTCACTAGTCACACGACTCTGGACAACGGCGACCACACCAGCGGGTACGCGGACACCACCGAATTCAGTAAAAATCCCCCGACACAACCTGCTCTACTCAGCCCGACGCCATCCGAAAAAGATTACTCATCGATTCCGATGGCACCCCCCACGGCCGTCATCCGAAGACTCGTCACCATCGCGCTAGAGACCGCGAGCGGCCACCGGCCACCATCCAAATTATCCCCCGACAATTTCGCCCCCGTTGTTCGGCAATCGCTCACGACGCTGTCCCGACTGAGCAGTAACCCCCACGCACCCATCGTGGCTGGGCGGCTCATCATGGTTCACTGCTCGACGAATGAGGCCGAAGGAGAACGCCCCCGCTTCGTTGAATTCTGCGGAACGTGGCAAGCACGACTCCCCCGGTCACACCAGCCAGGACGGGTGCGAATACTGGCTGGCAAAGCGGCGAAAACCCGGACGTCCTACCGAATAACGACGCTCCGGTTCATGTGACTACCGAGCGTGGCGTCCGCTCTTGCGCTGGGCCCGAGCAGCCGCGCGACGCTCACGGCGGTTCTTCGGCTGAGCCTCCGCATCGCCCTCGTTCACTGCCGACGCTGAACCGGTCTCATCCGGCCCAGAGTAGCTCATCTGCACTTCCTGGCGCTCACCCGCGAAGTCCGTCGCATCGACTTCACCGTCCCCATTAACGTCGGCATTTTGCTGCATCTTGTTGGCTTCGATCTGCTGGCGAACCATGAACAGCTGCCGGACGGCCTCTTCCTTAATGCCGTCCTCCATCTTGCGGAACATGTCGCCACCCTCGCGCTGGTACTCCACGAGGGGATCGCGCTGAGCCATCGCGCGCAAGCCAATACCTTCTTTGAGGTAATCCATCTCGTAGAGGTGTTCGCGCCACTTCTGGTCCACGACGTTCAACAGGGTGTAGCGCTCCAGGTTACGCATCTGCTCGTCGCCACCGATGGCCTCAACGACCTTCTCAAGGTCCTCGTACTGGGCCAACGCGTCATCAATTAATGCCCGACGCAGATCCTCGACAGGAAGCTCCCCGGCCGGACCGTATTCCGACGAATCGATGAGGGACTGCCAGCTCATCGTCGGCCCATAGAGGCTCTCCAGGGCGTTCCACAATGCACCCAGGTCCCAATCCTCGACGTACCCGTCGGCGGTCTCCGCATAGACGTACGCGGAAATGGTGTCGTCGATCATGGCGCGAACTTGGTCGCGCAAGTCTAGGCCCTCGAGAATCTGACGACGCTCTGCATAGATGACTTTACGCTGGGAGTTCATGACTTCGTCGTACTTCAAGACGTTCTTGCGCATCTCGAAGTTCTGACTTTCGACCTGCGTCTGCGCACTCTTGATGGCGTTGGTCACCATCTTCGCCTCAATCGGGACATCGTCCGGCACGTTGAGGCGGTTCATCATGGCTTCCATCGACGGCCCGACGAAGCGCGTCATCAGTTCGTCGCGCATCGACAGGTAGAACCGCGTTTCACCAGGGTCACCCTGACGTGCACAACGACCACGCAACTGGTTATCAATACGCCGGGACTCGTGACGCTCCGTGCCTAGCACGTAGAGGCCACCGGCTTCGCAGACCTCTTTCGCTTCCTTCTTCGAGGCGTCACGCACACGCGCGATCTCCTCATCCCATGCCTGCTCGTACTCTTCGGGGGTCTCCACCGGATCGAGCCCACGCTGACGCAGGTTAATATCCGCGATAATGTCCGGGTTACCACCGAGCACGATGTCCGTACCACGGCCAGCCATGTTCGTAGCGACGGTGACCGCGCCCAAGCGACCGGCCTGCGCCACAACTTGCGCTTCTTCCTCGTGGTGCTTCGCGTTCAGCACGCTGTGCCGCACACCCTTCGACTGCAGCAGATGCGACAAGTACTCGGAGCGCTCAACCGACGTCGTACCGACCAGCACCGGCTGGCCCTTCTGCACGCGCTCTTCGATGTCGTCGGCCACAGCGCGGAACTTCGCTTCCTGCGTCTTGTACACCAGGTCGCTCTTGTCGATACGCTGGTTCGGCCGGTTGGTCGGAATCTGGTTCACGTCGAGCTTGTAGATCTGGTGCAGCTCAGACGCCTCCGTCTCCGCGGTACCGGTCATGCCGGCCAGTTTGTCGTACAAGCGGAAGTAATTCTGCAGCGTAATCGTCGCCAAGGTCTGGTTTTCCGCCTGGATCTCTACGCCTTCTTTGGCCTCGATGGCCTGGTGCATGCCCTCGTTGTAGCGGCGACCTGACAACACACGGCCGGTGAACTCGTCGACAATAAGGACCTCGCCATTGCGGACAATGTAGTCCTTATCGCGAACAAAAAGCTCCTTCGCCTTAATTGCGTTGTTCAAATACCCAACTAATTGCGAATTCTGTGGTGCGTACAAGTTATCGATGCCCAGCTGATCCTCGACCAACTCGACACCTTCCTCACGAATGCCGACGGTCCGCTTACGCTCGTCCACTTCGTAGTGAATATCGCGACTCATCCGGGGCACAATCCGTGCGAAAGCCGTGTACCACTCCGACGTTCCCTCTGCGGGACCGGAAATAATCAGCGGGGTACGTGCTTCGTCGATAAGAATGGAGTCAACCTCATCGACAATGGCGTAATGGTGACCACGCTGCACTAGCTCATCCAAGGAGTGGGCCATATTGTCACGCAGGTAGTCGAAGCCGAACTCGTTGTTCGTGCCATAGGTAATGTCCGCATTGTAGGCCTGGCGGCGTTCCTCCGGGGTCATGCCGGAAAGAATGACATCAACTTTAAGACCTAAGAAACGGTGAACACGGCCCATCCACTCCGAGTCACGTTTGGCCAAATAGTCATTCACCGTCACGACGTGCGCGCCTTTACCCTCCAGGGCATTGAGGTATGCGGGAAGCACGCAGGTCAAGGTCTTACCTTCACCGGTTTTCATCTCGGCAACGGAACCGAAGTGTAAGGAGGCAGCGCCCATCACTTGCACGGGGAAGTGCTTTTGTCCCAAAACTCGCCATGACGCTTCACGAGCGGTGGCGAAGGCCTCCAAGAGCAGGTCGTTGACCGTTTCGCCATCCTTCAGGCGCTGTTTGAATTCATCGGTCTTCGCGGCCAATTCCGCGTCACTCAACGCTGCATAATCATCTTCAAGGGCGATGACGCGGTCTGAGATGTTTTTCAGCCTTTTGACGGCGCGTCCTTCGCCAACACGGAGGATCGAGGAGAGTCCAAGCACAGGGAATGGTCCTTTAACAACTGTCGATTAACGGATGGATAATGCTACCAGCGAGTGTATGCCCCACCAGGCGAGCATAGATAACACGGGCAGTCTACTCGGTTGGCAGTATACGGTGTTGACCACTAGCGGGTGAACCACGCCAATTTCTCTGGCGACTTATCCCGACGTATCGGCCACCTTAACTGTGGCCAGACATGAGAAAACCGGCCCCACGTGGGAGCCGGATTCGTCAACAGGCGTTACTTGTCTGCGCCGGCAGATTCTGCCGCAGCCTCTTCCTCAGAGCCGAGGGTAATCAGACCGTAGTC
>OJLS01000344.1_pt1 | contig 10205 bp, 9 predicted proteins | sample 1597081 | NCBI WGS metagenome assembly OJLS01 (sample SAMEA3904663, study PRJEB24821) | metagenome | biome: Builtin; feature: hospital; material: surface | place: USA | collected 2013-05-22
CGTGGTGACAGAGAGCAGGAAGACAAGGCAGGCGGCAGTGGCAGAGCGCATTACCCAGATCGAGGCAGCGATCGACGACTTCGCCGACCACGCCCTCCTAGTCAAAGGTCGCTCGCCCGCCACGGTGAAGGGGTACCGCAGCGATTTGCGCACCCTCGTGCCGTTCGCGGACACCTTCGCCGAATTCACGCTTCCTACGCTCAGAGCATGGCTTGCCGACGCCCTCCGCTCCGGCCTCTCCCGCTCCACCATGGCTCGCCGCACCGCCTCCGCCCGGGCTTTTTCCACCTGGGCTTATGAACGCGGTCACATCGACTCCGATGTCGCAGCCCGTCTAGTCACCCCTCAGATCAACAGACACCTTCCCGACGTGGTCACACCCGCCCGCGCCGGGCAGCTCGTGGAAGCGGACATCAACGCCGACGCTGCCTCCCCAGAAGCCGCACGCGACCGGGCCATGCTTGAGCTCCTCTACGCAACGGGAATGCGGGTCGCTGAACTCACAGCTCTCGACATCGCCGACATCGACACGTCCAAACACCTTGCCCGGGTGACCGGTAAAGGCAATAAGCAGCGCGTCGTTCCTTTTGGGGATAGCGCCGCCGCGGCGCTATCGACGTGGCTCGCGCGACGCGCGGAATTGGTTTCCCCGGACCCCGGCAGCACGGAGGATGCGCACGCACTGTTTCTCGGCTCACGTGGGGGGCGCATCGATCAGCGGCAGGTCCGCCGCGTCGTGGAGCGGGCCGCTCAACGCACCGGCGACAGCGACCTGAGCCCCCACGCCTTACGGCACAGCGCCGCGACACACATGCTCGAGGGCGGGGCAGATCTTCGGGTGGTCCAAGAACTGCTCGGGCACTCCTCACTCCAGACGACGCAGATTTACACCCACGTTTCCGCCCAGCGCCTCAAGAGCGTTTACGACCAGGCGCATCCACGGGCTTGAGGCGGATCTGGGGAGCGTCGAGAAGCGACAGCGGATTGATGTACGCGTCCTTCCCGGTGCGCGCGCCCCAATGCAAGCCGGCATGGTCCCCCGACGGTGGAGCCATCCGGCCGATCGGCTCACCTTCCTTCACCTTCTCGCCCGTCCGCACCGTGGCATGCACAGGCTGGTAGGTCGTACGGATACCGTCAGCATGGTCCACCGACACCACAGGCACACCTGCGACCACACCCGTGAACGCGACCACACCGTCCTCCGCCGCGAGAATCTCCTGGCCCGTCCGCGCCGCTAAGTCCACACCGCGGTGGCCGGGGAGCCAGTTCTTCTCGGGAATCTCCGCTCGCCGAGTCACGTTCGACGCCGCTGGAGAACCCGTCGTAGGGTCGACGTACGCGAACGCAGGCGCGGGGCCGGCGACGCACACCAGCAAAACGAAGCACAAGCTCCACAGCCGCCGCCATCGTCGAACGGTGCAGCAGGGCGGGTGCGTTCTCGGGGGTGCAGGAGGCAGTCGAGCCGGGAGTCTAGACACGTGCTCGATCCGGGAAGGAGCGGCTGAGAAGGGAGAGCGGACTAAGAATCGCGAAGTGTTCATGGGGTCATTGTGAGAGGAAAGGGGACCACGGTGCGTCGAGAAGCGAAATACCTTGTGGATAACCGTGAGTTATCCACAGACCGGGGCAGCGCGAATTGGCGCGCACGCAGCGACGATGTAGACTTTGTGCCTAGCAGTGTGTCCAACTGGGCGCCCTGACTACGCGCGGCGAAAATGCCTGGTCACAAGCGTGACAAGGTGCTGCGATCCGCAACGGTCCTCCCGCCCGGATGGTGCGAGGCGTGGATGTGGCTCGCCGCTAGGGTGCGGGCAAAACCCGCACAAACTGCAAGAAACCGAACAACTTTCACTCCCAAGGAGACATTCCCATGGCAGTCGTAACCATGCGTGAACTCCTCGACGCCGGTGTGCACTTCGGCCACCAGACGCGTCGTTGGAACCCGAAGATGCGCCGCTTCATCTTCACCGACCGTAACGGCATCTACATCATCGACCTGCAGCAGACGCTGACCTACATCGATGAGGCATACGAATTCGTCAAGGAGACCGTCGCTCACGGCGGCACCATCCTGTTCGTCGGCACCAAGAAGCAGGCCCAGGAGCCGGTCCAGGAAGAGGCCGAGCGCGTGGGCATGCCGTACGTCAACCACCGTTGGCTCGGTGGCATGCTGACCAACTTCCAGACCGTGTCCAAGCGCCTCGCCCGCATGAAGGAGCTGCAGGCCATGGACGCCGCCGAGGACGGCTACGCTGGCCGCGGCAAGAAGGAAATCCTCATGCTGACCCGCGAGCGCACCAAGCTCGAGCGCGTCCTGGGCGGCATCTCCGAGATGTCCAAGACCCCGTCCGCACTGTGGATCGTGGACACCAACAAGGAGCACATCGCTGTCGCCGAGGCGCAGAAGCTCCGCATCCCGGTTGTGGCGATCCTGGACACCAACTGCGACCCGGACCTCGTCGACTACCCGATTCCGGGCAACGACGACGCGATCCGCTCCGTCAAGCTGCTGACCCACATCGTGGGCGAGGCAGTTGTCGCCGGTAAGCAGCAGCGCGAAGAGCGCCAGCTGGCTAAGGCCCGCGAGGCCGCGGGCGACGCACCGGTCGCTGAGGGTGCTGAGGCAGCCTCCGAGACTCCGGCAGCCGAGGCGCCGGCCGAGAAGGCAGCCCAGCCGGAGACTCCGGCAGCTGAAGCAGCCGAGCAGGCCGACGCAGCCCCGGCCGACAAGGCTGCAGCAGAGGCAGTCGAGAACGTCGACTCCGCCAACAACGACGTCGACCCGGTCTAAACACTCCGGGCCCGCAACGGCGTTGACTGATCAGCACTGACCCCCGCGTCTTTCACGGCGTCCTAACTTCATCTAGGACGCTGCGGACGCGGGGGTTTTGCGTGCGATCCGGCAGCCGGGCATGCCGCGTTGCGGTAAGTCCACTACGCTGTCAGATGACATTTTCACATATTTTTAGTTCCACAACGAGGAGGGTCGCCCAACTATGGCGAACTACACCGCCGCAGACGTGAAGAAGCTGCGCGAGACCACTGGTTCCGGCATGCTCGACTGCAAGAAGGCTCTGGAAGAGTCGGCCGGCGATTTCGAGAAGGCCGTCGAGATCCTGCGCATCAAGGGTGCGAAGGACGTGGGCAAGCGCGCTGAGCGCAACGCCCTCGAGGGCTTGGTCGCAGTGTCGGGCAACACGATCGTGGAGATCAACTCCGAGACGGACTTCGTGGCTAAGAACGACGAGTTCAAGCAGCTCGCCGACGATATCGCTGCTGGCGCTGCCGCTGTCAAGGCGAACACCCCGGAGGAGCTTGCAAACGCCGACGTCAACGGCCAGTCTGCCGCTGATGCTCTGCAGGCACTGTCCGCCAAGATCGGCGAGAAGCTCGAGCTGCGTCGCGCCGCCACCATCGAGGGTGACAACGTCGAGGTCTACCTGCACCAGAAGGCAGCGGACCTTCCGCCGGCAGTCGGCGTGCTCGTCGCATACACCGGCGACAACGCGCAGGCTGCGCACCAGGTCGCTCTGCAGATTGCTGCGATGAAGGCCCGTTACCTGTCCAAGGACCACGTCCCGGCTGATGTCGTGGAGAAGGAGCGTGCGGTCCAGGAGGAAATCACCCGCGGCGAGGGCAAGCCAGAGGCAGCCATCGAGAAGATCGTCGAGGGTCGTCTTGGCGGCTTCTTCAAGGATGTTGCTCTGCTCGAGCAGCCGTCTCTCGCGGATTCCAAGAAGACCGTCCGCCAGTACGCGGAGGAGAACGGCATCGAGGTCACCGACTTCATCCGTTACGAGGTTGGCCAGCAGTAGACGCTAGCTTCAAGGATCCCGGTTCGCCGCTTATCGACGGTGCACCGGGATCCTTTTCTTTTGCCTGCCCCACATGGCGCTAGAATCGGTGGTTGAATTTTCGCCCCCACGATAAGGAGTTTTCGGTGACCGACCACGGGACTGTCAACAGCAAGGACTCGGAGTCCACAACCCGCCGCGGGTACAAACGAGTCATGTTGAAGCTGGGTGGCGAGATGTTCGGCGGTGGCAATGTCGGCATTGATCCGGATGTTGTGGAGAATGTGGCGAAGCAGATCGCGGAGGTGGCGAGCAAGGGTACCGAGGTGGCCGTCGTCATCGGTGGCGGCAACTTCTTCCGCGGGGCCCAGTTGTCTCAGCGCGGAATGGACCGCGCCCGTTCGGACTACATGGGGATGCTCGGCACGGTGATGAACTGCTTGGCCCTGCAGGATTTCTTGCAGCAGTTGGGAGTTGACTGCCGCGTGCAGACCGCGATCAACATGGCCCAGATTGCCGAGCCGTACCTGCCGCTGCGTGCGGCACGCCACTTGGAGAAGGGGCGTGTGGTCATCTTCGGCGCAGGTATGGGCATGCCGTATTTCTCCACCGACACCACCGCCGCGCAGCGCGCCTTGGAGATCGGGTGTGAGGTTCTGCTCATGGCGAAGGCTGTCGACGGTGTTTATTCCGATGATCCCCGTACCAACCCCGACGCAGAGTTGTACAGCGAGATCAGCCCGCGCGAGGCCCTTGAGAAGGGACTCAAGGTGGCCGACGCCACTGCGTTCAGCCTGTGCATGGACAACAAGATGCCCATCTTGGTCTTCAACTTGTTGAAGGAAGGAAATATCGCGCGCGCGGTTTCAGGCGAGCAGATCGGCACGCTCGTCCAGTAAGCGATGCTGACTCTGGCTGCTATGGGCGCCGGGGCGGTCATCCCCGCGCAAACCGCGGTGAACAGCCGTCTCCGCGCGAGCGTCGGCGCGCCGATTCCCGCGGCGTTCATCTCTTTCTTTGTGGCGTTGCTGTGCGCCGTCCTTTTGGCTGTGAGCTTGGCAGTGACCACGGGCCCGGCGATCGATCTCGGAAAAGCCGCGGGTGAGCCCTGGTGGGTGTGGATCGGCGGGCTGATGGGCGTCATCTTCCTCACCGGTAACGTGATCCTGTTCCCCAAGATCGGCAGCGTGGAGACAGTCGTCTTGCCGATTCTGGGGCAGGTGATCATGGCGCTGGGCATAGACAATTTCGGGTTGTTCGGCTCGGAGGAGGCACGCGTCGGGTTCCTGCGGGTTCTGGGTGCGGTGATCGTTCTCGCAGGCATTGTGCTCGTCCACGTCGTCGGGCGTGGCCCGGCGGCTGCTGGAGCCGGCGGTGAAGCTCACGACGCCTCAGTTTGGGGATGGCGCGCGTTCGGCGTGTTCATGGGAATGTGCTCGGCGAGCCAGACAGCCGCGAACGGGTATCTGGGCGAAGTCCTCGGCAGTTCGATCCAGGCCGGCGCCGTTAATCTCGGTGTGGGAGTGACTCTGCTGTTCTTGCTCAGCATGGCGTTGAAGGGCTCCCGCCGGGCCCTGTTGTCCGGCATTGAACCAGGCCCGTGGTGGATGTGGCTCGGCGGCGTCTTCGGCGCAATCTTCGTCATTGGGGCGGCGACGTTGTCGCCGGTCATCGGTACTGGGGCGACGGTCGTAGGCATCCTCGCCGGAACGATTCTGGCCGGTCAACTCATCGAGCGTCTCGGTCTCTTCGGCGCGCCGCGCAGCACATTGCGTCCCACCCGTGTCATCGGGCTTGTTCTGGTCTTTCTCGGCGCAGTGATGGTGCGGGTGCTCTAGGCCGGTCTCGCCCGTTGCGCGCGCCAAGCCTCCGCGACCGGCTCGATCACCTTCGCCAACGCGATGATTGTCGCGTCGTCGGCGGTGACACCCCCGATCTGCAGCGGACCCACCGCCACTGCTGGCGCCCCGGTGAGATTGAACAGTGAACCCCACGGTGTCCACTCGGTTTGCGCCTCGAAGCTGTCGGCGGGTGACAGTGACGGAAAGAATCCCAGCGGCGGGGGATCGGTGGCGATCATCGGAGTGAGTACAGCATCGACGCCCCACTCGGCGCGCATAATCTCAGGTAGCGCCGCGATGTGGCGGCGCGCCTCGGTGAGGCCGGAAACCGACGCCCGACGACCTTCGTCCCGCAGCCAGGCAATGTACGCGCTGTCCAGCGGATCCACTCCGATGAATGAGTGGGTGATCCGAGTAGTGAAATGACGGTACGTATCCGGTGCGCGGGAATACGGTTCGAGTTCGCGGACAGAGCACACCGCGGACAACGCCGCCGCCGCCTGTTCAACGACAGCGATGCGGTCGGAGGACACGCGAGCGCCGGGAGTGAACAACGGGTCGGTGAGCACCCCGACTGTCAGGCCGTCCAGCGGACGCGAACCGAAACCCCACAGCTCCACCTGGTCGGCGACCGTCGATGTGATGAAGCCGTCCACAGATCCCGATTCGGGCAGGCCCGCCGGTTTGAACCCCACCACCTCGCACGCCGCCGCGGGAACACGCAGTGAGCCGCCGGCATCGCTTCCGTGGGCCGCGCGGTGCAGCCCTGCCGCAACAACGACAGCGGCACCTGTCGACGATCCGCCCGGAGTGCACCCGGGATAGAACGGCGACTCCAATATCGGAACATCCGGGCGCTCGGCATACACCGTTGCACCCAACTCGGAGGAAACAGTTTTTCGGTCGATCAGAGCACCCCGGCGCGCCAGTCCCGCGACAAACGCGCTGGTCGCCATAGCTGTGCGCGTTCTCAACGGGCTGCCCCACGATGTCGGCCACCCGGCCACATCAGCAGTGTCCTTGACGGGCACGACCCACCCGTCCAAGTCGCCTCCCTGAGCCCGGGGCAGCGACGACGAAGCGAGATAGGAATAAGCCGGATGCATGGTGACTCAAGTGTAGGAGGTGGGGGAGATGGGGCGTTCGTCGATAAGCGCTGCGCTGCTAGATTGGATGGAGACAACGCGAAAGGATGACAACATGATCGACGACGTACTTCTCGACGCCGAGGAGCGCATGACCAGCTCCGTCGAGCACACCCGCTCTGAACTGGTCACAATCCGCACCGGACGAGCCAACCCGGCGATGTTCAACGGCGTCATGGCCGATTTCTACGGTGCCCCGACCCCCATCAACCAGATGGCAACCATCACCGTGCCGGAGCCGCGCATGCTCCTGATCAAGCCTTTCGACCCGTCCACCATGGGCGAGATCGAGAACGCGATCCGCAACTCCGACCTCGGCGTCAACCCGACCGACGACGGCCACGTCATCCGCGTCACCATCCCGCAGCTCACCGAGGAGCGCCGCCGCGACCTGGTCAAGCAGGCAAAGTCCAAGGGTGAAGACGGCAAGATCGCCATCCGCAACGTCCGCCGCTCCGGCATGGACGCACTGAAAAAGATCCAGAAAGACGGCGACGCCGGCGAAGACGACGTCACCGCAGCCGAGAAAGAGCTGGACAAGACCACCTCCAAGTACGTCGACGAGATCGACGAGCTGGTCTCCCGCAAGGAAGCCGAACTGCTCGAGGTATAAACCGTGACCGACTCCCACGAAGCCCCTGACGCGGTGCATTCTCGGCGCGTGCACATGCCGCGGCCGAAGAATTCCGCCGGGCGCAATCTGCCCGCCGCGATCGCGGTGGGGGTCGGACTCGCCGCCCTGGTGCTGGTGGCCACCTACGTTGGGCCGGCAATGTGGTACCCGGTCGTGTGCGTTGCTGCTGCGCTCGGTATGTGGGAGACCCTCACCCGCCTGCGCGAGAACGGCTACGGGGTGTACCGCTTCGTGGTCATCGTGCTCGGACTCTGCATGATCGTGTCCACGTGGCAGTTCGGATATCCCGGGCTGCTAGCAACGTTCACCATCAGCGCGCTGACCATCATGTTCGCGCGTCTATTCTTCAACGGCAGGCATTCTCCTCCGCGAAACTACCTGCGCGACACCGCCGTGAGCATCTTCATTCTCGTGTGGATCGGATTGTTCGGGTCCTTCGCGGCGATGATCTCGCGGCTCGAAACAGCCAACGTGACCGGCAGCCACTTCATCGTCACATTCATCTTGTGCGTCGTCGCGTCCGACGTTGGCGGTTACGTCAGCGGTGTGTTGTTCGGCTCCCACCCGATGGCGCCCGCAGTCAGTCCGAAAAAGTCGTGGGAGGGCTTCGCCGGCTCCGTCGGTTTCGGGGCTGTTGCCGGAATCCTCAGCGGCATTCACCTCCTGGGCAGCCCGTGGTGGGCGGGTCTGGTCTTCGGCCTGGGAATCGTGGTGTGCGCAACTCTTGGTGATCTGGTGGAGAGCCAGTTCAAGCGGGAGCTCGGCCTCAAGGACATGTCGGGGTTACTTCCGGGCCACGGCGGGTTGATGGACCGTATCGATGGCATCCTCCCAGCGGCCGCGGCGACGTGGCTGCTGATGAACGTGGTGGTGCTGTAACCAGCGCTGATTAGAAAACCACGCAGTACCGTGCCAGAATGGGGCACGTCATGAGTGATTTTCCGAAGATCCAACTGCTCTCGCCGAAGCGCGGGATGCCGCCGAAGCACTTCGCCGACTTCACCGCGCAGGAGCGTATCGACGCCCTCGCCGAGCTCGGTCTGCCCAAATTCCGCGCCGACCAGATTGCACGCCATTATTACGGCCGTTTTGAAGCGGACCCGTCGACGATGACGGACCTGCCGGCGGCGCAGCGTGAGCTGGTCAAAGACGCGTTGTTTCCGCGCCTGCTCACCCCGGTCCGCACTATCGAGACGGACGAGGGCGACACCACGAAGACACTGTGGCGCTTGCACGACGGGATCCTGCTCGAATCTGTCCTGATGCGCTACCCGGGTCGCGCCACGTTGTGCATTTCGTCTCAGGCTGGCTGCGGAATGGCGTGCCCGTTCTGTGCGACTGGCCAGGGCGGACTGGACCGTAACCTGTCCACTGCCGAGATCGTCGACCAGGTCCGCGAGGCCGCCGCGATGATGGAAGCTGAGGGCGGTCGCCTGACCAACGTGGTCTTCATGGGCATGGGGGAGCCGCTGGCGAACTATAACCGCGTCGTGTCCGCGGTGCGCCAGATTGTTTCTCCGGCGCCGGAGGGCTTCGGAATCTCGCAACGCAACGTGACGGTGTCGACGGTGGGGTTGGCTCCCGCGATTCGCAAGCTTGCCGACGAGGGTTTGAACGTTACCCTCGCAGTGTCATTGCATACGCCGGACGACGAGCTGCGCGACACCCTCGTTCCGATGAACAACCGGTTCAGCGTCGAGGACGTCCTGAATGCCGCGCGGTACTATGCCGATCAGACGGGCCGCCGTGTGTCCATTGAGTACGCGCTCATCCGTGACATTAACGACCACGATTTCCGTGCGGACATGCTGGGGCGCAAGCTTCACGACGCTTTGGGTCCGCTCGTCCACGTCAACCTCATTCCGCTGAACCCGACGCCGGGCTCGAAGTGGGACGCATCGCCGCGGGAGCGCCAGGACGAGTTCGTCCGCCGGGTGATTGCGCAGGGTGTCACGTGCACTGTGCGCGACACGAAAGGCCAGGAGATCGCGGCGGCGTGCGGGCAGCTCGCCGCCGACGAGAAGCAAGCGGGCGCGTAAGCCGACACAACAAAAGCGCTCCGGGTGACCAGTCGGTCCCCGGAGCGTTTCGCCTATCGACGCCTCGCCTCGCCCTTTAACGCTGTTCCGTCTCCTGGACGCGCAGGGTCTCGTGGCGGTTCGGAATTTCCGGTGCGGCGATGTCCTCGCCGTGAACGCGGCCGCGAGTGTGCTCACCCTCGAGTGCGTGAGCACCGTGGATTTCGTGGGCACCCTGTGCCTCGTGGGCGCCGCGGTTGGTGTGCACCGAAGCCGGGTCGATGTTCAGGGCGCGCAGCTGGCTGTCGGTCAGCTCGGCGTAGCGTCCGGTCAGGGTGTGCTGTTCATGGGTCCAGTACGGCTCGACGTGACCCTCCGGCTTGTTGTGGGCGGTAACGGTGCGGACCTGGGACAGTTCCGGACGCAGCGCGAAGAGGATCAGGCCGAGGGCGATCAGCACAGCGATCACGATCAGCCAAATGGTCTCGACGTGGCCACGGTGGTTACCGAAGTGGTAACCGATGAGGAACAGCACCGAAATCCAGCCTGCGGTCTGAATTGTCTTCGGGCTCAGCTCGCTCCAACCCAGCTTTGCCGACGGGACATCGGCTTCGGAAACACCGTTGTACACCTGGGGTGCATCGTCCTTAACGCTCACAGCACACTCCTTGCGGGAAATAAGTTCTTGCCCATTATATTGGCACACCTGATTCACCGCCCGCGATTCATCCCCCCGAAAGTCAGCGTATTGTCCCGGGCTGGACACCCCC
>OJLS01000345.1_pt1 | contig 10202 bp, 9 predicted proteins | sample 1597081 | NCBI WGS metagenome assembly OJLS01 (sample SAMEA3904663, study PRJEB24821) | metagenome | biome: Builtin; feature: hospital; material: surface | place: USA | collected 2013-05-22
GTGAAAAACTAGAAGAACTATTCAACGGTGGCGCAAACACCGCATGATCCCGCCGGCAGCCCAGATTGCCGCGACCTTGTGAATAGGTATCCACGAATAGGTATCCACGAATAGGTATCCAGAAGTTGGCATCCAGGCTCCGGGCTGTCCCACCCGCCAGCCTCTACGCTGTCAGCGAACACGGCCCCGCGCGCGGAATCCGCAACTAGGGTGGGGCGTTATCGTAAGCGACTAACGACGATTAGCAACGACTAAAGGAGCACACCGATGACTTCTCCGGCAAACGGCATGAACTTGGGCGACTCGGTCTACGAGCGTCTGCTGCGCGAGCGCATCATCTTCCTCGGCCAGGAGGTGGACGATGAGATCGCCAACAAGCTCTGCGCACAGATTCTCCTGCTGTCCGCCGAGGATCCGAACCGCGACATCTCGCTGTACATCAACTCCCCGGGCGGCTCGGTGACGGCCGGTATGGCTATTTACGACACGATGAAGTACTCCCCGTGCGATATCGCCACCTACGGAATGGGTTTGGCGGCATCGATGGGGCAGTTCCTGCTGTCCGGCGGCACCAAGGGCAAGCGTTTCGCGCTGCCTCACGCGCGCATCATGATGCACCAGCCGTCGGCAGGCGTGGGCGGCACCGCAGCTGACATTGCCATCCAGGCTGAGCAGTTCGCGCAGACGAAGCGCGAGATGGCGGAGCTCATCGCGGAGCACACCGGCCAGACCTTCGAGCAGATCACCAAGGACTCGGACCGCGACCGTTGGTTCAACGCCCAAGAGGCGAAGGAGTACGGCATCGTCGACCACGTGATTTCTAGCGCCCAGGGCACGATCAGCAACTAACCGGCAGAGCTACACCGAAGAGGAGATAAACACCATGTCTTTCCAGATGCCCAACTCCCGCTACGTCCTGCCGAGCTTCATCGAGCAGTCGTCGTTCGGCACCAAGGAGACCAACCCGTACTCGAAGCTGTTCGAGGAGCGCATCATCTTCCTGGGCACCCAGGTCGATGACACTTCCGCGAACGACATCATGGCGCAGCTGCTCGTCCTCGAGTCGCAGGACCCGGACCGCGATATCACCATGTACATCAACTCCCCGGGCGGCTCGTTCACGTCGTTGATGGCAATTTACGACACGATGCAGTACGTGCGCCCGGATGTACAGACCGTCTGCCTCGGCCAGGCTGCGTCCGCCGCTGCTGTCATTCTCGCCGCCGGCGCACCGGGCAAGCGTGCCGCGCTGCCGAATTCCCGTGTGCTCATCCACCAGCCGGCCACCGAGGGCGCCCGCGGTCAGGTGTCCGACCTGGAGATTCAGGCGCAGGAGATCGAGCGCATGCGCCGTCTCATGGAAGAGACTCTCGCCCGCCACTCGGGCCGTACCGCCGAGCAGGTCCGCATCGACACCGACCGCGACAAGATCCTCACCGCTTCCGAGGCCGTCGACTACGGCATCATTGACCAGGTCTTCGACTACCGCAAGCTCAACGCATAAAGGCGCGCTGCTTATCGACGCATCGAACCCGCCCCGATTCTCTCCTCACCAATGCGAGCGAGAACTGGGGCGGGTTGTGTTTTCTCTGCGCTAGTCGCAGATGATCATCTCGTTCTTCATGGCGGCGGGGACCCCGAGTTCGTCGAGGTGAGCGCCGTCATAGCACTTGAAACCGGTGTACGTTTGTCCAGCCGAATCAATGCGGACCCAGTCGTTTCCGTCCCAGCGCAGGTAACCGACGCCGTCCGTGGCATAGATCCCCACAGAAGCGAATTTCCCGTCGCAGTAGGAGGACACTTCCTCGCCGACCGAGCCTTCCTCGACGGGCTTCCACTTGCACGGGCCCTTGGAGGAACCGGTGTCGGCGGCTGCGGCGGGTTCCTTCTTCTCGGTTTCCTTTATCTTGGGCGATTTTTCGTCGGCGCCGGTCGTAGTCTCGTAGACCGTCGATACAGTCGTGGACGACCGTTCGGAGGTTGTCTCGGTTGCTTCCTCGGCTGTCGTGCTCACCTCTTGGGAAAGGTCCGGCTCGGCCAGCGCGTCTTCTTCGCTTGAGCAGGCGGTTGCGGCGAAGGGGAACGTCAGAGCACAGATTGCGGCGACGATGCGGCGGGTGGTCATGGTGGTTACGGTCCTTGCGGCTCGGGTGGTGTGAGTCATTTCAAATGTCTTTGAACGCATACTTTAATGTCCTGGGTGGACTGAGCAGCGTAAAACACACACTTCAGCGTGGGCGGGCCTTAGGGCATCACCGTCTTGTCGGGTCCGGCAACTGTGAATGATTCGTCGTTGTAGCCGCATTCGATGCTGTCGCCGTCGGGCGCTTGGCACCATCCGTTGAGGTATTCGAGACGCTGTCCAGGTTGAAGCTCCGCGGAGCCCGGGGTGCCGCCTTCGAGAACGCCCCATGCGATGCCGTCATCGCTGGCGAAGATCGCGCCCGGCCGTCCCGTGAACGGCGCCCAGGGGTTATTCGGCATGTCCTCCAGATTCGGCACTGTCTCATCAGGGTTCGCCGTGCAGGCGACGGCTGCTGCGCCGAGCGTGCAGAAATAGGCAGTTCCCGCAACGGTCATGGTGAGATTCGCGTTGTCGCCGAGGTCGTCCATGAAAGGATCGGGGGACACAAGCTCGTATGCGGTTTCATCAGCGTCGTCGGTTGCCGATGTCGCCGGGGCCGATGTGACCGCTTCTGTTTCAGTGTTCATCCCAGAGGCGCTGTCGTCGCTGTTCTCACCGCTTTCACTGCAGGCGGTGACCGCAAAGGGGAGGGCAAGAGCAATGCCAATGGCGGTCAGGCGGCGCAGAGTCATAGTGCGGCGCAGAGTCATAGTGGGGTCCTTCAGCCGTGCCTCGCTATTTATCGAGGAAAGCGAGCAATGCTTCATTGAACTTCTCGGGCTGTTCGACACCGACCTGGTGGGAGGCGTTTTCGATGACGATGCACTCGGCTTCGCCGGTCACACCGGCAGCGATCTCCTGAAGCTGGGTCGGCCCCGTCGACGGGTCATCCGCGCCCGCGATAGCGAGCACTGGGAGCGTGATTTCCTGCAGCCGCTCATCAAAGCCCCATTTCGCCAGAGCGTCGCCGCACTGAGCGTAGGCCTCGGGGTCGACGGATCCGACCATCGCCTTGAACTTATCGACGGTCTCCGGATCGCTCTTTTTGAACGCGTCGGTGAACCAGTTGTCCACAGTCGGGTCAACGATGGAGGACATGCCGTCCTCGCGGGCAGTGTCGGAGCGCTCCTGCCACTTGCCGGCACCCCCGAGGAACGTGGAGGTGGAGGCGAAAACGGCGCGCTCCACGCGGTCGGATGTGGCGGCCAAGTACTGCGCAATGGCGCCGCCCATGGACAAACCGACGATCGTGCATCGCTCAATTCCCAGGGACGTCAACGTTTCCAAAACGTCGTGCGCGAGATCATCGACCGTGGTCATCCCCAAATCAACCGCAGGGGTGGGGGAGTCGCCGTGGCCGCGGTGGTCGATGCGCACCACCCGGTAATTCTCTTCCAATGCGGGCAGCTGCGGCTCCCACGCCTCATGCGTCGTGCCAATGGACGGGAGTAGAACGACAGTTTTCTCGCTGTTCTCATTGCCGGAGATGATGGAATGCAGTGTGGTCATGTCTCTCATTGTTCCCAAAAATCGGGCTGCGCGCTAAGCTCCAGCGGGGCTGACACCGGCGTGCCTTCACACATGAAATAGTGGTGGGTAGATGAAAAGGTTGCCTACGCGGGACCGTTTGCTCCTTCGAGGCGCGCGTTCGAACGGCAAGATTCGGAATGTTCACCCCACCGGGTAGCGTTGAGGTCTACATCCTCGAAAACGAACCGAAACGACACAACGAGTTAAGCGAGAAGTAGAACACCCCATGGCAGTTACGCAAGACAGTTCCGACCTGTTGAAGTGCTCCTTCTGCGGCAAGAGCCAGAAGCAGGTGCGCAAGCTCATCGCCGGTGGCGGCGTGTACATCTGCGACGAATGCATCGAGCTGTGTAACGAGATCATTGAGGAAGAGCTGGCAGGCGCTCAAGCCCAGGACAAAGGGGACGAGGGGAAGCTGCCCCGGCCGTCGGAAATCACAGCTTTCTTGGACCAGTACGTCATCGGCCAGGATCAGGCGAAGCGCACTCTCGCTGTCGCGGTGTACAACCATTACAAGCGTGTCCGCACGGAGAAAGAGGGGCTGCGTAAGAAGGACGAGGACGTGGAGATTTCCAAGTCCAATATTTTGCTGCTCGGCCCCACCGGTTCCGGCAAGACGTACCTTGCCCAGACACTGGCCCGGATGCTCAACGTCCCGTTCGCCATTGCCGATGCGACGAGCCTGACAGAGGCTGGCTACGTCGGCGAGGACGTGGAGAATATCTTGCTGAAGTTGCTCCAGGCCGCGGATTTCGATGTGGAGCGGGCCCAGAACGGCATCATCTACGTCGACGAGGTGGACAAGATCTCCCGTAAATCGGAGAATCCCTCGATCACCCGCGACGTGTCGGGTGAAGGCGTCCAGCAGGCGCTATTGAAGATCCTGGAGGGCACTGTCGCGTCGGTCCCGCCGCAGGGCGGGCGCAAGCACCCCAACCAGGAATTCATCCAGGTGGACACCACCAACATTCTCTTCGTGGTCGCCGGTGCTTTCGCTGGCCTGGACAAGGTCATCGCGGAACGCGTGGGCAAGAAGGGAATCGGCTTCGGCGCGGAGATTGACAGCGCGGCGCAGCGCGAGGAACAGAATATGCTCGCACAGGTGCAGCCGGAGGACCTAGTCAAATTCGGTCTCATCCCCGAATTCATCGGACGTTTGCCCATCGTCGCTGCGGTGGAGAACCTCGACGAGGAGTCTCTGGTGCGGGTTCTCACCGAACCGAAGAACTCCCTTGTGAAGCAGTACCAGCGGCTGTTTTCCATGGATGGCGCCGAGCTGCGCTTCACCGAAGACGCTTTGTCTGCAGTGGCGAAGAAAGCTGCTGATCGTGGCACAGGTGCCCGCGGTCTGCGCGCCATCATGGAGGAAACCCTCGTGCCCATCATGTACGACCTTCCCGACCGCGAGGATGTGGAGGCCGTCGTCGTCGGTGCTGATGTGATCCGCGGCGGCGAACCCGAGTACGTCCTGCGGAACACCAAGAAGTCCGCGTAGGAGCTGACCGGCGACGCTATTCCCCGGAAGGGGTGGCGGTGTAATCGGGGTCGTAGATGTCGTCGATAAGCGTCTCTGCGATGTAATCGCCTTCGCTCGGCTCTTCGTCGCCGGCGGACTCGGGTGCTTCGGGCGCGGAATACGTCAGGTACGACCCATACCCTGAATCGGGGATATTCGAGGTCAAGAACGTCAACACCGAGTCGATGGTGAGACGGCGCATGCCCTCGGTATTAGCGGGGCTGAGCATGTTGATCTGGCCGAACTCGTCGAGCGTCGCATAGTTTCCCACCCGGAAGAACGTCAGCGACGCGATCAGTACCACCACATCCGTGGCGGAGATCCCTGGCCGGAAGGCGCCGGCATCTTGCCCCATGAGCAGCAGCCGCTCGATCTGGAGGAGTACCTCCGAATCGCTGCGCACCGCCGAAATCTCGTCCGGGTTGAGCACGGGGTCCAGGTTTTCGCGCAGGAAGATCCTGATCGAATCCGGATGCTGGGTCATCCGGTTGTACAGCACATCCACGAATCGGCGGATGCCTTCGACGGGGACGGCGTAGGAGCGGTCCAAGAATTCTTGCGGAGGCGAGAAGCTCCTCGCAGCACGGCTGAGCGCCCGGCGGTACAGCTCGCGCTTGTCGCCGAAGTGGTAGTGCAGCATGCGCTTGGACATGCCTGCCTCTCGGGCGATGGCGTCGAGCTTGGCTGTGGCGTATCCCTGACGGGCGAAGTGACTCAGAGCAATGTCAACAACGCGTTCGAGTTCGGCATTATCGGCCGCCTCGCTGCCGGGCTGAAAGCCTGGGTGAGGGGACTCGGTCACAGCTTCTCCTTCGAAAGCTCGCAATGTGTGCGCGGCGGGACGCAGTCGCGCTGCGGTCCTCCTCTATCGTGCCCAAAAGGGGTAGCCTACGTCGCGCGAACGGAAGAATGTGGGCGTTCGGTGTGGAAATCGCCTAGTGTAACGGGGGTAGCATTGGTGGTGTCACAGAGACCCGCACGCCTATTCGGGGGATGCATCCCGCCGAGTAGAGCGGAAAGAGCGAAGGAGAAGACATGACTAATTCACTCGACGCCGGCACCGTTACGTCCGACAACTCCGCCAGGCCCGTCAAGTCCGTCAAGGTCGCTGTCACGGGCGCCGCCGGCAACATCGCCTATTCGTTGCTGTGGCGGATCGGCTCCGGCGAGGTATTCGGCGCTGACACCTATGTGGACCTGACGCTGCTGGACATTCCGGATGTGGTGGGCAAGGTCGACGGCGTGGCTATGGAGCTCAACGACTCCGCGCTGGGCAATGTCCGCTCGATCACCGTCACCGACGACCCGAATACGGCCTTCGACGGTGCGAACGCCGCGTTCCTCGTGGGCGCGAAGCCGCGTGGGGAGGGCGAGTCCCGCGCCGACATGCTGGCAGCCAACGGCAAGATCTTCCTCGAGCAGGGCCGTGCGATCAACGACCACGCGGCCGACGACGTGCGCGTGCTGGTGGTGGGTAACCCGGCGAACACCAACGCCTACATCGCCAATAAGGCGGCTCCGGATGTTGCGCCGGAACACTTCAACGCCCTGATGCGGCTCGACCACAACCGTGCGATTTCCATGCTGTCCGAGAAGCTGGGGGAGCACTCGAGCGCGTTCGAGAACATTGTCGTTTGGGGCAACCACAGCGACACCCAATTCCCGGATATCACCTACGCCACGGTGGGAGGCGAGTCCGTCGCGGACCGCGTCGACCGTGAGTGGTACGTCAACGAGTTCATTCCGCGCGTGGCCAAGCGCGGCGGCGAGATCATCAAGGTGCGCGGCCGCTCGTCGGCTGCCTCCGCGGCGTCGGCTGCCGTGGACCACATGCGCGATTGGGTCGGGGGCACGGAAGGCAAGTGGGTCACCTCCGCCGTTGTGTCGCAGGGCAGCTACGGCGTCGATGAAGGTCTCGTCTTCGGCTTCCCGGTCATCGGCATCAACGGCCGCTGGGGCACCGTCGAGGGCCTCGATCTCACGGATGATCAGCGCGCCCGCATCGACGCCAACATCGAGGCGTTGCGCGCGGAAGCGCAGATCGCCGACGAGCTGTTCTAGAGCTGTTCCGCTGCTCTTCCGCCGCGCTCGCTGGGCCACGGTGCGCGACAGCTACACTGTCATACCGTGACTGAATCTAGCGCGACGTACAACGAGCAGCTCATCGGAGCCAACCGGGCGGATGCCCTGCCGAAGAGCTGGGAGCCTCAGGACCTCGAGCAGGGCATTTACGAAAACTGGGTGGCCAAGGGCTATTTCACGGCCGACCCGTCGTCGGAAAAGCCCGCCTACTCGATTGTGCTGCCGCCGCCGAATGTGACCGGTCAGCTGCACATGGGCCACGCCTTGGACCACACGCTGATGGATTCGCTGGTCCGCCGCAAGCGCATGCAGGGCTACGAGGTCTTGTGGTTGCCGGGCATGGATCACGCCGGCATCGCCACCCAGACCAAGGTCGAGGCGATGCTCAAGGAGACCGAGGGCAAAGACCGCTACGACTACGGCCGCGAGGAATTCATCTCCCGCGTGTGGGAGTGGAAGGAAAAGTACGGCGGCACCATCACGTCGCAGATGCGGGCGATCGGCGATTCCGTCGACTGGTCGCGCGAGCGCTTCACGCTTGACGACGGGCTGAACCGCGCCGTCGTCACCATCTTCAAGCAGCTTTTCGACGCCGGGATGATCTACCAGGACTACCGCCTGGTCAACTGGTCGCCGGTGCTGGAGACCGCGGTCTCCGACATCGAGGTCGTGTACAAGGATGTCGAGGGCGAATTCGTCTCCATCCGCTACGGCTCGCTTGACGACGACGAGCCCCACCTCATCGTCGCCACCACCCGTGTGGAGACGATGCTCGGCGACGTGGCCATCGCCGTCCACCCGGACGACGAGCGCTACCAGCACCTCATCGGCCAGGAATTCGACCACCCCTTCCGCGACGACCTGAGGCTGAAGGTGATCGCCGACGATTACGTGGACATGGAGCTGGGAACCGGTGCGGTGAAGATCACCCCGGCCCACGACCCGAACGACTACGAGATGGGTCTGCGCCACAACTTGGACATGCCGATCATCATGGACAAGACCGGCCGCATCGCCGACACCGGCACGGAATTCGACGGGCTGACCCGCGAGGAGGCCCGCGTGAAGGTGCGCGAGGCGCTGGCGGAGCAGGGGCGCATTGTCAAGGAGGTGCGCCCGTACGTGCACTCGGTCGGCCACTCCGAGCGCACCGGCGAGCCGATCGAGCCGCGTCTGTCGCTGCAGTGGTTCGTGAAAGTCTCCGAGCTCGCCCGCATGTCCGGCGACGCGGTGCGCCAGGGCGATACCGTCATCCACCCGGAGTCGCTGGAGAAGCGCTACTTCGACTGGGTGGACAACATGCACGACTGGACCATTTCGCGCCAGCTGTGGTGGGGCCACCGCATCCCGATCTGGTACGGCCCGGAAGACGAGAACGGCAACCGCGACATCATCTGTCTCGGCCCCGATGAGGAAGCGCCGGAAGGCTACGAGCAGGATCCCGACGTCCTGGACACGTGGTTCTCGTCCGCCCTGTGGCCGTTCTCCACGATGGGCTGGCCCGAAAAGACCCCGGAATTGGAGAAGTTCTACCCGACGACGGTTCTGGTCACCGCCTACGACATTCTCTTCTTCTGGGTCGCCCGCATGATGATGTTCGGCACCTTCGCCGGCACCCAAACCCCTGAGATCCTCGGGACGGGCAAAGACGGCCGCCCCCAAATTCCGTTCGACCACATCTTCCTCCACGGCCTCGTCCGCGACGAGAAGGGCCGGAAGATGTCCAAGTCCCTCGGCAACGGCATCGACCCGATGGACTGGGTCCGCGATTACGGTGCGGACGCCCTCCGCTTCGCTCTCGCCCGCGGCGCCAACCCGGGCATCGATCTGCCCATCGGCGACGACAACGCCGCGGCCGCCCGCAACTTCGCCACCAAGCTGTACAACGCGACGAAATTCGCGCTCATGAACGGCGCCGCGGTCGGCCCGCTGCCTGCACGCGAGGACCTCACCGACGCGGACCGCTGGATTCTGGACCGGCTGGAAACCGTGCGCGGCGACGTCGATAAGCTGCTCGACGACTACCAGTTCTCCAAGGCCAACGAGGAGCTCTACCACTTCGCGTGGGACGAGCTGTGCGACTGGTACCTCGAGATCGCCAAGACCCAGATCCCGCGCGACGGCGAGTCCGAGCGCGGCCGCACCACCCAGATCGTGCTCGGCCGCGTCCTCGACGTGGTGCTGCGTCTGCTGCACCCGACGATGCCGTATGTTACCGAGGTGCTCTGGACCGCGCTGACCGAGCAGGAATCCCTCTGCCTCGCCGCGTGGCCGACTGCCGAAGACACCAACGGCGGTGCGGAGGTGGGCGCAGCCGCGCAGCGCCGCATCCAGGACGCCATCGCGCTCATCACTGAGCTGCGCCGCTTCCGCTCCGACCAGGGGGTCAAGCCTTCCCAGAAGGTGCCGGCGCGCCTCGACTTCGCCAAAGCGGATCTCGCCGGGCAGGAAGACATGATCCGCTCCATCGCCAGGGTGGAGGCGCCGGGGGAGGACTTCGCGGCGTCGGCAAGCATTGAAGTGCGTTTGAGCGAAACGACGCTCGACGCGGCTCTGGACACCTCGGGCACCGTCGACGTCGCGGCGGAGCGCAAGCGCCTGGAAAAGGAGCTCGCCGCGGCGCAGAAGGAGCTGGAGACCACCGGCAAGAAGCTCGGCAACGAATCGTTCCTGTCCAAGGCCCCCGCCGAGGTCGTGGAGAAGATCAAGGAGCGCCAGCAGGTCGCGCAGGAAGAGGTCGAGCGTGTCACCGCGCGCCTCGAGGGCCTGCCGGAGGCGAAGTAGTGGCGGACAACGAGGAAGAACTCGGCGGGTTCGACATCCGCATGGACGAAGACGGGCTCGTGCTCAACTTGGGCGGCGAGCTTATCGACGACTCCTCGGACGCCCCCGACCCCGATACCTGTCTCTTATACACATCTCCGAGCCCACGAGACGGACTCCTATCTC
>OJLS01000346.1_pt1 | contig 10169 bp, 10 predicted proteins | sample 1597081 | NCBI WGS metagenome assembly OJLS01 (sample SAMEA3904663, study PRJEB24821) | metagenome | biome: Builtin; feature: hospital; material: surface | place: USA | collected 2013-05-22
ACGCCATCAACATACAAAACGCACAAGCACCCGGATGTGCCACCCGAGCCCACGACCCATGACCGTTCCATGCCGTAAACTCCGTCGTCTTGCGCTGCCGACCGTACAACTCGTCAGAGACAAGAAAACCCAAATTCTTCACCGTGGTGGCATACCCATCCTCTTCGAAGAACAACGGTCCGAAGTCATGGGCCATCCGGGCTTCCACACGATCAATATCAACTTTCTTCGGCTCCCACGCCACCGGGCGCATTCCCATATATTCTTCTTGCTCCTCGAGCCACGCCATTGTCGCGTCCGTGACTGATAGGCCGTAGGCGTCGATTGTCTCCCGCGCTAGCTGCCGTAACAGGTCTTTTTGCTCATAAGGGTTGTCGGTGACGTCCGGGATGGTAGCGGCCTCCATGTTGAGCTCACGAATGGCCAGCGTCGTAATCCGATCAACCACTGGGGTAATCGATGTCCACGGGTGTTCAACATCCACGGTGGCCATTTATCTTCCCTCTTTCGCGTCTTGGCTGGCGTTCTCATCGGGAGAGGGGACTTGTTCTGCTTCGGTCGCCCCGTCTTCGGTGTCGTTGGGCGAGCTGGATTGGTCGCTGTCCGTCTTGGATGCAGCCATGACCTTCGCGAGAGCAGACAGGCGCTTACTCCGGTTTTCCTGCTCAATTCGCAGACGATCAGCAGCAGAGAAATGCAGGTTTTCGAGCAAAACCTGAGAATCAGGGGAGAGGACACCAGCGGAGAGGAGTTTGAGCGCCCAGTCGGCATCTGCGGCTTTCGACGCTGTCGCCGGGTCTCTCCAATCCACCTCGAGGTTATCGGCTAACCGATCCGCATCCACCTCATCATCAAATTCAGTCAGCGAAGCGAGCACCTGAGCGAGCGCAATCAAATCCGGGTTCATCAGCTCGGTTTTGATTTCTGAGGCGCGAATAAGCTGCTCTTTCCACACGCGGATGGAATCACCCGATGGCGGGTTTTGCGTCATGAATCCGAAGTACTGAGCCGGGATTTTCGATTCCGAGGCGATGAGCTGAGAATAGGCCCTAACCTGCTCAATAAATGGGGTCGGGGGTGAAGAAGCAAATTGTCCGACACTAGGCTGTTTTTGGTCATCTTCATCGCCATTGAGGACGAGCATCTTGCCGATGGACGTGCGCCACCCCATCTCAACGCGGTCAAATTCAGACATGCCGTCAGGGTCGTAACCAAAGTCTTCGGGTGAGGCCCCCGTAGCCCACCTTTGAGGTGAGGCATAGAACTCGGAATTGTATTCCATGTTTTCCAGGGTGCGGGCGGCGGCGTCGGTGAGATATTGCACGGCTGGCGTGATTTCTGATTGCCCTGACCAGTGGGAGGTGCGTAGCCTGTTGCGCAACCTGAACATGGGGAACCCGTTGTCGGGGATGGGGTATCTCTGGACTGATTGAATTCGGGCCGTATCCTGCAGCACGATGACGATTTGCCCACGTAGGTAGAGGACTTCGCGATAATAGCCTTGTGAATCAACCCCGGACCGTCGGTAGCCAGCCACTGGGCTATTGGTGGCATCATCCCACAACAGTGATCCGGACATGGGGGAGACCGAGCGCAGTCGGAATTGGCCCGTCGTGTCTGGCTCGACAGCAAGTAGGCCTAGCCCAAAGATTAGCATGTCTAAAATGGCTTCTGAGACGCGCAGCGGAACGTTGAACCGGCGGGTGATGGTGCGCATCTGGTCGGGGTAGTCAGGAGAGATAAAGCCGTCCATGCGTAGCAAGTCGCCATAGGTATCGACAATGGTGGCTGGCCAGCCTGAGACAACCCCAATATCTCCAAGGGTTCGTGGCACGGCCACACCGATTCGCCGGACTCGGTGTGTGCCGTCATAGTAGGCAGCCAGTCGATCATTGCTGGCTCGGTGTGATCCGACCTGACTGCTCAGTAGGCTTAGAATGTCGTCTTCCGTTTGCGTTAGTCCACCGGTCATAGGACAAACGACCCCCTCTTCTTTTTCTGTTTCGTTATTCCCCGTGACACAGCGTCGAGATAGCATTTATAGGCCATGACCGCTGCATATGCTGCATCGATTTTATCAGCAGATTCCGGAGATGATTTGTAGAGCAAATATCCGGTTCGTACTTCTCGCCGCCGCGCATTAAGCAAGTGGGCCCGAAGATAAGCGCCACCGTCATAGCTGATCTCACGGTGAACAACGGCCTGCCGAAATTGGGTCAACGATTGATAGACAGCCGCTGTCTTCCCCCGAGGCCAGGCCATCATAGGGTGATCCGAGGTGGCGCGAACCTTGAGTTTCGGTGAAAACGTCGCCTCCCAACTTGACACATGCTCGGTCCATCCGGACGGGTCGCAGTACATGCCGACCACCTTGTATCGGTCAAAGCAGTCTCGAACAACCGCATCAACTTGCTTGGCATCTGGCTCCCATGTGGGATCACGGGGTGCCGTTGATTGCCATACGGCAACCTCAAAGAGGTGACCATCTGAAACGCGCATGCCGACCAGGGCGGTGGCGTCGGCGTTGCCTCGGATGCGTCCTTTCGAGCCGTCGAATCCGAGGACGACCTTATCGCCTGGCTGGATAGCTTTGTTGCGATCCTCGATGGCGTCTACCTCAAGGTGAGAGAGGTACGAGTCGGAGGCGGACACTATCTGGTTAAGATAAAACTGTCGGGCATCGGAGGGGTCGGTCGACGGGTCCCATATTTCAGTAATAATTCGTTCAATATCTACCCAGCCTCCCCGATCTCGTGCTGAGTCGCCGTAGGCGTAGACCAGCCCTTGATAGAGGGAGTCGTGGTCGGAAAGATCAGTGTCGGCGGGGGCTTCCCTGTGGTCAACCAGGATGGTTTCCCGCTTGAGCCGCCCCTGTTTTTCAAGTTCGACAGCCTGGAATGTCTTCTCTGCTACGGAGCCTGATCCGGGGCGGAATGCGTTCGGTGTTTCAATGGAGTGTCCTCCCACCTTCCCGAGGTTGCGTCGCAGAGTGTCGGCTAGTGCGACACCACCATTCGACCGTGTCCATGATTCCGTCTGATCGAGGGCCGCCCACACTGGCCTGCCACCCTCCTTAGATAAAGCGCCGGAGGTGATGAATTCTATGCGGCCGCGAGGTAGAGCGATAAAACTCTCCATGGGGTCGATGTCGTAGTTGTTTACTGCTGGCCCATCACGGAGCATTTCGAGGAGTGGCCCGTAGGCGTTTTTTGACTGGTCTTCGTTAACAGCTGCGAATTGGATGCGTGGTGTGACGTGGTGAGACCAGGGGACACCGACGGGTTGTCCGGCTGCGTCCCATCCGCCGAAGCAGACGGGGCCGAGCGCTTCGAGTGCTCCGATAGCGCCCATGAGTGGGGATTTTCCGGAGCCTTTGGGGCGTGAGAATATTCCTCGGGTGTATGTTCTCTGTCCTGTTTCCGGGTCGAGTCGGTAGTAGTGGATGAGGAAGTTGGCTTGGTCTGGGGTCAGGATGAGTGGCCTGTATTCGGCGGAGTCTGGTTGTGCGAGGTTTTCTTCGATCCAGGCCAGGCATTCCCATCCGAGGGAGGGGAATTCTCCGGCCTCGCTGGGTTTAAATGGCATGAGTTAGTCAACTGCTTTCAGGCTGCGGTAGCGGCCTCGGACGTCGGCGGCGGCGCGGGAGGCGCGGCGTTTGTCTTCTGCTTCGTCAGCGGTGGCCATGGTGATGCGGTGGCGTGCCAGGCTGTCGGGTGTGATGCCGTATTGGGCGAGTTGTAGTCGTCGTTCTGGGCCTAGCCGGGTGTCGCCTCGGTTGAATGCGTCGTCGATGACCATGGTGCGGGCAAGGTCGAGCCATTGTGTTTGTTGGAGGCCTTGTGTCTTGAGTGGTGGGAAGGTGGCGAGGGTGTCCCAGAATTGGAGTGTTTGGTCTGTCCAGGGTTGTTGTGTTGCCGGGTTGGTGTCTCCGTAGATGTCTTCGAGTGCGGGTTGGGGGACAAAGGAGACAACGATTTCCCGTTGCGGAATGTTTTGTTCGTTTCTTCTCGCACGTGAGTTTGGGTTTTTCGGTGCTGGTCCTCGTCCTGGCATGGTGTTACCCCCGTCTAGCGTTAATATTATCGTATGCATGTTCGATTATAGTGTGTTATGCTGAGAGTGCAGCTGCGCTAGGGGGGACTGTGGCCCCGGATTGTTTCCAGTCCGGGGCCCTTTCTTTGTTTTATGTGGCGCTGACTGGTTTGTGGGCGTCGGTGTGTGTGACGCTCGCGCTGAGGTCCCATGGTGCCCAGATGCGGAGAGAGGGAGATGGCGGTGACGCGGCAGGTGCTCGGTGGGTGGGTGAAGGAGAGCCGGTCAGCCAGTTTCTTGTGGGTTTCCTGTTCCTTGTCTTTGATACCCCGGCGATTCTGTCGGAGAAGTTCGGGACGTTAGGCATTTTGGCTAGGTGGCGGTGTGAGCGTAAGAAGCGCAGGATATTCACTCGCGGGTAATCGCTGACCTGAGGTAGGAAATAGCGAGGATGGATAAGGCCCGGCAGAGCGACACAAGCGAGTTCCGCTCTGAGCTGGAGCGTGTATCAAAGTCGGAGCGTGAGCAGCGCAAGTACATCGTGTGGATTACTGAGGTGTTCCGGAACTTGGAGGTGTGGGCGGTGGATCATGGTTTGCAGTTACCCCCCGCCGCCGTTCATGACGTTCACAGAGTGGAAGAAGAAAGACCAGCCGGAAGAGTAGTTGTTGTGTAGGGGGTCTGGTCTGTGCCGAGCCCTTCTTTTTATGTCCGAATTGGTGTTCTAACGGTGCGAGGGGGTTCGGGGCGGGGGTAGCGTGTTTGTGGCTCTATTTTGGCTCTACGAGTTTGTTAAGTTTTGGTAGATTTTGGTAGATTACGGGGGTAGTTAGCGGGGTTAGTGCACGCTTTGAGCTGGTGTTTTCCCTGGTCAGAGCGGGGGTGGAAAATACAGGTTTTCAAGTTCGAACCCCGTTGAGAGTACAGCGCCCCCTCGCCTGTAATCGCAGGTCAGGGGGTATTTTCGTTTGTCGTATAACCCGCCCTTACTTGTCTGTGGTTCTATTTTGGTTCTATGTGCAACGGGCCAGCTACTGCCTGGTCGGCGTATAAGCCTCGTAAAGCCCCCTTGTTATATGTAAAGCCCGCGCTCAATGCGACTCGCTGGCACAAGACAGTCTATCCCTTTGGCGTCTTCTTTGCTTGAGTGTTCTTTCTCCGCCTTTTTACGCTTCCGGGCCCAGAAATCGACATCCCAGATAATTGTGTTCATGTGAATCACCATGAGGGGAAAGAATCATTTAGGAGTGTGACCCGAATACATGGGATCATCTTCGTCGGATACGGCGATTTTCTTAATCCCGTAATAACACCACACAACATCGATGATGATAGTGGCCAGGAGAGTTTGCCAGTCCATAAACACATAAATGGGAGCCAAAGCCGCAGTAAAGAGGAAATGGAGTACTCCGACTAACCATTGGCCTAAAAAGAAATTATGTTCGCCGAGGCATGAGCTCCACACTGCAAATTTGTAAGCACGGGATTTCGTTCTTTTTACTTCTTTGAAGTCAACATAGCGAGAGTCGAGGTCGTGCCTTTCGGGGATGTAGTCAAACACAATCCGTACCCTCCGGATATCGAAAACCTAGTCGCTAACCGGCCGGACCTGCGTTATGACCTTTTCCGAATTCTATTGAATTCAATGGAACAGATACCTCCCAGAAGTAGGCCAATTCCTCCCACCTCTTTCGGAACGACACCAAAGACATACAGGAAGCAGGCGACAATACCGACCACACCGCCGATCACAGTGAGATATAAGATCGTTTTCGAAGAGGACATCTAGTTCACCTCATCTAGTCTGTAATGGGCAGCCATCCCTACCCTGAGTGCGATACTTGGCTAAGTATATGGAACTTAGTTCCAGTGCCGTTCCGGGCGAAGGTAACTGCCCGTGTTTAGGTCGGTCCCGCTCGCCGCGAATGGTCGCGAACCCCATTACATCCCTAGCTGCCAGTAATTGGAAAACGCCCGGCAAACAGCAGCCGGGCGGGTGGATGGTGGATCTCTCTATGAGAGCTCTTTGATGACGTCCATTCCTCGCTTGGGATAGTCGGTGATAAGCCCGTCGACGCCCGCGTTATCGATAAAGTATTTGATGGTTTCCTTATCGTTGACCGTCCAGGGGAGAACTTTGATATTCATTCCGTGCGCTTTTTCTACATAGTCGCGGTCCGCGACGGGGTGGAAGTCCTTGTCGCCAACCTTCGTGTCGTAGGGCTGCGCATAGCCAGGCGAAGTGATCTGAGCCCCGAGCGCCTGGATCGCCTCAAGGGCGTCACCGTCGTACTTCTCGTAGGTGTAATCGGCTAGCCACGGTGATTCTTTTTTCCACGTGGTCTCGTCGTACAACGCGGCCAAGGTGACGTCGGGCTGCTGTTCTTTCAGCAGTTTGAGTGATCGCCAGTCGAAACTTTGGATGGTCACCTTGTCGCGAACACCATATTGGTCAACAACACCCATGATGGTTGAGACGAATTCTTCCGGTGTTGCAGAGACTTCCCGCTTATCCGCCTCAATCTTCGTTTCGATGTTGTAGCGGACGTCGGCCCCTTTTTCTTTAACGAGGTCAAAAACGTCGTTGAGCTTCAGAATGTGGTTATCGGGGGCCACCTTCTGATCAGGAAAATCAGCGAGCTTCCTGTCACACTTCAACGTGCTGATCTGGTCCCACGTCAGATCATGAACATTTTTGCCGACGTATGGGAATTGCGGATCACCAGGCGTGGCGGGTTGGGTGTCAGAGCATTTCTCGTCCTCGATTTTCGGATCGTGCCACACCGCCGGCACACCGTCCTTCGTAAGGACAATGTCCATTTCGAGAGTTCGCGCGCCTTCATCGATCGCCGTCTCAAAACCTTGTTTGGACTCTTCGGTGTTCTCACCACGGCCACCGCGGTGTGCCTGAAGGTCAAAACTTGCGAGGTCGACGTGGTTTCCGCTGGTCTTCTCTGCGGACTGTGTCGTCGAGTCTGTTGCCGACGTGGCGCTGGAGGTGTCATTGTCGTTGTCAGAGTTGCTGCATGCTGCCAGTAACCCGACGGCTGTGAGCAGAAGTGCTGCGGTGTAAATCCGTGTCCGGGGAGTTCTCATTACTTGGCTCCTTCGTCGTTACTCTGCGCGGTGGTGCTATTGGCGGTTGCCTCGGTTGTCTCAGTTGTGTCGGTCGCGTCCGCCGGGGTCGCGTTGGCCTTGGAATGATGCTCCATCAGCAATTTTTCGTCCTTGCCGAAGCCGGCAATAAGAGCAATTGCGATGAAGGCACAGACCAGTAGGAAGATGAAAGTGACATTCCATCCCCAGTGCTTGATGATAAAGCCGATTCCTGTGGAGGCAAGCGTTGCGCCAACGACGTATCCCATGAGCCCCGTGAATCCAGCCGCCGTGCCCGCAATATTCCGTGGGGCGAGGTCGATGGCTTGAAGTCCGATCAGCATGACAGGTCCGTAGATGAGTCCGCCGATGAGGCTGACTAACAGCAAAGGAATCCACAAGGGGGAGTTATGGGGGACGAGCCAGTAAGCAAGCGTGCACAGAGCAACCGCACCGAGGAAGAGAATACCGGTGCTTGTGCGATATCCGCGGAAAATCTTATCGGTGACCCAGCCGCAGATGAGTGTGCCAATAATCCCAGCAATTTCGAAGGTCGAGAATCCGGCGATCGAGCCGTTGAGGCTAGCGCCGTGGATGTCGTGGAGATACACAGGTGTCCAGCTGAGGATTCCGTAACGCAGAACGTAGATAAAGATGTTGGCCAGAGCTAAAAGCACCATAACGCGATTGGTCAAAATGTGGCGCCAGATAATGGTGAAGGTCGACTGGTTCGCGATCTCGCTGTCGTCGATTGCGTCGGTTTTGGCCGGATCGTTCCGGTACTCCTCGATGGGCGGGAGGCCTTCCGACTCAGGCGTGTCCCTAATTAACAGGAAAGCGATGAGAGCAACGATGAGTGAGATAATGCCGGGGAGCCAAAATGCCGATTGCCATTGATTTCCGGTAATGGACAATGCCCATGCGATCGAGATATCGACGCCAGCACCGCCCACGTTGTGAGCACAGTTCCAAATTGCCGTTTTCCACCCGCGCTCTGTCGTCGAAAACCAATGGACGAGGGCGGCCGGACGGAGGCCACCCCATGCCTTGGAACCACCCGTTGATGAACATGACGAGGGTGAAGATGGCCACCGTGGCATGGAGGACGGGGATGGTTCCCAGAAGGATGTTGGTAACGCCTGACAGCGCGAGGCCTAGCGGCATGAACAGTCGCGCGTTCGCTCGGTCAGACAGGGTGGCCATCATGAACTTGGAGAGGCCGTAGGAGATATAGACGGCATTGGCGATAATGCCGATGGCGACCGTATCGAGGATGCCGTCGTTCTTGATCAGTGCGGCGACCGGCGAAATGTTATTTCTAACCAGGTAAAAACCTGCATATCCTATGAATATCCCCATGAATACTTGCAGACGGAGCCGAGGGTATTTATGGGTGATTTCGTCTGCGGGGAGCAGGGGTTGTGGTGGGAGCGCGCGGAAGGATAATTGGCGCGCAGTTTTCTCTTGTGACACGCCAAATATTATGCGGTAGCTGGGACCCTAAAAAATATTATCAATTGGTAACCGTCGCATCGGTCGAGGTCAGACATGTCCGCATATCCCCCGAATGGGGATAAAAACCTCATCCTTAAGCGACGGTTGCGTAGGTTTCGGGGATCTCCGGTGGCCCCGTGACGGTTTAGAGCATTTTTCGCGCTCTTTTCTGACAGAAAACGGCCTTGACGTGGTGATTTGTGGACATTCTGTGTTCTGTGTAGAGTTCTAACACGTTCGAGCGGCTCCCCGAGAGAGCTACTCAACGCAATTAGCACTCTTGTTATAGACGTGTTGATGGCCCTGTGGCGCAGTTGGTTAGCGCGCCGCCCTGTCACGGCGGAGGTCGCGGGTTCAAGTCCCGTCAGGGTCGCATTTATTTCGGCCGGACTTTGTGTCCGGCCGTTTTCGCGTTCCGGGGGGACCAGCAGCATCGCTGTCGTAGAGGCCCCTCGTATCGCCCCGAATATATCCCCCCCAATATTGTCGCGTTTCTCCTGCATAAATGGGTAGTTGGGAAGCTCTACCGTAAGCTACCTGTAGACGGATAGCCATCAAACTAGGAAATACGGGGAATGCAGTGAAAATCTGCAACTGACGCGCAACGGTGACACGCTATTTTGCGTTAAGTCCGGATACCGTGTTTTGCCTTGGAAGGCTAGCCGTGAGCTTCGATATCTCGCGTTTAGGTAGAGAGGATAGTTTTTCCATGCGCGGTTTCTCACTCTTTTCCCACTCTGGCTCCGACCATTCGTGGGGGACCTCAACACCAACAAGTCAACCAACAAGCAACCGACGGATAACGCGAAAACGCGGGTTGAGCGTCGCTATTCTCGCGTCGGTAACCATGCTGGGAGTGGCTGGTTGCCAGTCGGGAAATGAATCCTCCAATGATGCAGAAAAGTCAGCCTCGGATAGCGCTTCGTCGAAGGGGGATCAATCGGGAGACTATCCGGTTACCCTGGAGAATTGCGGTCGAGAATTAGAGATTAAGCAAAAACCTGAACGCGTTGTTGCTTTAAACCAAGGTGTGACCGAGGAATTATTGTCAATGGGCTTCGGTGATCGGGTTGTTGGTACAGCGACCTGGACCGATCCTATTTTGGATAATCTCAAGGCTGCCAATGACAAGATCAAACGGTTGTCCGATAACAACGCCTCGATGGAGACGGTTCTTGATCAAAACCCGGACTTTGTAGCCGCGACATTTGCGCAAACGTTGGCTGATAGTGGTTCCGGAAGTTACGAAAGCTATAAGAAAGTCGGTGTACCGGCATACCTCGATCACACGGAATGCACGAAGTCGGATAAGCCGGGTGATAATGGCGACGGTGGTCGGAAAGAAAAACTCCGGATGTCTGATATCTATACAGATATTCACGATCTCGCTGAGATCATGGGTGACAAAGCCGCAGGGGATGAGCTCCAAAAGAAATTAGAGGACCGTATTGCCAACCTCAGCTCTTCAAGCAAAGACATTCCGTCCGGGACGTCTGTAGCCTTTTGGTTTGCCAATTCAGAAAGCCCGTACATGGCCGGTGGTAAAG
>OJLS01000347.1_pt1 | contig 10154 bp, 7 predicted proteins | sample 1597081 | NCBI WGS metagenome assembly OJLS01 (sample SAMEA3904663, study PRJEB24821) | metagenome | biome: Builtin; feature: hospital; material: surface | place: USA | collected 2013-05-22
GTGAGGATCGGCGTGCCCTCACTATCGGTTTCTTGCAGGCCGCACAGCATTGTGCGGTCGCCGCGCTCCCATGCTTCGGCTGGTGGCAGGATCGGGGCGATCGAGTACCGCCCGGCCGGGTCGTAGCGGCCATTCAAGTAGCGGATGGATGCCGTCTGGCACAGCTCCTCACGCAACTGCGCTTGCCGCGTCGGGTTCGGGGCCTCCGCATCCGGACCGAACTCGGCAGTCGGGTACGTGTTCAGGTCTTCCCGGGAGGAGATCTCGAAACGGTGCTCGTTGGCGCAGTCCGTCTCCGTGAATCCTGTGACCGCTCCATCTGGGCCCACGTCCCACGTCAAGCAGGCGCCGCGGTCCGCGGCGGTGAACGAGGGGGTCGGTTCCTCGCCCTCGGTCGCCGGTGCAGTTGGGCGGGCGGTGTCGTCGCCCGCCGGTCCCTGGTCGGCGTAGCCCGTCGCAAGGGCAAAGGTGCCCACGCCGAGAGCACCTGCCAAGGTAGCCACCAAGACCGTACGCAGGCCTGATGTGCTCAGAGAGGATTTCTGTGCAGCCATGGTGTCCATCATGCCTTATGTGGGGCGACATGCTCACCCCACGGGGTAGGGTTAGTAGCCGTGATCGATCTGAAGTTTCTGCGTGAAAACCCTGACGTTGCCCGCGCCTCGCAGCAGGCCCGCGGCGAAGACCCGGCGCTGGTGGACCAGCTCCTGGCTGCCGACGAGGAACGCCGCGCCAGCATCCAGAAGGCGGATGAGCTGCGCGGCGAGCAGAAGGCCTTTGGCAAGAAGATCGGCCAGGCTGCTCCCGAGGACCGCCCCGCTCTCCTGGAGGGTTCGAACGAACTGAAGGAGAAGGTCAAGGCGGCGGAGGAGGCGCAGAAGGCGGCAGAAGAAGACGTCGAAAAGCTGCAATACCGCATTGCCAACATTGTGGAAGGTGCCCCTGCCGGCGGTGAGGAAGACTTCGTCGTGCTCGAGCACGTCGGCGAGGTCCCGGAATTCGATTTCGAGGTGAAGGACCACCTGGATCTCGGTGAGGCGCTGGGGATCATCGACATGAAGCGCGGCACGAAGGTCGGCGGCGCGCGCTTCTATTACCTTGTCGGCGACGGCGCGTGGATGCAGCTGGGCATGCTCATGCTGGCTGCGCAGAAAGCGCGCGAGGCCGGCTTCAAGGTCATGGTCCCGCCGGTGCTGGTGCGCCCGGAGATCATGGCGGGCACCGGCTTCCTCGACGCGCACGACGAGGAGATCTACTACCTCGAGCGCGACGACATGTACCTTGTGGGCACCTCCGAGGTGGCGCTGGCCGGCTACCACAAGGACGAGATCATCGATCTCTCCGACGGCCCGCTGCTGTATGCCGGCTGGTCCTCCTGCTTCCGGCGTGAGGCCGGCTCCTACGGCAAGGACACGAAGGGCATTCTGCGCGTCCACCAGTTCGACAAACTCGAGATGTTCGCTTACTGCAAGCCGGAAGACGCGACGGAGATGCACCAGAAGCTCCTCGGTCTCGAGCGCGATATGCTCGCCGCCGTCGAGGTGCCCTACCGCATCATCGACGTCGCGGCAGGCGACCTCGGTTCTTCGGCCGCCCGCAAATTCGACACCGAAGCGTGGGTCCCCTCGCAGGACACCTACCGCGAGCTGACGTCAACCTCGAACTGCACGACGTTCCAGGGCCGCCGCCTGGGCACCCGTTACCGCGACGCCGACGGCAAGACCCAGACTGCCGCCACGCTCAACGGCACACTGGCCACCACCCGCTGGCTCGTGGCCATCTTGGAGAACAACCAGCGTGCCGACGGCTCCGTGGTCGTCCCCGAAGCGCTGCGCCCGTGGGTGGGCAAAGACATCCTGACGCCGGAGAAAGGGTAGATAAGCACCATGCGCCGCATCCACCGCCTGTTCAACGTCCCGGACGATTTCCAGCGCCCGCAACCGCACCCGGTGGAATCCAAGGAGCGGTTCTACCAGGGCATCATTGGGGGATTCAAGAAGATCATGCAGGCCCAAGGCCTGCAGTTCTACGTCCACGGTGCCGAGAATGTGCCGACGGACGGCGGCGCTTTATTTGTGATCAACCACACCGGCTACTACGACTTCATCATCGCCGGCATCGGCCCGCACCTGCGCGGCAACCGCTTGGTCAGGTTCATGGCCAAGAAAGAAGTCTTCGACATGAAGGTGGTCGGCTCGCTCATGCGCGGTATGAAGCATGTGCCGGTGGACCGCGCCGCGGGTGCGGCATCGATCACCGAGGCAGTGAAGTGGTTGCGCAGCGGCGGCTTCGTGGGCATCTTCCCGGAGTCCACGATTTCCCGCTCCTTCGAGCTCGCCGAGTTCAAGACCGGTGCCGCGCGTATCGCCGGCGAGGCCGGCGTGCCCATGATCCCGACGGTCATCTGGGGCTCCCAACGCTTGCTCACCAAAGACCTGAAGAAGAACCTCGGCCGGTCGCGCACCCCGATCATCGTCTCCTACGGCGAGCCCGTGACCACCACCGGCGACGCGGAACGCGACACCGAGCAGGTCAAGGCCGCGATGCAGGAGCTGCTGGAGCGCAACCGTGCGGAGTACGCGGAGCGCTTCGGGCCGTTCCCGGATGGCTTGGACTGGATGCCGGCATCGCTCGGCGGCTCCGCGCCGACCCTCGAGGAAGCCAACGAGATCCTCGCCCGCGAGCGCGCCGAGAAGCAGCGGAAGAAGGAAGAGAAGAAAGCCGGGAAAGCAAAGGACGGCTCCTAATGGCCGCGCCCGACGGGTACCGCGTTGACAGCCACGTTTTCTACATGCCGGTAGACGCTCCCGTCACTCCTGAGCAGCCGGGTTGGCGCAGCGAATACATGTACCGCGCCATCAAGGCAACGGTGGTTCCGTTGCTGCGACTGCAAGACACGAAGTTCTACGTCCAGGGCCTCGAGCACGTGCCCGCCGACGGACCTGCGATCGTCGCCGGCAACCACATCGGCTACTACGACTTCATCACCGGAGCGTTGCCGGGGATGCTGCGCGGGCGCCGCCCGACCCGCTACATGGCCAAGAAAGAGCTCTTCGACCACTGGCTCATGGGCCCCGTCTGCCGCGCAGTCGGACATGTGGAAGTGGACCGTTCGCTCGGTGCCGGCAGCATCGACGAGGCGGTCAAGCGCTTGAACGAGGGCGAGCTCATCGGTATTTTCCCCGAGGGAACACTGTCGGCCTCGCTCGAGCTCGAGGAGTTCAAGACCGGCGCGGCCCGCATCGCACAGGCTTCCGGTGCCCCGCTGATCCCTGCTGCGACATGGGGGACGCAGCGCTTCTGGGTCAAGAGTGGACGGAAGGAAATGGGGCGCGCACACCTGCCGGTGGTCACTCACATTGGCCCGCCGGTGGACACAACAGGGACTACGGGCGAGGTGACTGAGAGGCTGAAAGGGGCCGTCGATAAGCTGCTTGTAGCCGCTCGCTCGCACTACGCCGAACTGGAAAACGGGAGGTAGGGGACATGGCGCCGAAACTCATTGTCAGCGATATCGACGGAACGTTGCTGGACAGCAACGGCCGGGTGAGCCCGCGGCTTCGCGACACGCTTGCCCGTGCCGTGCGCGCCGGGACGAAGGTCGTGTTGGCGACAGGGCGGCCCCACCGTTGGCTTGCGCCGGTGCTCGACCAACTGCCGTTCACGCCGATGTGCGTGTGCGCGAATGGCGCGGTGGTCTACGATCCGTCCCGCGACGAGGTGCTGCACCGTCACGAGCTCGCCCCGGACACTCTCGCGGACATTGCGCGGGCAGCGAAGGACGCGCTGGACGGCCGCGGTAATTTCGGTTTCGGCGTGGAGCGCGTCGGGTCCTCCGCATTTGACCCGGAAGAAGAATGCTTTCTGATCACCCCGGGATACAGCACCGACCTGTGGGATATCGGCTACGGCGTTGTGGATGTCGATGAGCTCGTGTCCGTGCCCGCCGCCAAGATTCTCGTGCGGCACGAGGGCATGTCGTCCGCGGAGCTTTTCGACGTCGTCGCGCCCGCCATCGATCCCGAACGCGCCCACGTGACGTATTCGATGGACGACGGGCTGCTGGAATTCAGCGCGCCGGGGATCAACAAGGCGGCCGGTGTCTCCATCATCGCCGCCGACCTGCACATTGATCCGTCGCAGGTGGTCGCTTTCGGCGACATGCCCAACGACATCGAGATGCTCTCCTGGGCCGGAACGGGAGTGGCCATGGCTGATTCCGCGCCCATCGTGCACGATGCCGCCGATTACACCACCGCATCGAACGACGACTTCGGGGTCGCCCGCGTCATCGAGCAATGGTTCTAGCCCGTAGGGTTTAATAACCCCCATGCCGTTCATCGCCGCCATCGACCAAGGCACGACCTCCACCCGTTGCTACATCACCACCGCCGAGGGCGAAGTGGTGGGCACCGCGCAGTTCGAGCACGACCAGATCATGCCGCGCGAAGGCTGGGTCGAGCACGACCCGAAGCAGCTGTGGCGCAACACCCGCCGCGCGCTTTCTGAGGCGCTCGTCGACGCCGACCTGGAGCTCGAGGATGTCGACGCCGTCGGTTTGACCAACCAGCGCGAAACGGCGGTGATCTGGGACAAGAAGACGGGCCGCCCGATTTACAACGCGATTGTGTGGCAGGACACCCGCACCGAGGACTTCGGCCCGGAAGGTGCGCCGAAGGACCGCTACATGCGCACGACCGGTCTGTTGGCTAATTCGTACCCGGCCGGACCGAAGTGGGCGTGGATCTTGGACAATGTCGACGGCGCCCGCGAGCGCGCGGAAAAAGGGGAATTGCTCGCCGGCACCGTGGACACGTGGCTAATCTGGAACCTCACCGGCGGCGCGCAAACTGGAAGGAAAAGCGGCGTTTTCGACCTGTTCACCAGCCGCAGCCGTGTGCAGCACGTCACCGACGTGACCAACGCGTCGCGCACGTTGCTCATGAATTTGGAGACCCTCGACTGGGACGACGACCTGTGCGAGGAGATCGGCGTGCCGCGCGCCATCCTTCCGGAGATCCGCCCCAGCTTCGGCTCCTTCGGTGCCATGCGCCGCAAGAAAGGCACCCGCGATGTGCCGATCACAGGTGTCCTCGGCGACCAGCAGGCCGCGCTGTTCGGCCAGGGCTGCCTGAATGAGGGCGACGCGAAAATGACGTACGGCACCGGCCTGTTCATGCTGCTCAACACCGGTGAGGAAGCGCAGTTCTCCGACCACGGCCTGCTCACCACCGTTGCGTACCAGCAGACAGGAAAGCCGCCCGTGTACGCCTTGGAGGGTTCGGTCGCCGTCGGTGGCTCACTGATCCAGTGGCTGCGCGACCAGCTGGGCATCTTGAAATCGGCCGCCGAATCGGAGGAACTCGCCTCCCAGGTGGATGATTCCGCCGGTGTTGTCATCGTCCCGGCGTTCTCCGGTCTCTTCGCGCCGCGGTGGCGCCCCGATGCCCGCGGCGTGATCACCGGCATCACGCGGTTCACGGACCGCCGCCACATCGCCCGCGCGGCACTCGACGCGACATGCCTGCAGACATCGGAGGTCGTGCGCGCCATGGAGGCGGATGCGGGGATCATCGTCGACAGTCTGCGTGTCGACGGCGGAATGACCGGAAACGACCTGCTCATGCAGATGCAGGCTGATGTTCTCGGTGCGGCAGTGGTCCGCCCGGACAATATGGAGACCACCGTGATGGGCGCCGCCAGCGCCGCGTGTGTCGGCGCTGGGCTGACAGATAAGCCGCTGAGCCTGGGCGGTGAAACGAGCTGGAGAAGCGAAATGGCCGGCCCCGACAGGGACCGGCTCATCGCGCAGTGGGAGGAAGCGGTCTCGCGCTCCCTGGATCTCGCTTAATTACTTATCCACGTTCACATCCAGATTCCCGGTGCTGGCCACGTACATGATCGAGCCGCGCTCGAAATCGATGCGCACGTCCCCGTTATTGGCGGCGTCGTCGCTCTTGACCGGGCGGCCGAGCGGGCCCAGATCCAGGCCCTGCTTGAGCCATGCATCGGCGATCTTCTCCGGCATCACGATCTGATCGCCCTCGCCGGTGAGGATGGCGATGCCCTTCTCGAAGATCCCGTACTGGTCCCCGCCGACGCCCTGCAGCACGCCTTCGAGCTTGCCCAGCGTCGGCTCGAGTGTGGCCCACATTGCCTTGGTGTCCTCATCGCCGACGATGTCGATTGCCTGGCCGACCAACGGGCGTATGTCCTTCAGCGTCATGCCGGGCAGGACTTCGAGGTTAGCGATGTGCGTCACCTGGGACGGCAGCATGTCGTTTGCTGCCGCAGCCATAAGTAGAGCACCCGCGACTGTGCCGGCCGCAGCAGCGATCGTTGCCGGGTCGCCGGAGAGCAGCTTCTCAAAGGAGATTTGGCTCGAGGCGTTCACCAGGTTGTTGATGGTGGTGCTCGTGCCATCAGCATTCCCGACCGTACCCGTGTTGGTGGGGGTGGTCGCGGGCTGCTGCGGTTGCTGCGGTTGCGGCGCGGCCGGCTTCCATGCGGAGGTGTTTCCCCCGTTGATTTGGTCGTATTTCGACTTGGCGTAGCTGCGGATGGTGCCCATCTGCGCGTAGAGATTATCGCCCGGGCAGTCGTTGTAGTGGAAGTCGCGGTGGGCGTTGATGTTCGGGAACGTCTTGCCCTGGCCAGCCTTGAATTTGGAACCGCCGAAGTTGAAGTCGGCGGCCAGGTAGGAGCTACCGGTCGGGTCGAACTTGGCCACCGCGGCCTTCCAGCCGATCATCTCGCCCATGGCCCTGAGGGCTTCCTGGCTCGGTGCGGCCGTGCTGTAGTCGCCCATCATGGAGATACCGAACGTGTGCGCGTTGAAGCCGCCGACGTGGGCGCCTTGCACGGCACGGTCCAGGCCGCCTGCGCGGCCTTCGTAGATGTTGCCGTATTTGTCCACCAGCGCGTTGTAGCCGATGTCGCCCCAGCCGCGGGTGATGGCGTGGTACTGCCAGATGCCGCGGACCACGCCCGGCGCTTGTGCGGCGGAGTAGTTGTTGGAGCCTGCGGTGTGGTGCACTGTCGCGGCCTTCACCGGCTCGGTGTAGTAAGGCGAGCTGCTGCGGCCGGCACCCCACGACGAACGAGAGACGACACGCGGCATGCCGTTGGCGTTGGACTGTGCCGGTGCGATCTCGCCGTCCACGGTGCCTTCGCCGCCGTCGATGAAGACGGCCTCAAGGTCCTCGGCCTTGGTGACTGCGCCAGCCTGCTCAGCCGGGGCCTGCTCAGCCGGGGCTTCAGGCAGCTCCTCGACATCCGCAACCGGCGCGATGTCGCCGAGGTTGGACGGCAGGGCGCGGGGCAGGTCGCCCAATGCGGACGGGGCGTTGGGGTCGGGCAGGCTGGGTAGGTCGACGATGTCCGTGCTGGGCAGGTTCTCGTCCGGCACGGCCGGAATGTCTTCCTGGTTTGTCACGTTCTGCGCCAGATCGAGGTTGGTCTCGCCGAGGTCGACATTGGCAGTGGAGACCTGGATCTTCTTGGTCGGTTCCACGTAGATCGGCTCGGTGCCCTGGATTTCAGATCCTTCCGGACCAGCTTCGGGCTGCATGTGGTACCACTCCGACCACGTGCCGTCGGCACGCTGGGCGCGGACGTAGGCGGCGATGTCGCGTTCGCCTGTCCATGTGAGGCCGAAGATGGAGAATTCTTCGTCGCGGGTGAATTCCTTGACGGTGCGGGGCTGGTCGCCTTCGCCCTGGGTGGCGATGGCCGCGTCCTCCACGACCACGTTTGCGCCGTCGCCGAAGGAAGCGGACGAGCTGGTGACGTTCACGTCGCCGCCGCTGACGTCCTGGGTTTTGAGGATCTCGTTGCCGCCGAATGCGCCTGCGGCCACGAGCGCGACGGAGGTGACGGCCGCGAGGACCGGTGTCTTCCTGCCAGAAGACGGATTCAACCGACGTCGTTGTTTCACGGTGATCGCTCCTGAGTAAATAGTGACAGCTGTGACTAATCTAGATCCTAAGGTATGGATGTTACATCTGGTGTCAATGTGATTTCGTGGCGTGTCGCGTGTGCGCCGGGCCCGCCCACCGCGCCCCGCTAGCCTTAGGCCTATGACTTATGACCTCATCGTCGTCGGATCCGGGTTCTTCGGCCTCACCATCGCCGAGCAGGCAGCTTCTGAGCTGGGCAAGAAAGTTCTAGTCGTCGAAAAGCGGGAGCACATCGGCGGCAACGCCTACTCCGAGAAGGAACCGGAAACCGGCATCGAGGTGCACAAGTACGGCGCCCACCTCTTCCACACCTCCAACGACCGCGTGTGGGAGTACGTCAACCGCTTCACCGATTTCACCGATTACCAGCACCGCGTCTTCGCCATGCACGACGGCACGGCGTACCAGTTCCCGATGGGCCTGGGCCTGATCAACCAATTCTTCGGCCGCTACTACAGCCCGGACGAGGCCAAGGCGCTCATCGAGGAGCAGCGCGAAGGCAAGGACCCGGCCGAGGCCACCAACCTGGAGGAGCGCGGCATCGCGCTGATCGGCAAACCGCTGTACGACGCCTTTGTCAAGCACTACACCGCCAAGCAGTGGCAGACCGACCCCACGGACCTGCCGCCGGAGATCATCTCCCGCCTGCCGGTGCGCTACACCTTCAACAACCGCTACTTCAACGACAAGTACGAGGGCCTGCCCGTCGACGGCTACGCCGCATGGCTGGAAAACATGGCATCGCACGAGCTTATCGACGTCCGCCTCAACACCGACTGGTTCTCCGTCCGCGACGAGCTCCGCGCGCAGTCCCCGCAGGCCCCCGTCGTCTACACCGGCCCCTTGGACCGCTACTTCGACTACGCGGAGGGCCGCCTGGGCTGGCGCACCCTCGACTTCGAGCAGGAAGTCCTGGACACCGGCGATTTCCAGGGCACCCCAGTGATGAACTACAACGACGCCGATGTCCCGTACACCCGCATCCACGAGTTCCGCCACTTCCACCCGGAGCGCGACTACGGCGACGACAAGACGGTCATTGTCAAGGAGTACAGCCGCTTCGCCGAGGACGACGACGAGGTCTACTACCCGATCAACACCCCCGAGGACCGCGCGAAGCTAGAAGCTTATCGACGCCTCGCCGCCGCCGAATCCCGCGACAACAAGGTCCTCTTCGGCGGCCGTCTGGGCACCTACCAATACCTGGACATGCACATGGCCATCGGCGCCGCCCTGTCCGTCTTTGACAACCACGTCCGCCCCCACTTCGAGGACGGCAAGGCGATCGACCAGCCGCGCGGGCACTAGCGCTGGAGTATTTTTGCTTATCGACGGTGCACCCTAAGCCAATTTCCCAAACGCCAAGCAACCCGTCTTCAGAACGCCAAGCAAACCGTTTTTAAAACGCCAACCTAGGTCTACTAGCTGCTATCGGTTCCGCCCTGTCCGTCTCCGACAACCACGTGTGCACCTATTTCGAAGATGGCAAGCCCATCGACCAGCCCCGCGGGCACTAGAACTTAAATATGCGGAGGCTTGACCACCGCGGGGATCAAGAAAATAGTCAATTCTATTGCGAGTGGCCATTTCCTTGAAGATAAAGCCTTGCCTGGTGAGCAGGCACTGACATCATTTCTCGAGGTCTCATGTCTGACCATGCGTGATATTGCTCGGGCGTTCATGATCACCGAGGGCAGGCGCTGCCGGCCCGCTCCGCTACCATGAGCGCGTGACAATCTTCCTTGCCGTCATCGGTCTCCTCCTTGCCACCACTCTTGTCGCCGCAATCGGAGAGCGGACGGGCTTGCCGTGGTCTGCGCTGCTCACCATCGTGGTCGCTCCGGTGCTGTTCATTCCCGGCATCGAGACGGTGAGCTTGGACACCGAGCTGATCCTTCCGGTGTTCCTGCCGCCCTTGTTGTGGTCTTTGGCCCGCCGCACGAGTTGGGCCATGATCCGCGCTCAAGTACACGTCGTGCTTGTGATGTCGGTGGTGCTGGTCTTTCTTACTGTCGCGGCATTGACGGCGACAGCGATGTGGCTCATGCCCGGTATTGGTCTTGCAGGGGCGATGGTTCTAGCGGCGGCGATTGCCCCGCCTGACCCAGTGGCTGTTGACGCGGTGGCGGGGCGTGCGGGCATTCCTAAACGCATCACCGGCACGTTGCAGACAGAAGGCCTGTTCAATGATGCGGC
>OJLS01000350.1_pt1 | contig 10092 bp, 7 predicted proteins | sample 1597081 | NCBI WGS metagenome assembly OJLS01 (sample SAMEA3904663, study PRJEB24821) | metagenome | biome: Builtin; feature: hospital; material: surface | place: USA | collected 2013-05-22
GGACGACGAACTCATCGCCGACGTGACCACGCAGCACCGGCCCCATGGGCGCACCATTGAATGTCCACGACGCACGCTTCGTGCCGTCCTCTCGGATTGTCCGATTAACCTGTGAGACCGTTAAATCAATATTGTGTGTGGTGGTCCCCTCGGGCGCAGGCCCCACTGATGGATCACGGATCACCTCTTGTTTCAGCGGACCATCCGTATTTGTCGATGCCATAGAGTGCCCGCTGGCATGAACATCATCCTTATCCGACGCGGTATCGGCATCGGAATCGCTGTCGGTGGCGGTTGATCCGGCGGAACCGCTCGAACCGCCCTTGGTATTCACGGTCAACTCCATACCACGCATTTGGTGGCCGGGGATGGTGCACCAACCTTTGGTCTTCTTCGTAATCGCGCCCGACGTGAACGTTTTGCTCTCTCCGGGGTTCACTTTCCCCGTTTCACTTCCATCGGCCAGTTTGAGGTCATGGACTTGGTCGCCGTCGTTCTTCAACGTCACTTTCAGGCGATCACCAGCCGGAACGTCGATAGAATTCGGGCTAAAAGACATGCCTTTGGCCGTCACGGTGACCGACGTCGTATGCCCGGTTGCTGCGACAGTGGAGCCCCCGGAATTGTCTGACGAACCATTGCCGCTACCGGTTATGGCGAGAGTCGCGCACGCGATGAGAGCGATCGCAGACATGGTGGCCGCAACCTGTGCTAGTGGTGATCGTGAATGAGGTGGGTTCGGAGGAATTGCGCGGGTGGACGTGTGGGTGGAGGCCGTGCTGCTCGTGCTAACGCCAGTAGCGTCGTCGGCGCCGGGAGCGCCGGCAGTGCGTGCAGAGTCGGTAGACGAAGCTGATGAAGCCGACGACATCGCCGATTTATCAGCCTTTTTCCGACGCGCCGCAGCTTGCGCTCGAATCGCCCTAACCTGGTTTTTAGCCGACACAGCAGCCAGCGGAACAAACAGCGCTAAACCAATACCCGCAGCAAATGATCCCACAATGTGAAGCCACCCGCCCACGGGGAGAACCCACAGGATCAAGCCGACGTTCACCATTGTCGTCCGCGCAGGTCCCATGAAATCTAGAGTCGCAAGCCCCTGTGACACAGCCTTACCGCCACCGCCCATTGTCGAGGGAAGCAGGTAACACATCACACCAATGAGCAACTGCGCGCCGAAACCAACTACGAGAGGAACCGTCGGTGTCGAAATAATGTCGTCAGGGTTCACAATCTGGCTGATCCCCGCTACCAGCATCGTGCCAATCACCCAGACAACAGCGAACACCACCGAGGAGCGCGCAAAAATGGCGGGAGGCTCGTGGGAGACGCGACGGGAATTCCGGACGATGCTCGCCCATGGGCGGGCACAAATGATCCACCCCGCCCCACAGACCACCATGCCAATGCCGACGAGCTCGAAGCGTCCAGAAATCGCTCCAATGCTCAATACCAGAATGCCACCCAGCATCGTGGCGAGCGTCGGAACTGGGCGGAATGCCGATACGCGCGCACGCCAAATAGCTGGGAAAAGAATGGTCAGCGTGCCCGCAGCGGTCAGGCCGACGAAGCCGAGCACGTTGACCGCCATGTGTAGCACAATGAGTCGGTCGTGCCACGTCCCCGGAAGAGGATGAGTCAGTGTTGCACCCAAGCCCGCGCCGATGGGCAAGATCAATGATGCAGCGATGTAGAACATGACGATCGCCGCATAGTCTCCCAGGTCAGTGCCGGACTCCGTGGCACCGCGGCGCGCCTTCACCCATTGCGAAATGAGCGACATCGCATGGATAGCCACCGCAACACCAACAATGACGGCTCCTACCGTGACGACGATCCACGCCCACTCCTGTGCACCGCGTGCAGCGTCGTTACACGCTTGCCCAATGACGCAGAGAATAACGCCCACATTGAGGGCATAAATTAAGGCGACCTGCCTCGGCCGGGAGGAGTCAGAGAGCCGTTGGTGGAGGAACTTTTCGGTGAAGTGCTGCGACCACACCATAATCGAGTTCATCAGCGCGCCAAGAGTGAAGAAATGCACCATCATCCAGCGATTATTTGGCACAAATGGGTGCGCCAAGGCGAGGACGATAATGGCGGCGAGCCACACGCTCACGGGGCGGGAGGCACGTCGGTGCCAGGACCGCGCTGAAGTCTCTGAGGACGGTGACTCGTGCGGTCGGCCGGACGCAGTTCCGTGGGTCCGGCCGGAGGTGGTCCGCCCAGAGGGAGTGTCGTCGGCGGAGTGAGAAGAACGAGCCGAACCATCAGGGGAGACGGGGAGAGATTCATCGCGGGAACTCATAGTGATTTCTACGCTATTCCACAACGAGAACAAACTGGAAAATAGGCATCGAAAATGTGCATATAATCATGCTCCGTGTGCGCCGAGGGCGCACCATTCCCGAGGCGCTGTCCGTCGACGCCATCCCCACGAGGTTACAGGCGACAGCGACCAAGCCTTTCGAACACAACTACTTCGGTCTACCCTATGCTCATGGGATTTCTTTTTGGCACTCAACCCACACCAACAAGCATCGTGAACAGGGAAGATGCGCTCCCCGAGCGTGATGAACCTATCCTGCCACACCCCGCACCGCACACAGTTCCGGGAACACCCATCGACGGACCGTGGAAAGACGGGCAGCGCAGCGTCGTCGTGGGGCTCGGATGCTTTTGGGGAGCCGAAAAACTCTTCTGGGCGATCGATGGCGTAGAAAGCACAGCGGTCGGTTATGCCGGTGGGTATACGCCGAACCCGACCTACCGGGAAGTATGCACAGGTCGGACCGGCCATGCCGAAACCGTCCGCATCATCTATGACCCCCACACAGTGTCCTTCGAGGATCTCATACGCACATTTTTCGAGGCACACGACCCGACGCAGGGCTTTCGCCAGGGGAACGATGTGGGCACCCAGTATCGTTCCGTGATTTACGCACAGACCGAGGACGAAGTGCAGAAAGCCCGTGAGATAGCGGAGTCCTTCTCTCGCTCACTGGCCGACGCCGGCTATGGGGACATCACCACCGACATTTCTTTACTGAGCGACACACCGACGAAAACGATGTACCTCGCGGAAGATGAGCACCAGCAGTACCTGGATAAAAACCCCAATGGCTACTGCCCGGTTCACTCAACGGGAGTCGCCTGCCGGTGACGGTGTCGCTCGGGTCGATGGGGTGGTGCGCGCGATGAACAACGCAATCACTGTTGCTATGGCTAGCCCGGCAAGCAGCCACACGACGAGCCCACCCCACTCCCATGAGTGGAGAACATGGCCGGAGAGCCAGCCTACGATTGATGACCCCATGTAGTAGCAGAACAAATACATCGACGACGCTTCCGCCCGGTTGGTCGTAGCAACCACTCCGACCCACCCCGACGCCACGGAATGGGCCGCGAAGAAACACGCCGTGAATAGTAAAATTCCCAGGATGCTACTGATGAGCTCGGGGGAAAACAGTACAGCCATGCCGATCATCATGCCGACAATCGACCCGACAAGGACACGCGCCCGCCCGAACTTCTGGACCATCGTCCCGGCCTGCGTCGCACTCCACGTTCCGGAGATGTAGAGGAAGAAGATAGCGCCGGCGACGCCCTCGCTGAGACCAAAGTGTCCTGTCAAACGGTAGCCAACATAGTCGTATAGCGACACGAAGGCACCCATGAAAAGGAAAGCAAGGGTGAACAGCGCACTTAAGCGCGGGTTTTTCACGTGCTGGGCAATGGCGCTGAACTCTGACTGAAACGTCAAACGCTTAGGCTGGAAACGCTGTTGATCGGGAAGCGCCCATGACGTGATAAAGGCAAAGATAATGGCTACCGCCACGGTAGTCGCGAGCGCCCATCGCCACGATGCGAACTCCAGGACGCCAGCGGGAATGACGCGGCCGGACAGCCCACCCACCGACGTCCCCGCAACGTATAACCCCATCACGTGAGGAACGTGTTTCGGGTGAATCTCCTCCGAAAGATACGTCATCGCCGTCGCTGGAACCCCCGCGACAGCGATGCCTTGCAGTCCACGCAAGGTAATCAGCATGCCGACCGACGTCGATAAGGGGAGAAGAAGGCCCAGCAAGGTAGCGGATAGGGCACTGAGCATGATGACTCGTTTGCGTCCGAAGCGCTCTGAAATGACCGACGCCGGAATGATGGACAGCGCGAGCATCCCCGTCGTCGCGGAGACGGTTAGTGATGCCGTTGCCGGGGTGACATGGAGGTCCTCGGACAGCACGGGGAGGAGAGCCTGTGTGCAGTAGAGGGCATTGAATGATGCCAACCCAGCGCCCACCATCGCCAAGATGAGTTTGCGGTACATGGGGGATTGTGGCGTGTACCCGTCAGGTAAGCCCTGAGTGGCCATAGTGTGACACCTGATTTCCCGGCTCGACGCTAGATGTGCCTGACGTTGGATCTACCTGACGGTAGATATCCCTTTTGCTTGATAGACCTATTGTAAGTCCCGCTGTGTGCGTGGTTATGTGGGCCACGTATGGCAAGCCGCGTATGAAAAGAAGAGGCACCCGCAGGTGCCTCTTCCTCTAACGCTTCTTACCGTGGCCGCCTATCTATCGTGGCCACGCGTGTGACCAGAAAGTGGCCACAGGGCATTACTTTGACTTGGCCCGTGCGTAGCGCTCTGCCACGTCCGCCCAGTTGAAGACGTTCCATACGGCCTTGACGTAATCAGCCTTCACGTTCTTGTACTGGAGGTAGAAGGCGTGCTCCCACATGTCCAGCATCAGTAGTGGGGTGAAGTCAACGGAAACGTTGCCCTGCTGGTCGGTCAGCTGCTCGATAATGAGGCGACCAGCGATGTGGTCGTATCCGAGAACGGCCCAGCCGGATCCCTGAAGGCCAGTAGCAGCAGCGGAGAAGTGATCCTTGAACTTCTCGAAGGAGCCAAAGTCGCGGTTGATAGCCTCAGCCAGCTCACCGGTCGGCTCTCCGCCACCGTTCGGGGAAAGGTTCTTCCAGAAGATGGAGTGGTTGGTGTGACCACCAAGGTTGAAGGCAAGGTTCTTGGAGAGTGCGCGAATCTCGTTGGCGTCTGCCCCTTCTTCGCGGGCCTTCTCTAGCTTCTCCAGCGCAGTGTTTGCGCCAGCAACGTAGGTTGCATGGTGCTTGTCGTGGTGAAGCTGCATAATCTCGCCAGAGATGTGAGGCTCGAGAGCGTCGTAATCGTAAGGGAGATCAGGAAGTTCATACACAGCCATTTCAGTACCTTTCGTTAATAGCTAACACGCGCCGCTAAAACATGGCGCATTGTGATTTTTTCAACAGTGTGACTCGCACAACTAATTTGTGCGTGAAACCCAGTGTTGTGGAAGTCCGAGGGTTTCGCAACCTTTAACGTGAAGAAATTTTTCTTTATTTCGAAATGAAGACGATAAATGGGTGCAGGTCGAAGCCATAAAAGATGAAAAACCCCCTATTAATCAGGACGAATCCATAAGATTAAGGTAGGCTGTGGATATGTGGGCTGTTGTGCCCTAAAAAAGGGGGAGAGGTGGCGCAGAGTGCTCACGAGGAAACAAAAGAAACCCATATTCAATCAATCAGAACCGGGGGTATATGTTTGATTGCTTGTCAAAACACTAGCGTATTCGGGCAAAACCGGGCACAATAACACTGAAGAATACATCACGGCACATACGCGCCGTCGCACCATCTTTTTCAGATCTCATTCCTTGGAGGAATTCTCATGGCAGATCAAGAACACCGCCGCCTTGGTAACAAAATCGTTCTTATTGGCGCTGGCGACGTCGGAATCGCCTACGCCTTCGCCCTCATCAACCAGGGTGTGTGCGACGAACTGGCCACTATTGACATCGACGAAAAGAAGACCGCCGGCAACGTTATGGACCTCAATCACGGCGTCGTGTGGGCATCGAGCCCGACCAACGTCAAGGTAGGCACCTACGACGACTGCGCCGACGCGGCGATGGTCGTCGTCTGCGCAGGCGCTGCACAGAAGCCAGGTGAAACCCGGCTGCAGCTCGTCGACAAGAACATTAAGATCCTGAACAGCATCATTGGAGATGTCATGAAGCACGACTTCGATGGCATCTTCCTCATTGCGTCGAACCCTGTCGACATCCTGACTTACGCCACCTGGAAGATTTCCGGCCTGCCCAAGGAACGCGTTATCGGTTCGGGCACGGTTCTGGACTCCGCACGGTTCCGCTCCATGCTGGGCGACATGTACGACGTTGCCCCGAGCTCCATTCACGCCTACATCATCGGTGAGCACGGCGACTCGGAACTCCCGGTGCTGTCCTCCTCGACCGTCGGCGGTGTGTCGATGCGCAAGAAGCTCGAGAAGGACCCCGAGCTGCACGGGCGTTTGGAGAAGGTCTTCGAAGAGACCCGCGACGCCGCCTACACCATTATCGACGCCAAAGGCTCGACCTCCTTCGGTATCGGCATGGGCCTAGCTCGGATTACGCGTGCTGTCCTGCAGAACCAGAACGTCGTCCTTCCTGTTTCTGCATACCTGCAGGGCGAATACGGCGAAGACGACATCTACATCGGCACCCCGGCCCTGGTGAGCCGTGGCGGAATCCACCGCGTTATCGAGCTGGAACTCGATGACCACGAAGCTGAGCAGATGAAGACATCAGCCGCGCAACTGCGTGAAATCAAAGACCGCTTCTACGGCCCGAATGCCGATCAGGAAGCAACGAAGTAGTATTCGGTCGTACGAGAAATCCGCCGCTCCGGAGGGCACATAGTGGAACAGAATGGTCATAATGGTGAACTCAACGATGCCAGCACGTCAGGGGCATCGTCGTCGAAGACAACGACGACAAATTCAGCGACGACCTCACTGAATGAGTTGATCCGTGGTGTCAGTAGCCTCCTGACCATGCTCAGTGAGGTCGACCACGAAAAACGCGACCTAATCGATGCGGCAGACGCGGAACACCGTGAGGGGGCTCGCAATGTGCAGCACTTCGCGCGCCTCCAGGCCGATGATGCCCGCCACATTATTGCCCAACTGCGGGCGGTAGGAATCCGTGTATCCGACCAGGCTCCTGTTGCCGACCAACTCCGCGCGGCGAAAACTCTGCTGCAGAACCTGGGTGGTCCGTCTAACGACGACGGCGATGCCGAGGGAGAGACCTACGACATCACCCATTTAGCTGCAGCGATAGAACGTTCCCAGGAACAGTTAGAGTCCAACAGCTCTGCGCTTTTGGGTGAACCCCGGGATGGTATGCCGAGCTGCGTCATGGTAACTCTCCCCACTGAAGCAGCCGACGATCCCGACCTCGTCCAATCCTTCGCCGACGCGGGGATGGACATCGCCCGGATCAACTGCGCGCACGACACCCCCGAAGCCTGGCGAGCAATGGCGACAAACGTCCGTGCCGCCAGCGCACGCGTAGGCCGCGACATCAAAACCTCCATGGACCTACCAGGGCCGAAACTGCGGGTAGGGCCTATTGAACCTGGCCCGCGGATCGCGCGCACCCGCGTGACCAGGACGAAAACAGGGCGCATCCTGACTCCCTCTAAGTTGTGGATCACCCCGTTCGACCACAACGCCACGACACCGGCGCCTGTGCCCGAGGGCCTTCCTGGCCGTCCGACGCTGGCCATCCAGGTCGATCCGGAATGGTTACAGACGGTCAACGAAGGCGATGAGCTATCCATGTTGGATGCTCGCGGATCCAAGCGCTATATGACCGTGCACAAGGTCACCGACGAGGGAGTGCTCGCCTACGGACGCCAGAACGTTTACTTGGCCAATGGCAGCCTGGTCGCATGCCAGTACATCAAAACTCGGATCCACGGGATCGGGCGCTCTGAGCAACGCGTTCATGTCGACGTTGGGTCACGCCTGACGCTGACCAGCGACCCTACGCCCACTGATCCGACGGATGATATCCCCGCCATCAACTGTGGTGAGTCACAAGCTATCCGTAGTCTGGACGTCGGATCTACTGTCCTTTTCGACGACGCCAAGATCGAATGTGAAGTCACCTCCGTCACCCGCGCTGGTGAGAAGGACGCTGAGGGCAACACCGCGGAGTACGATTCCGCGGAACTCGTCGCTGTGCACACGCGCGAAGGCGGGAAAAACCTGCGAGCAGGCCGTGGGATTCACTTCCCCGGCGTCCACGTTCCGCTTCCCGCTATGACCGATGAGGACCGTGCCATCCTCCCGGAAATCGTTCGCACGGCAGATATCATTGCGCCCAGCTACGTGCGCTCCGCCGAGGACCTCACTGAAATTCTCGATGCCATCGAGAAAGAAATCGACGTAGCAGCGTCGGAAAGCGAATCTCACAGCGCCGATATCGCGGACACCGCTGATGGCAACGAGAACCCCGCCACAGTCAGCGCGCGCATTCGGAACCTTGGCGTTATGCTGAAAGTCGAATCCGAAGAATGCTACAACGACCTATCCAATGTGGTGACAGGCCTGCTCCGTCACAGGAACTCGGGCATGATGATCGCTCGTGGTGACCTAGCGATGGAACTCGGCTTCAGCCGCATGTCCGAAGCCCGCGAACAGATCATGGACGTGGCGAATGCTGCTCACATTCCCACCATATTCGCGACACAAGTTCTCGAAACCATGGCGAAATCCGGGCTGCCATCACGCGCAGAGATTACCGATGCCGACGTTGCGCTGCGTACCCAAGGCGTCATGTTGAACAAGGGAACACACATTCCGGATGCCATCGCCATCCTCAACCACATCGGTAAAGCGCTCAATACCAGTGAAAATTCTCTAGATTCACGAAGCCGAGGACGAGCCTAACGAGCACACGGCTGGCTCGGCGGAAAGCAAGAGAACCGATGGAGATCATCGCCCACCGCGGAGCTAGCTGTGACCACCCCGAACAGACACTAGCCGCCTACGACGCCGCGCTCTCCGAGGGAGCCGACGGCATAGAATGCGATATCCGCCTCACCAAGGACGGGCACCTCGTGTGCTCACACGACCGGACATTCGAACGCGTCGCGGGAGATAAACGCCCCATCGCGGAACTCACCCGCGATGACCTCCCCAGTATCAACGTCGGCACCACGGCGGAGCCGCAACAACCGCTGCTTTTCGACACGCTTCTGGACCTGGTTGAGGGTACAGACTGCGGATTATTCGTTGAGACAAAGCACCCGTCGGGATACGGTGGCCAGCTAGAAAAGACGCTGGTCTCTGTACTCCGCGACCGTGGCCACGTCGATAATCCCCGGCTGCACGTCATTTCATTTTCCGCGATGTCGCTCGCGAGGATGCGGCATCTCGAGCCCTCTGTGCACCGGATTCTATTGCGGCGTGAAATTCAACGCCCGCTTGGCCCCATCCTCTGGCGGATGGATATTCCGCAGGCGTATGGCCCGTCCATCATCAACGCGAAACTGCGCCCTGGTCTGATCCGACGCGGCGACGGCTGCTACACGTGGACCGTTAATTCAAGAAATGACGTCATGTGGGCAGCTCAGCACGGGATTGACTGGTTGGCCACCGACAAACCACGCCAAGCGCGCAAATGGATGGACGAAGCGTCAGCCCAGGCTGAGTATCCGGCGGCGAGCTGAGCGGGGAGAGTCGGCCCGCGCGGGAGTGTCACGCCACGTCGAAAGTCGGGCTTAGGAATGCCCAATCTTCCACGATGAACTGGCTAGCTGGGGGAGTGGGCAGGTAGCCTAGGCCAGGTGTCAAGGAAGAAAAAGAAGAATGAGAATCTGCCCGAAGGAATGACCCGTCGCCAAGCGAAGTTGGCTAAGCGGGCCGCCGAACGTGCAGCACTAGAGCGTGACCCGCGACCGTTCGGGGGTTTTGCGTCGGAAGCAGATCTTATTGCCATGCAGGAATTCGCCCCGTCGGCGCGGACGAAAATCGCGGTGAAAGGCGTGGACTACCCCGTCTACCTCGTGACTGTCCTGCCCGGAGCGACCGCCGCTATCGTGCGCGACACCGACGGCGACACTCCCCCTACCGCATTCGTTGCTCTCCAGCGGCAGCATCGCGGGCCGAACCCCCACAAAGATTTAGCGCACACCCTCGTCTGGTTGCAGACCGCTCAACCAGGGCAAACGCTGGGAACATCCATTGCCGACGGC
>OJLS01000351.1_pt1 | contig 10076 bp, 11 predicted proteins | sample 1597081 | NCBI WGS metagenome assembly OJLS01 (sample SAMEA3904663, study PRJEB24821) | metagenome | biome: Builtin; feature: hospital; material: surface | place: USA | collected 2013-05-22
GAATACGTCCCGGAGAACGACCCCGGTGACGCGTGGTCGAACCGCCGATGCCCCGGTTCCGACCTCGCCTTCCAGCTCCTCCAAGCCAGCTTCCAGCTCCAACAAGGCGGCCCCCAAGATCTCGGCCGCCGAGAAGGACGAGGACGCCGAGCTCGAGGCCATCCTGCGCAAGCGCGGGATCGAGTGATCATTCCCCGAGACACACAGCAATGCCGTGGGCACCGATCATCGGATCGGTGCCCACGGCATTTTTCAGTGACGGTGGAAAGTCATCGTGGCGATCACAGCCGGCAGGCGGACAACTCCGTCGACAGGATGGCACGGGCACCGGCGTCCCACAGTTCGTCCATGAGCCCCTGCACGGCCCCACGGGGAACCATGGCGCGCACGGCATACCAGCCATTCTTCGCCAGCGGCGAGACGGTGGGGGCTTCCAGGCCAGGGGTCAGCTCGGTGACGGCACTGAGAGCCTCGGCCGGCACGTCGTAGTCGACCATGACGTAGCCACGGGCCACCTGGACACCATCAATGCGTCGTATGAAGTGGTCGAAGGTCGTGCCACCGGTGAAGTCCCGCCGCTGGATGAGCACGGCCTCGGACTCCAGGATGACGTCTCCGAAGACCTCAAGACCAGCCTTGCGCAGGGTGGTTCCGGTCTCGACGACATCAGCGATGGCGTCAGCCACCCCGAGTCGGATCGAGGACTCCACGGCACCGTCCAGGTGGATGAGGTGAGCGTCGATACCGCGCGTGGTCAGGAAGGATCCGAGCAGGCCCGGGTATGACGTCGCGATGCGCTTACCGGCCAGCCCCTCCACGGTGTTCTCAGGACTCTTGGGTGCCGCGAAACGGAACCTAGAGTGACCAAAACCGAGACCCTTGATCTCAGCAGCATCCGCACCGGAATCCAGCAGCAGGTCGCGGCCGGTGATACCGATGTCGAGGGTTCCCTCACCGACATACACCGCAATGTCACGCGGCCGCAGGTAGAAAAACTCCACCCCGTTGGCCTCGTCGACCAAGGTGAGGTCCTTACGATCGGAACGTTGACGGTAACCGGCCTCAGTCAACAGGGAGGACGTGGCTTCCGACAGGGCACCCTTGTTCGGTACTGCTACGCGCAGCAGGTCTGACATGAACTCTCCTCGGGAGATTGAGAAATCGGGGAAATGACGATGCTGGCCAGGCACAACCCGACCGGGGGAATTCACAGATGCTCGTAGACGTCGTCGAGGGTCAGCCCCTGCTTGATCATCATGACCTGCAGGTGATAAATCTCCTGGCTGATTTCCTCGGCCAGCCTCTCGTTACCTTCGTACTCGGCGGCCATCCAGACCTCAGAGGCTTCCTCCACAATCTTCTTGCCGATGGCATGCACTCCGCGGTCAAGCTCCTCGACGGTTCCCGACCCTACAGGGCGGGTCTGTGCCTTGGTGGACAGCTCGGCGAAGAGTTCCTCGAATGTCTTGCTCACAGTGGCCAGGCTACCGACTGCGGTGGCATGACCAAGCTTGGGACCACGTGACGGACCATGCACGGTACCGGGCCCGGCATCCGATCAGGTCGCAGTCTCTCCTGCGTGCTGAGCTCGCCACCACGTCAGGAAGCCGTAGAGGCAGAAGGCTCCGTAAAAGACATACATCAGGGCACTCGGGTAGTACTGCGCGGTCGCCAGCAACGGGACGCCAACGATGTCCACGGCGATCCACACGAACCAGAACTCATTCCAGCCGCGTGCCATCCCCCACGTGGCAAGGATCGATCCGGTGAGGATCCAGGAGTCCGACAATGGGCCCCAAGAACCGAGGGCCTTGAGAACGAAGTAGAAGACGATGAGCATGGCGAGAGAGGCTGTCAGGCTGAGGATGCGTTCCCGACGAGTGGCCCACCTGGGATGGACGGCCACCTGGGAGGCGCCATTGTTGCGTCGGGTGGCAGCCCACACCACCCAGCCATAGGCGCTGGTCGCGAGGAAGAAGATCTGGCGGCCAGCCTGACCCCACAGGTTGAGGTCCTGAGGAGTGTGGAACACCCCGCCCAGGAAGACGGTGAACAGGATGACGTTCCCGACGATGCCGACCGGCCAGGCCCAGACCCGACGACGGGCGCCTCCGAGGGCCGATGCCAGTCCAAACAGGTTCCCGATGACCTCGCGCCACAGAATCGGCTTGCCCAGGCCCACATCGAGTTGAGCATTGAGCAGGGACGTGAGGACATTGGACACAGTTACACCTTTCCGACTGCAGGAGGGTGGTCGGCTCATTCTCGCAGATGATCCCGGGTGGACTTCACCCCGTCACATGGGTGGCCACGGCAGGGCTGGACGCAGTCCGCTCGGCCCCGGGAATGCACCGAACTCGAGGAGGTCTGCGGCTCGTTGCCGTAACGCCTCGACCTCGGCCATGTTGATGAACTCATCGAAGATGTCATCAGGCACAGCGACAACCTGGTCGAGCATCATCTCCTCGACCGGTTCCAGGGGTTGGCCTGCCCATCCCCACAACACCGTGCGCAACTTGGGCGCAGTGTGAAAGGCCAGGCCATTGTCCACCGCCCAGACATGGGCCGTCCCGTCCAGGTCCGGATCGGGGCCGAGCAGGATGTGACCGCCCTTGCGGTCGGCGTTGTTGGCGACGGCGTCGAAGAGGGCCAGAGCACGCAGCGCAGGATGCGGAGAGTGGGCGAGCCCGATCTCGTAGTCGTCTTCGTCGATGCCCAGCATGAATCCGTGCCAGTGTCCCGGGAGACGTTCGATGGTGTCTGCCACCACCAACGGATTCTCCAGGTCGTCGTCAATCCATCGCTGCATCGAACCGGCCCCCCGTGGGCCGTCCTCGATGAAGACGGTCAACGGCACCAGCGCAATACCCATGAGTTGGGACAGCAGGTAGGACGCAACCTCACGTCCGGCAAGAGTCCCGGCAGGGAAATCATGGAGACGTCGCTCGCGGGCAACCGGTTTGTACACCCACAACCGGTCGCCCGCATCGCGCACCAGGAGAGCGCCATTACTGGAATCGGGCAGGGCGCCATCGATCCGCCATGGAGCTCGGGGTCGAGGTGCTTGTGGCAGGTCCCAGGGGTTCGTCGAACTCACCACACCAGCGGCCTGCGGTAGCCATTTGACCGGGGACACAGGTGGCCCCCTGCCGAAAGGATTTGCTGGGCACAGTACGGGCAGTATTGGCGTCCCGACGCCACAATGACATTGCAACGAGCGACGAATTGGCGAGCCTGGGAGGTCGTCATGAGGATTTCGAGGGAATCTGGTGCCGCTTCCGGAAGTGTGGTCAACAGCATCGCGGGATCGTTGATCATCAACTCGTCATCGCTGACGGCATACATCTCGATTTCGATGCGCTTGCTCGGGTCGTCAAAGGCCATCGCCATGGTGCCAACCGTAAATTCCCCATCAAGGGGTGCGTCCAGCGGGGCGAGGTCATCAGGGGCCTCGATGGCCGGTGGGACAAGGACGTCGGCGGCATGGGCGGCCAAGCCGTCCAGAATCCTGTCCATCTGAAGGGCAAGCTGGCTGATCTGAGCCTTCTCGCATTGCACCGTCACCAGGCGAGAGCCTTCCCGAACCTGAAGGTGGAAGACCCGTGCACCCGGGCGACCAACGGTGCCGACCACGACCCGATCGGGCCGTTCGAATCGGAAGGTGCGACGAGTCATGCCTCCACCCTAGCCACTCGGCCCACTCCGATGCGCACAGGCTGGGCACCGTCTCACTGGGTGTCACCGCCGAGATGGCGGCCCGCGCTCGATCCTGCACCCAGAGGTTTGTCAGGGCGCCAGTTGAGGGTTTGGAGACGCCACGTCGTGCCGTCCTGGACGAGTACCGTCATGCTGGCCGGGCTGATGACCAAGGATTGGAAGAGCCGATGTGGCAGGCCCACCAGGTCGGCGACGATGGCGCGCAACGGGTCGCCGTGACTGACCACGACCGCCTCGCCATCCCGCACCTCGTCAGCGATTCTGCGGGCTGCCTGAGCCGTTCGCAGGAACATGTCAGTCATGGTTTCGCCGCCTGGGAAGGCAGCCGCGGGCGGATTGTCGACTACCGTGTGCCATTCCGGCTCGCTGCTGAGACTCGACAAGGATTGTCCCGCCCACGCTCCGTAATCGCACTCGGCGATGGCGTCGTTCACGCGTATCGGGCAGGTCCACCCCGCGCCTTCGGTGATGATTGCGGCTGTTTGCCGTGCTCGGGTAACGGGGGAGGTGACGACGAGGTCAGGTTCCACATCTGTCAGTTGAGATGCCAGGGCCTTCGCGTCTCGGGTACCGACCTCGTCGAGGGGATGGTTCGAACGACCAGCGAGGATTCCCTTCGCATTGGCCTCAGTACGCCCGTGTCGAATGAGCAGAAGTCGCGCCATGGCGTCACTGTATTGCGCCCCAGTCCTGGCACCTTGCCTCAAGGCCGGCTTGAGGGTGCTCCGTTAGGGTGATCTGAACGAGGAGGACGCACACATGCGCTTAAGAACCGTCGGGGCCAGCGGCCTCAAGGTGTCTGCCATTGGTCTGGGTTCCCTGACCTGGGGCGGCCAGACCGACGCTCGTGAGGCTCGCTCCATGGTGCGCCGTTTCGTCGATGCCGGCGGAAACCTGGTCGATACCGCCCCCGCATACGGTGGTGGCTTCGCCGAACAGCTCATCGGGAAGCTCATTCACACTGACATCAGCCGAGATGACCTCGTCATCGCCACGAAGGCTGGGTTCGTCGTCGAGGGGAAGAAACGGGTTGTCGACACCTCTAGAACCGCTCTGTTGCGCGACCTGGAGGGATCTCTGCGTCGCCTCCACACCGACCACGTCGACCTGTGGCAGGTGCATGCCTGGGGAGATGCCCCCGTCGAGGAGACCTGCGCCGCCCTCGACCATGCTGTGCATTCAGGTATGGCCCGCTATGTCGGCGTGTCCAACTTCGTCGGCTGGCAGGCGGCAACGGCGGCCACATGGCAGCAGACGACCGGAACGCGAACTCCGCTGGTGAGCAATCAGGTCGAGTACTCCCTGTTGGCTCGTCGCGCCGAAATCGAGGTCGTTCCCTCTGCCCAACACCACGGCATGGGACTGTTGGCGTGGTCATCCTTGGGACGTGGCGTGCTGGCTGGTCGTTACCGCAACGGTACGCCCAAGGATTCTCGTGGCGGTTCTGACCGTCTCTCCTGGTTCGTGCAGCCCTATCTGACGCCCAAGTCCCAAGCTGTCGTCAATGCCATCTCGAAGGCGGCCGACGGACTGGGAGCGACAACTGCACAGATGGCTCTGGCATGGGTGCGTGACGCCCCCGTGGTGTCATCAGCCCTCGTCGGGCCACGAACGACGACACAGCTCGAGGAACTGCTCGGCGTCGACGACGTCGTGCTGCCCCCGGAGATCACCTCGGCCCTCGACGACATCACGGGCGGGCCGAACCTGGCCCGTCCCGAGGAGTCCTGAGGGGTCGTCGCACCGCGCCTGATCTCAGCGCTCACTACGAGGAACCCACGGCGTGGAGACCGGACCGTCGTAGAGCTCACGCGGCCTGGAGATCCTCGTCATTGGGTCCTCGGCGACCTCCTTCCAGTGCGCAATCCAGCCGGCCATACGGCCAATGGCGAACATGACGGTGAACATGTTGAGCGGAATCCCCAGGGCCCTCAGTACGATTCCGGAGTAAAAGTCCACGTTCGGGTAGAGCCTGCGCTCGACGAAGTAGTCGTCAGCCAGGACGGCCTCCTCGAGTTCCATGGCGACGTCGAGCAGTGGGTCCGGCTTGTGCATGGTATCCAGCAACGGACCGACAACACCGCGGAGAATCTTCGCCCTGGGATCCCAGTTGCGGTAGACGCGGTGCCCGAAGCCAGAAATCCTCTCCCCCGAGTCCTTGGCCTTTGCCAGGTACTGGCGCGAGGAGAGTCCCGAGTCATGGATACGCTGCAGAGCCCGTACCGCGTTGACGTTGGCACCACCGTGACGGTCCCCCCACAGTGCACACACCCCTGCCGAACACGAGGTGAAGAGGTTGGCACCGGATGACCCCACCATCCGCACCGTCGATGTCGAACAGTTCTGGCCATGTTCGGCGTGGAGGACGAAGAAGAGGTTGAGGGCCCTCGCGGCAATCGGGTCAGGCTCGTAGTCGCGGTACGGCAGGGAGAACATCATGTGCATGAAGTTCTCGACGTACTTGAGGTCGTAGCGCGGGTAGATCGCCGGCTCCCCGATCGACGCCTTGTACGAGGCTGCCGCGATTGTCCTCACCTTGGACATCAGCTTGGCGGCGGCATCGGTGAAGGATTCCTCATCAGTGATGCGCGGGCGGTCATGGGTACTCATCGCATTGATCATCGACGACATGATCGCCATGGGGTGGCCGTTGGGAGGGAAGGCATTGAAGTGCAGATCCATCGACCGGTGCAAAGCAGAGTACTCGGTCAACCGGTTCCGGAAGTCGTCACGCTGCGCCTCAGTCGGCAGCTCGCCGAAAATGAGCAACCATGCCGTCTCCACGAAGGAGACCTTCTCCTCGGCAAAGGTCTCGATTGGCAGACCTCTATAGGTGAGCACTCCCTCCTCACCGTCGATCCAGGAGATGGCCGACCGGCACGAGGCGGTGTTGGCGAATGCAGGGTCGAAAGTCGTCACGCCGCCGGTCATCTGACGAAGATCCGAGATGTCGATGACCCTGTCGCCGGTGGTGCCGATGAGGACGGGGAGGGAGTACTCCTGGCCGTCGAGAATGAGGGTTGCGGTGCCGCGCTGGCTTGGTTTCTGACTCATCGTCAGGCCTCCTGCAGGATGTGATCGACGACTTTGGCGCCGAAGACGAGGGAGCCCACCGGGACTCTCTCGTCGACGCCGTGGAACAGACTGATGAAGTCGAAGTCAGCAGGAAGCCGCAGTGGGGTGCAGCCGTAGCAGTTGATGCGACGGCCGTCCGGGAGGACGGCGAACCCCTTGGCGTCGGTTCCTGCCGAGTTGAGGTAGGGCAGCACGACCGCTCCCGGATCCTCGGCGTCAATGGCATGCCGGATGGCGTCGACAGCTGACCCTTCGAAGGGTGCTGCCGCGGCAGGTTTGAGGGAGATCGTCTCGAAATCGATCCCGGGACCAGCCAAGGACTTGATCGTCGAGATCATCTCCTCCTCAGACCCGGGAATGAAGCGGGCGTCAATCTCGGCGCTGGCCCGAGTCGGCACGACGTTGACCTTGTACCCGGCCGACAGCACCGTCGTGGTGACGTTGTGGGAGCAGCACGCGGCAACCATGCGGGACAGCGGCCCAATCGGTGCGAGGCACGACTCAAGGTCATCCCGGTCGATCGTCAGACCCCACATCTCGGAAACCTTGGCGAGGAACTCCTCCTGCACGGGGTGGCCCAGGTCGGGCCACTGATGGGAATCAATGCGCGACAGGGCTTCCAACAAGTGGCTGACCGCGTTGTCCGGGTTGCGCATGGAGCCATGGCCGGCTCTGCCGGTGGCACTCATTCGGAACCACCACAGGCCCTTTTCGGCCGACTGGACGACGTAGACCCGCTTGCCCCCAGGGGTTGTCAGGGAGAACCCACCCACCTCGCTGATGGCCTCGGTTACGCCGTCGAAGATCTCCGGATGGTTGGCACCCAGCCAGGTGGATCCGAGCGTGCCGGATGCCTCCTCGTCAGCGAACATAATGAAGCGAATCGGACGCGACGGCACCTCACCGCGACGATGACGGGCTCGGATGGCTGAGAGCACCATCGCGAGGAAACCTTTCATGTCGATGGCTCCCCTGCCCCACATGCAGTTGTCGTGAACCTCGCCGGACAACGGGTGATGGGCCCAGTCCTCGGCTTCGAAGGGCACGGTGTCGCTGTGGCCGTGAAGCAACAAGGCGGGACGACTCATGTCGGTGCCTTCGGGTGCCCACTCAGCGACCAGGGTGGCTCGGCTGGGCTCGGATTCGTAGATCGAGACGTCCACCCCGATCTCTTCCAGGAGCTCGGAGACGTAGCGACACATGTCGACCTCGCCACGAGCGTCTTGTGGACCAAAATTCTGCGAGTCGATCTGAATCATGCGCGAGCAGATGTCGACCACCTCGGTCTGCGGACTGTTCGGCCCGTCGACAAGGTCTTCGAGAGGCATGCTGAAGAGATCTGACATGCAGCGATTGTGTCACCGACCGGGGTTTCCACCGTCATCAGGGACACTCGATGGACGCCGATTTGCATCGTGGCGCGAACTTCTACTAAAGTCCCGTGACTGTCCGGTACGACGCATGAGCGAAGAACCGGAAACCCGAGTCCGGGTGGCGGAATTGGTAGACGCGCTAGCTTGAGGTGCTAGTGGCCGATTAAGGCTGTGGAGGTTCAAGTCCTCTCTCGGACACGTTCGACCATGGGTCGTGACTAGGGAAATCCCTAGTCACGGCCCATTCGTCGTTCTCGGGGGAAGTCGCAAAAATGCCGCACGGAGACGCATCCGCGGGCACGAAGCGGGCACGTGAGAGGCACGTGTCCGTCGACCTCCGAGGAAAGGACCCCCATGAGCGTTCGCAAGCTCCCCCCTGGCCGCTACCAGGCCCGGTTCACCGGCCCCGACGGGATCTCCTACCCGGCCCCGACCACGTTCTCGACGAAGGCCCGCGCCCGGGCCTGGGAGGCCGAGGAGCGCCGCCTGGTCGAGCTGGGCACCTGGACCAGTCTCCAGAGCCGGGAGGCCGCCCAGAGGGCCGCACAGGCCTCCCAGGCAGCCAAGGGGGTCACCGTCGGCGAGTACGTCGAGCGCGTGGTCGCCCGGCGTGCCTCGCGTGCCCGGAAGCCGATCAGCCCGACGACCGCCGACCTGTATCGGAAGGACTGGCGCCTGCGTGGCGGCGACCTGGCCGGCGTGGCGCTCGGCGACCTCACGCCGGACCTCGTGTCCCGGTGGTGGGAGGCCATGCCGCCCAAGACGCCGACGCAGAACGGCCGCTGCTACGACTTGCTGAAGAGCGTCCTCGCCGAGGCGGTCGAGGACGAGCTCCTGGACCGCAACCCCTGCCGCGTTCGCGGGGCGGGCAAGCCGGACCCGGCGCGCACGGGCCAGGCGCTGACCGTCGCGGAGGTGCTGGCCTACGTCGCGGCCGTCCCCGAGCGCTACCGGGCGGCGCTGGCGGTCGCTGTTTGGTGCGGGCTCCGCTCTGGCGAGGTCCGGGGGCTGCGCCGCTGCGACGTGGACCTGGACGCCCGGGTCCTGCGGGTCCGCCAGGGCGTCACGAAGGTCAAGGCTCCGGTGGGTTCGAGGACGAAGCCGCTGTGGCGGGTCGGGCCGCCTTCGTCTTCAGCGGCCCGCCGCGACGTGGCCCTGCCGTCGGTGCTGGTGGAGCCGCTGCGCCAGCACCTCGCTGCTGCTCCACTGACGGGCCGGGAGGGGCTGATCTTCCCGGCCACCGACGGACGGTCTCCGATGCCCGACTCGGTGCTATACGAGGCGCACGCCAAGGGGCGCGATGCCATCGGGCGCGACGGCCTGCGCATCCACGACCTGCGCCGGACCGCTGCCACGGTCGCCGCCCAGCAGGGCGCCACGCTCGCGGAGCTGATGCGGCTGCTCGGGCACACCACGGCGCAGATGGCCATGGTCTATCAAGTGGGCACCGACGCCCGCGACCGTGAGCGAGCCGATAAGCTCGACGCTGCGATCCGGGCAGCCTCTGCCTAGAGTTGCGGCGGATTTCAGGAGTCCGCTAGACTGGCTGCGTAAGTCTTGCTGAGCCAGTCGGCCTAGCGGACTCCTCTGGGTGGGCTTCACCAGGCCCGGTACCCGATTGCACTGCCCGAGATGGTGCCTCGGACGACGACCCCGTTCGTTCGTCCGAAAGGTCCACCGCTCATGGACGCCACCCTCGTTCGCGAACTCGCTCCCGGGTTCGCCTCCCTCCCCGACGCCGCCCGCTACCTCGGCGTCTCCGACGACACGATCCGTCGCCGCGTCGCCGAGGGCAAGCTGACCGCCTACCGCGTCGGAGGCACCGGGCGCATCTTCTTCAAGATCGCCGACCTCGACGCCCTCATGGTGCCGGTGGTCTCCTGATGAACGCCTCCACGACCCCCACAACTG
>OJLS01000352.1_pt1 | contig 10056 bp, 9 predicted proteins | sample 1597081 | NCBI WGS metagenome assembly OJLS01 (sample SAMEA3904663, study PRJEB24821) | metagenome | biome: Builtin; feature: hospital; material: surface | place: USA | collected 2013-05-22
TGAACTGCTCCCCATTAGTTGGACTGAGAAATCAGTTACCTACTAGTGGGGAGCAGTTGTATGCATACACGTAGTTCGTTGTCGGCGGGGCAGCGGGAAGAATTGGTGGCTCTTTTCGAGCAGGGTTGTAGTTACTGGGCTGCAGCCCATCATGCCGGTGTTGGTGTTTATCCAGTTCGTGCTTTGTTTCGTCGGTTCTTGCTCCATGGCAAGCTGTGTCTTGTGGAAAAGCCTTCAAAGCAGCAGTACTCTTTCGAGATCAAAAAGGAAGTTGTCCAACGCCATCTCACTGGCGAGTCAAAGATGAGTCTTGCCCGTGAGTTTGGCCTGTCGTCAGACCAAGTGGTTGGGTATTGGTCGCGGAAATGGCGCAAAGGCGGCGATGACGCCTTAAAACCGAAGCCGAAGGGCAGGCCTAAAGGTTCAGCTAAGCCGAAAGTGCTTTCTGAAGAAGATAAGCTACGTCGCGAAAACGAACGGTTGCGGGCCGAAAATGCCTACCTAAAAAAATTGCGGGACTTGAGGAATCAGGGACACGCCTGAAAGTCCAAGCGATCGTCATCCTCAAGTCTCACCACCGCTTGGAGTACCTCCTAGAGGCAGCCGGTATGCCGCGGGCGACATTCTTCTATCACCAGAAACGACTCAGCGAGCCAGATAAGCACGCTGCGATCAAGAACGCGATCCTAGAAAGCTTCGAGGCTAACAAGCATCGCTACGGCTACCGGCGAGTGCTGCTGGACCTGCGCAACAAGGGCTGGGTGATCAACCACAAACTCGTTTACAAACTCATGCGCCAGATGGGGCTTCGGGCCAAGATCCGCCAACGCAGGCCGTATGTTTCCTACGCAGGAACTATAAGCCGCATTGCTGACAACAAGCTTGACCGCAAGTTCACCCCAGACACGCCAAACACCGTCTTTGTCAGCGACGTCACCGAGTTTAGGGTCGCAGGCCGAAAAGTGTATTTGTCACCAGTGATGGACTTGTTCGACCGCTCAATCGTCGCTCACACCGTAGCTACATCGCCGACGGCAGCGTTTACCGCCGAATCATTGACTAAGGCGATTGCAGCCTGTGCGCCGAAGCCTGGGTGGATGATGCACACCGATCAAGGATTCCAGTACCAGCATTCCTCCTGGCGTAACCTGATCAGTGACAACGGTGGTGTCCAGTCAATGTCGCGAAAAGCCAACTGCTACGACAACGCAGTAATGGAGAACTTCTTCGGCCACTTGAAAACCGAGATGTACCACGGGGAAGTCTTCGACACCGTCGAGGACTTCAACCAAGCGATCGACGAGTACATCCAGTGGTACAACACCGAACGCATCCAACAACGACTCAAGGGCCTGACCCCGATGCACTATCGGAATCAGACCCTTGAACCCCTAACCACCTAGAATTAAACCAGTCCAACTTTTGGGGGCCAGTTCAAGGTTCCTTCCGCTGGGGTTCTATTACCGGTTTATTCCTATTGCCCATTACCTCCTTTGTGGAGCCCATCCTCCCCGTAGGTCTTGCGTTGACCCTGATTATCCAGGGGTTTGTCTCGGTGCGCGTGGGCATTATGGAATCCAAGAATCAAAAGGACTTGGGCATAGCCGGAGTGACCGCAGGCGTGCTCGCTACGCAGGGCGCTGCGTGGGGCTTTGCGGCCGGCATCGTCATGGTGCTGGTGGTCTATGGCAAGGCGATGTTCAAAGATGAACGCGATGGCACCATCCGCACCTTTGATGAGATCGATCCCAAGGAAGGCTTTTCTGACGCCCAGGCTGACTTCACCGATCTAGCAGAGCTTAACGACGTCACCGGCAACGCCAACCCCACTCCCCCTCAGCCGCGCAGCAAGCAAAAGGAGGAATAAACACTGCAGGACCATAAACTGCGACCTTCTAGTAGCGGGCGTCATCGTGAATATCGAAGCTTTGGCGCCTGGTCCTTCCTTTGCACCACGGTTCAAGCTGCACCCGTCCGCATCCACAGCGTCTTATACAACATCACAATAAAAGCTAAGCCCGCCACGAATGGGGTTTCCCGCAAATCGTGGGCACGTAGTGGAGCTACCTAGTGGTTAGGCAGCTATTTCTTTTCTGCTGGTGGTTGAACCGGTGTGGTTCTCAAAGCCGACGGGGCTTGTCATACCGAGTGCGGAGTGCCGGCGCCGACGGTTGTAGACGACTTCAATCCAGTAGGCAACGGCCTTGCGTGCGGCATCACGGGTCGCCCAGCGCTTACGGTCGTAGAATTCGGTTTTAAGCGTCGACCAGAACGACTCGGCCATCGCGTTATCGAAGCACGCATAAGTAACGCCCTACGGACTGAGCAATGCCCAGGCTGCGGCAAACTTCCCAGAGCTTCTCGCTGGTGAATTGGGTTCCGCGGTCAGCGTGAAACACCAGTCCATCAGGAACGTCACCGCGTAGTGTATGCGCTATCTGTAGAGCCCGTTGGACCAGGTATGTATCTTGAACGCTATCTTTAGCCCAGCCCAGTACCCTGCGGGAATGACCATCGCGGACCGCGCACAGTTACAACCAGCCTTCAGCAGTGCGCAGGTAGGTAATATCTGACATCCATACTCGGTTGAGCTCACCAGTATCAAACATGCGCTTGACCAGGTCAGGAAGACTCGACTTACGCTTGGTCTGGACCGTTGTCACTGGAACAAAGGCCCGCGGTGAAATCCCTGCAATGCCATCATGTACATCCGTTTAGCCACAGTCTTGCGATTCAAGGTGATCCGGTAGTGTTCGGTAAGTTCTGCGGTGATCCGCGGAGGATTATAAACCTCATCGGAGTCTTTCCAAATCTGGTGAATCGTGCGGTCAATATCATTGTAAAATGTTGCACGATTATCTTCGCCGGATAGTCGTTTCTGCTGTGTATGGGACCATTTGTAGTATCCGGATCGAGACACTTTTAATATCCGTGCCATGCGTTTGATGCTGTAGTTCGCCTTCTCTCGCTGCATTAATTCGAACTTTTCTGCTCGCGTTGCCTTAAAGCGAAGAAGGCTGTCGCTTTTGACAAAAACTCGTTATTCATCTTGGCCTCAGCCAGCTCACGGCGCAGACGAGCATTCTCAGTACGAAGATCAGCCTCACTCATCCCATCTGATGCTCCTCGGCGTTCGCGCTCATTTTTTACCCACCGGCCTAAAAGCCCGGCGGAAACACTGATCTCCTTAGCCACATGAGCAATCGGGCGCTGCGACTCGATTACCAGGTTTGCGGCTTCACGCCGGTAATCCGGCGTGTACTTCGGGCGCTGTTGACTCACAATGAACATCCTCTCCTACGGACACAAAATCCGCACAAATAGGGTGTCCACTAAACGAGGGTATTCTCACTGTCTGCTTCCCCAGTAGCGTTTCTGGCGCTTCTCGAATGCATCACGTCCCCCGTCAACCACCTCACAGATATGACGTTTTATGCTTTTCCGCCTTAAGAAAAACGGAGAATTGGACTTTACGCTCCTCTGAGATTGCTCTAAGGCTCCTGCTACCGACAAGAAAAGTGACGGATTCTCACTTCCATTCGGATAGCCTTTGCTGTGGCGGTTAACGACAATCGTTAAGTCAGAATCCGCCCCCACAACAAGATTTGCATTATGCGTGACCATCAAAATTTGGCGCTTTATGCTTCCCTTTCTCAGGAACGGGGCGATGGTATTGAAAATAGATCGAGAGTCTAGGTCATCCTCCGGCTGGTCCAAGAGCAGTGGCCAAGGAGAATCGTCGTCTCCAAGAAGTACAGTTAACGCAAATAGTGCACGCTTGCCGGCCGTCATAGTCGTAGGCTTGAACCCACCAATTGTATCTCCCTCAAAGTTACTACCAAACCGCGGCACAGGGATAAGGGCCTCACAGAACTCTGGGAATAAGTCATCTCGTCCTCGGTACTTTGCTGCAACTTTCGCATCGCCAGCAAAGATCTTACTAGCAACTTTAGATACAACTTCCTCTGTAAATTGCAGACCATCTAATTCAGCGAGCAGGCTTTTAAACTCCTTATCCTGCCCTCGTTCGAGGAAAAAATCCCTAAAGTTATCAAGTTCCCAGGTATCGCGACCACTTTCTACAAAGTTTAGATAAGAAGACTCATTTTCTTCTAGTGAAATCTCTTGCTCGAATTCACGTTGCAAATTTGCAAAACTTTCTACCCACTCATCATATTTTTTAACCAGTGAATCGAGCTCTTCATTCACTCTTCTTTCAACAGCGTCAAGCTCATCGAGAAATTTCTTGTGTTTATCGCACTGCGTTTTAGCAGTGTCATACCTTTGCTTTGCGTCGGCCAGGCGAGAGCCTCGAACTTCGGTAAAAGCATATGCCCGCTTCTTAACGTCCTCACGATTGATGTACGCAGATAGATTGTCCTGGATTTTGGAGGCATTACGATTGCCCTCTATCAAAAGACGTCTAACTTCCGCATTAACGGAATAAACCGCATCCGCTAACACTGGCTCTACCTGCGTGTAAAGCCACTGCAGGTACGTATCACTATCAGTGTTCTCGAAAAGAGTAGCCCAGACAGTTTCAACGTCTAGGTGCTCTAGCAATGCCTCCACAGAACCCGCACTGTTCCGCAGAGCCTTCGCCGATTGCTCGATTTCTGTGTGGAGTTCTACTATCTCCAGAGCTGCTTGCCCCTCCGGGTTCTCGCTTCCCGCTGTGATTTCTTTGAGAGCTCTTTGGGCCTCCTCAAATTCGTTTTGTAGTGCGTTTTCGTCGCCAGCCTCCCTGATTTTCTGACGCAGTGTTTCCCGTTCAATACTGTCCAATCGAAAGCGTTTTGCTGATTCTCGGATCCCAGCCTTGCATTGAGAGTATTCGTTGAGTATTTTTTCATAAATACTTTTAGCGGAGGGGTTTTGAGATATTTGTTTTTCTATCAATTTGTCAGTATTGCGACGGTCCCCAGAGGAAAGTTGGAAGAGGAAATTCTGGGGAACATAGTGAACCATTCTGGTTCCTTGCAAATCAGAGGATGATGAGATAGTCCCATCTTCCCACTCCACTTTCACATCTAAATTACTGAGAGCATCTTGCCACCGATGACCTTCAGCGGGTCCGAAATCGTCGAGAGACCTTTCTGGGACCGCAGCCTGCTGCGCCGCTAGCGTTTTATCTGCGTCGACGGCGTAGGCAGTATGGGCAAGAAGGGTTGATTTACCTGAACTGCGGGGGCCAATGATCGAGTTCAACCCTGGATTAAACTCCACATCGGGCATGTATTGGTCATTACCGAAGGATACTTTCCGGATTACGTGCTCCGGCCGTTTCAGCCCTGGCATTCTTGGACTAATCTCTAGACGCGATTCTGGTTCAACAACAGTTTGCTGCAAGACACTGAAGTCTCTGAGACCACGCACCCATGTGTAAGCGCCGTCGTCGGGAAAAGCAGCTAGTCGGTCAAAGCTATGCGCGTCCGATCCCCGAAAAACGGCCATAGGCCGACCAATCCGCACTCCGAGCTCTTCATTTGGACTTAAAGACTTCTTCTTGCCTTTCGCTCCCGACACTGCAGCCCAGTCAATTGACCTGATAGATCTGAGATCGTTCGCATTTCCGAACAGCGCGTCTGCGAACTGAGCAACATTCTTGGCTACGCTCCGGTAGCGGCCGGAATTACCAGTTTTCAGCTCGGGATCGTACAACCCATCACCGCGGACTGGAACTACCACGAAGTAGGAATCTTCACGTGATGGGAAAGCCCCCTCAAGCTCCTCCTTTAGCGTGTCAAGAGACACTGTTACGTCACTGTATTCACTACGGGGAATGTCCCCGAGCCGCTGGCCGTTGCATTTCAATCGGCTCAGCATCGCGGAAATGGCTTCAACTTTTACCTGGTCAGAAAATATTAGGTGCAAATTAATGTGCCCGCGACCAGCGTCTTCCGTAAGGCGCAACTCGACGTTTGGGAACACCCTTTTTTGTTGCTTCCTCAATTCACTGGAGTAAATCTCAAAGTTGTCCACAGAGAAGTAGTCAGTCAACCCGATGATATCTAGATCGGACTCAGCTAACTTCTTTAAAAACTGCTCTTGGACAGCTTCATCTTTCTCTTTTTGCCCAAGAAAACTCGCGTCTTTCTTTGTTTCCACGCCCCGCGTTTCTAATAGCTGAGCTCTGCTAACCGCGTCTAGTTTGTACTGGTCGTTCATCGCCGTTTTAGGCACATGGATATGCAGGTCAGTTTTCAGCCATTCAGTTCCCTTAGCCATCATTTCACTTTCCACTTCTAGACAGGACGACTTGCGCCAGACTAACTCAAAATCCGGTGATCATTATATTTATATAGCTCTTCCCGAAGGGCGCGGACGTCGCCGACCCCACCGGCGGCGAACGCGTGCCCCTCAGCAACGGCTTAGGGGGCACTCCATCAGCGTCGAGCTTGAGGTCACTATCCCCGGCGCGGCCAAGGAGACCGCGCAAGTGCTCACCGACGCCACCCACGAGACCTACCCTTTCTCCAAGGCAGGCGCGGCAACATCGACGTGAGCGTGATCGTAGCGGAAGACTCGACCCCGCCTCAGGCTGTCCGCGGGCGGACGTAAAAACTTTTTCACGAGAGTGAGCGCATCGCGCTCGTTCTCCCTGGAAAAGCCACCAAGCCTATTCTTCCTCTTCCCTCTTTCTGGCCTGTCTGCACTCGCGCCTTCGAGCACGTTTCGCTTTGCGGATGTCGACGACCCAACGCGGAACAAAAGGCCACGGAAGCGGAACCCCGAACCCACCTGTAAATCCAACGGCTCCAATGACAAGAGCTGCCATGAGCGCAACCTTCAGCACCGTGCCAACAAATTCGGGAAGGTTAGCACCATCGACCAAGCCTGCGATACCGCCAACACCCAAAACTAGCGTGGAGTAAGGATAATAGAAGAGGACGCCATCACTTACTGCACCTTCCCAGGCGGGCTCGTCGTACCACTTTTCTGATCTGGGTTTCCTCCGCACATACCGGATGTAGTAGGTCCAGTAGAACACCATGACAAGCACCAACCCGGCGTATACGAGCAGCCCAATAATATCGCCGTCCATAAAATAGGCCTCCCGTGGCTGCTGGTTGCGGTATGTAATAAACGCTACCAGCGTCTGCTGGGGTAAGGCAGGAGACGAAACCAACTTATAGACACGTACAAGCACCCCAACCAAGGACAATGAATAAGACCGGCCACTCGTGATGCTTGTAGCCTTGCGACCTTTAGGCTTCTTCTCTTTAACGTGACCGGCTTCGGCAACATCCGCGCCAGGCAGACACTCCCGCCTTCGCCCCGCTCACCAACGAGTCCTTTCCCACCGCTTTGCTTGCCGACGCCCCACCTAACCACCCCACTCCCCGTACGAAGCAGACCAACGTCGGTGAATCGGAGATGCGCAACTTCAGCGAGGCATCCATGCCACTGAACACCCCGGACCCCACCCACCGCTGCCTACACGAGCGCTACTGCACCGCCGCACGCGAGACATCAGCGCTGCGGGAGCTCGTTAGTTCTGGGAAAAATGAACGGGTGCTTGACGACGTCTCCTCTGCCCCAGTCAAAGCAACAAATCCTGTACTGGTGCAAGAGCACACCTGCGATATCGCTCTGCTATTCCAGAATCAGCGATGCTGTTTTCTCCGGCGGCACATCCTTCAGCTGACGACTCTTGATGGCCCACGACACCAGCCCCAGCGCAATCCAGACCACCAACGCGATGAGCGGGGCCGTTCCCAGCACACCGGGCGAGCCCGGAACGAAGAGCAGCGCCATGAATCCGACGGAGAGGATGCACCCAGCCAGCGCAAAGTACTCATAAAACTTGTTCGGTGCAATGGGCTCAGACATTCCAGGGACCTGCCCGGTGCGCGCAATCTTCCAGGCACAAAAGCACGTATAGAAATACGCCACCGTGATACCAGCACTGGACATATCGACGACCCATGTCAAAGCAGCACGCCCAAACCACGGGGTCACCAGGCATACGGCGCACACCAAAAGAATCGCATTGCGTGGGGTGCGCTCTTTCCCATTTAGCTCACCCAGCCGGCTCGAGACTAGGTTGGCGCGACCGAGAGTAAACAACACGCGACTTGCCGCAGTAAAGAATCCGTTAAGCCCAGTAAGGACTCCGGCGCTCACAGCTACAACCATGAGCACCAAACCGGCAGGCCCCATCACCTCGCTGATGGCTGCTGCCGGCGGCCATGCCTCCTCTTCGTAAGAATCGTGATGGGTTCCCACAGCGATGGAGGTTGCGAGCATCATAGCCAAGTAAATCAAGGTCGCCGCAACGACTCCCCACATCAGAAGGCCTAATGCTTTCTTCGGCGAGAAATTGAACTCGCCCGCCAGCTGCGGAATGGAATCAAAGCCTACGTAGGCCCAGGGGGCGAAAGCTATGATGGTCGCTACCGCCGCTGCCGGCGGAACGTCCACCGGAAAGGCGGGAGCAAGTTGCGGGCGCTCAGCGAGGTAGTAAATCACCATCGCCGCCACGATGACCACCACCGCCACGATCATGAGCACGACGGCAAAGAACTGGAACTGACCTGAAAGAGCCGCCCCCTTAGAGTTCAACCACGCGAACACAATGATGAACAACGAGCAGATCGCTACTTCGGGGAGATAGATGGTCCACCCGGCGACGTCGTAAAGCACGCCTCGCATGACCTAATCAGGGAACGTGACGCGGAAGACGAACGCGCGGGCCGACGCATTCAACGCGACGACGCACGAGTACCCCAGCGTCAGCGCCCACCCCGCGATAAACGCGTGAGTCCGGCCGAGCGCCGCCATAGCGAAGGCCACCCCACCACCGGTCAGCGGCAGCGCACGAATGGTAAAGCCGTAACTCAAACCGGTAATAGCAATGAAATGTTACAGAAGTGTTCCTATAAAGCTTGTCACCCTCGCGGGCGGATTGGCTGGGGTAAACAAGCTATATAGAAATACCTCGGACGCCTTATAGGAACTAGACTATACTCATCACACCTTCTTCCACTACCTCGAAAAGGTTACGAAATGCCAAACACTATTGAGTTCAGCCAACTAGATGTTTCAAATCAACGTACCTCCGTTCTTGCTAAATTTGGTGGTGAAGAACATGCTCTGTGGTACGAATTCGACCGTGAGGTAAAGCCCAGTACAAACGCCGTAGCAGTAGCTTTGAGCACACTCTGCGGCACAAAGTTTGACTCAATCTTCTACGATTTTCCAATTGCTGATGAAACCACGCAGCTAATACAAACATTCACTAAAACCCCAGTTAGTAGCTCGGCAACTTGCATGCCCATCGCTCCTCGCGGTGGTGGACGCATTCTAAGCTTCTCTGGCGGCTTCGACTCATTTGCCGCACTCCGACTACTAGGAAGCGAAGCCCACCTAGTTTCACTTGATTTTGGAGGATGGTTCGAGCGTGAGGCTCAGTTCTTCAACAGTTTCGATCCGCTCGTTATCAAAACCAATATTCGCCAAACCCCGACCCAAAAGAACTCGTTGGCTACCAACCATTGGACTTTCATGGCCACCGGCGCCATTCTCACTGCGGAGTACTTCGGGGCCACACAGCATTCGTTTGGCTCTATCCTAGGGGAAACCTTTTCTCGACCAGTTAAATCTCCCAAGCGAGTCGCACCACTTGAAATAATGGGCCTAACGGAGTCACCTGTCACTAATGGAATAACGGAGCTCGGCACCGCGAAACTTCTGCTCCAAAGTGATCCGCAGCTCGTTGCCGATTCGATCCAGTCGCTGGCTGGCAAGACAGATCGAAAGAGGTTTTTAAAAACTGCAATAGCCACTCTCTTAGCACCCCAGTATTGCGAAAGCTTGAGCCTGCCAGAATTGCCCGAGAGTTGGCCCGCGCCGATTAGTATTACTGACTCATACACCACCACAATGAGCCTTTTGTACTTCATCTCAGTCGGGGAATTAGAGCTGATTGCCCCCCTCTTCAAGGAAATCCCGGACAGTTTGCTATCTTTCGCATCGGAAACCGATATGGGATTCATGCTAAAAGCCAATACTGACCACTACCAGTTTTTGCAAAGAAACGATGCAGGAAAACTG
>OJLS01000353.1_pt1 | contig 10035 bp, 7 predicted proteins | sample 1597081 | NCBI WGS metagenome assembly OJLS01 (sample SAMEA3904663, study PRJEB24821) | metagenome | biome: Builtin; feature: hospital; material: surface | place: USA | collected 2013-05-22
CTCCCAGGCCCCGGCACCCGCGCTGCCGGCGAGGAAAACTCCGCCGTCCCCGCCGCCGACTAGTTCGTCCGCCGAAAACACGATCCGCGTGATCCGCGTACCGTCGAAGGCATGGCACAACACGACATTTTCTCTAGCCCGTCCCGCTACATCCAAGGAAAGGGTGCGATCGCCGATCTCGGCGAGCACCTGAAGAAGCTCGGCGAGAACCCGTTGCTCGTGTCGGACGACACGGTGTGGGGCATCGTCGAGAAGCAGCTCACCGAAGGCTTCGAAGCCGAAGGTCTGCCGGTCAACCGCGTCAGCTTCGAGAAATTCGCCACCGCGAAGGCTGTCGACGATCTCGTGGAGAAGATCAAGGAGAACGGCCACGACATCATCGTCGGCATCGGCGGCGGCTCCGCAATCGACGCCGCCAAGGCCGCCGGCTTCGCGGCCGACATCGTGTGGGCCAGCGTCCCCACCGCCGCCTCTTCGGATGCCCCGACCTCCACGCTCGCCGTCATTTACACCGAGGAAGGCGCTTTCGACGAGTACCGCTTCTTCCCGAAGAACCCGGATGTCGTCCTCATCGACACCCAGCTCGTCGCCGGTGCGCCGGAGCAGTTCCTCGTGGCCGGCATCGGCGATGCCCTGGCAACGTGGGGCGAGGCCCGCGCAGCAGCCAAGGGCAACGGCACGACGATGAACGGCGGCCACCCGACACGCGCCGGTGGCGCGCTTGCAAAACTGAGCTGGGACATCCTCTGGGAGAACGCCCTGGCAGCACTCGATGCCGTCCGCGCTGGCGTGGTCACCCCGGCACTCGAGTCCGTCGTCGAGGCCAACACCCTCCTGTCCGGCCTGGGCTTCGAGTCCGGCGGTCTGGCTGCCGCTCACGCCATCCACGACGGCCTGACCGCCGCCGAGCAGACCCACGGTCTGTCCCACGGCCAGAAGGTCAACATCGGCACCTGCGCCCAGCTGATCATGGAAGGCGCCGACGCACAGGAGCTGGAGGACTTCATCGAGTTCACCACCAAGGTCGGTCTGCCCAACACCCTGACCGAAGTCGGTCTCTCCCCGGAGGACACCGAGGAGCTCGAGGCCGTGGCCAAGGCAGCCACCGCCGAGGAGGAGACCATCCACAACATGCCGTTCCCGGTCACCCCGGAAATGGTCGTGGAGTCCCTCGTCGCGCTTGAGCGCATCTCCCGCCGCGTCCGCGAGGAGCGCGGCCTGCCCGAGCCCGTCAAGTACGTCGCCAAGCACTAAGCCTTCGCTTATCCGCGGCGCACCGCCCCGCCCCCAGCCTCAGCGCCGGGTGCGGGGCGATGTCGTGTCTTGAGAAGAATTCCCGGGTCTTCTATCCTCCCGCGTTCCTAGACTCGCGACAGTTCTGCTGTGACCGGCCCGGCGACATCGAGTTCGAGGACTCGGAGGCCGTCCTCGCGGGCGGAGTCGAGAATCTTTGCGTCGACGGGCTCAGTGGACAGCACCATCGCGGTGGGTCCGGCACCAGACAGGTAGGCGGCGTATCCGCGGTTGCGCAGACGGTTCACCCACTCGGCGGTGACCGGCAGGACGTCTGCGCGGTACGGCTGGTGCAAACGGTCGCGGGTGCCTTCCCAGAGGAACTCGGGGTGGGTCTGGATAGCGACCGTCATGACCGCGGTGCGGGAGACGTTGAACCGGGCGTCGGTGTGCGTGACGTGCGACGGCAAGACCTTGCGCACGGCGTTCGTGGAGGCGTGGAAGTCGGGCACGAGCGCCGTGGCGATGATGTCTTTGTGCACTGTCAGCGGCACCGCGCGGTACTCGGGCTGGGAGACACCGTCGACGGGAATGTCCGTCCACGACACTACTGCCCCGCCGACGACACTCGCGGCGGCATTGTCCGGGTGCCCCTCGAAGGCGGAACTGAGCTGAATGACCTCATCAGTGCTCAACGGACCGCCGGCGAGCGTGTTGGCGGCGACGACACCGGCGACCGCCGCGGAGGCGGACGAACCCAGGCCGCGGGACTGCGGGATGTTGTTGTGGCAGGTCACCTTCAAACCCGGGGCGTGGACATCGGCGGCATGCAAGCCGGAGTTGATCGCCTTGACCACCAGGTGGGAGGAATCGCGGGGCAGGTCCTCGGCGCCCTCGCCGAAGATCTCCACCTCGAGGCCCGAGCCGGTGACTTCGACCTCCACGGTGTCGTAGATGCCCACGGCTAGGCCGAGGGTGTCAAAGCCCGGGCCCAGATTCGCGGAGCTGCCGGGAACAGTCACGCGGGCGCGCAGGCCCACTTCCAGATCAATGCTCACAAGACGTCCTTCTCTACTCCCCCCGCTACGCGCCGAGGCGGATAACGGAGTTGATGGCCTTGACCTCGTCGATCTCCCGGAGTTCCTCAACGATGCCGGAGAGCTTCCGCTCGAGGGATTCGTGGGTGACCACGATCAGACGGGAATCCTCGCCGGACTCCTCCTGGCGCACCGCGGAGATGGAGATGTCCTGCGCGGCGAAGCGGCGGGAAATCTCGGCGAGCACACCGACGCGGTCCACGACGGACATGTCGATGTGGTAGCGGGTGGGCACGTCGCCGAAGTCGGCTACTGGGTAGTGCGCGTACGGGTTCTCCGCCGGGGCACGGCCGCCGTGGATCTTGTTGCGGGCGGCTCCGACGAGGTCGCCGAGCACAGCGGATGCGGTGGGGGCGCCGCCGGCACCGTTGCCGTAGAACATCAAGCGTCCTGCTGCCTCAGCCTCGACGAAGACAGCGTTGTAGGACTTGTCCACGGTGGCCAGCGGGTGGTCGTTCGGCACCAGCGTCGGGTGGACGCGGGCGGAGACGGAGGTCTGCCCGGCGTCGTCGATAAGCCTCTCGCAAATGGCGAGCAGCTTGATGGTGAAGCCGGCCTCTGCCGCGGCCGCGATGTCCTCGGCGGTGATATTTGTGATTCCCTCGGCGTGCACGTCGTCGTAGGTGACCCGGGAGTGGAAGCCCATCGACGCCATGATCGCGGCCTTGGAGGCGGCGTCGTGACCCTCTACGTCGGCGGTCGGGTCTGCTTCCGCGTAGCCCAGGCGGGTGGCCTCGGCGAGAGCTTCGTCGTAGGTCATGCCGCTCGTTGCCATGGCATCCAGCACATAGTTCGTCGTGCCGTTCACAATGCCGGAAATGCGCTGCACCTGGTCGCCGGCCAGCGATCGGCGGAGCATGCCCACGACCGGGATCGCGGCGGCCACAGCGGCCTCGTAGTAGAGGTCCACGCCGGCGGCATTGGCGGCGTCGGAAAGCTCGTCGGCGTGCGCGGCTATGAGCGCCTTGTTCGCGGTAACGACGGACTTGCCTGTGTTGAGCGCGGCGAGCACCAGCTCGCGCGGGTAATCGATGCCGCCGATGACCTCGACGACGACGTCGATGTCGTCCCGGTCGATGAGCTCACGCGCATTGTCGGTGAGCGTGATGTCCGGGAAGTAGTCGAGCACCTCGCGCTTCTTGCTCAAGTCGGACACGGCCACGCCGCGGACGTCGATCGGGCCGCCGATGCGGTTTTCGAGGTTGCTGGAGAACTCGTTGATCAGGCGCAGGACCTCAGTGCCGACGGTGCCCATCCCCAGCACGGCGACCCCGACGGGTTGCCCGATGCCTTTACCGGGGTAGTTTCCGTTCCTGCCTTCGGCGCTCAGCGCAGTCATGGTTCTCCTGTGTCGTAGTTTGCGGCCGTTCACCCAGCCGGGGTGTCGGCGGGAAGGCGGCCGCGGTGGGACGCAATGCCCTAAGAGTCTACAAAAACCTCTCGGGCAAGTAGGTCCTCCACTGTCTCTCGGCGGACCATCGGGGTGATTTTGCCGTCCCTAACGCTCACCACGGCGGGGCGGCCAAAGCAGTTGTAGTTGGAGGCCATGGAGAAGCAGTAGGCACCTGTGGCGGCTAGAGCGATGAGGTCGCCGGGGGCAATATCATCAGGCCAGAGGGCATTATTGATGAGGATGTCGCCGGATTCGCAGTGCGACCCGACCAAGCGCGTCGCGTGCGGCGCGCCTGCGGTGTGGCGGTTGACCACGCGCGCGTCGTATTCCGCGCCGTAGAGCGCGGTGCGAATATTATCGCTCATTCCCCCGTCGACGGCGATGTAGCGGCGGGTGGCTTCGTCGGTCACGTGGACGTCTTTCACGGTGCCCACGGAGTAGACCGTGACGGCCGCGGGACCGGCGATGGCGCGCCCCGGTTCCACGATCACCGTCGGCGGAGCAACGCCCAAATCCCCCGCCGCGTCGCGCACGGCGCGGAGCAGGTCGCGGGCGACCGCGTCGACGTCGAGAGGCTCCTCCTCGACGGTGTAGGCGATGCCGTAGCCGCCGCCCAGGTCCAGATAGTCGAGCTGGAGGTCCAGCTCCCGGTAGATCTTCGCGTACAAGCTCAGCACGCGCGAGGCGGCGAGCTTGAAGCCCTCGGCGTCGAAGACCTGGGATCCGACGTGGCAATGCAGGCCGGTCAGGCGGAGGTTCGACGCGTTGTGCGCGGTAAGTGCTGCGCGGAACGCAGAGCCGGACGCCAGGGACAGACCGAATTTCTGGTCCTCATGGCTGGTGGCGATGAACTCGTGGGTGTGCGCCTCCACCCCGGGCTTGACGCGGATGAACACGTCTTGCACCGCGCCCTCTTCCCCGGCGATGCGGTTCAGGGCGTCGAGCTCCTGGTGGGAGTCGATGACCACGTGGCCGACACCGCTAGTCACGCAGCGGCGCAGGAACGAATCGCTCTTGCTGTTGCCGTGGGCAGTGATTCTCTCAGCAGGAAAATCGGCTGCCAAAGCAATGAGCAGCTCGTTCTCGCTGGCCACGTCGAGGGCGAGGCCTTCCTCGGCGACCCATTTGGCGATGCGGGAGGTCAGAAACGCCTTCGCGGCGTAGTGCACGTGGGCGGGGTCGCCGTAAGCACGGGCCATATCGCGGCAGCGGGAGCGGAAGTCGTCTTCGTCGACGACCATGACCGGGGTGCCGTACTCGGCGGCGATCTCAGTCAGCGGGACGCCGGCGATGGACACCGAGCCGTCCTCGTGGCGCCGCGCGTTGCGCGGCCACACGTGGGCGGGAAAATCGTTGAAGCAGCCCTCTTCGCTGTGCCGCATGCGCAGCAAGTCGTCGCGCGACAGGTTCGCGGTGTTCAGAACCGGATCGAGCATGCCTTACATCCTTTCCGGCGCAGTGATGCCCAGCAGGCGCAGGGCGTTCGCGAGCACCTGGCGGGACGCGGATGCCAGAGCCAGGCGCGCGGAGTGGATGGGCTCCGGGTCCTCGCCGGCCTTCGGCAGGATCTGGCACGCGTCGTAGAACTTGTGGAAGACGCTGGCCAGCTCCTCGGCGTAGCGGGCGATGCGGTGCGGCTCGCGCAGCTCGGCAGCAGCCTTCACCACTGCCGGGAACTCGCCGAGTGTGCGGATCAGGTCGCCTTCCTTCTCGTGGGTGAGCAAGGAGAGATCAGCACCGTCGGAGGTGACACCCGCCTCAGCCGCCTTGCGCTCAATCGACGCGAGCCGTGTGTGCCCGTACTGCACGTAGTAGACGGGGTTGTCGTTGGACTGCTTCTCCCACAGGTCCAGGTCGATGTCCAGCGTCGAGTCGACCGACGAGCGCACCAGCGAGTAGCGGGCGGCGTCACGGCCGATCAGATCCACAAGATCGTCGAGAGTGATCACGGTCCCGGCGCGCTTGGACATCTTCACCGGCACGCCGTCGCGCACCAGGTTGACCATCTGGCCGATGAGCACTTCCACCGCCTCCGGGTCGTAACCGAGAGCCTCTGCCGCGGCGCGCAGACGGGCGATGTAGCCGTGGTGGTCCGCGCCGAGCATGTAGATGGCCAGGGTGTGGCCGCGGTCGAATTTATCGGCCACGTACGCGATGTCGCCGGCGATGTAAGCAGCGTCGCCGTCGGATTTGAGCACGACGCGGTCCTTGTCGTCGCCGAAATCGGTGGAGCGCAGCCACCAAGCGCCGTCAGCCTCGTACAGGTTGCCGTTGTCCTTGAGTGTTTGGATGGCGCGGTCCACGGCACCGGACTCGAACAACGAATTCTCGTGGAAGAACACGTCGAAGTCGGTGCCGAAATCGTGCAGCGACTGTTTAATCTGCTCGAACATCATGTCCACGCCCTCGGCGCGGAAGGTTTCCTGGACAGTCACGGCATCGCCGTCAAGAGCATCGGGACGCTTATCGACGACCGCGCGCGCGATCTCCCCGATGTATTCCCCGCCGTACCCGTCCTCCGGAGTCGGCTCGCCCTTTGCCGCCGCGACGAGCGAGCGGGCGAAGCGGTCGATCTGCCCGCCGTGGTCGTTGAAGTAGTATTCGCGGGTCACCTCGGCGCCGGAGAATTCCAGCACGCGGCCCAGAGAGTCACCGACAGCTGCCCAGCGGGTCCCGCCCAGGTGAATCGGGCCTGTCGGGTTCGCGGAGACGAACTCGAGGTTGATCTTCGCGCCGTTGTAGAGGGAGGACGATCCGTAACGCTCACCCTGGTCGAGAATCCCGGAGACGATGCCGCCGGTGGCGGCGGCGCCCAAGCGGAGGTTGATGAAGCCGGGGCCGGCGATCTCGGCCGAGTCGATCTCGGGGCGGGACGCCAGACCGTCGGCAAGCAACTGTGCGAGTTCGCGAGGATTCATCCCGGCTTTCTTGGCTACCTGGAGTGCGACATTCGTCGCGTAATCGCCGTGCTCAGGATTCCGGGGGCGCTCGACAGTGACCGTTTCAGGGACGATGGATTCGGCAGACGCTCCGTCCGGCAGGTCGCGGCCCGCGAGCGCGTCCAATGCGGCGGTTCTGACAGTGGCGGCAAGATCAGCTGGGGTCATGTGGTGAAAGTGTAGAGCAGCGCCTGAGCGCAGTCAGAAACGCAGTCAGAATGCGCCGAGCCCGCACCGCAGCTCCCGCCGCCCGGGGTGCACCCGCCGAGATGAATTTCGGCCCGGTTTTGCACAGCGGAGCGGTGATAATGCCATAATTTCCCGGAACAAATGGGAAGGGTCCGCCACCCATGGGCTCCCCCATCCCCCGAAAGAGAAAGAACCGCCTTCTCATGACCTACCAAATTCAGCCGGATGCAGTGGCAGGCAGCCTTGCCCTCTCTGCCATCTTGTCCACGCTCCCGCTGGTGACATTCTTCGTGATGCTCCTCGGAGTGAAAGCTCGCGCCCACACATCCGGCGCCGTGGCACTTCTCGTGGCGTTGCTCGTGGGCATTCTCGGCTTCAAAATGCCGGTGGTCATGGCCATCTCGTCGGTGTTCCGCGGCGGCGTCTACGGCCTGGTCCCGATTGTCTTTGTGATTCTCACGGCGATTTGGTTCTACCAGATTACCGTCGCCTCCGGCCGTTTCGAAGACCTGCGCCTCGTGTTCGACAAGATGGGCAACGGCGATGTGCGCATCCAGGCGATGCTCATCGCTTTCTGCTTCGGCGGCCTGCTTGAATCCCTCGCCGGTTTCGGCGCTCCGGTGGCGATCACCGCGACGATGATTCTCGCGCTCGGCGTCCCGCCGCTGCGCGCGGCGTCGGTCGTGCTCATCGCTAACACCGCGCCGGTCGCGTTCGGTGCTGTGGCTATCCCGATCACCACCGCCGGCGACGTGGGCGACCGCACCGCCGAGCAGACCGCGAACATCGCGGCCATCGTCGGCCACCAGACGCCGTTCCTGGCATTCTTCGTGCCGTTCATCATCGCCTTCCTCATCGACGGCTGGCGCGGCGTCCGCGAGACCGCGCCGGCCTCGATCACCATCGGCCTGTCCTTCGGCGTCGCGCAGTGGGCGACATCCAACTTCTTCGCCTACCAGCTCACCGACGTCGTCGCCTGCATTGTCGCCCTCGGAGCGGCTTTTGTCCTGCTCCAGTTCTGGAAGCCGGTCGGGGTGCCCGCGCTGCGCGAGCGGCTCGGCCTCGAGGAGGTTCACGGTGTCGATGGCGACGAACTGACCGGCAGCCGCGTGTGGTGGGCGCTGTTCCCCTACGCCGTGGTCGTGTCCATCTTCGGCTTGGCCAACCTGGGCACCACGATTCCGAACTGGCTGAAGTCGACCGACATCGCCATTCCGTGGCCGTACATCACCGGCCACATGTTCACCTCCACCGGCGAGGAAATGCAGCGGACCGAATACAAGCTGCAGTTGCTGAACAACCCGGGTAGCCTCCTGGTCATCTCCGGTCTCATCGTGGCGGCGGCGTACATGATCTTCAACGAGAATGGCCGCTACCCGCTGACGTGGGAGCAGGTCGGCCGGGAATTCGTGGGCACAGCGATGCGCATGCGCTGGTCCGCTCTCACCATTGCCACCGTTCTCGCGCTGGCGTACGTGATGAACTACTCCAGCCAGACGGTCTCCATCGGCGCATTCTTTGCCAACCTCGGCCCCGCCTTCGCTTTCTTTGCCCCCGTGCTCGGCTGGGTGGGTGTGGCCGTCACCGGTTCCGACACATCGGCCAACGCCCTGTTCTCCAAGCTCCAGGTCACCGCTGCGGAGTCCCTGGACCTCAACCCGGACCTGATGCTCGCCGCCAACACCACCGGCGGTGTCGTGGGCAAGATGATCTCCCCGCAGTCCCTCGCTATCGCCGCGACCTCGGTGGACATGGAGGGCCGCGAATCCGAGCTGTTCAAGAAGGTCGTCGGCTGGTCCTTCGGCTTCCTGCTTGCGGTGTGCACCCTCATCTTCCTCCAAACGAACGTGCTCAGCGGGCTGGCACCGATGGTTCCGTAGCCACTTAGGCGCTACGCGTGTTTTAGGGGTAGCGTCACACCTATGAGGCGGTAACCTGATTCACGCCTTACATGCAGCTGGCAAATACCTACCCAGAAAGGAACCAGCAGTGCGCGTAGCCCTGTTCACTACGTGTATCGGTGACGCTCTCTTCCCCGATGCACACAAGGCGGCAGCTCTCGTCCTGTCCAGACTCGGATGCGAGGTCGTCTTCCCCCCGGAGCAAACTTGCTGCGGGCAAATGCACATCAACACCGGGTACCAGAAAGAAACGGTGCCCATGATTGAGAACTACGTCGACGCTTTCGCCGACGATTCCATCGACTACGTGGTCACCCCGTCCGGCTCCTGCACGGGCGCGGTACGCGAGCAGCACACCCGGATCGCCGAGCGCTACGGCTCTAAAGAGCTCGTCGCCGGCACCAAGAAGACCACCAAGAAGACCCTCGACCTCTCCGAGTTCATCGTCGACGTCATGGGCACCACCGACGTGGGCGCATTCTTCCCGCACCGCGTCACCTACCACTCCACCTGCCACTCCCGCCGCTTCATCAAGGTCGGCGACCGCCCGACGGACCTGCTCAAGGCTGTCGACGGTCTGGAGCTCGTGGAGCTGGACAACGTCGAAGAGTGCTGCGGCTTCGGCGGCACCTTCGCCGTGAAGAACTCCGACACCTCGGCCGCGATGGTTTCGGACAAGGTGCGCCACATCAAGGACACCAAGGCGGAGTACGTCACCGCCGGCGACTCGTCCTGCCTGATGAACATCGGCGGCGCCATGTCCCGCCAGCACACGGGTATCCGCGCCATCCACATCGCCGAAATCCTCGCTTCCACCCGCGAGCACCCGTGGACGCCTGAGTCCGCGGCCTACACGAAGGAGAAGATGCTGTGAAGGTCGGACTGGGTACCCCCACGATGCCGCCCCACGCCCCGCGCGATCTGGGGCACTTCCGCGAACACGACAAGTTCCAGAAGAACGCCAAGACTGAGCTGAACAACTCCACTCAGCGCCGCAACCTGAACTACGCCACCACGCAGATCCGCCTGAAGCGCCAGGGAGTCGTCGACGAGCTCGACGATTGGCAGCAGCTGCGTGAAGCTGGTTCCACCATCAAGCGCGACACCCTCGCCCGCCTCCCGGAGCTGCTGGAGCAGTTCGAGGAGAACGTGACTAAGCGCGGCGGACACGTGCACTGGGCGCGCGACTCCAAGGAAGCGTCCCAGATCGTCACCGACTTGATCAAGAAGACCGGTGAGACCGATGTAGTGAAGATCAAGTCGATGGCCACCCAGGAGATCGC
>OJLS01000354.1_pt1 | contig 10012 bp, 7 predicted proteins | sample 1597081 | NCBI WGS metagenome assembly OJLS01 (sample SAMEA3904663, study PRJEB24821) | metagenome | biome: Builtin; feature: hospital; material: surface | place: USA | collected 2013-05-22
ACGAGATAGGAGTCCGTCTCGTGGGCTCGGAGATGTGTATAAGAGACAGGATAAGCAGAAAGCCTTGGTGGAAGAGATGCGCGGCATTGCGCGCGAGTATGCGGCGACGCCGATGGCGATGGTGCGTCCGCGGCTGAAATCGGGCGGGCAGATGAGCGTATTTCAGCTGCATCTGGGCAGGTATTGGCATTATCCCAGCTATCGGTATGTAGACAATATGGACGGCACGCGGGTTCCGCCGGTGCCGGAGAGTCTGCGTCAGATTGCTCCGGGAGCACTGCGCGCCGCGGCCGAAGTGGCTCCTGAACTTGAGCCCTGGGTGGAGACTTTTGTACCGGAGATGGCGCTAGTTAATTACTATCCACCGGGATCGGCCATGGGTATGCACGTGGATGCCTTTGAGGAATCGCCCGCGCCGGTGATTTCGCTCTCCATTGGAGATGAGGCGCTTTTCCGCATGGGCCATACCGAGTCGCGTACGCGGCCATGGGACGATATCACGCTATGTAGTGGTGATTTGGTGGTCTTTGGCGGACCGAAGCGCTTTGCTTACCACGGGGTGGTGCGCGTAAACGATGGCACGTTGCCGGAGGGGTGCGGGTTGAGTGAAGGACGTATCAACATCACCATCAGACAAGTATCTGCGCGAGCGGTAGGCTAGGGATGTTACATAAAGCTTGAAGGAAAGAAGGTTCTCTTATGTCTCGTATCGGTATCATCATCGGCACTACCCGCGATAAGGCCGCTGGCAAGGAAGTGGGCGAGTGGCTCTATGACCTGGCCCAGGGCCGTAAGGACGGCGTGGAGTATACCCTGCTGAACCTCAAGGAATTCGATATTCCGGTCCTGACCACCGAGATCGTTCCCGCTGCCGCTAATAAGCAGTACGCGGATGCAAAAGTACAGGCGTGGTCTGATGCAGTGGATGCCTGCGATGGCTTCGTTTTTGTTACCCCGGAGTACAACCGCTCCGTGCCGGGTCCATTCAAGAATGCCTTTGACTGCTTGGCCGCAGAGTGGGCGGGCAAGCCGGTTGCCTTCGTTGGCTACGGACCGGCCGGGGCAATCCGCGGCGTGGAAGCATGGCGTTCTATCGTAGTGAACTTCTCCATGCCACAGCTTCGCAATCAGCTGGACTTTGGTTTCTTTACTGACTGGGTCGACGGCGAGTTCCGCCCTGTGGATGCCAAGGTGGAGCGCACCAACTCCTTGCTGGCTGAGCTGGAAGACGCCCTTTCTGCTTAGTCGGTCCACGTTGACCCTGGGTGCATAATAAGCGCGTTTCGTAGATTTTCTCCCGTGAAATTGTCACTATGTGCTTGTTGTGCATTTGGGAACTACACAACAGCCGCGTTCTAGCCTTTTGGTAGGCGAACGAGACCAATAGCGTGGCCGCAACTTGTCCCTCGCGCAAAAATTCAGCCCCCGCGCTCTTCGTGAGCAGCGGGGGCTGATTATTATGCGGCCGGCTTAATTACTGCAGGCCGAACTGGTCCCAAGCGGCAGGGGAGAGGTTCTGGTACACGTGTTTGTGCTCCTGGTACTCGGCCAAGCCGGTGGGGCCAAGCTCGCGGCCGTTGCCAGACTGCTTGAAGCCGCCCCACTCTGCCTGCGGCAGGTAGGGGTGGAAGTCGTTGATCCAGATGGTGCCGTGGCGCAGGGCGCGAGCAACACGCTCGGCGCGGCCGGCGTCGGAAGTGTAAACGGCGCCAGCGAGGCCGTACTCGGTGTCGTTGGCGATCTCGATGGCCTCCTCCTCGGTGGTGAAGGTCTCGATGGTCACGGTCGGGCCGAAGGCTTCGTCGTGGACACAGTCCATCTCGCGGGTAGCGCCATCGATAATGGTCGGCAGGTAGTACACACCAGCGCCCAGGTCGGTGGTGCCGGTGCCGTGCGGGCCATTGGTGTCCTCGCTGGTAGCCGCGCGGCCACCGGTGAGGATCTTGGCGCCCTGCTCGCGGGCCTTGTCCACGTAGGCGGCAACCTTCTCGCGGTGCTCGGCGGAGATGAGCGGGCCGGTCTCGGCCTTGTCATCGGTCGGTCCACCAATCTTGATCTTATTGGCGCGCTCTACCAAGGCATCGACGAACTTATCGTGCAGGGACTCTTCCACGACGATGCGGGAGCCTGCAGAGCAGACCTGGCCGGAGTGGAAGAAGGCGCCATTGAGGGCGTTGTCCACGGCGACGTCGAAGTCGGCATCGGCGAAGATGACGTTCGGGTTCTTGCCACCGAGCTCGAGTGCGGTGCGCTTGACGGTCTCAGCCGCATTCTTGGCAATGATCTTGCCGGTGACCAGGCCGCCGGTGAAGGAGACCATGTCCACGTCTGGGTGCTGAGACAGCGGGCTTCCGCAGTTAGCACCAGCGCCGGTGATGAGGTTGCCCACGCCGTCGGGCAGGCCGCATTCCTTGAGGGCGGCCATGAGCAGCATGGCGGTATGCGGGGTGAGCTCCGCCTGCTTGAGGACGAAGGTATTGCCGGCAGCCAGGGCCGGACCGACCTTCCAGGAGACCTGCAGCAGCGGGTAGTTCCATGGCGTAATCAGGCCGCAGACACCGACGGGCTCGGCGTCGATGCGGGAGCGCAGGTTGGGATCCTGCGGGTCGACTACGCGGCCGGCCTGGTGCTGGGCCAGGGTGCCGAAGTACTCGAAGGCGTTGGCGATGTCATCCATATCGCCCAAGGACTCCTCGTAGCGCTTGCCGGTATCGGCGGATTCGGCCTGTGCGAAAAGTTCCTTGTGCTCGCGGATGAAATCGGCCACGCGGATGACGATCTTGCCGCGTTCGGCGGACGGGGTATTGGCCCACTCGCCGTTGTCGAAGGTTTCACGTGCAACCTTGATGGCGCGCTCGGTGTCCTCGTCGGAGGCCTCGGAAACCAGGCCCACGGTGGAGCCATCGGCCGGGCAGATGATGGTGCGGGTCTCGCCGCTCTGGGCGGCTTCCCACTTACCGTTGATAAACAGGGACTTTGGGGCGCCGTCGGCATGTACGCCCTTCAGCAGCTCGGTCTGGGTGGGGTCGAACAAAGTGTTCTGGGTGCTCAAGTGAAAAGCAACCTTTCTCTCATAGAGGTAGTTGTAATGGCCAGCTTAGCTATCTTCGCGCCAAGTGCGCTCGGGCTCGGCGCCATCGGAGACATCGGAATCGCCCGGCTGGGTCTGCTGCATGTAGAGGAAGGCCAAGTGACGCTCATAAAGATCCAGCACATTGTTAATGATCTGGTTCTCGGAATAGCCGTAGACGTCATAGCCCAGCGAACCGGTCATATCGTAGACCTCGAGGCGGTAGTACTCGTCGCCTTCGCCCGTGCTGAAATTGGGGCGCTCAGCCGCTACCGGGAAGAGCTGGTAGCGGAACATGCGCTCATTGTGCAGCTTTACTTCGAGGTCGAGCTGGGGCAGTTCGACGTCGGGAAGCTCGCTGGTGAGCAAGATGGCGTCGTAGCCGCGGGTACGCATGTGGGTAGCAACCTGCTCCAAAGCGTAGGTGGCGGTATCGCGCAGGTAAGAATCCATCTCCTGCTTAGAGGGGAAGGTATTGGCGCGGTCGAGGCGGTTCTTCCACAGGTTGGAATCCGAAGGCTCGCGCTCGGTACGGGAAGAAATCACGCCGTGCATAGCGGTGGTGCGGGCCTCGCGCTGCACGTTTTCAAGGCGCAGGGACTTCCACAGGGAGAACATGATGAGGTAGACCACGAACGCGAAGGGCAGGCCCATCACGACGGTCGCGGACTGCACGGTGGCAATGCCGTCGATCTGCAGCAGTGCCAGGGTCAGCGCGCCCACGGTGACGGACCAGAAGATGCGCAGCCAGCGCGCGCCATCCTGGCGGTTATCGGTAATGCGGGAGGTGAAGTTGGACATCACCAACGCGCCGGAGTCGGCCGAGGTGATATAGAGCAGCAAGCCAATAAAGGTGGTCAAGAAGATGACGATGCCAGAGCCTGGGAACTCGTGCAGCATGTCGTAGAAGCCCTGTTCCGGTACGTTAATCGCGTTTTCGGCGAATTCTGGGTAGTCACCGGAGCGGACCATGTCCAAGGCGGTATTACCAAAGAAGGACATCCACATCAGGATGAATAGGAACGGGAAGGTCAGGGTGCCGAAGATGAACTGGCGCAGGGTGCGGCCGCGGGAGATGCGGGCTAGGAAGAGGCCGACGAAGGTCGCCCAGGCAATCCACCATGCCCAGAAGAAGAGGGTCCAGGACTGCATCCAGGTATCTACGTTGGCTTGGTCTTCGGCAAAAGCGAAGGTCTCCATGGTCCAGGATGGGAACTTCGAGACGTAGTCACCGATATTGGTCACGATGGCATCGAAGAGGTAGGCGGTCTTGCCAAAGACCACGACGTAGATCATCAGCGCGATGGCCAGGTAGACGTTGAGCTCGGAGAGGAAGCGAATGCCCTTATCCACGCCGGATACGGCCGAGAGGGTGGCAATAGTGATGGCGATGATGATGAGCGCGGCCTGCAGACCGAAGCCCTGCTCGATGCCGAAGATGAGGTGGAAGCCATAGGACAGCTGCACCACACCGATGCCCAGGGAGGCGGTCACACCGAAGACGGTGCCCAGCATGGCAGCGATGTCCACCGCGGAGCCGATGGGGCCGTGCACGCGCTTGCCGATGAGCGGGTAGAGCGCGGAGCGGATGGCTAGCGGCATATTGAGGCGGTAGGCAAAATAACCGAAGGCCATGCCCATCAGGGCGTAAAGAGCCCAGCCGGTCAGGCCATAGTGGAACATGGCATAGACCACGGCTTCTTTGGCGGCTTCCATGGTCTCGCCGTCACCAACCGGTGGTTGCATGTACATGGTGACCGGCTCGGCCACGGCGAAGAACATGAGGTCCACGCCGATGCCGGCGGCAAAGAGCATGGATGCCCAAGAGAAAGTATTGAATTTCGGCCGCGAGTGGTCCGGTCCGAGGCGAATATTGCCGGCATTGGAGAAGGCAATATAGAGCACGAAGACCACGGCGATGGTGGCGGTGAGGACATAGAACCAGCCGAGGTTGTGGCCGATCCAGCCGGTGACGCTGGCGAGGGTCTCTGCCGCGGAATCGCGGCCGAGCCCGGCATAGAGCGCCATGGCAATAATGAGGACGCCGGAGATGATAAATACCGGCCAGTTTGTCTTGGGAGCAGGGACCTGATCCGCGCCTACGGCATCGCCGGTTTCAGCCTTGTAGCTGCCGACGAGGGCACGAACTTGGTAGCGCGGGCTGCGCTTCTTGGGCTCTCCAGATGGGGTTGCGAGAGAGGTGTTTTTACCCCCTTGTTGGGGGTCTTTACTTGAAGTGTGAGACTCCTCAGGATCGTGAGGGTCAAAGTTAGCCATCTACTTCTCCTATTGTTGGTTGGTTTGGGCCGAATCTTTCGCACGGGTGCCCCAAAATGCTCACAAGATCGCAGGGAGAGATAGGTGAGTGAAATGAATCATATTCGGGCGAACTATGCGCAAAGACTTCGGATTTCATCTCCAGAGAGATCCATCCGGACAAGGCAAATATACATTAAGATGGGCAAACTTCTAGAGGGATGTGTACTCTGGAGGTAGTGCCCGCACATAAGGCGATGTGAATAAATACAGATTTTTGTATAAATTACAATATTTTCACTTCCGGTGGGGCAATCTTGACGTGTGAAATATTTCACAGAAAGAAGGGGATTTATGGGTTTTATGGACAAGCTGACCAAGAAGCGTTCCGCTAAAAAGGTCACCGATGAAGTAAGCGACGTAGTCGTCGTTGGCGGTGGCTCCGCAGGCTCCGTCATCGCCGCACGCCTGACCGAAGACAAGAACACCCGCGTGCTGGTCCTTGAGGCTGGCCGCCCAGATTCCCTGTGGGATCTGTTCATTCACATGCCATCCGGTTTCTCTTTCCCAATCGGTGCAAAGAACTATGACTGGATGTACGAGTCCGATCCGGAGCCGGAGATGAACGGCCGCCGCGTCTACCATGCCCGCGGCAAGGTTCTCGGCGGATCTTCTTCCATCAACGGCATGATCTACCAGCGCGGTAACCCGATGGACTATGAGAAGTGGGGCCAGAACCCGGGCATGGAGAACTGGGACTTCGCCCACTGCCTGCCGTACTTCAACCGCATGGAAACCGCCGCTGCGGCCGAGCCGAACGATCCGCGCCGTGGCCACGATGGCCCGCTGTACCTCTCCCGCGGTCCGGCTACCTCCGAGCTCTTCCAGGCCCTGTTCAAGTCTGTGCAGGAAGCCGGCTACAACCTGACCAATGACGTCAATGGTTACCGCCAGGAAGGCTTCGCTCCGTTCGACCGCAATATTAAGAACGGCAAGCGCTGGTCCGCTGCCCGTGCCTACCTCTACCCCAACATGGATCGCGAGAACCTCGAGATCCGCACCCGCGCATTTACCACCAAGATCCTCTTCGAGGGCCAGAAGGCCGTCGGTGTCGAGTACGAGTGGCAGGGCGGCGTTCACCGCGTTTATGCCGAAAAGATCGTGCTGTCCGCCGGTGCCATTAACACCCCGCAGCTGCTGGAAATCTCCGGCATTGGTGACCGTGAGATTCTGGAAAAGCACGGAATTGACGTCGTCAAGCACCTGCCAGGTGTGGGCGAGAACCTGCAGGACCACCTCGAGGTCTACATCCAGTATGAGACCACCAAGTCCACCGCTTCCTCCCAGCCTTACCTGGATAAGTGGCGCTGGCCGTTCATGGGTCTGCAGTGGCTGCTGACCCACAAGGGTCCAGTTGCTACCTCCCACTTTGAAGGTGGCGGCTTCGTGCGCTCCAATGAGAACGAGGACTACCCGAACCTCATGTTCCACTTCTTGCCGATGGCCGTGCGTTACGACGGCCAGAAGGCGGACGTCAAGCACGGCTTCCAGTGGCACGTGGGCCCGATGTTCTCCGATACCAAGGGCCACGTTCACATCAAGAGCGCCGATATCCACGACAAGCCGTCCATCCTCTTCAACTACCTGAAGACCGACCAGGACCGCCGCGAGTGGGTTGAGGCCGTACGCGTTGCCCGCTCCCTGCTGGATACCAAGGCTATGGAAGAGGTAGGTGCCCGCGAGTTCAGCCCCGGCCCGGATGTCCAGACCGACGAGGAGATCCTGGAGTGGGTCCGCAACGACGGCGAGACCGCGCTGCACCCATCCTGCACCGCCAAGATGGGCGCGGAGTCCGATCCTATGGCCGTGGTTAACCCAGACACCATGGGTGTATGGGGCGTCGAAGGCCTCTACATTGCGGATGCTTCCGTCTTCCCGTCCGTGACCAACGGCAATATCTACGCCCCAACCATGATGGTGGGCGAGAAGGCTGCCGACCTCATCGCCGGCCGCACCCCGCTGGAGCCAAACCACGCTGAGTGGTACAAGGCTAAGCAGGATATGCCGCTCTACGCTGAGGGCGAAGCAGTCCGTGATCACAAGCACTCCATCCAGGGCGCCGACCACTAAGCACCCTCCCGCCGGATTGCTCTAGCGCCGCGTTTCCCTTCCCTGGGGGCGCGGCGCTTTTGCTTGCCGACGTCTCCTTGTCCCCACCGCGCACCCCTCCGCCTGACCAGAACCATGATTTAATCGCCTCGCAAGGAACCAGGTCCAATGAAATGGGGCACCAGAGTAAAGGAAGGCATTGATGCTCAGCATTATCGCTTTAGTCATTAGTATCGTTTTCGCCGTTGCCGTTATTAAAAAGCTCGATGACATCGATTCGCACTTAAAGGAGCTACTCGCCTCGCGCGAAGATGACCAAACACCGTGTTAAGCGTGTGGGTGGCTAAGGAGACGGTGAACAAATTTCGAATTAACCAACTGCAAAAGGCCCATACCGACCGTGAAATGGAATTTTCCTGCGATGTAGCTTGAAGGCTATGGCTTCGTAGACCAAAGTGGTTTCCAAGCAGCAGTTCCAGTACTTCGTACGCGGGGTAGCCAACGCCGCCGACTTCAAGGAAGTATCATTCCCGGATACCAGCGAAAAGAGTTAGTCATTTGGCTATTAGAAAGCTTCGCTACGTGTGGTTCGACCCGTACGCAATGTCCGTGAGTGTCTAGCCCTTGATGGAGAACCTGGTGTCAGTGTCGCTGGCCGCACCTACGCCGCCGTCATGTCCGCCGACACCCTGTTCATCACCATCCCCACAGGGGTGGGTGTGGACATCCACGTGAAGATTCTGGAGAATTTCGCCGCCCATATCGCCCCCGCATTGAGTTGGCAGCCGAACCGTGAAGGACCAGTCATCGGCTATCCCATCGACTAATTCTTGCAGGTCGCAGGACCTTCGCGTGACTGTTAGTTCAGCCCATTTTAAATAGTTCATCGAATGCTGTATAGTTCAGTACATGCTGACTATTACTTCGCGCCTCGACGTCATGAACCGGCTCGGCCGGGCCATGGCTGATCCGACGCGCTCCCGAATCCTGATGACCCTACTAGACGGTCCGAGCTACCCGGCCGTGCTCTCGCAAAGCTTGGATCTGACCCGCTCGAACGTCTCGAACCACCTGTCCTGCCTGCGCGATTGTGGCATTGTCGTCGCTGAGCCGGAGGGCCGCAAGACCCGCTACGAAATCGCCGATCCCCACCTCGCGGCAGCGCTCGAAGCGCTGGTCCACGCGACGCTGGCCGTCGACGAGAATGCCCCTTGCATCGACACTGAGTGCTCGGTGCCCGACTGCGGCGAGAAAGGAACGGACGCATGAGTTCAGCATGTGGATGCGAACACGAGCCCGTCACGGAAATTGACGAGCTCGATCGGCCATGGTGGAAGGACCCTGAGCTACTGCTGCCGATCTTCTCCGGCGTAGCCCTCATAACAGGACTGGCGCTGGACTGGTCCGACTTGGAGACGCCCGCGACGGTACTGTATTGGGTTGGCCTGCTGTTGGGCGCTTACACGTTCGCGCCTGGAGCGATCCGGAACCTTGTCACGAAGCGCAAGCTCGGCATTGGCTTGCTAATGACGATCAGCGCGGTCGGCGCGGTGATCCTCGGATTCGTCGGAGAGGCCGCGGCGCTAGCGTTCCTGTACTCGATCGCCGAGGCACTGGAAGACAAGGCGATGGATCGGGCCCAAGGCGGACTGCGGGCACTGTTGAAGCTGGTACCGCAGACCGCGACGGTGCTGCGCGACGGCACAGCGGCCGAGGTCGCAGCGAAGGACCTCGAGGTTGGCGAGCTAATGCTCGTGCGCCCCGGGGAGCGGATCGCCACGGACGGCATCATTCGGTCCGGGCGCTCCAGCCTTGACACCTCAGCGATCACCGGAGAGTCCATTCCGGAGGAGGTTGCGCCCGGCGACGAAGTGCCTGCGGGAGCGATCAACTCCGCCGGGGTGCTGGAGGTCGAGACGACCGCAGCTGGAACGGACAACTCGCTGACCACACTCGTGGACCTAGTCGAGCAAGCGCAGGCGGAAAAGGGTGACCGCGCCCGGATCGCCGACCGGATTGCCCAACCCCTAGTGCCCGGGGTGATGATCCTGGCGGTGCTGGTCGGCGTTATCGGCTCGCTGCTGGGCGACCCTGAGACGTGGATCACCCGTGCACTGGTAGTCCTGGTCGCAGCGTCGCCGTGCGCGCTGGCAATCTCCGTGCCGCTGACGGTCGTGGCCGCGATCGGCGCGGCCAGCCAGTTCGGAGTGGTCATCAAGTCCGGCGCGGCGTTCGAGCGACTCGGCGGCATCCGTCACCTGGCAGTGGACAAAACCGGAACCCTTACCCGCAACCAGCCTGAGGTTACCGGAGTGGTCCCGGCAGACGGATTCGATCGGCCGCAGGTGCTTTCCTTCGCGGCAGCAGTTGAGCAGCAATCGACACACCCCCTCGCCGCGGCGATCGCGGCAGCGGGGCCCGAAGCGCCCACCGCCTCGGGCATCAGCGAGGAAGCTGGGCATGGCATCGGCGGCACCGTCGGAGGCCGACGGGTGCTGGTGGGCAGCCCCCGATGGATCGACGCCGGGCCACTGAAAGCGGACGTTGAGCGCATGGAGTCCGAGGGCCAGACCTGCG
>OJLS01000355.1_pt1 | contig 10011 bp, 6 predicted proteins | sample 1597081 | NCBI WGS metagenome assembly OJLS01 (sample SAMEA3904663, study PRJEB24821) | metagenome | biome: Builtin; feature: hospital; material: surface | place: USA | collected 2013-05-22
CATCGTAGGGGTCCACCCCCATCTCCGTTGCGGCGGCAAGTGCACAGGTTGCATTGGCAAGGTTGAATGATCCGGGAACGCTGATCTCGAGTTCATACTCGTGGCCGTCCTTGCATATGGCCTTCTGGTCGTCCACCCACCAGTCGGCCTTGGGCTGGTGCAGCCCGCACTCCTCGCAGCGCCAACCGTTGTCGTCGTGCAGGAGGATCGATCCGCACTGCGGGCACAGCACCGAATCGGCCGTCCAGCGCGGTTTCGTGTCCACCCACACCGTCCGGTGTGCTGCCTGGGCGGCCCACACGATGAGTGGGTCGGCGGCATTGGCGACGACGGTGGGGCCTTCCTCGCCTGCCTCCTCCAGGGCTTCGCGCCATTCTCTCCCCAGGAAGGTCAACTCATGATTGCGATCGAGTTGGTCGCGGCTGAAATTGAGCAGGACCAGGACACACGGGTGACCTTGGCGCACCACATCGGCGACGACTCGCTCGTCGACTTCCAGAATGGCATTTCGTGCTTCCGGGGCTTGCCCCAGGGCGGAGACGATTCCAGCATGCAGATTGGCCCCGTCGGCGTTGGTGACGATGTCATCGGGTTCGATGCCGCGGCTCGCGTGAACCGCGGCGGTGAGGAAATGGGTCGTCGTCGTCTTGCCGTTGGTGCCGGTGACGGCCGCGATCTGGCGTGGCGCGATGAGCTCGGGGAATGCCTGTGGAGCCAAGGCCAGTGTGACCTTTCCCCTGATCGAGGATCCTGAACCCTTGCCGGCGAGACGGGAGGCTGATGCCGCGAGTCGTCCGATCATCAGCGCAGCGCGTAGCCGGAAGGACAGGCTTGGTTGCGGCGGCGCCTGAATCTGGGTGCTTGTCATGAGGTCCATCATCGCAGGCTTGCCGGCTTCATGAATACTCACGTCACGGGTCTGGTGGTTTGGCGGCTTCGTGGAGCGGAAAAGTGTCTCAGGACAGTGGTCATGATGAAGGCTCTCCGGGTGGGTCGAGATGGAGGAAGTGGGTGGCGCCGGGGCTTTGACGCTGTTCATCATACCATGAGATCGAATACATGTTTGACATTTTCGAATAAAAGTTCGACCATGGGGTCATGGCGATCACAGAACTGTCGGACAACGAGCCGTTGGTGACCCATGTTCCTGCGCTGGGGCATGACCTCATGGTGGAGGGGGATGTCACCGGGCATCCGGTGCATCCTCCGCTACGTCCTTTGTTTCCGGGAGGACTGCGTTCGGAGATCTACAGCCTCGACGGCGCATCGGACGTGGGTCTGGGGTTGCTCGTCAATGGATGGTGTGGAGTTGTCGGGATGCCGGAGTTGCAAGGTGCCCAGATGCGACGGTGGGGGGTTGATGCGTCACGACTGGTCATGGTTTCGAGTCCCCGTGGTTGGCTGGCCACCGTCGCTGCTCTCGTGGAAGAGCTGGACGTGGTCTATGCCTGTGCGCCGCCCGTCATGTCGGTGCAGGCCTCTCGCAGGCTCGCCACCAGGCTCAGGGCCCGTCGGTCCACCTTGGTCATCTGCGGGGGATGGCCCAGTGCGGTCACACACATTGATGTGCGCACCATCGGATGGTGGAAATCGCAACAGGTAGGTCATTCTTCAGCGGTCCACGAGGTGGAGGTGACCGTCACGCGGCACCATTGGTCACGATCGGTAGTACTGGCTCGTGATGACCGCGGAGTGCATGGGATCTCGTCGGAACTGGTCGGAGGGATCCCGTCATGATGGGGAAACCCTTGCATGACCAGGTGGCGAGATGTGGCTGGCCAGGTCATTGTGGCTGGTCAGGCCATGACGGTTCATGGGGCCTGAGGCCGAGGATGATCCGCGGTGTGTACTGGCGATCGGTGTGGATCGGCGATCCGGGAGGATGAGTTCGGAAGGGGGCTGGGATCAGAGGGGATGGGCCCAAAAGGGATGGGTCCAGATGGTGTGTGGATGAGCGGACATGCAAAATCCGCGCCGCCCACATGGACGACGCGGATCACCTCGGGGTGGCTAACGGGACTTGAACCCGCGACCCCCTGGACCACAACCAGGTGCTCTACCGACTGAGCTATAGCCACCATGTTCCCGGTTGACCGGGCAACCCCGGTAGCGTAGCGAATTCGGCTCGTGTTGTGCAAGTCGCAGAATCGTCACACAGCCGAGGCGCAGCGGGGGAGTGGGGTTCCCGGCGTCCCCGTTCCGAGTGGGATCGTTTCGAGTGCGCCCGGGGTGTGCTCGAGGGGGCTCAGCCGGCCCGGGGTGTGCTCGATGGGGCCCGGCTGCTGCACCCGGATCAGTGTCCGGCTGAACAGGGACCCGTGTTTGGCTGAACGGAACCAGACCGAGTCGGTGTCCCGATCCCGCCCATGCCACTCCGGGGCATTCGTCCGGGTCGCTGTCTCAGTGTCCCGCTCCGGTGAGCAGGCCCTGATACTTGGCGGCAATCTCCTTGCACTGTTGCGAGTCCGGTCCAGGGGCCGCAACCATGACCGCCTCGCGCCAGAACATGAGTTCCTCGATCGACTCCTGGATGTCGGCAAGGGCCCGGTGATTTCCCTGCTTGGCCGGGGTGTGCTTGAAAGCGGTCGGGTACCAGCGGCGTGCGAGTTCCTTGATCGAGGAGACGTCAACATTGCGGTAGTGGACGTAGGCTTCCAGCTCGGGCATGTCCTTGGCCAGGAAGGATCGATCCGTACCGATCGTGTTCCCGGCCAACGGAGCCTTGCGCGGTTCCTTGACGTGGCTGGTGATGTAGTCCATCACCTGCTGCTGAGCGTCTGCCATCGTCGCCCCGGAATCGAGCTCGTCGAGCAGACCCGAGTGGGTGTGCATTCCCCGGACGAAATCGTTCATGTGCTCCAGCCACTGCGGTTCCGGCTTGATGACGACGTCAACTCCCTCGCCCAGTACGTTGAGCTGGCCGTCGGTGACGAGCGCCGCCACCTCGATCAGTCCGTCGTGGGCCAGATCCAGCCCGGTCATCTCACAGTCAATCCACACCAACATGTCATTCACATGGTCCAGACTAGTTGGTGTGGCTGATTCACGGCGTGGCGCAGGAGCCGATCTCGTGACGTCGGGGATTGCTGGGATACGCGGCAGGGCTGCTGGGAAGCGATGTGGAGGATCGCGGAGGACCAGCGAGGACGGTGTCACGAAAAGTCGATACACTTGACGAGCCGGGCCCGGTAGCTCAGCGGATAGAGCAGCAGCCTTCTAATCTGTCGCGCGTGGGTTCGATTCCCACCCGGGCCGCCACATGACATGCACGACGTGGTGCTCCCGCGGTCCATCGTGCACCAGACCATGACCGCTCAGTACGTCCCAGCACGTCACGATGCCGGGCGTCTCGCACACAGCTTGTAGGGTGGGGGCCATGTCTGGCCTGAATCCTGTGCAACCCCGCGACGCCTGGTGGCGTCGTGTCCTGGGCAACCCGTGGACGTGGGCCGTCGTCGTCATGATCGTCCTGTCGATCCTCACACTCGGCGACACGTATTCACTCCTCAGCCGCGACACCACCGTGGAGGTCGAGGGCAAGGAACTGGTCTCGCCGGGAATCACCGATCTGTCCTTCAAGAAGGCCATCCACTACGCTTGGCCCACTGCGGCGGTGTGGTCGGCACTGTTCATCCTGCTCGATCGATATCGCACCAAACATTTCCCGATCTGGTTCATCGCGTTCTCCTGGGGCGGCTCGGTGGCCTGCTGGGCAAGCATGTACGCCAACACGTGGATGGCCTCGATGCTCTCCGTCAAGGGCGGTGTCGACCCATCTGCCGGGGCAGGTCCCGCCATCTTCTCCGCGCCCTTCGTCGAGGAGTTCTTCAAAGCCACGATTCTGTTCATCCTTGCTGCCGTCATCGGCCCCACGTTGACCTCGGCCGTTCAGACCGTGAGCCTGGCCGGATTGTCGGCCATCGGTTTCGCCTTTGTCGAGAACATCGTCTACTACGCTCGAGCCGACAACTACGCCAGCGTCACCATCGACGCAGGAGATCCCGAGGCCGCCCTGAGACAGATGGTCGTACTGCGAGGTGCGCTCACCTCATTCGGCCACCCACTTTTCACCTCGATGACTGCTCTGGGCCTGGCCTTCGGTCTGCGAGCCCGCAGTCGCATCGTGCGTGTCATGGCGCCACTCACCGGTTTCGTCATGGCCGTCATGGGGCACATGGCCTTCAACGGGCTGTCCTCGACCCGCAATCTCGACGAGCTTCGACCGTACTGGTGGGTCAGCGTGACCATCGTCATGATCTTCATCCTCGGCCTGGTGCTTCGGTTGGTGGCGGAAGGACGCATGATCGCCCGTCGTCTCGATGACTACGCCGTCATGGGATGGCTTCCCGCGCGAGTCGGAGAGGTCGTCTCCGTTCTGCATCGACGTTGGTGGATCAGTGCCGTCGCCCTGAGTCACGGAATCAGGTGCTGGTGGCAGACCTTGAAATATCTACGGCGCACCACCGAACTTGCCTATCTGCGGGATGCGGAGGTTCGTGGTCTTGCAGCGAACTCGACGGCACGGCAGGCCCGTCTGCTCGCCGAGATCCGGGGGCTCTCGGCCACGGCCGTCACCGAGTCACGCGGTGCTCGGCTCGTCAAACTGCATCTGCCACGGTGGCTGGTGGAGTACTTCCCTCCTTCCTCGGGCACGTCGATTCCTGTCATGGGTCGCGAATCGGCCCGGTGAAACCTCCCCTCGAGCTGCTGAGGGTGATTCCGGTTTCCGAACCAAGCACGTTTCCTGATCACGGCGCGAGGCCATGTGTGCGAAGGACGAGGTGTAATGACGCCTCGTCAAGGACGGTGATTCGGCGCGAGGTCATGTGCGCAGGGGCGGGGACCGGGACAGAACGTCGCTTCGCCCCGTTCCTCGCAAGGAGAATCAGGGGAGGAGAATCAGGACAGACTCGATAGTCTTGGGTACAAGGATCCCCACGCTGATTCTCGTGAAGGTTGTGACGATGGGTACCCAGGAACTGTTGGCCGAGCTGAGCGGGTTGCGCTCTGATCTGGACCAGGTGCGCTTCCCTCTTGACCTGCCACAGGTCGAGACGGCTCGTGCCTCGGCCGAGTCGATTCGTCATCAACTCGATGACTACGTCATCTCGCGTCTGGAGACCATTGACGCCCCGCTGCTGGCCGTCGTGGGAGGGTCGACTGGTGCGGGAAAGTCCACCCTGGTGAACTCCCTGGTGGGTCGGCCGGTCTCCACCCCCGGGGTCATCCGCCCCACGACGATCTCACCGGTACTCGTCCACCATCCTGATGACGCCCAGTGGTTCACCGACAGAAGGATCCTGCCGGGACTGGTGCGCACCGAACGGTCCACTGGCGACTCGACCAGCGTCCATCTCGTCGCCGAACCCTCCCTGCCACGTGGCCTGGCCCTGCTCGATGCCCCAGACATCGATTCCGTCGTCGCCGCCAATCGTCAACTGGCTGCCCAGCTCCTGCAGGCCGCCGACCTGTGGCTCTTCGTCACCTCCGCCGCGCGATACGCCGACGCCGTTCCGTGGGACTTCCTGCACGAGGCCGCCGGACGCCATGCCGCCGTCGCCGTCGTCTGTGATCGGGTGCCACCGGCAGCCATGCAAGAGGTACCAGCGCATCTGGGCCAGCTCATGACCTCCCGCGGCCTTGCCGAGTCGCCGCTGTTCGCCATCCCCGAGACCGTCACTGATTCCGCAGGGATGTTGCCCGACCAGGCCATCGCCCCGATTCGCTCGTTCCTGGCCGGGCTCGCCGCCGACCAGGAGCAACGTCGTGGCGTCGTCCTGCAGACCCTTGCCGGATCGATTCGGTCCATGTGCGAACGAACCCCACAGATCGCCGACCACCTCGACGACCAGGCCCTCACCCTGCAGCGGTTGCGTACCGACGCCGCCAACCAGTTCGACGAGGCACGGCGCCAGATCTCGGTGCAGTCGGCCGACGGCACCCTGTTGCGCGGTGAGGTGCTGGCACGCTGGCACGAGTTCGTCGGCACCGGTCAGTTCATGCGCGCCATGGAGGAGAAGGTGTCATGGTTGCGCGACCGCGTCGTCGGTGCGATCCGGGGTACGCCGCCCGAGGCCGACAAGGTGAGTGTCGCCGTCGAGTCCGGTCTGGCCGCGCTGGTGCGCTCCGAGACCGATGCCGCAGCAGAACGTGCCGTCGGTGCGTGGGACTCCTCACCAGCTGGCCGCGCCGTCCTGCAGCACTCCTCCGACCAGCTGGGACGGGTACAGCCCGATTTCGACGACCGCGTGGAGCGGGTCATCCGTGACTGGCAGGGTGACGTCATGGAGCTGGTCGCGGGGGAGGGGATGAACAAGCGCTCCCGAGCCAGGTTCATGGCCCTGGGCGTCAACGGTGTCTCGGTGGCCCTCATGATGCTCGTCTTCGTCCACACCGGCGGGCTCTCGGGTGCCGAGGCCGGTATCGCTGGTGGGTCAGCGGTCGTCGCCCAGCGACTGCTCGAGGCGATCTTCGGTGACGACGCGGTACGCAAGCTTGCCGACATGTCCAAGGATGCGCTCGACGAGAGGGTTGCCCAGGTCGTCGATGCCGAGGCGGCACGCTTCGACGATGCCTTGGCGGACTTCGACGTGCCCACCCAGGTGGCGGACCAGCTTCGGTCTCGGGTGGCCGCGATCATCGACGTGCTCACCAGCGCAGATTTCGACATGGCAACTTCCACGGCTCAGCTGGGTACCGCGCCTGACTCGACACAGTCCGCTACCCCCGTTGCTCGTTCCCGACAGGAGGAGACACGCCCCGAGCTCCCGGACTCCCGGGTGCCCGAGGATCAGGATGGACGAATACGTGAGGAGGAGCGCTGATGGCATTTCGACGCCGGGACCTCACCGATGAGGTCCGAGATCTCGACCGAGCGGTCGATCTGTGCCGAGGGCGCATCGATGATGACGTGCAACGACGTGCCCAGGCGGTCACCCACCACGCAGATCAGCGTCTCGCCTTGTCAGGGGGCTACACGGTGGTGGCCTTGGCAGGAGCGACGGGGTCGGGCAAGTCCAGCACCTTCAATGCGTTGGCCGGCCACGAGTTCGCCGAACCGGGGATTCGTCGTCCGACGACCTCACAGGCGCTGGCCGCCTACTGGTCCGACGTACCACCGACGCAGTTCCTCGACTGGCTCCAGGTGACGCGCCGGGTTCAGGTGCCCGAGAGGGACGCGTTCGACGGGCTCGTCCTGCTCGATCTTCCCGATCACGATTCCACCGAGGTATCGCACCAACTGGAGGTTGACCGTCTCATCACGATGGTCGATCTCATGGTGTGGGTCGTCGACCCGCAGAAGTACGCCGATGCCGCCCTGCATGACGGGTACCTGCGTGGTCTGTCCAGCCACAGCGCGGTGATGACGGTGGTGCTCAACCAGATCGATCGGCTCACCGACGAGCAACGCACCTCATGCATTCGTGACCTGCGCCGCATCCTGGACGACGAGGGGCTGATCAAAACCGAGATCCTGCCGGTGTCCACGGTGACCGGGGAAGGCATGGATCAGCTGCGCCAGCACCTTGCCGAGGCGGTGTCGAGCCGGACTGCCATGGCGAACCGGCTCGAGGCCGACATCTCTCGGGTGGCCCAGCAGATGCGTGGTCAGGTCGGCGATGGCGGTGCCACGACCGTGTCTGGTCGGCAGGCCGACGAGCTGCTGGACTCCCTGTGCCTGGCTGGCGGTGTTGACGTGGTCGTCGATGCCGTCACCGATGCCACTCGGCGCCGGGGAATCGCTGCCACCGGGTGGCCTGTCGTGTCCTGGTTGGTGAAGTTGCGTCCGGACCCACTGCGCAGGCTGCACCTCACGGCGGGCAGCAGCTCGGATCGGAGGAGGCGCAGGACGACGCGGGCAGCCAGGAAAGACATCGAGCCTATCGACGTGCAACGTACCGCACTGCCGTCGCGATCCGGGGTGGCCTCGGCCAGGGTCGACAATGCCCTGCGTGCCATGTCCGACGACGTCAGCCTTGGCCTGCCTCAAGGCTGGGCGCAATCGGTGCGCCGTGCAACGACTGCGCATCGCGACGATCTGGCCGATGAGGTTGACCGGGCGATTGCCACCACCGATCTGGGCATGGGTGAGGGACTCTGGTGGCGCCAGATCATTCGTGTGCTGCAGTGGCTCCTCATCATCATGGTGGTCGTGGGCCTGGGATGGCTTCTCGTCGATCTGGTCCTGGCATATCTGCAGATGCCTCCCCTTCCCGCAGTGAGGTGGCACCGATTCCCGATGCCCACGTGCCTGGTCGTGGCAGGAGCTGCTTGCGGTGTGGTCGTGGGGCTGGTGAGCCGGGCTGCGGTGGAGGTGTCGGCACGGCATCGCGGCCACACGGTGCGGGCGCGCCTTGTCGATTCCGTCGAGGAGGTCGCCGAGCGGCTCGTCATTGCCCCGGTGGAGGATGAGCTGCATCGGCGCAACGAGGCTCGAGGGGTACTCAGGAAACTGTGAGTCATGGCGGGAAGGCCCCACAACATATGACCCGTGCAGCAGGTGGCCTGTGCAGCGGGTGATACGTGCAGCAGCTGAGGCTGGTTGTCCACAACCGTCGTACTGCGAACCGTCCGCTGTCCACAGATGTGAGTGCCCATGTCCGGTTCTCGCTCGGCACCACGACAACTGGTGATGAGTGGAGAGGAGCTCACATGGATGCCAATGTCTCGTTCAGTGGAAACCTGGGTACCGACGTCGACTACGTCGAGGGGAGGGGATGGTGTGCCGCGCGTTTTCGCGTGGCGCACACTCCCAGGCGTCTGGTCGATGGAACATGGGTCGACGGCAACACCACATGGTTGACGGTACGCACCAGCGGTCGGCTGGCCAGGAATTGCCGCGACAGTCTCGTCAAGGGTGACCCCATCATCGTCTCAGGGCGTCTGCGCACCAAGGTGTGGCGCGATTCCGACGACAACGAACACGAGAGTCTGGCCATCGTCGCCTCATCGGTGGGGCACGACCTGGCTCGCGGATGTTCTGAATTTCGACGTGTGACGCGTGATGGCTCCAGCAGTGCCTCGGATGTCGCCAGGACTGCGACCGACGGTACGGATGGTGGCATCACGATGTTGGACAGTGCGAGGACCGGTGAGCAGGAGATGGCTCCCTCGTCGCTCATGGCTGCGGCGAGCTGAGACCATCGGGGCGCTGCCAAGTACTCGTGGTCCAGGGGTGAGGCCTCGGGACGTACCAACGTCAGTAGTGGTGTGAATGACACTGGTGTGGGGTCATCCCCGTGTGCGGGCGAGGGGAGTGAGATCAGTGGCCTAACATGTGCACGGCTGGCATACTTGCCAGCGGTTGTGCAGGCCGTTGCGCGACCTTGTCCATCCTGAAGGAGAGTGTCAATGGCGGAGTTCATCTACACCATGCACAATGTGCGCAAGGCGGTGGGCGACAAGGTCATTCTCGACAATGTCACCCTGTCGTTCTTCCCCGGCGCCAAGATCGGCGTCGTGGGCCCCAATGGTGCGGGTAAGTCCACCATGCTCAAGCTCATGGCCGGCCTCGACAAGCCAAACAATGGTGACGCGGCACTGGCCAAGGGTGCCACGGTGGGCATCCTGTTGCAGGAGCCCCCGCTCACCGAGGACACCACGGTGCGCGAGAACGTCGAGGAGGCAGTGAGCGACGTCAAGCAGAAGCTTGATCGCTTCAACGCAGTCTCGGCTGCCATGGCCGATCCGGACGCCGACTTCGATGCGCTCATGGCTGAGATGGGCGAACTGCAGACTGAACTCGACAACACGAATGCCTGGGATCTGGACACTCGTCTCGAGCAGGCGATGGATGCCCTGCAGTGCCCGCCCGGTGACACTCCGGTCAACGTGCTCTCCGGTGGAGAGCGGCGTCGCGTGGCCCTGTGCAAGCTCCTGTTGGAGCAGCCGGACCTGCTGCTGCTCGACGAGCCCACCAACCACCTTGATGCCGAGTCGGTGAACTGGCTCGAGGGGCACCCTGTCTCTTATACACATCTCCGAGCCCACGAGACGGACTCCTATCTCGTA
>OJLS01000363.1_pt1 | contig 9902 bp, 4 predicted proteins | sample 1597081 | NCBI WGS metagenome assembly OJLS01 (sample SAMEA3904663, study PRJEB24821) | metagenome | biome: Builtin; feature: hospital; material: surface | place: USA | collected 2013-05-22
CATTTTGGCCCGAGGTATGGAAGGAGACACCTGAGTGAGGGGTGGCTGCCGCTGAGACGTCCGACGGCAGGGGGATGAAAAAACCGCCGTATTCTGTGGGGATATGAGCGAAGGAAGCGGATTCAGCCCGGCGGAACGGGAAGCGATGAAGCAGCGGGCGGAAGAACTCCGCCGCGAAAAGGGCGGGAATAAGAAGGCGAAGAATCTGGAGGCCCTGCAGGACCTCATTGACGGCATGCCGGAGGGGGACCGCGAGCTTGCGGCGGCCGTCCACATGATTGTCAGCGAAGAAGCGCCGCACTTGGATGCCCGGACCTGGTACGGAATGCCCGCTTGGGGGAACGCTGACGGGATCGTGGTTTTTCTTCAGGTCGCCAGCAAATTCGGGGTCCGCTATTCGACGCTGGGGTTGGAGCAGGCCGCAAAGCTCGATAGTGGATCGATGTGGCCGACTTCGTACGCTGTCACGGAGCTCAACCCCGAGACACGCGAACAGATTCGTGGGCTCGTGCGTCAGGCGACTCGTCGGGGGGAATGAGCTCCCGCGGAAACGACGTGGTGTGCGTCGGCGAGGCATCTCGTGTGAGGGTCGGATGACCTTCCCGGGTTTTTCTTGCCGCCGGCTTGTTCGCTTCAAGGCTGGGGAGGATAGCCCGCAGGCGTACCTACGGAATTCTTGATCTTCGCAGTTAGCCCTGCTGATCGGCCAGATCTCTGTAAAGTACAAAACGAACGCGCGCTGCCCGTGTGTTTTCAACCCCGGAGCCTGGTTCGCCCCGGGGTTGTCTGGGCAGTTCAGTGCTTTGTAGAGGAGGCATCAATGACCAACCAGCAACCACCGTTCGGGGGCGGATTCCCTCAACCGGGGCCGGGAAATTCAGGTTCGGGAGGGTCGAGCGTATGGGGTTCAGGTGCCCCTTCCGCCCAGCCCCAGGGAAACTCGCCGTGGGGAAACCCGGCCCCGGAAGGGCAGGATGTTGGCGGCAATAAGCCTCCTTTCGGCGGGGCGCAACCGTCGTCACCGTGGGGTGCGCCGGGTGCCACCACTGAATCGTTCGAACGTCCAACCGATCCGTTCGCGGCGGCTAACGCCGCGGAAGGCGGCTATTCCGGGCAGGTGCCGGGTACCAGCACTGCGCCGTCGATAAGCGAAGCGGGCGGTACGGTGTCCCGCGAGCCGTCGTCGGCACCCGCGACGTGGTTGATTCCGGGGCTGGTCCTCGGCGTGATCGCGCTGGTGCTCACGATCATTTTGCTCACGGGCAACGTCTCTCCAGTGAGCGGAACCTACGCGGGCATGGCCTTCGGGGCGTGGGCGTTGGCCGGTGTGCTCGGGGTGTCCTCTTTGGCGTTCTACTTCTCCGAAGACACGAAGCGCCGGGCGAACGGCATGTACTCGATCGTCGGGTGGAAGCAGGGCCTCTACTGGGCCACATTGGCGGTGCTGTTCATCGCCATCGTTTTGTCGTCGCTCTGCATCGCCCTGTGGGCTGGCAGGCTCTAAGTGCCGCGAGGAGACCAGGAACAATGAAGAACACTATCGCGACCATGACCCGCCGGTTCACTGCAGTCAGCGCAGCGGCGCTTCTCACCCTGGGCACTAGTGCCATTGGGGCGTTCGGCGCGGATGCAGCCGCCCAGCCCGCCAATCCGCCCAAACCGGCACCGGAGAAACCGGCGGCCCCGCCGAAGCAGGCCCAGGCAACGGGCGGCGACAATCCTCTCGGCCAATTGGGGGCGTGCATGGCCAGCGGCGAGGAACTCGATGTGCTGCTGCTCATGGATGAGACGAACAGTTTGAGCAACCGCTGGGTCGACGGCAAGAAGATCGACGGGAAGCTGGGGGCAGACCCGGACAATTTCCGCATCCCGGCCGCTCAAGACTTCGCCAAAGTCCTCCTGCAGAAGAGCCAGGACCAGAAGCTGACCACGAACATCAAAATCGCGGGATTCGGCACAACGTACAAGAACGACGTGAATAACCCAGGCGAGGGCTACGAGGGCTGGACTGAGCTGACCGCGGACAGCCAGGACGACGTGCTGGCACAGATCCAGGCGTTCGAGGACCGCACCGAAGAGACGAAGGGAACCGACTACAACGTCGCGCTTGAGGGAGCCAGCCAGGATTTGCTGAATGCACCGGGCGAGGACCCGTGCCGCCTCCTGGTCACGTTCACCGACGGCAAGCTCGCCACGGCCGATGACGCGGCGGCGGAGGACAATCTCTGCCGGCCGAACGGCGTCGCCGACCGCCTGCGGGCAGCCGGCATCACCCACGTGGGCATTGGCCTGACTAACCCGGAAATCAACGAGAACTTCGACCTGATCCAGGCCATCACCGAGGGCAAGGGCGGCAGCACCAGTTGCGGCGATCAACCGCGCAACGGTGCGTTCTACCCAGCCAACAAGGTGGGCGATCTCTTCGCGGCCTTCCGCTCCGCACTGGACACCGGTGGATCCACGGGTGACACCATCTCCGCGGAGAAGCCGTTCAATTTCACGCTGGACAACTCGATCACCTCGGTGCGGTTTAGCGCAGTCGGCCGAGACGATCTCGGCCCCGACGCAAAACTGGAATTGACGGCCCCGAACGGCGACAAGGTCGTCATGACCGACACAGGCGAAAAGAATGCAGGCGACGGAAAACTCACCTGGGAAGCGCGCAACGAGGCGGTCCAAAGCACCGAGGGGTCCCTGAACAAGACCGGCGACAAGAACTGGGCCGGCGAATGGTCGATGCGGTTCATCGACGTGGCGCCTGAGGCGAAGAAGAACGGCCAAGTGTCCATGCTGGTGGAGATGGTGCCGGAGCTCAACGTCGCCTTCAGCGCGGCGGGCGCCGAAGCCGCGGAGAAAGACCTGAAAGTGATGGACGACGCCAAGCTCGTCGTCGAGCTCAAAGGCACGGACGGCAAGGTCGTCGACCCGGAGGGGGCCGCCACCGGCAAGGTGCAGTTCGTTCCCAGCGGCGGCGGCAAGCCGGTGGTCTTGGAAGAAAGGGCAGACTTTTCGTCGGGGCGTGTGGAGATCCCCGCCTCGAAGATTCCGGATGCACCCGCTTCCGGCCGCGTCACCGCGGAGGTGACCATCACCACGGCGGGCAAAGATGGCAAGCCCGGCACCACTTTGTCCCCGCTGCAGGGGGACAGCGCGCTCAGCGTGGCGGTGCAGAACCTGCCGCAGCTGCCCGGCCAGATCGACGTGACCACCGAGGGCGGCGACGTGACCGTGAACGTACCGGTATCCGGTCCGGGCCGCGTCTGGATCGACGGAGGCCAGCAGGTTGAGCACGGCATGGACGATCTCGGTGCCGTGACGGTCGACTCCGAGCACAACTCAAAAGATTCCGCTCTAACCGTCAGCCGCGGGGAGACCGCCGAGCTGCCCTTGAACTTCACGTTTGAAAAGCGTGCGCAGCTCATCGCCAACGGCACACTGCCAGTCCACATCGCCGACGAGAACGGCGGCGAGGAGCGCGTGGTGGATGTGGCCACCCGGATCGACTCGAAGGTTCCCGTGTCAAAGGGCGTTGCCGCGGTGGCGTTCATCCTGGCGCTTCTGCTGGGCCTGCTGCTTCCGCTGCTGCTGCTCTACCTGGTGCGCTACCTGACCTCGAAGATCCCGAACGATCCTCCGGTCGGTCCGGTGGTGTTGCGGATGAACCGCGGCGCTGGCGGGGCATGGACGTTCGACGGCAAGCAGCGTCCGGAGATCGATCCGACGGACGCGGCGCAGCGCCAGATGCGCCCGGGCCCGCGTACGGTCCAGGCCGGCCGCGCCCAGGCGAACGTGGAAAGCTTCTCGATCAACCCGCTGTCGGCGGCGAATGTCATTGTGGCTACGCCGTCGATTGCAGCCGACGGTTCCGAAAAGGACGGCCACGCGGTGCTCCCGCTCGCTGTCCAAGATTCCTGGTTTGTCCACGCGCCGAGCCAGTCCGCCGACGACATCGAAGTGGTCGCGTTCCCGCGCATCCCGCTCGCGCCAGCCGCTCAAGAGCAGCTGCTAAACGAGATTGCCGCGGAAGCTCCCGCGCTTGCCGACGCATTGGTCGACCGCCTGCCGTCCGCTGAGCCTCAAGCCGGCCACCCCGGATATCCAGACCAGGGCGGCGGATTCGCCCCGCTGGCCGACGCAGCTGGTTCAGCCGGCGCCGGCTGGATTCCGCCCCAGTCCGGAGGCCAGCAGCCAGGTTTCCAGCCTGGCGGTGCTGCCGGACACGCAGGCGCCCCCGACAACGCTGGGAACACCGGCGCAGGCTGGAATCCGCCAGCAGGTCCTGCCGGTCCGGCAGGTCCCGCGGGCGGGGGAGAGCCTGGAAATGGCGGACCGTCCTCCCCGTGGGGGCCGCCGAGCGCGGGCCCGCAGTCGAGCCCGTGGGGGCCGCCGCCCCAGTAGACCGGAAGATATTCCCCGGCCGGGGTGCGGCCGCACCGCACAACGGCGATGATTGAGCCACAACAACATAGAGCCACAAAGAACAAAGAGTTTTCGCAGAGTTTCGTCGAAAAGCTCGTTAAAGCTGAACTTCAAAGGAGCACCCCCTCATGGAAAGAGTCCTCGTCGTCGGTTGCGGCGGTTCGGGCGCTAAGACGCTGGCGTTCATGATGGACCAGCTGAAGACGATGTTGGCGGAGCGCCTCCCCAACCACTACGTCTCACCGAAGGACGTGAAACTGCCCGACGCATGGCAGTTCGTGTCCCTGGATGTGCCCACGAAGCCGGAATCTGCCGGCAAGAACCTCCAGAACGTGCAGGAGGCGGGCGGTCGCTACATTTCTGTCGGCTCCTCCGGCCGCTACGCCAACGTCGATGCCGCAGTGTCGGCGCGCCTGGCCAGCGGCAAGAGGCTGGGCACGATTTCCTCGTGGGCGCTGCGCAACCCGGGTGCGGAGACCACGCCGATCTCCGCGGGCGCGGGCCAGTACCGGGCCATCGGCCGCATGCTCACCTTGAGCAAGCTCCGTGAAGTACAGGAAGAGCTGGAGAAGGCCTGGGCGGCGCTGAACCAGCCGGGCACGGCCAGCGAACTCAGCCGCATCCAAACTGCCTTGACCGGGCGTGCGACGTCCGCGGTCAACGCCGGCAAGGACGTCCCGCTCATCATCGTGGTCACCTCCATGTCCGGAGGTGCGGGCGCGTCGATGGCTATTGATGTCTGCCGTCTGCTCACCTCCCTGGACAAAGCCAGCGTCGGCCGCAACTGCATGTTCGCGTTCACTCCCGACATTTTCAGCGGCATCCCGCAGGACCAGGTGATGGGCGCGAACCCGAACGCGATGGCCATGTTCGGTGAGATGGCTGCCGCCCAGATGGGCGCCGCCACCGAGAGTGACCGCCGCTTGTTCGAGCAGCTCGGTGTGAACCTCGGCGACGAAAGCGTGCCGATCTCCCGCGTGTTCCCAGTCGGCGCCCACTCCGGCGCGGAAGGCGCGCAGCTGGGCGACGGCAAGCCCGGCACCGTGTACCGCGCACTCGGCCGCGGTCTGGCATCCCTGCTCATGGACGAAGCAGCCATGGGCCGGTTCACCCAGTTCAACCTGGGCAACCAGGGTGGCCTGCAGGCACGCGACAACACCTATGGCTGGGGTGTGCAGAACAAGAACAACCTCCCGTGGGGCTCCTTCGGCTATGCGCAGCTGTCCATGGGCCGCGACCGGTATGCGGAGTACTCGGCGCAGAGGCTGGCGCGCTCGGCCGTGGATAAGCTCGTGCACGGCCATATCGATCCCACGAACCCGGCATCCGGCGACGAGCAGATCAAGCAGCGCGTGGACACCAACTGGCGGCAAATTCAGGCCCGCACATCCGTGATCCCCTTCGGTGAGGATGTCGGGGGCTGGCTGTGGCGCACCTTCGGCGCGGAGATGGACCGCTGGGCCGGCAATTACGCCGACAGCCTGCGCCACCAGATCCCGCACCCGAACAACCGCCGCGGGCGCGATTGGGCACCCGATGTCATCGGCGCGCTCAACGTCCTGGACCAGCAGGTCAGCGGCGACAACGGAGCGATCTTCTACGGTGCCGTTTACAACTGGGCGAGCGTGCGCAACCTCCAGGAAGGTTTCCTGGACATCATCCGGCGCGAGGTGGGCAACTTCGGCCTGCCGTACGGTGCGGCGGTACTCGATGCCTTGAAGAACATGCTCGTGCGCGATGTCATGCCGCAGCTCGAGCAGGTGGCCCGGTCGCAGCAGCGCCTCGCCCTCCACCCGGAGACGGAGCGGGCCATGATGAACGCGCGAGGCAAGATCGTCAGCGCCGACCAGTACATGGAAGACATTGTCCGCGACGTGCGCGAACAGCTGCGCCGCCGCGCTCAGAGCCGCATGTCCGAATTCGTCCTGGGCACGCTCGCCGACTTCATCGACCGCTTCATCGGCCCGCTGCAAAAGGCAATGAACAGCGAGCACACCGACCTCGAGCACGAGCTGTCGCTCAACAACGACAAGGATCTGGGCGTCGCGCAGCTGAAGACGAACGTCCCCCAGCTGTGGCCGGAGGACACCGACATGGTGCCGCCGCGCTTCGCCCAGGCCGCGAACGAGATCTTCCTCACCGAGATCGGGGATTTCCCGCGCCAGTACGTCCACGACATTCAAAACGCCACTAGCGCGGATTCTTACGAGCACGCGATCTCCAGTGCCGCCTCCTCTGTGGTCAGCGGTGCGTGGTCGGCTCTAGAAGGTGCGGAGCAGGCTCCGGAGGACCTCATCGTCCTTACCGGACCGTGGGTGCCGATGAACTTCACCCGTGACCCGAATAACCCCTCCGAGCTGGTCGACCCGAAGCTGGGCCAGTTCTCCGTCCGCATCGGCGCGGAGGAGGTGCTGGAGCGGTCCCGCATGTACATTCAGCGCCGCGGCTTCTCCTTCCACGACTTCATCTCCACCTCGTTGCGCAGCTACGTCACCGCACCGAGCCTGCAAGACCACGAGCGCCGCGAACGCCAGCAGCGTCTCGCCTCGAAATTCACTGAGGCGATGAAGAATGCGCTGCCGCTCGCTCAGATCGACGACAACTTGGTGCGCAACCTCTACGGCGACGAGGTGGGCTACGCCTTCAACTTCTCCAAGATTCCGCTGGAAGGCGACGAATCCGCCGAACTGCTCGCGGAGGAAGTGATCAACTTCCCGAACGTGAAACTGCCGGACCCGATGAAACCGCTGGGCGATGCTCTGGAGAACCAGGGCGAGGAGCGCTCCATCGACATCTTCGGGTCGTACCCGAACTACGTCCCAGTGGTCTTCTCGTCGCTGCTGCGCCCGATGCGCGAGCAGTGGGACGGACTGAAGGATTCGCGCAAGGAGTTCTGGCGGGCGAAGCGTGCCCGCCCGATCCAGGCCGCGGCACCGATGAGCGACGCGGAGCGTCGCGCGTTCATCAGCGGCTGGTACATCGGCCGCATCATCGGATACATGGACTTCCCGGCCACCTTGGACACACCGGACAACAACAATCCCGTCAAGGTCTACGACGATTCAGAGGGCAACCGCGGCTGGCTGTCCTTCCCGGATCCGTTGCTCACCCCGCCGTCGAATTTCCGCAACGTCTTCGACTGGCTGCCGGCGGTCATCGAGTCTGCACCGTTGGCGTGGACGAAGGCAGGTGTGACCCCGCTGTTGGACAGTTACCGTCCGTACCGGGTGATGCGCGCGCTGTTCGATGACGCGGACAACCCGTCCGAGGTCGGCCGCACGCTTAAGGGCACCCGTTTACTCGCCCGGTGGTTGGCAACAGGCGAGCGCAAGAGCGGGGACCGGTTGATGATCAAGGGCACCGGCCCCGAGGTCACCCCGGAGGAGCGTCTCGCCGCGGTGAAGACATGGCTGGAGCGCCAGCGCGAGATCGCCATGGAATACGTCCCCACGGACAAGCTTCTGCGCGACCAGCTGTCCGTACAGGCATCGCGTCCGGTCGCAGACGTGGATTCGCGTGAGCTTGCGGCGCGCATTCCGCTGTTTGCCGACGTGGCACAGGATGTCTACGAGTGCATCGACATCATCCTGCGCATGCTCGACGAGGCGGACCGCCTGAAGCACACCGCTTTGGAGGAAGCGCCGGGGCTGGATCTCGGCTCTGTATCGCGGCCGGTGGCTATGCCGACTATGCCGGGAGAGGATGACATCTAATGACTGCGACTTTCCAGGGCACCTCAGCACAGGCCCAGGCATGCGTGCCCATCTTCGTGGGACGCGGCCGCTTTGGCGCTGCTCTCCGGCAGGCGCTTCAGGATCTGGAGGCCCTGCATCTCATCGGACGGGCGATCTGGGTCGACCTTGACGCATTCACCGGGCCGATGGATCAAGCTTTGCTTATCGACGGCCGCGTGGACGGCACCCCCTCCACCACCGATAGCTTCGCGCGCCTGTTGGCCAGCGGCTACAACGACCGTTTCGCCGTGTGCCTGGTCAACGCCCAGAACGGCACGGACAATATCCGCGACGAGGAGCTGGAGGCAGTTTCGGATGCCGTGTCCGACTTGAACCCGCTCTCCGTCAATGTGCTCGCCGGGCGGGCGGGTGAGTCCGAATCTCCGGACGTTGACATCGTGCGCGGCTATGTGAATCTCTTCGTTGCACCGGAAGAATCGGACGCGCCCGAGGACCACGCTGTGCCGGTGTCCGAGGGGGAGCGCGAGAACGCGTTCATCCTGTTGGTGGCCACGACGCTGTGCTCCCTGTTTGGCCTGTGGGATGGCGCGTCCGAGTGCCCGGCGGAGCAACTGCGCGGGACAGCGTCGCCGATCCACTTCCGCCTCACACGTGCGTATTTCCGGCGTGTCGACGGCGAGGTGGTGCAGAACCAGCTGCGTCAAGCGCTCTTTAACACCGAGGTCAACCCCACACCGCGGTTGCACCGCGCCGACGGCGGCACTGCAGTGGTGGAGCACCCGCAGGACCGGGTCCAGTTCTCTCGTGCGGCAGCCGATGAATTCCTCGGCATGTACCGCGACGGTTTGATCCCGAAGCGGGTGCAGGCGACAACCGGCCGGGACCGCGAGCTGAGCAACAAAGAGGCGTCCCGCGAGCTGCGCGGCATTTGGTGGCAGAAGCTCATTGGCACACCCGGCAACTCCTTCGCCAGCTTGCGCGGCGGCGCATCCGACCAGATCTCAGCGGGGCTGCAGAAGGTCTACGGCGCTGATTCTTCAGCCGCGATCGGCAGCATGCGCAATCTGCGTGGTGCACCGGCGAAGATTTCCCAGGAAGCGCAGCAGATCGACCGCAACAAGGTCGCCGCCGAGATGCAGCCGATGTGGAACGGTTACAAGAATTTCGCGCTGACCATGCTCGATGCGAAGCCGCGCCCGCTGGCGCCGATGACGCGCGAATCGTCCACCCCGAAGGTGGTGCGCCAGCAGACATCGGACCACGTCACGGTAGCGGCATCTGCGCGCGATGTCATTCCCGCGCCCGAGCAGGCGATGCGTATCGACGACCCGAGTCTGCGCGACATCATGGGGGCCGATGAGCTAGCCCCTTATGACCCGGAAGCCATCGCCGCATATGAACACCGGTTGAACTCCGCTGACAGTCACGGTGTGTTCGACACCGGCAAACTCCACAATGACTTCGAGCGGTGGAAGAGCAGCGAGCACGGCAGTTTTGCCCGCCACGTGGGTGAAGAGCTGCGGGGCATCCGGGTGCAATGCGAACAGATGGTGCAGTCTGCTCGTGCTGAGCTTGAGCGGCTCAGCCGCGGTGTCAGAGCTCCCGAGACGGGTGCTGGTGCCCGCGTGTGCCGCTTCCTGGGGTGGGTGACCACCACGTCTCTCGCTTTCTTCTTGCTTTTCTGGCTGATCGGCCACCTGGTGATGAAGAACGCTCAGGACAAGGTGATCAGCGGGGATGCGACGTTCGCCGACCGCGTTTTCTCCGAGATGTGGTGGGTGCAGAACC
>OJLS01000366.1_pt1 | contig 9851 bp, 9 predicted proteins | sample 1597081 | NCBI WGS metagenome assembly OJLS01 (sample SAMEA3904663, study PRJEB24821) | metagenome | biome: Builtin; feature: hospital; material: surface | place: USA | collected 2013-05-22
GCGTGAGCCCGGCTCGCGCAGCCAGTCCGGTTTGCGCACGAAGAGCTTCCAGTCCCACCAGACCACCGGGTCGGAGGCATGCTGGGCGAAGACGGCGCGGGGGAATTCCCACTCCTGGCTGTACTCGCTGCCGTCGAAGGTGTTCTCCAGGTGGTCAGGGTGGGCGGTGAAGCGGACGTGGCGGCCGCCGTCCACGACGGGAAGGCGTTCCGGGCTGCCGTGGTCGCGGTCCCGGGTGAGCTGGATGTGGCGGGCGGTGAATCCGGGGGTGCCCGTGAACACGCCGCCGTCAATGCTGTTCAGCAGAGCATCGGTGCTGTCGAATGCGTCGGCGATACCGTAGGCGCCGAGGGACTCGCCGCCGACGTAGAGCCGGGGCCGCTCGTCCTCCGGAATCTCGGCGAGCCGCTCCCGAATCGCGCTGATGAGTACCCGCGAGCTGCGCACCGGCACTTCGCGGTCCGAGGCATAAGAGTACGCCGAAGGCATGAACGAGTACTGCTGGGCGACGATCGCGCAGTCGCCCCGGTTCAAGAACTCGAATCCGGAGGTGTGGAAGTCGTTGATCCACCCCGTGCCGGCCGAAGAAAGCACGGCGATCGCTTTCCGGGACCAGGCGTCGGTGCGGTCCATTTCCTTCAGCACCATCTGTGCCTGTTCTTCAGGGCTGCGGTCCTTCAGTCCGATGAATACTCGGATAGGTTCACGGACATCTTCGGCACCGAGGACTTTCGCAATGTCCGCCTTCCGCGGTCCGCCCGCAACCACGGCGCGGCCTTGGCGGCCCAGGTATTTCCACTGTTCGTGCGATTCCGACGACCCCGAGCGTTCCGGTTCCGCCGGCTTCTCCGCGCCGGGGAGGAACTCGCGGTTGAGCTCGTCTGCGTTGCGGTACGCGGAGTTGAGTATCTGGCGCACGACCACCTTGTCCGTCAGAACGGCACCGGCGGCGCTCAAGCCCGCGATGGCGAGCGGCCACGACACAACCGGAGGCATCCAGCGGCGCAACTCGTGGTTGAAACGGTCTGCGGTCACCTGGATGCCCTCACCCAGAAGCAGGAGCACTCCGTAACCGATGGAACCCAGGCCGATTCCCGCGAGGGTTTGCAGCGGCCCGAGCTTGGTGGGGTCTTCGACGAGGCGCTCGTGCTCGGAGCGTCGTAAAGCTGCTGAAAGGTACGTGGTCACCGTGATGGCACCCATGGTGATCTGGACGGGAACTGCTGTCTTGCGGCGCAGCTTCCGCGGGTAACTCCAGTTGCGTGCACTGGCGATAGACGCGACGAGATTCGACGCCCCCACACCCACCGTGTGGCCCGCGGCCTGGCAGATCGCGACATTCGCTGTGGTCACCCACCACGGATGCGGGAGAAGCGACGGTGAGATCGCGCCCCACGTGGCCACTTCCGCGCCCAAAATGCCCGCCGCGAAGTCATCCGGTAGCCGCCGCAGCCCCGACATGCGCACGACCGGTGTCAGATCCGCCAGCAGCTCGACAGCGTAGAGGGGCGCGCGGACCGCGTGCGTGCGGCGCGGCCACAGCCTCATCACAGTGCCTTTCGCGCTGTCGGCCATGTCTCCGACGCGGGTGCGGAACGAGCGGAACGATGCGTCAAGAGGCGTAATTGACATGCGGACTATTGTGGCAAAGATCTCTCTCCGCTGCCCGGTTTCTCCTCTAAACCAACGGTAGGTGAACAACGCGTTATTTTCGCGTGATACTTCCGTGTCCGCGCCCTCCTGCGCTTTTGCTCCTCCTGCTGCGCGCCTATGGTCGGGGGCAAGTTGCACGCGTTTTTCGGGGAGACACCGCAGGCATGACCATCGCCACTTCCGCCCAGGTTTCGGCACCCAGCACCCCCCCGCTCATCGTCGCTCACCGCGGCGCATCGGGGCTCCACCCAGAATCCACGCTTCGGGCATTCGATGAAGCGCTGAAAATGGACGGCGTGCACGGCATCGAATGCGACGTTCGCCTCACGCGCGATGGCCGCCTCGTCGTCCACCACGACGCGCTGATCAACCGCACATCCAACGGCGCAGGGCGCATTGCCAAGATGGATTTCGCGGACCTGCGTCAATTCAACTACGGCACGAAGGAGGATCCGCAGCAGCTTTTGCTTCTCGACGAACTGCTGGACCTCCTCGAGCATTACCCCGACAAGCACATCTACATTGAGACCAAGCACCCCACCCGCTTCGGGCCGGAAGTGGACGAGCAGACTGTGCGCACCCTCTGGTACCGCGGGATGCTGTCTGACCCGCGCGTCCACCTCATTTCCTTCTCCCACTCGGCCATGCGCTATTTCACCCACGCGGTGCCGGAACTGGAGACGTTCTACCTGTTCCGCCTGCGCGAGAAGAAGTGGAACCCCACCAGCACGATGCTCTCCCGCCCCTACGGTGTCGGCCCGGCGCTGGCCCACCTTCGCGGCAAACCGAAACTCCTGGGTTACCGCGGGCTGAAAACCTACACATGGACCGTGAACGAGCCGGACCACATGCGGTGGTGCCGCGACAGCGGCGTCGATGTCTTCGCCACCGACCACCCGCAGGTCGCGGTGGAGACGTTCCGCACCCCAGGCACTGTGAACTGACCTGACCCCGGTAAATTGGGCGGTATGGCCAAGAAGAACCGCAAGAAGGAAGATCTGCCCGAGGGCATGAGCCGCCGCCAGGCGAAGCTGGCTGCGCGCGCCGCTGAACGCGAAGCTCTGCAGAAAGACCCCCGCCCGTACAAGGGGCTCGCCGCCGAGACCGACCTGGTGGCCCTGCAGGAATTCGTCCCTTCCGCTGTAGCGAAGGTGGACATCAAGGGCACCGATGTCAACATCGTGACCGTCCTGCCTGGGGCGGGTGCCGCTCTGCGCCGTCCGGAGGAGGACGGCGGCGAACGCTTCGTCGCACTCCAGGTGCAGTCCCACTCCCAGAACCCGAACCGCGACCTCGCATACGCACTGAACTGGGTACTCAATGCCGAGCCGGGCGCGACGCTGAACTCCACCGCCGCGGACGGATCCCAGCCCGAGCTGAACACGCTGCTTGGTGAGAGCACTGAGCTGGACATCACCGCGCACGACAACTTCAACTGGTGGTTCACGGATTCCGCCGCCGGCAACCCGCAGGTTCAGCAGGCCTTGGCCCGCGCCAACGATGCCGTTCTGCCCTCCACCGAGATTGTCACGGACCTCCCCGGCTCCATCTGGTGGGTCAACCCGGGCGGCGGCAAGGCGCACATCCGTTGGGTCCGTCCGGAGGATGACGAGCGCAGGCTTCTCAACGCCCTGGCGCGCATCGCCGCCCGCGGCGAGCTGAACCTGGGTGACGGCACCAAATTCGCCGGCACTTTCCGCACCCACGGTCTGGTTGTTCCGGTCTTCGACCTCGACCCGTCCGTCGCAGCCGATTCCTACGGCGAAGCGCTGACCAAGGTCAACGAGGCGGTCGCGGCCGAGTACGACAACGATGCCCAGCTGAGCGCCGATGAGCGCAAGCAGCTGGAAAACATCAAGTCGCGCCAGGTAACCATCTAAGACACAGAGCTAGGGGCAAAGGGTCATGGCATCCGGGACAACTCAGTCTTCCCGCAACGGTTTGAGCACACGCCACCTGAATTTCATCGCGCTCGGGTCCGCGATCGGCACGGGCCTGTTCTACGGGTCCGCCGGCGCTATCCAGGCAGCCGGGCCGTCGGTTCTGTTGGTCTATCTTCTCGGCGGAGCAGTGGTGTACTTCCTGCTCCGGGCTCTCGGCGAGATGTCTGTGCGGCACCCCGTCACCGGTTCTTTCGCGGAATACACGCGCGCCTATCTGGGCGGCGCCGCCGGGTACCTCACCGGCTGGATGTTCGCTTTCGAGATGGTCATCGTGGCCTTGGCCGACCTCACCGCCATAGGTATCTACATGGGATTCTGGTTCCCGGATGTCTCCCGGTGGGTGTGGATCGTGGCCGCCCTGCTGATTGTCGGCGCAGCGAACGTGGCGAGCGCCAAGGCCTTCGGCGAGCTGGAGTTCTGGTTCACCGTGGTCAAAGTCGGCGCCGTGATCGCCATGATCATTGCAGGCGCTGCGGTCCTCGTCTTCGGCCTGTCCACAGCGGAGACCACCGGTCCCGCCAATTTGGTCAACGACGGCGGGTTCTTCCCCAACGGCTTCAGCGGCATGGTGGCGTCCTTCATCCTGGTGCTCTTCGCCTTCGGCGGCACAGAGATCATCGGCGTGGCCGGCAGCGAAGCCACCGACCCGAAGACTGCGGTGCCGAAAGCCGTGAACACCGTTCCGGTGCGCATCCTGCTGTTCTATGTCCTGTCGATCCTGATCATTCTGATGATCAACCCGTGGCGCACCATCACCGGTGAGGAGTCGCCGTTCGTCCAGATTTTCTCCACCCTCGGCGTGAACTGGGCCGCAGGGCTGCTGAACTTCGTGGTCATCACCGCCGCCCTGTCCGCCATTAACGCTGACCTCTTCGGTGCCGGACGCGTGCTCACCGGGCTGGCCAAGCAGAATTTCGCCCCGCGCATCATGGCCCGCACAGTCCGCGACGTGCCGGTGATGACCACGGTGATCCTGCTCATCGTGCTCATCGTGGGCGTGATCGCCAACACCCTCATCCCAGACCGCATCTTCGAGATCATCGCGTCCCTGGCTACCTTCGCCACCATTTTCGTGTGGCTGATGATCCTCCTCGCGCACCTCGCCTCGCGCCGGGCCATGACACCGGAGGAAGAAGCCGCACTGGACTACAAGACGCCCCTGTATCCGTTTGGCCAGTACTTCGCCATTTTCTTCATCCTCTTCACCTTCGGCATCATGCTGTGGCTGCCGGAATTCCGGGGCGCATTCTTCGTCGGCCTCGCCTTCAGCGTGATCGTTCTGGCGCTGTATTTCATCACCGGACGCCACAAGCTCCCCGCCGAGCCTGAGGCGCAGGCTTTGCGGCGCTAGCGCAGTCCCGCGAATAACTGCTCGGCAGCGGCATCGTCCCAGACGAGGACGCTGCCCACGTCTGTGTCGATGAAGTTGGCGATCGGGACCGTTTCCGTGTCGGTCCCGCCGCGCAGTGCGAGAGCCATGCGGGCAAGGTGCCACACGTGGTCGCCCTCGCCGACGATAAACATGCTGCTCCCACGCAGCACCAACGGGATCAGACGGAACGGATTCAACAGCACAGCCGGGGATAGCGCGCGTTTCATCAGCGCACCAACGAATTCCCGCTGGCGCTGGACACGGTCCAAATCGCCCATCGCAGTGGCGCGGGTGCGTACGTAACCCAGGGCAGTCGGGCCGTCCATCTTCTGGCAACCGGCCTGCACATTCAGTTGGGCCAGAGGGTCGTCGATAGGCTCGGAGGGGCACAACTGCACCCCGCCGACGGCGTCGGTAATGCCTGCGAGGCCACCCATGCCGATCTCGGCGTAGTGGTCGATGCGCAGGTGAGTGGCGTTTTCCACCGTCTCGGCAAGGAGCTTGGGTCCGCCGAAAGCGAATGCGGCGTTGATCTTATCCATTCCGTACCCGGGGATTTCGACGTACGAGTCGCGCGGGATGGATAGCAGCGTCGCCTTCCCGGCGGTGGGAATGTGCATGAGCATGATCGTGTCCGTGCGCCCAGTGCCAATGTCGCCACCGGTACCCAGGCGCTCCACGTCCTTCTCGCTCAGCCCCTCGCGCGAATCGGAGCCGACAATGAGCCAATTCGTGCCAGCAGTGTTAGGGACCGGGGTGTCCGGAAATGCATCGACACGGGTCAAGCGGGCGTCGGTGAACAGAGTGCCAGCGACGACTAAGACTAAAAGGATTGACAAGAGCGTCGGAATGCAGCCAGCACGCGGCCGGCGCAGCTTCGGTCGCCAACCTTTTGGCGCAGGTTTCGCCGCAGGTTGGACTGGCCGGACTCGTCGTTGCGGGGACAGCTCGAGTCGGGGTTCCCAGGGCTCCTCGCGCCGCGGGGGCGTATACCGCGGACGCTGGGCATTCTGCACCTGCCGCAGGTTCTGCACTTCCCGCGGGTTTCGGGGACGCTGTGGTTGCTGCCTTCGGTCGGGATCCTGGAATTGCCGCTCCGGTGAGCTTCGCCGGGGCTCGAAAGAGGTTTCGCGGGGCAGGGACTGCCGTGGCCGCAATGTCTCGCGAATAGGACCGTCGTTCCGGCGCGAAGCCTGCGGTGCCGATGACCGTGGCGACTGTGACTCGTGCCGGGGCGGCTGGCTCGTGGACCGTTTCTTGATCGGGCGGCCGTACCGGTCGATTAACGGCTTCCCGTCTTTGCCCACGAGGAATTCCCCCGGGTTGTCTCGGGGGTCGTTGGAGTGCGGGGTCGGCGACATGGCATTCATCATAAACGCCATTCCCAGGTGTCACTGTATTAACACATGTAACAAAACAGGCTGTGGTGTGGGACGGCCTGGCCAACGGCGGGGCAGCCGGGCTGAGCCAAACTCGCAGGGCCGGGGCAATGGAGGCTAAAGGTTGGCATGAATCGATTGGCATGAACTGAAAGAGGTTGGACCAGGAGCCCACCGCTACTCGGTTCATGCCAACCGATTCATGCCCATCCTGTGGTTGAGGGGGCAGCCATTTTTGAGGGGGCGGGGCGAGAACCGCTTACAGCCCCAGCCAACTCAGGTCGAGGAAAAGGTAGCCGACGTACGCGACGGCGTCGATGAGGAAGTGGGCGAGGATGAGCGGCCAGACTTTGCCGGTGCGGTGGTAGTAGTAGGCGAAGATAATGCCCATCACCACATTGCCTACCCCGGCGGAAAACCCCTGGTAGAGGTGGTATGTCCCGCGCAGGAGAGCTGAGGCCGCGATCGCGCCCCACACCGGTGCGCGCAGCTGCTTCAACCGGGTGAGCAGCCACATCACCACGACGGTCTCCTCGGCGAATGCGTTCGCGGCGGACCAGACCAACAGCAGCGGGACTTTGGCGGCGTCGGTGGCGGGCACGACTTCCTTGGTCAGACCGAGCTGGAGCGACACCACGTATAGGGCGAGGCCGGGGATGCCGATGAGCGCGGCCAGCCCAGCGCCCCAGATCCAGTCGCGCCAGCGCGGGCGGGGCAGTCGCTCACCGAGCAGAAACAACGCCAGACCGCCCCACGCCAGCAGAGTCGCGGCCGAGGCAAGCTGCAGGGCGGCATCGAGCCAGGAAAGGGTAGAGGCGGCGTCGTTAAGCACGGTGCGCTGCTGGTTGAGGGGAGCGGGGGCAAGGGCGGCGTCGATGAGCTTGAGCGTCGCGCGCACTCCGGACATGCCGAATGTGACGGCGAGGACGAGTGCGACCTCGATGGAAAGGCGGCGCCGGTCGGTGGTCATGGGTCAACTGTAGGCTGGGTGACCATGAGCACGACCGTCGCGTATCTGGGCCCTGCCGGGACGTTCACCGAGGAGGCTTTGTGGTTGTTCCGCGACCACATTGCGGGCGAGATCACCCCGCTGCCCGTCGAATCGCCGTCCGCCGCGCTGAATGCGGTGCGGGAGGGGAGGGCAAACTATGCCGTGGTGGCGATCGAGAATTCTGTCGACGGTGCTGTGACCAGCACATCCGACGCTTTTGTCGAGGGCGGAGGGGTGATGATCTACCGCGAGGTGGAGCTGCCCATCAGCTTCGCCATCATGACGCGCCCTGGTTTCCCGTTAAGCGAAGCGAAGAGCTTTTCGACGCATCCTGTCGCCCACCGCCAAGTCCGACACTGGCTGAAGGACAACCTTCCTGACGCGGAATTCGCCGCGGCGTCATCGAATGCCGCCGCCGCGAAAGCTGTGGCCGAAGGAGGCGCCGATGCGGCGGCAGCTCCGCGCCGGGCCGCGGACCTGTTCGGGCTCGACGTCCATGCGGAGGGCATCGCGGACATGAGCGAGGCGCGGACCCGATTCGTGCTGGCGGGGCCGGTCGGCGTGCCCACTCAGCGCACCGGGAACGACCGCACTTCCGTGGTCTTCCAGCTGCCCAATGAGCCCGGCACGCTCGTCGGTGCGCTGCAGGAATTCGCGTACCGCGGGGTGGACCTCACCCGCATTGAGTCCCGCCCGACACGGGAAACGGCGAACACGTACAACTTCTACGTCGACCTCGTCGGCCACATCGACGACGTTCCGGTCGCGGAAGCGTTGCGCTCGCTGTGGCTGCGCACCACCACGATCGCGTTTCTCGGGTCGTGGCCGCGGTTCGGGGGCGGCGGCGAGGAGCGCGTCGTCGACCCGGAGCGGTTGGACAGAGCCGAGCAGTGGGTCCGCGCGGCCCGGGAAGGAACACCATGCTGATCTTGTTGCGCCACGGCCAGACCACGTCGAATGTGGACCACAAGCTGGACACGCTTCTGCCCGGCGCCGAGCTGACGGACCTCGGCCGGGAGCAGGCCAAAGCGGCCGGCGAGGAGATCCTGGCGACCTACAACGTCGACCGCGTCATTTCCTCCCGGGCCACCCGCGCGAAGCAGACTGCCCAGATCGGGTTCGGGGAGCGCTTCAGCGACATCCCCGCCGTCGACGGTATCCAGGAAGTCCACGCCGGACGCTGGGAAATGCACAATTCACGCGAGGCGCACGAAGCTTACCTGCGCGCGTTCCGCGGGTTCTACCGCCGCCAGCTTGATTCGCTTATCGACGACGGCGATACCCTCGACCTCTTCCTTTCCCGCTACAAAGGCGGTCTGCTCCCGTACGCGGCGCAGGAGGGCACGACCGTGGCCGTGTCCCACGGCGGCGCGATCCGGGCCTTCGCCGCCAACGCCTGCGAGATCGATGCCGGCTTCGCGGAGGCGAGCTACCTGCCGAACTGCCAGTACGTGGTGCTCGACCCGTCAGCCGGACCGACGGGTGACGCGGTGGAGGATTTCGGCCAGTGGCGTGTTGTCCGCTGGGCGGAGTACGAGCTGCCGCACTGATCCCCTTAGCTGCACTAGCCCCAGCCGAGGTGGTGGAGTTCGTGCTCCTCGAGCCCGAAGTAGTGGCCGACTTCGTGGAAGACCGTCACCTTCACCTCGTGCCGCAGCTCCTCTTCGTCGGAGCAGAGCGCCTCTAGGGCGTCCTTGTAAATGAACACGGCATCAGGCAGAAACCCGGTGTGGTTGGCGTGTTGCTCGGGCAGGGGCACGCCCTCGAACAACCCGAGGAGATCCGGGTTGTCCTCGTTGTAGGGGCGGGCAAGCACAACCATGTTGGTCATGTTGCGGGCGAAGTCCTCGGGGATCTCGTCGAGAGCGTCGTTGATCATGCCCTCGAAGACGTCGTCGCCGACAGGGTCCATCATGGCTGGGGCGCTGCGGCAGGGGCTGGGGCTGAAGCTGAGGCCGCGTTGCCGGGGTTGGCTGCATTCTCCGCTTCCTGCTGTTTCTTCTGCTCTTCGCGCAGCGGGCGGCGCTCTGGCGGTGCCTTCGGTGTCTGCCCGTCGACCTTCAGTGCGTCGCGGCCGTCCTTGGCGGTGCCGGTGATGGTGGCGAATTTGCCGTCCTTCGGCGCGATCAGGCCGCAGTTGACGGAGCGGCTGCCGCCGTCCCACGCCTGGGGGGAAATGGTGCCCCAGTACACCTGCAGCGTGGACTGGTAAAGGTTCTCCTCGTTGCCGAGGTAATTCTCGGCGGCCTTGGCGCACACTTGACCGAGGTGCTTGTCCTGGTCCTCCGGCGAGGGAGTGCGGTCGGCGAAGACGGGTGCGAGGTCGACGACATCGGTCACCTCGATGTGGTGCGGCTCCGAGCAGTCGACGTAGCCCACATTCTTCGCGTCATCGGTCACCTCGCAGGTGCCGGGCTCCGCGACGCGGGCCTGGTCCTGGTCGGCGGCGTGACCGGTGGTGAGGATCGGCGTGCCCTCACTATCGGTTTCTTGCAGGCCGCACAGCATTGTGC
>OJLS01000369.1_pt1 | contig 9788 bp, 11 predicted proteins | sample 1597081 | NCBI WGS metagenome assembly OJLS01 (sample SAMEA3904663, study PRJEB24821) | metagenome | biome: Builtin; feature: hospital; material: surface | place: USA | collected 2013-05-22
GCCTTACCCCTCGAGACTCCCCCACCCCTCGACGAGTTCCTCGTCCTCCCCTTCGCCACTCCCACGAAGTCCTGAATCGCCTCGGAATCGTTCTCGACCTTCCACACAAGAGCGATGCTCGTCTCAACCGGCCTTGGGGCGCCAGCAGCGCCCGGCTCGGCATCAGACTCGGCAACTCTCGCATCGGCAACTCCCGCGCCGGCAGCGCCCGGCTCGGCAGCTCCCGCGCGAGCAGCACCCGACTCAGCGCCCACAGGGCGCGCGCCGGATGCGTCGTCGAGCACCTCGAGAACTACTACCTGCTTCTTCGACAGCATCTTGAGAAGCGGCGCTGGCGCGAATGCGATACCGACGTTCGCCGCCACAACCTGAAGTGCCGCACGCAGCTCATCGATCGAGTTCCCAGCACCCGAGCTGCTACTCGCACCCGCGTCCACGCTCTCGCTCACGTCTGAGTCGCTGTCCGTGCTCGATGCGCCGCGCTCACCTGCACCAGCGTTGTTCTCTACGCCAAAGCGGTAATTGACGTGCTCGTCGGCGAGGTCAGAGAGCCGCACAGCTTCCCTGCCCTTGGCATACAGCTCGGCATAGACGGAGTCTTTCGGCACCGCCACACCGGGCTTCTCCGGGTAGAGCTGCACCTGGTGGAACCGCTCCCCCGGTGCACCCACGCGCGGGTCGGGGAGGCGGAGGAGGGCGAGGTCAGCGCGGTCGTCGATAAGCGTGGCAAACGGGTCGTCGCTGGGGATGTCCTCGAGCCCGTGGTCGGTGGTTTCGCGATAGCGAGCGAACCATTTGCCGGGTTCGGTTCCAGTGACGAAGGCGAGGCGCAGCATGCCACGATGCTACCGTTTGGGCATGAGCGAACAGCCGTCAAGCACAGCGATGAAGCCCGCCACCGCAGCGAAGAAGCTGGGAATTTACCTGCCCGCGACACCGCCGGAATTCCAGGAAGGCGGAATCACCCACGCACAGTTGCGCGAGCTGCAGGACACACCGCCGGAGTGGCTGACCACGCTGCGCGCCGAGGGCCCCCACCCCCGCCCCGAGGTTGCCCGCAAGCTGGGTGTCAGCATCACGGCGCTGAAGAAAAATGACATGGATAAGCCGCTGACTACCCGGGAGATCAAGGAGCTCCTGGGTGATCAGCCGGCGTGGCTCTCCGAGGCGCGGCGCATCCACGCCGAAGAGCGCGGAAGCGACGCTTAGAGCATCTTCCAGTCTTCGAGGCCCGGGTAGAGCGGAAAGTCCGCGGCCAGCTTATCGACGCGCCCCCGCAGCCCCTCCACGTCCGCGCCCTTGCCCTGAGCGAGAGCGGTACCGATGATGTCGGCGGTCTCCGTGAATGCGGCCTGATCGAAACCGCGGGTGGCCAGAGCTGACGTGCCGATACGCAGGCCGGAAGTGACCATCGGCGGACGCGGGTCGTTCGGCACAGCATTGCGGTTGACGGTGATGCCGACGGAGTGGAGCAGGTCCTCCGCCTGCTGGCCGTCGAGCTCGGAGTTGCGCAGGTCCGCGAGCACGAGGTGCACGTCGGTGCCGCCGGTAAGCACGTCGACGCCTGCCGCTGTGCAGTCGGAAGAGGTGAGACGCTCAGCCAGGATGCGTGCGCCCTCGAGGGTGCGCTCCTGGCGGTTCTTGAACTCCTCGGTGCCCGCGATCTTCAGCGCGGTCGCCTTCGCAGCCACCACGTGCATGAGCGGGCCGCCCTGCTGGCCGGGGAAAACAGCCGAGTTGAGCTGCTTGGCGTAGTCCTGCTTGGCCAGGATCATGCCGGAACGCGGGCCGCCCAGAGTCTTGTGGATCGTGGTGGACACCACATCGGAGTGCGGCACCGGCGACGGGTGCAAGCCAGCTGCGACGAGGCCGGCGAAGTGCGCCATGTCGGTCCACAGGTACGCCCCGACCTCGTCAGCGATGGAGCGGAACGCCGCGAAATCAACGGTGCGCGGGTAGGCGGACCAGCCCGCGATAATCACCTGCGGACGGTGCTCGAGCGCCAGCTCGCGGACCTTGTCCATGTCGATGAGCATGGTCTCCGGATCCACCTCGTAGGCGACGACGTTGTACAGGCGGCCGGAGAAGTTGATCTTCATGCCGTGGGTGAGGTGGCCGCCGTGCGCCAACGACAGACCCATGATGGTGTCACCCGGCTTGATCAGCGCGTGGAGGACAGCCGCGTTTGCCTGGGCGCCGGAGTGGGGCTGGACGTTGGCGTATTCGGCGTCGAAAAGCTGCGTGGCGCGGTCGCGCGCGATGTTCTCGATGACGTCGACGTTCTCGCAGCCGCCGTAGTAGCGGCGCCCCGGGTACCCCTCCGCGTACTTGTTCGTCAGGACAGACCCCTGGGCCTGCAGCACCGCACGCGGAACGAAGTTCTCCGACGCGATCATCTCGAGCGTGTTGCGCTGGCGGGACACCTCCCCGAGAATCTGCTCGTAAACATCCGGGTCGAGCGAGGCAAGGTCTTGGTAGCGGAGATCTTCAGACATGTTCCGGGGTTCCTTTCGGTACGGCAGTTGTGCGCCAGTATGCACTACTTCACTCTAGACACCGCAGACACGGCCCTCCTACAGGAGTCACGCCCCCACTGGTGTAAGAATGGTGCCCATGCCGCGACCCGCAGACCCGAGCCCTTACCTGGATTTCCCGCGCGATGCCTGGCGCGAACGCCGCGCGCACATGCCCCAGGTGATCGACGAAGACGATCTGGAGCAGCTCCTCGGTATCGGCGAAAGCATGGACCTGCAGGAAGTCGCAGACATCTACCTGCCGCTGTCGCGTCTCATCCACCTGCAGATCCGGGCCCGCCAGAAGCTAACGGCAGTCACCGAGACGTTCCTCGGGGAGAATCCGGGGCACGTGCCGTTCATCATCGGCATCGCGGGCTCCGTCGCCGTGGGCAAATCCACGACGGCGCGTGTCCTGCAAGCGCTTCTCCAGCGGTGGGATTCGCACCCTCGCGTGGATCTAGTCACCACTGACGGTTTCCTGCTCCCCGCCGCCGAGCTGCGGGAGCGCAACCTCATGTCGCGCAAGGGGTTTCCGGAGTCCTACAACCGACGGGACCTGCTTCGTTTCGTCACCGAGGTCAAGGCGGGCCGCGACAGCGTCAAAGCGCCGCTCTACTCGCACGACGCGTACGACATCCTCCCCGGCGAGTACCAGGTGGTGGATCACCCGGACATCCTCATCCTCGAAGGCCTCAATGTGTTGCAGACCGGTCCGACGTTGATGGTGTCGGACCTGTTCGATTTCTCGGTCTACGTCGACGCGCGGACGCAGGACATCGAGAAGTGGTACATCGACCGCTTCATCAAACTCAAGAACACCGCGTTCCGCCGGCCGGGCGCGCACTTCGCGCGGTTCGCGGACCTCACCGACGAGGCGGCAGCAGCCGAGGGCCGCAGGATTTGGCAGACCATCAACCTGCCGAACCTCGTGGAGAACATCCAGCCGACGAGAGTGCGCGCGTCACTCGTCCTCTCCAAAGCCGCGGACCATTCGGTTCAGCGCGTGCGCATGCGCAAGATGTAGGGCGCACGCTTATCGACGCCTACTTCCCGAACCTCCTCGACCTCTGCGAATAGTCCCTCAACGCGCGCAGGAAATCGATCTTGCGGAAAGCCGGCCAGTATGTGTCGGTGAACCAGATCTCCGAGTACGCCGACTGCCACAGGAGGAACCCGGAAAGCCGCTGTTCACCGGAGGTGCGGATCACCAAATCCGGATCCGGCTGACCGGAGGTGTAAAGGTGGGCGGAGAGGGATTCGACGGAGACTTCGTCGGCAAGCTTGTCGGCGGGAACCCCTTCGGCAACCTTGGCTTCGAGAAAGTTCTTCACTGCGTCGACGATCTCTTGGCGCCCGCCGTACCCCACCGCAATATTGACCACGATGCCGGTCTTGTTCTCCGTGGCCGCCGCAGCAGAACGCATCCGGTTGGCCACCTTCTCTGGCAGCAAGTTGAGGTGGCCGACGAGCCGGATACGCGCCTGGTAATCATCTCCCGAAAGCTCGTCGACCACACCCGAAATGATGTCGTAGAGCAGCTGCACCTCCTCTTCGGTGCGCGAGAGATTCTCCGTGGACAGCAGGTAGATCGTGACCACATCGACATCCATCTCCGCCGACCACTGCACCAGCTCCCCGATCTTCGCCGCCCCGACGCGGTGCCCGTGGGAAATGTCCTCGAAGCCGGCTTCGCGCGCCCAACGGCGGTTGCCGTCAGCCATCACAGCGATGTGCTTGGGGCGGTTGACCCCCTGGAGTTCACGCTTCAACCGCTTCTCGTAGAGCGGGTACAGAAGTCGGTCGAGCATAGCCACGTGGTTCAGCTTACCCCCACGGTGGGGTCTCCCGGCAGGGGTTTCAGCCGGCCCCGTTCCGGGTGCTCGCGGCCCGGCCCCGTTCCGGGTACTAGAAGCCGGGCACTAGAAGAAGGTTGTCTTGCGTCGGTCGAGGAGACCCTCGGCCTCCATCGCTTCGTCGACAGCCTTTTCGTCGAACACGTCTAGTCCCCGCTCCTCCGCGAAACGCTTGCGGCGGAGAAAGCGTGAGTAGCGGCGGTGAAAGGCCCACCCAATGAGCAAAATGACCACCATCAAGCACACGACAATGAGTGCACCGATGGGCTCCGCCTTACCGAACTCCGGTCCGACCGGCGCGTCCTTATTCATCTGCTGCGCGAACACAAAAACGGTCTCAGCCGCCGCGGGCGTCAGCACTTCGATCCCCATTGTCACTGTCGCTCTCCTTCATGTTCGGCAAGTCCAGCGTGTCCGGCACGTCCAGCTGCTCCAGTTTGTCCAGCCTGTTCGGGTTGTCCAGCCTGTTCGGGTTGTCCAGCCTGTTCGGGTTGTCCAGCCTGTTCGGATTGTCCAGCAGACTCCGCTTCTTCCCCGTCCACGGCTGCGGTTTCGGTTACGGCACCGGCCTCGGTCTCGGCGTCGGCTGGGGCGTTAGCTGCGATCTCGGCGTCGGCGCCGGAGCCGGTGTCAGCTTCGATGCCCGCAAACAAGTCATCCTCGGGCAGCGTCGCCAGAACACGAGTCTGCGCCAACTCGAACTCCTCGGTCGGCCACACTTCCTGCTGCACCTCGACGGGACTGGCCAGGAACGCACCGGCGGGGTCGATCTGGGTGGCGTGCGCGGTCAGAGCTTCGGCGCGGTTAGAAAAATAGTCACCGCATTCGACCTGGGTGGTCACGCGCCGCATGATGTCGGAGGCGTTCTCCTCCCAGCGCTTCAGCATGGGTTCGTATGGGCTCGGTTTGCCTGCCTCGATGAGACGGTCGTGGAGCAACCGCATCCGCTGCGCAACAAAACCGTGGCTGTAGTAGAGCTTCAATGGGGTCCACGGCTCGCCAGCCTCCGGCGCGAAATCTGGATTACCGGCCTCCTCCCACGCAATCATGGACACCTTGTGCACCATGATGTGGTCTGGGTGCGGGTAACCACCGTTCTCGTCGTAGGTGATGATCACGTGGGGGCGGAACTCGCGGATCTTTTCCACCACGACCTTGGCCACTTCGACAGGGTCCTCGAGAGCGAAGCAGCCCTCCGGCAGCGGGGGCAGCGGGTCGCCCTCGGGCAGACCCGAATCCTCGTAGCCGAGCCATTCGTGCTCGACACCCAAGGCAGCAGCGGCGGCGGCCATCTCTTCGCGGCGGATCTCTGTCATCCGCTCGATAATCCCGGGCCGGTCCATCGCCGGGTTGAGAATGTCTCCGCGCTGCCCGCCGGTGCATGTGAGCACCTTGACTCGGTTGCCCTCGTGGGCGTACTTCGCCATCGTCGCGGCGCCCTTGCTGGACTCGTCGTCCGGGTGCGCGTGGATGGCCAGCAAACGGTATCCCGTCACTTAGTGTTCCACCTCTGCTTGGGGTTAAGGTTGATCGCGGAACAAGTTTAGTACCTCCCTTGACGAGAAAGAGCACCCACCGTGGCAGAGCCCGAATCCATGCCCGAATCCACGCCCGGGTCCAAGGCTGGGTCCACGTCCGACGCGCCAACGACGGGCACCCGAACCTCCGCCAACCGCACACGCGACAACGGAAGGCGCACGCGCGCTCGCTACGGCACCAGCACCGCCACCGCCGACGCAGCCCCGTCCCGCACCGCCGGCAAGATCGTCGCCGTCGTCAGCGTGCTCTTCCTCGTCCTCCTCCTCGTGTTCGCCGGCCGCTACATCATGCAGCGCCGCGCGGAACCCATCTCCGCCACCCTCGTCTCGCACGAGCGTATCGACGACACCACTTCCCGCGTCTGGTTCGACGTCTCCCGCAACGACCCGTCTGTCCCCGGCTACTGCATCATCACCTCCCTCAACTACGAGCACGCCGAAATCGGGCGCCGCGACGTAGTCGTCCCCGCCGGCGGCGAGAAGCAGACCCGCATGTACGTCGACATCCCCGTCCGCGATCAACCGGTCTCAGGAGGCGTGTACGGATGCTCCACAACTATCCCGTCCTTCCTTGACGCGGAGGCGGAATACGTGGAGGCGAGGTAGGAGGCGTCGATAAGCGATGCTCATGTTACGATCCGAACGTCTACCTAAACGAACGTGAGGAAACGAGGGTCCGAACTCCATGGCTGAAAAGCAGCAGCAGTACATCACCCCGGAAATGAAGGCCAAGCTCGAGGGCGAGCTGCAGCAGCTCATCGACAACCGCCCAGTGATCGCCGCTGAAATCAACGAGCGCCGCGAAGAGGGCGACCTCAAAGAGAACGCCGGCTACGATGCCGCCCGCGAACAACAGGACCAGGAAGAAGCCCGCATCAAGCAGATCTCCGAGCTGCTGGCTAACTCCACCACCGAACGAGCTGGCGTCGTCGAAGGCATGGCCGTGGTCGGATCCGTCGTCCACGTCTACTACAACGGCGACGAAGACGACAAGGAGACCTTCCTCATCGGCACCCGCGCCGCCTCGACCGACAACAAGGACCTCGAGACCTACTCCGAGCAGTCCCCCCTCGGCGCCGCCGTCCTCGGAGCCACCGAAGGCGAAACCCGCACTTACACCGCCCCGAACGGCCGCGAGATTTCGGTCACGATCGTCTCCGCCAAGCCGTATGATTCGGTTAAGGCTAAGACCCCGCGCGCGATCTAAAACGCGCACTACACATCCCGCGTATCCACGCGTGACGCCGCCCCAAGAATTTCTAGGAATAAGGACCCCGCAGTGACTACCCGCACTCCCCGCAAGGTTGCCGCCCTCGCTCTCGTCGCCGCCACCGCATTCGGCGTGACCGCCTGCACCCCGCCGAACCAGAAGGACTCGGCCCAGAAAGTCGACACCGCAACCAGCCAGAACCCGAACTCCCTGCCGGACGCCGGCCAGACCGGGGGCACCGCCACTGCGACCGCGACCAACGTCACCGATGCGAAGGCCTCCGCCGAAGCGACCACCACCGCCGAGCGCGCCGCCGCGAACGCCGCCGCCGACGGCACCCCGCTTTTCATCAACTGCGAGACCGACGCTGAGCACAAGCCCGGCACGATCATCCTTAACTGCAAGGATAAGAACGACGTCGCCGAGAACATCACCTGGGACGAGTGGACCGACGAGATCGCCCACGGCACCGCCACCCGCAACATCAAGGACGTGGACCGCGTCGTCGAGAATGCGCAGATCACTCTGTCCTCCCCCGAGGTTGTCAACGGTGCCCTCGTGTTCACGCAGGTCTCCATCGACGGTGCGAACGTCCAGACCCAGTCGACCTACTAGAGCCGCCAAAGCTCCTAGAGCGCGTCCGCCCTGCTCTGCTCGCTGTGTTAGCGCAGCACCTAGTTCTCCCACGACCAGCTTTAAACGATGGTCGCGGGGGTTCGCTCATTTGGACATGCTGAACCAGCCGAGGGCATGGGTGTGCCCCGGTCGGTCAGGTGCGTTTTCGGTTACTTCCCGAATAACAGGTGCATGGCGCCGTATTGGTGTGTGGTGTTCGGGGCGGGTCTTCCCCTGGGTGATACCCACACCGGGGTGCCGGCCCGGATCTCCACCCTCCCCCGGTTGCGGCGGGTGGGGTCATCATCGTTGGTGCGGTTATGGTACCGGCACAGGATGGCTAGGTTGTTCATGTTCGTCTGCCCACCCCTCGACCAGGCGGTGACGTGGTGCACCTCGCAATTATCAGCAGCATGCCGACACCCCGGCACCGGACACGTCGTCAACGTCGCCCGGGCCAAGTCACGCTGCTTCGCGTTAGCGAAACGCTGCGTGTCGTACAGGTTCACCGCACCCGCCTGCGGATGGAAGACCGCCACCTCAAGATCCTCACCATGGAACCTCGCTAAGTATTCCGCGCCGGTCATGGTGGTGCCGTCGGACAACCCCAGGATGGTGTCGTTGCCCTCACCCCGCAGAATCCTGGTGTGCTCCTCGAGCGGCACCACCACAAGCGGACGCGGCACAGCCTCAGCCACACCACCATCACCACGCAGAATCTTGGTCAGTGCCTCATACATCTGAGGGCCGGCGGGACGATCCGGGTTGAGGCCTTGGCGCAGGGCGTATTCCAGGGCTGCGATATCGCGCGCGGCACCAGTGGCGGTAAACGACCGTGTCCCTTTCTTCGGTGTGCTGAACCGGACCGTCGGCTCCGGGGCAGGGGCGTCAGCGTCCGGGTCGGGCAGGATGGTTTTCGCACGGCGGCGCAGAGTCTCGTAATTACCCCGCACCGACAACAAAGCAAGACGCAGCCGCCACTTCTCGGCGGCGTCCCCCACGCGCTTGAGTTGGTTTTCGATCAACACCAACTGATCCAACGCCTTACCCGTCTCCCGGGCCACACGTACGGCCTGGGCTTGCTTCCGGATGAACCTCGTCGAACCGTAGTAAGCCTCGAAGGCGAGTTTCCAGTCGCGGACGTGGTTGGGGTTGGCACCGGCATCAAGAAGCACCTGGGCATCGAAATGCGCCAGGGCATCGACAGCGCTGCCAACGGCGCCTACGTGGACTGCGAACTCGTTCATGCCCCACACGCTAAAGCCACGCGGCAGAACGGAAAAGGGCGCAGCCGAAAACCTGTGGATAACCGTGTTGACGTGACAGCGTTCTGTGGAAAGGGAACGTCGATAAGCATACCTGACATGCGGAAAGGAAAGGTTCCATGAAAGGTTGGCGGGGCGTCGACAAGCATGAAAAAGCGGCTCGCACCCGAAGTGCGAGCCGCGCAATCCGCTTGGATGTGGGCGGTTAGTCCCGGTTGAAGTAGGAAAGCAGTCGCAGGATCTCGGTGTAGAGCCAGACCAGAGTCACGGCGAGGCCGAGAGCCACACCCCAGGCCATCTTGGCCGGGGCGCCGGTGCGGACGAGCTTGTCGGCGGTGTCGAAGTCCGTGAGGAAGCTCAGGGAGCCGAGGACGATGCAGAAGAGGGAGAAGAGGATGGCGATGGGGCCGCCGTCGCGAAGCGGGGAGCTGCCAGTGAAGATGAACAGCAGCAGGTTACCCAGCGCGAGGACTGCGACACCGATGATGCAGCCGGTGACGATGCGCGTGAACTTCGGCGTGACGCGGATGGCGCCGGTCTTGTACACGAAGAGCATGCCAGCGAAGACGCCGATGGTGCCCAGGATCGCCTGGAAGATCATGGCGCCGGCATCCTCGCCGCCGATCAGGAAACCGGACAGCAGCATGGAGAAGCCGCCGACGAAGAGGCCCTCGAATGCCGCGTAGATCAAGGTCACGGCGGCGGAGCCGTACTTACGGCCGAAGGAGTGCACGAGAACGGTGATGAAGCCTGTCTCTTATACACATCTCCGAGCCCACGAGACGGACTCC
>OJLS01000375.1_pt1 | contig 9695 bp, 14 predicted proteins | sample 1597081 | NCBI WGS metagenome assembly OJLS01 (sample SAMEA3904663, study PRJEB24821) | metagenome | biome: Builtin; feature: hospital; material: surface | place: USA | collected 2013-05-22
CTAGGACTCCGCCCTTTCACGGCGGCAACACGGGTTCGAACCCCGTTGAGAGTACCAAACCCCCCAACCTGTTTGTGCAGGTCAGGGGGTATTTTTTATTTGTCAAATCAGGATTTTTAGCGTCTTTGGCTCTAATTTGGCTCTATGCGAAATAGGCCAGCCATAGCCTGTCCCACAGTATCGAGGTCCTCTTCGAACAGATCTGCGTATGTATCCAGCGTTAAAACAGCTGAAGCGTGGCCGAGTTGCCGCTGCACGACTTTCACGTTCGCCCCGGCTGACACCAACAGGCCAGCGGCCACGTGGCGTAGGCCGTGAGGGGTGATTCGCGGAAACGATGGGTCCTCGGCTTGAGCTTTCTTCACAGCTGCCGCGAACCAGCCTTTAGTGCCGTCGGCCCGTTTCAGTGGCCCTCCACCGGTGTGGGGGAAGAGCCATGCACTAGGCAACCTCCCCGCCACCTGCTCGTGGATCATGCGCATAACAGGAAGGCTTACGGACACGGTGCGCCTCTCATGCGTCTTAGGCAGCGTCTCTTCAGGCTTGCCGTTGATGTAGATCACGGACCGGTTTATGCGTAGCCGGGAGTGCATTTCGTCCACGTCCTCGACTTTGAGGCCGACCAGTTCACCCCACCTCAGTCCCACGGTGCCGAGCACCCATACCACTACGGCTTTATCCCCCGCATGGTGAGCCAAGCGCTCAAGCTGCGTAGGCGTGAGATATACCTTGACGGGCTTCCCTTTGGGCGGGAGTTTCACCCCGCGCGCCGGATTAGATTTCAGATAGTTATCGTCTACGGCGACGTCGAGGATTTGGGCTAGCAGGTTGTGGGCGTGTCTGATACTGGAGCCGGACAAGGTGGACGCCGATACCCAGGCTTGAATCTCACTTTTGCGTAGGGTTCCGATTTTCCGTTTACCCCACATGGGCAGCACGGTGCTGCGTAGGCGTGAGGCTTCACGGTCGAGGGTGGAGGGTTTGAGGTGTTGTCGGCCTTTCCGCCATGTTTTAGAGAGTGCTTCGACGGTGATGTTTGCTCCGGCGGGGTCGCGCCATTGGCCGGTGGTGAGGTCTACGGTGTTTTCTGCGGCCCAGTTTTCGGCTTGCCACTTTGTTGCGAATCCGCGTTTCTGCCGTTTGCCTTGGGCGGGGTCGTAGTATTGGACGCGCCAGGCTTTTCCTTTGGAGGTTGTGTAGGGTTTGATAGAGGACACGTGTTGTTTCTTCGTTGAGTTGGGGTACGTCAGGGGTGGTACGCGCTTTGCTATTAGCGGCTAGTTAGGTGTGGTGTGGGGGTGGCTAATTCTGGGGGCGTTTGCGGTAAGTGAAGACCCCCGCAACCGGTGTGGTGTGGATTGCGGGGGCCTTGCCGTGGTGCGTGTTAGGCGACTACCGGCCAGAGGAAGCCACCGATTTTGAGGCCGATTTCGACGATGTCTTTAGCGACCTCAATTCCTTTCTTGGCGTTGTCGAGGCGCTTGGCAGAGATCTCTGCTTGCTTTTCCTTTTCTTCAGCGGTCTTTTCTTTCTTCTGGTGCTTGGTGGTGTCTTGGGTGGAGGTGGTGTTGTCGGCGGTGGGGGTGGTTTCCGCAGCGGTGGTTGTTTGGACTGCGGCGGTGGGCTCGGCCGGGGTGGTTTCTGCCATTGCTGGTGCTACTGAGGCGGTGGCGGCGATGACGAGGGAGGTCAGGCCGATGGATGCTTTGCGAAGCAAGGGGTTTCTCCTTTTTGATTCTGTTTTCCAAATGCGTGTTGTCACGCGTCTAACAGGCTAGTATGTGTGCTTAAAAATTTCAGGTTTTGTAGCCGACTGCACACACCGGGGGCTGGTCTACCGTTTAGATCGGCGTGTGGCGGTGGTAGCGGTTTTATATTGTGTGTGGGTATAGTGGATGGTGCCTTCTTTTGAAGGTCTCTGGCAGTGGATAATGTTGCCCCGTCTGCTTTTGGTTCATGGGTAGACGGGGCGTTTTCTATGTGTGAACCCTCAGCTGATGATTGCCGGGTTATACGGCCCCGGGGTAACACTGTGCGGGGTGGAGTGCCCGTAAGAAGGATGATTCCCCTCGCGGGGGCGAGGGGAGACTGTTCTGAGGAGGAACAGATGAATGAGTTCGCTTGTTCTCACGATGGGGAACTAACGGACGACGACGGGTTTAATCGTAGCAAAAGTGGGTTGAAGTGAGGTAGTGGGGTGTCTGTGGGTTGTGTCACTATGAGGTGTTTGCCGTTCAGAGGTGTCTTGTAGTGGTCCGCCGTCGGCTGGTGATGCTGTTGATAATGAAGAATGCCCCCCGCAGGGACGAGGGGCATGTGGGAAAACCGGCTATCAGTCTTCGGGACAATATAGTACATAAGTAGTGTGCCCGTATCAATCCGGCTTTACGTAAACATGTCACGTATATTCGGTTGGCGTGCCAGGTTTTGACCTGATTTGCATCCCAGAGCGGCGAGGATCATGTCGAGGCTTTAGTGGTTCGTTGATCGGTCTTGACCTGGGTGTTGTAAAAGTTGTTTACATTTGTCTGGATCTAGTTCACGGGTGTGGCCGGCCGGTGGGTATTGCGCCATACGGCGACTAGGTGGTTGGTGACGCCGAGTTCGTGGGCGACAACCCCCAGAGACGAATGTATCCCCACCCGAAAGTGAGGATGGGCCGTTTCTTCTTGCTGACAGGAAGGTAGTCGAGCCTGATGCGCGTAAAGGCCGGACTACACGTTCTAATTTGCTAACTAGCTTTCCCACACTGTTCAGGGTCGGTCACTACGCCTTGTTGACATAAATGCTCAAGCTGGGTTTCCCCACTACTCTTATACGGCTTGCCGTTCTCATCGCTTCCATATCCGCATTGGTATGCCGGGCAGTCGGGAAGCGAGCCTCCCTGTGCCGGGTTCGATGTATGGCCGCTGTCTTCTCGCATTGGCTGAGTATTGGTTGAGACCACAGCGGGAGCCTTCTGTGTGGGTATGTTGGTCGCTGTCTCTAGGTCTGTTTCTTTGCCTTTCTGCTCATGGTTTGTTGCCACTGAGTTGAGCTTTAAGTGAGAGATATCAAGGGTGTAGTAGTCGTTTTTGAAAAACGATGGCTTATACCGAATCTTTGTCGTGTTAGTCGGCACCTCAAGGGTCTTTTCCCCTTCGTTTTTCATTCCAGGTCCTACTTGCGTTCCGAGACTGTGTCCAGATCTCGCGCAATCATTCGGTGCTGGGTTTGATTCTGTTGTTTGCTTGTTATCGCTATCTAGCCCAACGAAATCAGTGTCTTCAATACCGAATTCTTTTGTCGATTGTTTTACATCAACCGTCCCGGTGAGAGTGACAAATGCTTTCCCTTCGGGCGCATTGTTAGTGTGTTCACGGAAAAAGTCTTCGCAGGTGAACGAGGCTTCCACGTTTGTCATAGTGATATCAACATCACAGTCGGTACCACCATCACACTTATCTACGTGAATCGGTTCCCCCAGCTTCATTTCATGGGCCAGGTTAGTGGCTTGCGCGGAGGTTACGTTAGTGCCGTGTGAATCGTTGTCTGAACTGCATCCTCCGAGGGAAAGAGCAGCGACTGAAGCGACGGCCAGGGTAGCTGTGGATATCGGTCGCATGCGCATGAGGGGTCTCCTTTTTGGCTAGACGGTCTGTGAGGGGGCTGGGAGTATTGTTTTGTGGCTGTCGCGCCAGACTTCGACCAGGTGGACTGTCACGCCTAGTTCTAAGGCGATGGCTCCGGAATGCGCTTCATGAGTGAGTTCGGCATCCTTGTATTCCTTTTGGCTAATGAGGGAATTGGCGGCCCATGTATCGGCTTCGTGTTCTTGGCGTTCTTTGAGCCATCCTTCAGCTTTGCTGTCGTGCCCGTAGAGTGCGTGGCCTAGTTCATGGGCGAGTGTGCAGCGGTAGGTGGTGGGGTGAAGATCGTGGCGGAGGCTGATGGTGCGGATATCGCTATACCAGCGGCCTTTTTCTCCGCCGTGGTGTTCGGTTATTGCGATGTGGTTGAGGGCGGCAATTTTTTGGAGGTTAGGGGCCATCTGAGTAGTCATCATCTCCTGGCATTGGTTCGTCTGGTGAACTGTCGGCGACGTAGGGGAGGTCCTCTTCGCCGGGTGTGTCGTCATCATAAGACTCGGGGGTGACATGTCTGCGTTGTGCGAGTTCGTCCACGGGGGTGTCTAGAGGTCCGTCGCGTTCTACGCCGAGTTTCATACGCCGGAGCACTTCGTCGGCGAGGTCATCCTCGGTGACAGTGCGTAGTGCGCGGGCGGGGTCTACTTGCTCGGCCCATTTGGCGTCTAGGTAGCCGGTATCGACGAGTGCACCTACTGGGTGATGTCCGTATGCGACTGCAATGGCAATGACGTTCTCGGCCGATAAGTGGCCTTTCTCTCGTTGGTTATACAGCGTACGCATCGGCACGTCGGCTGTTTTCCCTACGTCTCGGAGGGAATCAGTGCCGATCACGTGGATTAACCATTCGATGTGCTTCATGCTGCCCAATCTACACCGTAATCTCTCGCGTATGCAACTTTGGCAATATGTTTAACCTGCGAAAATAAAAAAATTTACCGAAAGACTTGCACGATATGCACGCTGTGTGCTTAAATTGCAATCAGCAAGCCAATCCGGCAAATGTAGAAAGCCCGGAGATAGCGCTCCGGTTGACTGTGACCTTGCCTTTGCCAGCACGTTTGCTCATACCTTTTCACCTCTCTTTCTAGCGCTAGCTGCGCTGGTTGAGAGCCTACCCACCTAAGGAGGTGAACATTATGCGACTTGATCCCGAAGTCATCACAGACGCGATGGAACGCACAGGTTCCCGATCGGTAGACGAGTTCGGCTGGAAGTTTCTTAACAAGACGGGGACGACTGTTCGTAACTACATGACGGGTAAGAGCGTTCCGAGAGTCCCTACTTTGATGATTCTTAAGCGGATCACTCATCGTCCACTCGACCAAATGATTATTGAAGACAACTTAATTGCCGCATAGAAAATGCCCCTCGCGGGAACGAGGGGCGAAGAGTTCCAAGGAGGAACAAAAATGGACCAGTTAGTAACTATACCAGTTCCAGGCGCTCACGCGGAACTGAAAGCTGTGCAGACTGAGGACGGTAAACAATGGGCGGCTATTCGCCCGATCTGCGACGCGCTTGGCATCGACAGTAAGTCGCAGCGTCGCAAGCTTCATGACAAGTCGTGGGCACGTGGGGTCATGATGACCTCACGTGACACCAAGGGGCGCAACCAAGAGATGTTCATGGTTGATCGTCGGACACTGACCATGTGGCTCGCCACGATCGACACTAACCGCGTCGCCCCGGAAGCCCGACCCACACTCGAAGCCTTCCAGAACGAAGCAGCAGACGCCCTCGACCGCTACTTCAACGAAGGCGGGGCAATCAACCCACGCGCCACCGAGCACCAACAAAAGGCGCTGATGTTTGAGCTGCGCTCACAGATGGAACTCGCCCAAGCGGCGAAAGGCCTTATCCACGACGATTTTCTGGAAGCCAAGGCCCGCATCATCCTAGCCCGCGGGATGGAGGAGACCCCACAGTTGGACCCGGCCCGGAAACCGCTGTATGTGCAGGATTTCCTCAAGAGCAAGGGCCTGTCGAAGAAACAGTTGTCAGCTAAAGCCCCCATGTTTGGAAAGCGTTTGAAGGCTGCGTGGACGGATGCTCATGGCGTGGTTCCACAGAAGGTTCCGGTCGAGTTACCCAATGGTCGAGTTATTGCGGCTTATGGCTACACGGAGGCGGACCGGTCTTTGATGCAGCAGGTTTGGGACGAATACTTCGCCGTCACCGCCTAAAAGGAAAAGAGGATAAGGATCATGGAAAAACAAAACATTGAATACGACTACACGGATAGGGGTGAAGAGTGATGAAACCAGCTTTGGAGTTTCGGTCGCCAGAGCTCCATCTAGCAACCGGTGACGGTGTTGTTGTGCTCTCCCTTGGAGATAAGTCCATAAGGCTAAGCGGTGAGGATGTTGAAGCCCTAGTAAGGGTTCTTCGTGCTGCCGACTTCTTAGCCGACCACGGGTACGTATCCGGAATGAACGTAGATAGCCCGAACACTATGTGAAAGGAGTGAGTGATGCAGAAGGTTGCGAAGCTCAATATTGAGGCGGATTCGTTGGGAATCAACCTCAACATTGATGGTGCCCCGGAGGGAATTCTTATTGAGTACGAGATTCTGCCGAAAGTGGCTAAAGCGGTACTGGCCGAGATCCTGGACTGGCAACAAGCAGCCCAGGACCCGTAGGCATTAACTACTTCGACTTCTTAGACCGAGTTTCAGTAACCGTGGTCTTTGGATGCCGAAAGGCTCATATTGACAAGTTGTTCGGGGTTGAGGAGTCGAATTTGTAGTTCGTGCGGTGTGTGGTTCGTGTTGTGGGGAAGCCGCGCGAACAAGGAAAAGGAAAGGAGGTTGATTGAGTTGAGGGGATTAAGGCTGAAAATTCCTTTAGACGCTGAGCTTGGTTGTTGTCTTTGGTGTGGAAACCCTCTTGAGTACAACGGGCGTGGTCGGAAACCGAAGTATTGCTCTAGATCGTGTAGGCAGCGCGCATATGAGTGTCGAGTAAGCGGCAATATTGGATTATTTGAGCACTTGAAGCAATTTCACACTTGCTATTTATGTGGGAAGCCTCTCGATTGGTCAGACCCTCTAGGGGTTTGCGTTGACCATGTTATCCCAACGATTCGTGGCGGCATGACTATTCCAGAGAATCTTCGTCCTGTTCATGTGGAATGTAATGCGATCAAGGGTGAAAAGCTCTTAGACCCGGCTGCGTTTGGTCTCAAGTAATTCTTTATTCGACTCTGCACAGCTAGCGGTGTGTCGTTTTGTTTCGTCACATACGACAAAACTGGCCCTATATGAAATACGCCCTGTATTTCGTCAGATGTTTTGTCACAGTAGCCCTACAGGGTAAGACCCCTCGGATTCGTGATCTGGGTAGGGCACAAGGGTTTAACAGCCCGGTGTTATTTGATTAATCGCATAGTGAATAGCCCTGTGGGATACGGGGAGCGAGCGTGTTTCTTAGATCGCGATGACCTCCCTACACCTGCCATTGGCGACGGCTGTGGTGGAGGTAACGACACGGGGTGTTAACAAAACTTTTTGGGTGGCGCTGGTGCCCGTGCAACAAGGCATCGCGGGGTGGTCAATGCACTATGGCTACCTGTGGGGTTCGATTCCCCGCCCGCCCACAAGGGAAACAACGGTTGTTTCCCGCATATGAAAAAAGGGGAGGGGCCTTAGGTTGTTGCGTCTGGATTGGCGTCTACTCGCAACAGCCTTGGCCCCTCGATCTCACCAAAGAAGGAGTGGTGAAAATGCCTAAGAAAAGAAGGCAAGTACTCAGTGTACGCCGTGTGTATGGGACTGGTGAAGTGGCGGACATACTCGGGGTGAGCGTGAACTCGGTGTATGACCTGTGTCATAGCGGCCAGTTGCAGGCGTTGCCGAAGCGGTCGCCGTTGGCTGATTGGCGTATCCCGGCGTGGGCTGTTGATGAGTTTGTGGGGGAGGGGTCGAAGTGACGCGTGATGAAGAGGTTTTGAAATCAATGATTGACCACCCGGCCGGTCGTCACGCCCGCGTTGATGATGAGTTGGATATGACGTTTATTGATTTGGCGAATGAGGCTTATGAGGAGAATAGGGGTCGTTTTCGCTGGTCGTGGGGGTTGTTTGGTCGCGCCATGATTGGTGTTGTGGCTATTGGGGTGTTGTTTATTGATCTGGTTTGGTTTGGGACGGTGAGCTAGTGATGGCGGATAAGAAGTATCGGGTGCTTGAGTTTGGTTCTGAGCAGGATTGGCTTGAGGCTCGGAAAAAGTATTTTACGGCGACGATGATGGCTGATTTGGCGACGGGTGGTTCTGGTGCCCGGGAGAAGGTGTATAGGGATCGGCATGGTTTGAGTAAGCCGTTTGCGGGTAATGAGTTCACTCGGTGGGGGCATGAGCGTGAGCCTGTGTTGGTTGAGTGGGCGCGGGAGAATGTGGACTCCCGGCTGGTTCACAGCACCGACCTTTACGTCTCAACGGAGATAGAAGACGCTGCTTGCACCCCGGACGCTGTTGGCACATGCGAGGACGGCACCGTGGCGGTGCTGGCTGAGGCTAAGACCACGAAGAACATGTGGTGGAAGCGTGAGGATGTTCCCGATCGCTACTTGTGGCAGATTCAGTGGCAGTTGTTGGTGACGGGGGCTGAGGCGTGCGTTCTTGTGTTTGAGTATCACGAGGATTTCGAGCCGCGGGGGATTGATTATTTTCTCATTCGCCCGGATGAGTTTTGGCGTGAAGGTTTGTTGGATTTGTTGGTCCAGCAGCGGGAGTTTGAGGCCGAGCATGTTGAGGCCACTCTGCCTGATTTCTTTGCTGATCGCGTCCGTGAGTTGTCGAAGCTGAAGGAGCAGGCCCGCGCTCTGGAGGATGAGCTTGAAGCGGAGATTCGGGAGTTCACGGGCGGGGAGGATTTCAGCTATTCGGATGATGATGTGCAGGTAACCCTCTCTACGCCTAAGCCGTCGGCCCGGTTTCAAACTTCTGAGTTTAAGAAGGCGGAGCCTGAGCTGTACAAGCGGTTTATGAAGCCGGGGAAGGATCCGTCTCAGCGGGTCACGTTGAAGTGGAAAGGTGCAGCATAATGGCCAAAAATTCGCTGGAAAACTACGAGCCTGTCGAGGAGCGCATACTGCGCTTTAAGAAAGAGCACCCGAATTTCCGTTGCCTGACTGAGCTGACCTATGAGGGTGATCCGGGTAGTACACGGTGGATCATTAAGGCAAGTATCTGGCGTGACGCGGAGAATGTGGGGATGCCGGACGCGACCGGTTATGCCTTTGAGGTTGACGGTGCCGGTATGGCTCAACAAACGGCGGCGTTGGAGACATGCGAGACCTCAGCTATTGGCCGGGCGTTGGCGAACCTGGGGTATGGGGGTAATCGTCGTGTCACCCGTGAGGAGATGCGGAAGGTGAAGCGGGATGAGGACCGGCGGGAGATTGTTGCCCGGTTGAAGTCGGTCCCTGATGTGGGGGCTTTGCGCGCGTTGTGGGAGGACGCGAAGGCCGCTCAGGTTACTGACAAGTCGTTGTGGCAGGCGTTTAAGAAGCGCACTGACCAGCTGGAGGGCGGCAAGAGTAGTGAGTGAGTATGTGCCGTTGAATCCGGTTCAGATTGAGCAGCGGATTATTGAGGCTGTGAATCAGATTTCGCGGTCGGTGCGTCCGGTGAGTGAGGCGTATAACGCGTGGCAGCGGGCGGAGCTTGATTTTAAGGCGGCGTTTGCGAGGGCTTTTCTTGGTGCTGAGGGGCCGATGGAGGAGCGTAAGCAGCGGGCTGTTGCTGGCACGGTGGATGAGGCGTTGGCTGCTCGTGTGGCTGAGGGGGAGTATAAGCGCCTGTTGGATTTTCAGAAGTCGTTTCGTGACCAACTCTCGGCGTTGCAGTCGGTGCAGAAGTCGGTGAACGCGGCGTATCAGGCGGCGGGTCACGATGGGTAAGAAGAAGCGGATGCCCCGGGAGGTGTATCAGACTGTGTTTGATCGCGCCGGGGGCCGGTGTGAGGCGATGGTGTTTCCGGTGTGCACCGGGGGCGCTGAGCAGCTTCACCATAGGCAGTACCGGTCGCGTGGCGGCGAACACACGGTAACGAATCTCGTGTTTATCT
>OJLS01000377.1_pt1 | contig 9638 bp, 7 predicted proteins | sample 1597081 | NCBI WGS metagenome assembly OJLS01 (sample SAMEA3904663, study PRJEB24821) | metagenome | biome: Builtin; feature: hospital; material: surface | place: USA | collected 2013-05-22
GGAAGTACTCCTCGAACTCGCGGCCGTTGACCGTGATCTTGCCCTCGCCCTCGACAACGGTCACGCGAGCGATGGCGCGCTTACGGCGACCGACAGTCTGGATCGGGCCCTCGTGGTAGACGGGAGCCTCGACGGCATCGTCGTTCGCGTCATCCTCGGTCGCAACAGCGTCACCGATGGTGTAGTTGAACTCCTCGGTAGCGGCCGTAGCTGCGTCGATGTCGGTCTGGGTAGCCTCGACGCCCTCGGTCAGCTCTGCGGTGTTCGTGGTCTCTTCGGAGATGTTGTTCGGCTCGGTCATTACTGCGCCACCTGCTTAAACTCGAAGTTCTCGGGCTTCTGCGACTCGTGCGGGTGCTCGGAGCCGGTGTAAACGTGAAGCTTCTTAATGGACTGACGGGAGAGGCGGTTGTGCGGCATCATGCCCTTCACAGCCTCTTCGATCACGCGGTCCGGACGCTCGTCGAGAGCGCGGCCCAGGGTGATGGACTTCAGGCCACCCGGGTAGCCGGAGTGGCGGTAGCGCATCTCGCGGTCGCGCTTGTTGGACGAAATGTGGACTTTGTCGGCGTTGATGACAATGACGTGGTCGCCGGTGTCGGCGTTCGGCGCGTACTGCGGCTTGTGCTTGCCGCGCAGCAGATCTGCGACGGTGGAAGCGAGCTTGCCCAGCACCACGTCGGTAGCGTCGACGACGTACCACTTGCGGGTAATGTCACCGCTCTTCGGGTGGTAGGTAGACATGTATGACTCCTTGAAGTCTTTATCTAGAGGCTGCCGGCCATGGCGCGTTCGACCTTTCCCTCCCCTGTTCCGGCGGCCGGTGGAGACCCGGTGGGGTGGCCCGGAAGAACGTCCCGCGTTAAACGGGGTTGAGCGTTCCACCGGTAGGAAAAACACACAGGGCATTTACCTTAGAGCACTTCCTGCTCAGACACCAAAACGCCGCCGCGGCACCTTCTGCGCGTTTTTGCGCTCGGTTACCTCGGCGGCGTGGAGTTCGGAAGCGCTCGCCAGCCCCAGGCGGCGCTCACCGGTGGGGCGTGGGCCAACTCCGCGTCTGCCCCCGGGATGCGGGTATGTGGTCAAATCAGGCCCACGCGATTGTGTGTCGCGCTAGTTCCTACCCCCAGCTGTTGGCGGCTGCGGTGTTGACAGCCTGCATCCGGTTGTTGCCCTCATCGACTGCGCGACCGATCGTGGTGAGGATCTCGTTGAGCTCCTGCGCTGCGGTGTCCCACTTCGCCTGGTGTTCTTGGTAGCGCTGTGCTGCCTCACCTTCCCACGTGGCAACCATCGGCTTGATCTGCGCCTTCAGGTCTTCCAACTGGGCGCCGATGTTGCGGGACGAGGTCTCGATGTCGGCTGCGGCGTCTGCCAGTGAGCCGAATCCGTACTTGATCACTGTCACGGTGTTCTCCCCTTGAGCTTGATGTGAATGAGTGTGTTTGGTGGTGCGGTTTTTCGCTGCTGCAGTAGTGCGGTCGTACGGCTTAGAGCGCCAACCCGCCCGCCGGCGCGATGTTGGCGAAAGTGTCGGAATTGGACGCGTCGACGTCCTCGAAGTTCGAGGCGTTGCTGCGGATATTCGTGGCGATGTCCGCCAGAGCCTCGCTGAGGCGGCGCTCCGCGTCGTCAAAGCGCGCCATCAGCCCGTCAAAGCTTGCCTGGGCGGTGCCCTGCCAGTAGTCGCGGGTGGATTGCGCGACATCTTGCAAGCGGTTGAGTTCGGCGTTGACCGAGTCGTTGGTGCTGTCTACGTTGTTCGCCGCGTTGCGCATAACGTCGGCTTCTGTACGGAACTGAGCGTTGCTCATGTTTCCTCCCCCGATGATCGTGTGTGTGTAAAGAAGTGGACGGGGCACGAGGCGTGAGCCGTTCGTGGCCTTCCACCTTTATTGGACTGTTCTTCACCCGCTCCGGTTCCCTCTCCCCCGAATCTTTTTCGGGGCTCTATTCGGGCGGAGTGAAGCGGGCAGAGTCATTGGCCATGGCGCATGTGGCCGACTGAACGGTGGTGGGTTCCTTTCGGGTGTGGCAACCAATGGATAACTGCACGTCGCGGTCTGTCCACGTGCTCCACTGCGCGCGGGAACCATCGGGCAGGTCGTGCATGTAACGCACGTTGTCATCGCCGCTGTCAATGAGGCGCAACTCGGGATCGGCCTCGATGTCCGCCAATACCTGCCGCATGACCGCGTCCGGAGCTACCCCGTAGAGAGGATCCACCGCCAGTTGAAGCCGGAAATCCGGATCAGGTCCTGTTGCGCGCCACATGTTCCCGTCCGGTTCTAAGTGGAAGCCGACAGGGAGTTCAACACTCAACCCGTTCTGCTCGAGCGTGACGTTCTCAGGCGCGGGCTGTTCCGGCTCCGGCTCCGGTTGTTCCTGTACGTGAGAGGGAGAGTGCGAATCGTGGGTTTCCAGTGGCGCGGTCTGCGACGGCTGCTCCGCTGCGCCGTGCACGTCGTCGCTGACGCCCCGGCCGGCGACAACCCAGATGGCCACCCCGCACACCGCGGCAACGAGCACCACCACCCCGGCGAGCAGGTAGCTGACGGAGCCGAAACGCCCAGTGCGCCGGGTCTCCACGGCTGGCCGACGCACGGGAATGTGGTTGATTTCCTCCCACTCACTCGTCGCCGGATGCGTTCGGGCAACGGTTTCACGCGATGGGGCGCCATCCTCTTCCCCGTCCCCTTGACCGCTGCCGGAAGGGTCTTCGCAGGTCAGGTCGATACCGTAATCCCCAAACGCGTGGATGATCCGCTGCTGGGTTTTCGCGTCCGCCACGAGGTGCACCGTTGCCTGCCTCGGGTCGTCCCCGAGCACACCTCGAACAAAGGAGACGATCTCACTCGCGGAAGGCTGGTCGTAGCGGTGAACATTGGACAGTCCGGAAAACACCGTCGCGTCTTTGTCGATCGTGATGGTGAGTAAGGCGTCGAAGCCCTCTTGGGAATCGATTTCCCGGCCGGCGGCATACGCGGTGGTCATAGGGTTTCCTCCCGGTGAGGCGATGGTGTGTGGGCGATGTGGATGGGTCCGAGCTGCTCGTTGTCGCGGACGAAGATGCCCCGGCCGGGCCGCAGGGTCAGTGGGCGGACCCCGAAGAGCGCGCCTTCTTCCTTTGTGCCGGACATGATCACCACATCTGGAAGCTGATCCTTCAGCGTGCTCAGGAAGACTCCGAGCAAGGCCCGCCCGGTGCCGCCGAATTTGCGTGCGGCGATAATGTGCAGCCCGACGTCCTGGGCGTGCGGGATCAGAGGCAGGAGCGGACGAAGATGTTCGTCGCCAACGAGTTCCAGATCGTCGATGACCACGTAGATATCCGGCCCGGCCCACCAGTTGCGTGCGGCCAGCTGGTCGGCGGTGACGTCGGGGCCGGGCAAGCGACTGGTCAAGGTAGCCGCGGTATCTGAGAGAGCAGTTTTCGTGGAATCGGCCGAGCCACCGTAGGCGGCCACCATCGGATGGTCCGCTGAGCTCAAATGCGTGCGCCGCGGGTCGATGATCACAATGCGGGCCTGCTCACGCGGCATCCGTGATAGTTCAGAAATAACAGTGCTGATGAGAGTCGATTTACCCGCTCCAGATGCGCCGATGGCCAGCAGATGTTGGCGGTCGAATGTGACCGGCTCAATATCGCGTCCGCCGATGCCGAGCAGAACCCGGCCGCGCCGCTCTTCCGGCACAACTAGATCATCGGCGGCGATGCTGTCTGGCAGGACCTTCAACGCCGGAACCGGTGTCTGACCGGCTGCTTGAGCCGCAATGTGGGCGATGTCTTCTTTCGCGGTCGCGGCGATGAGCATGCTCTTGCCGCCGGCGATGATGCCTCGGCCCGGTGCGGATGGCAGCTTCTCCTGCACTTTCCGCCCCAGCAACGAGTCCATCGGCTCCGTGAGCTTCAGTTCCAGGCGGGTGCCAATGAGATCGCGGACGTTCGGCCGGATAGAGTTCCACCGCTGAGTCGTGACAATGAGGTGAACCCCGGCCGCTGGCCCCTCAGCCGCGATCGTCGCCAGCGCATCTTTGAGATCCTCCAGCTTCGAGTCGGGCGCGGTGAGCGCGTGCCAACCGTCGACGACCAGTACGGTCCGCGCGGGAGACGCACGCCGCTTATCGACGATCCCCAGCACCTCATCCACCACCCTTCTCACCCTCTCTTCGTCGCTGCGCGCCGCCACTCCCGCGACATGCGGCAGGGACTCGAGCACCCTCGAATCGCCGCCGCCGGCATCAATGACGTAGAAACCGAGCTGATCGGTGGAGTGCGTTGCAGCAAGTGACGCGACGATCGTCCGCACCGCCATCGATTTGCCGGTCTGCGGCCCGCCCGCCAGAGCCACGTGCCCGCCGGCTGCACCGAGGTCGATGAGGAGGGGATGCTGGCGCTGGTGATACGGGTCGTCGATAAGCCCGATGCTCGCCTTCAGCTCCCCGGCCTCCTCGCACACCGCGGGCAGGTCCACCTGGGCTGGAAGCGGCGGAAGCCAGACGGTGTGCGCCTGCTGCCCGCGAGCTGCCGCTGTCTCCTTCGCGGCGCTCACGACTTCCGCCAGCAACGTGGTGCTCGGGTCAGGAATGCTCGCCGCCGCTGGTTCGTCGACGTCGTCCCACCCCTCGAACAAACGCACTTGCTGTGTGTCGCCCGGGCTGCGCGTGTCCACCGGCCTCATCAACGGCCCCGAAACATACGACGCTTTGAAACGCGTCAGCTCCGTCGAGGCTGTCCTGATGTAGCCCACGCCGGGATCGGCGGGCAACTCGTACGCATCAGGCACACCGAGAACCTGGCGGGACTCCACCGCGGAAAACGTACGTAAACCGATCCGGTACGACAAGTGGGAGTCGAGACCGCGCAATTTCCCCTCTTCCAATCGCTGCGATGCGAGGAGCAGGTGCACGCCCAGCGACCTACCCAATCGGCCGACCGCCACAAACAAATCCGCGAAATTCGGATGCTGGCCGAGCAGCTCAGAGAATTCATCGACAACGATGAGCAGAGATGGCAGCGGATCCAGATCCGGGCGCGTGCTCGTGCGCGCGTCGTTGTACTCGGTGATGTTGGAGAAATTGCCCGCCGCCCGCAACAACTCCTGGCGGCGGTTCATCTCTCCCGAAATGGCGTCGTACATGCGCTCCACCAGAATCGCTTCGTCCTCGAGGTTCGTGATCACCGCGGAGGTGTGCGGCAACCCCTCGCACCCCAAGAACGTCGCGCCGCCTTTGAAGTCGACGAGAACCAGGTTGAGCTCGTCCGGCGAATGCGTCGCGGCGAGCGCGACCACGAGCGTGCGCAAGAGCTCCGATTTACCCGATCCCGTCGCCCCGATGCACAGCCCGTGCGGGCCCATTCCGCCGTGCGCGGATTCCTTCAGATCCAAATAGACGGCGGCGCCGTCGGGATCGGTGCCGATCGGGACGGTGAGCCGCTGACGGCTGTTCTCCCGCCCCGGCCACATCGTGGGACCGGGAAGGTGCTCAACGTCCTCTATCCCCAACAAATCGAGCAAGCCACCCCCGCGGGCATCCGCGGCGGTGTCAGCGGGTCTGCGGTAAAACGCCAGATTGCGGAAAATGTATTCGGCTGCTCCCGCTCCGAACTCATCGGCCGTGCCAAGACGCTCCACCCCGGACGTAGTCACAGCATCAATTGCCTCCCCGCAGGTCAAATGCAGCGCTTCTTCGTGCACAAACGTGTCTGCCTCGTCACTGACCGTAATGAGGCAATCATGGTCGCTGTACGCCATCGCCTCCGGAGTGCCCGCGTCCACGACCGCGACGACGAAATCAGCCCGCGAGGGAGTGCGCATGTGCGGGAGCCACTTCGCGGATTCAAGGCCAACCGCATTGATGTCGAGTCCCACGGTCTCCGGCCCGTGAAAGAACGCCAGCTGCGCCACGATCGATCGCGCGATGTCGCGTGCCCCCGAGCCCGCCAAAGTGAGCAGAGGAAACGCCTCGAGCTGGATCACGATGGGCATGCGCGGCACCACGCTCACCGCGGCGACGGTGCGGCGCAGACTCACAGCGCACACCGGATCGAGATCCTCCGGGGAGCCCGGATCAGCCACCTCAACAGGTGTGCATAAGGATGACTTTCCCGTCCCCACACGCACCTCGAACGCCCGCGAATGCTCCGCAGCGCGCTCCCACACGCGCTCTGCGCTGACAGCATTCACCAGATGTTCCGGGTGCGGGTGAAAGAACTCCACGTGTTCGCGCTGCTGCACCGCATTGGACCGGGCGCGCTCAGCCAAGGCATCCAAGTGACGCAGATACACCCGACGCGATTCGTCGATATCGCCAGCCTTCTCAGGCGGGTTGAGGGTGGTCAGCAGCCCCATGATCATCATCAGCGGAAACAACATCATCAGCGGACTGATGCCGCGCCCACTCAAAGCGAAAATGGCCACCATTGCGCCGATTGCCGCAACCATCACCACGGGCATGATGATGCGGATCAGTGGTTCCGGCGGCTTCCGCACCGCCTGCGGCACACTTTCCGCGTCCAATTGCCCCGTGGGCAGCGGCGGTGCCTCATCCGCTATGGTCCCTGCGGCGGCAGGTGCCTGAATCGGGTCGTTGTCGAGCCCCAGCATGGAAAAATCCCCCCTCTAGTCACGTTCCCCTGCACGGTCCGTCAACACGACAGCTGACAAGACAAAAGCCCCCCGGCTTTACTGCCTCTCCCCGTGCGGCAGTGGTGCCGGTTTCGAAGCATAGGCAAGAACAGCGGGTCGCGGGAGTAGAAAACGGTGCTGAAGTCAGCATTGTCCACTGAAGTAGACATTCGCGGCTCCCGTCGCACCGGTGGGGCATGCACACTGGCATCACAACAGCCGTTATGAATCTGGGGGGAATCATGGTCGCTGCGTCGACCCGCCATGTTGTCAGGGTGTCCGTGCGCATCAGCGCGGCGCCGTTCTACCGTTCCGTCGACGTGAGTTTGCCAACGTCGTCCACGTTCAGCGACGTCCTGCCCGAACTGGCGCGGTTGATCGAGCTGCCGGAAACCGGTCGTCCGTGGGAATTCGCCACCGCGGCAGGGGCGCCGTTAGACCCGCATGTTCCGCTGCACAACATGCGGCTTCGGGACGGCCAGGTGCTCTCGTTGCGCCCCCTGGAGCCGGTGGATCCGCCGGTGGTGCGCGACGCGGCGGAGTCCCTTGCCGCCACGGCCGCAAAATCGGCGCAATCCGGCATCGATGTCGCTGCGACATTCGCGGGGGCATCGGCGGCTGGGCTGCTCACTGCGGCTCTGGCGGGGCCACTCGCTGGAACAGCCGTGGCAGCGCTCATCTTGCTCGTCGTGGGCGCGGCTGCCCGGTCACGCGCCGTTTTCCCGGCGGGGGCGGTGAGCTCCGGTGCTGTGTGCGGGGCGTGGGTGGCTGGCCCAAGCGCCGAAGCCGGACCGATTGCAACTGATTTCGCCGTTGGCACGATTACCGGTGCTGTCATCGCGGTGGCATTGGCGGGCGGCGGTGCAGTGCTGGGTCTTTCTGGGCCGCGCGTCACCTCAGCAATCGCCACCGGTGCTGTTGTTCTATTCACCGGTGCCCTCGCCGTGTGGATGCCCGCTCCCACGGCGCCGGCGGCAACTGTTGTTCTGGCAGGCATCGCCGGAGTGATGTTGACGCCGTCCGTGGCCACGCGTGCCGCTGGTCTGCGTATTCCGCGAGTGCCCACTGCGGGGCAGGAATTCGGCATTGCGGACGATTACCAGGAGGACGTGGACGAGCGGTCTGCGGCGGCACGCGCCGTCACGGCCGGTATCAGCATCGCTGCCGCTGTGTGCATGGTGCCTGCCCTCGTGGCGCTCGCACGAACGGGCGGCGGATGGGTATTCGCCCTGTGCATGTGCACAAGCGGGGCACTGCTCATCCACGCCGCGCGCCACCACGACACGGCCCCGCGGCTCAGCCTCGGAAGCACAGCTGTGATCGCGCTGACCTGTGGAATCGGCGCCATCGCGGCCAGCGCCCGAACGGGAAACGCGCACCCAGCGTTCTTGATCGTAGCTGGGATCGCCGCGCTCGCCGCAGCCACCGCAGTCTTGTGGGCCTCACGCGTGCCGGACCTCGAGCCAACCACCCTGGTGTGGCTCGAACGCGCCGAAGCCGCCGCGATCATCGCTGTCATCCCGCTCGCCGTGAAGCTCACCGGCATCTTCGATCTGATCCGGGGGCTCTAAACATGCGCAACACGCCATTCCGCTTATCGACGCAACTGGCCTCCCTCCCCATCCTCATCCCTGCCATCGTCACAACTTTTCTCCCTCTCTTGTGCTTCCCATCCGCTGCTCACGCCCAAGACGTAGCGTGCGCTGTCGGAGCTTCCGCGGGGGACGCCGATCCGGAACCCGAGAACACCGCCGAGGCGGCAGAGCTTCGGGGACTGGCAACCGGAGCCGGGGTGAAAGTCGCGGTGATCGACACCGGTGTCACCCGGCACCCTCAACTTGACCAGCTGGTCGGCGGCGCCGATTTTGTCACGCCAGACGAACCGGAACCCTTCAAGGACTGCGACGCACACGGCACCGTCGTCGCCGGCATCATCGCGGGAACGGACGCGGGCATCGCTCCTGATGCGGAGATCATGTCCATCCGGCAGTCGTCCGGCCACTACCGCTCGTCGTCTTCCATGACACAAGGCGGCGAGGAAACACCGGGCGCCGGAGATTTGGAAACCCTCACCCGGTCGATCCACAACGCTCTGGACGAGAAGGCGGGAATCATCAACATCTCCGTGGTGTCGTGCGTTGAACCGGCTCTAGCAGCGCGCGTGGACACCCGGGGCATCGAAGGGGCACTCCAGCGCGCCGAACGCGACGGAGCCGTAGTCGTTGCAGCAGCCGGCAATGTCTCGCACGAGTGCCCGGCCGGCTCGACGGTGTATCCTGCCCACTTCGCCACGGTTCTCACCGTCGGCGCGAGAGCCGATTCGCACACCATCGCAGACTATTCCCTGCCTGTGCCCGAAGGAAAAGATCTAGTCACTGCGCCAGGAACTGTCGGCAGGGCACTCGCGCCGGGCACACCGGGGTGGTCTGCGGGCAAGGCCGGTGAGCGCGGCGTTGTCGAGCCGTTCACCGGGACGAGCTTCGCCGCTCCGGTGGTCAGCGGCACAGCCGCCCTGCTGCGCCAACGCTATCCGCATGCGTCCCCGGCGCAGATCCGGGGGATGATCGTCGCGTCCGCGGAACCACACGGTGGCGCCGTCGACCCGCTGCGTGCTGTCACCTACCTCGAACGGGACCTTTCGGCCAGCCCAGACCCGCTGCGGGTTGTTCCGGTGGAGACCGTTGCGTCGGCAGCGCCTGCACGCGGTGGTTTTGCAGTCGCGTGTGTCGTTCTCGCTGCCGTGATCGCGTTCGCTGCGGGAGCGCTCCACTCCGCCTCCCGCAACGTCCGCCGTTCGCAGCCGAACCCCGTCGCACACCCGGGGCAGTAGGTCGCAGTTAGTACGTCGCGGTCAGCGCTGCCTCGCGGGTGAGTTCCGGCCCTTCCGGAAGGAGACTGATGATGCTCCACGGAGCGCTGTCCACCCGGGCAGCGCCGACAATGTCGAGGGTCTCCTTATCTTCTGCCACATGGCGCTGACCCGAGGCGGACACCACGTGGTAGCCC
>OJLS01000379.1_pt1 | contig 9604 bp, 5 predicted proteins | sample 1597081 | NCBI WGS metagenome assembly OJLS01 (sample SAMEA3904663, study PRJEB24821) | metagenome | biome: Builtin; feature: hospital; material: surface | place: USA | collected 2013-05-22
AATCCCGCCCATCCCCCACACCGCCGGCGGACCGTCGCCGGGAGCGGCCGAGTAGTGCGGCGGGATCGACCGCCGGTCTCTCCCGCGAACAGTGGCCGGCTATCCGTGTCCCGCAGGAGCCGGGACACGATACACCCGGGCCGGCTCAACCTCGCCCGCGCGCAGCCCAGACCCGTGTCTATGAGCCTTCCGCTGCTCAGGGGCACTCGACGAACACTCGGGCAGCTAATCCCCACGCTGCGCAAACGCGCGTCCAAGAACCGGTGCCTGCCCCCGCTCAACCGCGCCCGAAGCGCGGCCACGTGGACGAACGTGAGCTGACACACGAGGAACGCCAGCGCCCGGATAGGGAGACCAAGCGCCGGAAGAAGCCTGCCAGCTCGTGGACGTACCTGGTGCGCCGCGCAGCCGCCGTCTTAGTTGCCCTGGTGGTCCTCTTCGTGGCGCTACGCGCCTGCGGCATCATCGGCGGGCAAGAAGACGAGCAGGAAGTAGCTCCGCCACCATCAGCCACACAGTCAGTGGATGAAGTGGTGCCGTCGCGCCCGCTCGAGATGACCGTCCCGAAGGCGGGGCTCCACGCGAAATTCGAGAAAGACGTCTGCCTGTTCAAGGACGGTTCCATCGACCCGTCCACGCTGTCCGAGGCCTGCGTGTACACCGCCGACGACCGACCCTATTCGCTACCCGGCACGAGTGCCTCTGACATCGTGGTCGTCGCCGGTCACGCTGCCGCAGGCGTGCCCGCCATCTTTGACAAGCTCTATGATCCCTCGAATGAGCGCCACACCGTCGCCGTCGGCGACGCGCTGTACGTCCGCACGGAACAGTCCGGCGACCGGTGGCTGAAATACGAGGCGACAGACCTCCACGAGCCCGAGAAGACCGCGCTCGCCCAGTCCCAGGAGATTTGGGGCACCGGCCCCATGCCGGGCCGTTTGCTCACGGTCACCTGCATCCAGCCCGCCAACCCCTTTGCCCCCTCGGTGAAGAATGCCGTGGTCGGCTGGCAGCTGCGGGGTGTCGTACCGGCCGAAGAGGCGCAGCTGGACGGCTAGTGCCCGCCGCCGGATCCAGCCCCGCGCGGCCCCGGCTTGCGCCCAAGGCTTTCGGTTCCTGGCCCTCTGGCTACTGCTAGCTACTGCTGGCTAATGCGCTGTGGGCAGACCCGCGCTGACCCATGCCTGGGTCCCGCCAAGCACGTTGATCGCCTCGGTGCCGAGGACTTCCTCGATGTACTGCGACGCCTCAACGGACCGGCCGCCGGACTTGCAAATGACATAAACCGGCTGCTCCAGATCGATCTGGCCCGCCAGTGCGACGAAATTGGACAGCGGCAAATTGACTGCTCCCTCGGCGTGGACATCGGAGAACTCGTCGGGTTCGCGGACGTCGATAAGCTGGGCGTTTTCTGGCACTTCGGTGACCTGTACTGACTGCATGGCGCCAGTGTAGATGAACTATTGTCATTGCTATGGCTGGCGATGACGTGCGTGGATACCCTCCGCGGAGAACCCCGCCGGCTCGTGTCCACCCCGCCGCGCCCCCGCGACGCTTCAAGCCGCAACCGCCGCACGTGTACAAGAGACGCCGCCGGGTCGCCGTACTGCTGCTGAATTTGTTCATCCTTCTGTTCATCCGCGCCTGCGTGCCCAGCGAGCACGACCGCGAAATGAAAGCGTGGAGGGAACAAGCCGACCAGGCGCTCCAGCAACCCCTCGACGTGGGGGAGGAGATCCCGCCCTCGCGCCCCGTGGAGATGCGCGTCCCCAGCGTCGGCCTGACAGCCACCTTCGATGACAGCAACTGCGACTTCAATGACGGGGTGCTCGCCCCCGCCACCGACAGCAGCGCCTGCGCGTTCACCGCAGACGACAAGCCCTACGCACTGCCTGGCACGACCTCCAGCGATATCGCCGTCCTCGCAGGCAGCAGCGGATCCTTCGGACCGCTTTATAACACGACCTCCCGCACCCCCACGCCCTCACCAGGCGACGCCCTGTACCTGCGCACCCAGGAATCCGGCGAGCGCTGGCTGAGATACCAGGCCACCGACATTCACAACCCCGACGAAGAAGGGCTGTCCCAGTCCGCCGCGATCTGGGGCAACGTGCCCATGCCTGGCCGCTTGCTGACCATCACCAGCATCCAGCCCGACCCCGCCGATAGCCGCGCTGTGCGCTATGCCATCGTGGGATGGCAGTTGCAGGACGTGGTACCTGCCGATCAAGCGGGGTAGGGGACCGGTTTCCTTTATCATTCCACCGCGTCCCACCATCTATTCGTCGTTGCTCCGCTGGTCATCCACCGTCTTCCCGTCGTCCCTTCTCGGTTTTTCGTTGTAGGCCCGCCCGTTACACTCCCGGCGAAACTGGCAGAAAGTTATCAGTTTCATCACCCCCGGTGATAAAACTCACAAACCGAACCTAAGACATGGTTCCTTAATGACGCTATAGGCCTTCTCCCTGTTCGGATCATTATCCCAATAATCTTCTTAGATAAATTAAGTCTGATATGGAAATAAAGCGGGGGTAATTAGAAAATTCTGACGCTATTTCGATCTTATGCGCAGCAGACAAGAGGCGTACGGTCAGAGCTATCCGCCGGAACTTTTCGGTTCAGTTTCCTTGAGTATCTAGGCGGTTAACGGGCATAACGCCTCATTCCTGCCGAGTTTCACAGTGCCGTAATTCCCGCGATGAGTGACGCTCGGTTTTCCGTTTCTACTTCCTGCGGGCCCATGATCCCGACCCAAAACTGAAAGGTTTCCTCGTGAATAAACACTCCGTCGCCGTGCGTTCCGTGTCGGTTGCCGCTGCTGCAGCTCTGTCCCTGGGCATCGCGCCGCTTGCGCCGGCCTATGCACAGGTCGGTACCGTTCGCACGGACGGCAATGTACGCGTTTCCGACTCCACCATTGACACTTCCGCTACCGGTACGCTGACCATTTTCAAGCGTGCCAACCCGGACGCGACGCAGAACCCGACTGGTGAGGTTGTGAACCCGGTGCCGGGTGACGCTCTCGCTGGGGCTGGATTCACCCTGTACAAGGTCGACGGTGCCGATCTGAGCACCAACGCTGGCATCGCAGCCGCTTCGAAGCTCACTGTTGCGACCGCTAAACAGGGCGCTGCTGTTGGGAGCGAGAAGATCACCGGTGCCGATGGCCAGGCGAAGTGGGAGAATCTCCCGGTCGGCGTTTACATCCTGAAGGAGACCACCACTCCGGCCGGTTACTCCCCGGCTGCTGACTCCCTGGTCTTCGTTCCGATGACCCGCGAGAACGCCACCAACGGCGGTACCCAGTGGCTGTACGACATCACCGCGTACCCGAAGAACACCTCTCAGCAGACCCCTGAGAAGAAGGTCGAGGACTCCGGCAAGAACGTCGGCGACACCGTCAAGTACACCATCGATACGTGGGCACAGACGGTCCGTGACGGCCAGTACCGCACCATCTACCGCATCGAAGATACTCTCGACCCGGCTCTTGATGCGGAGAACGCAAAGGTCACCGTCGCTTCCGACAAGCGAACCTTTGAGGCAGGAACCGACTACAACGTGACCAAAAATGGTCAGAATATCGTCGTCGAGTTCACCGACGCTGGTGTGGCGAAGATTGAGAACGGCGAGAAGATCTCCGCGACCATCGAAACAACGGTCAAGAACGGCGTTCTCACTGACGGGGCTCTGAAGAACAAGGCTCGCCAGATCCAGAACAACCCCAACTCCAACCAGAAGACCAAGGAGAACGAGACCCCGACCGACACTCCTGAGGTCAAGACCTACTACGGCAAGATCAACTTCAAGAAGGTCAACGGCGACCGCAACGCGCTCGCGGGTGCGGAATTCCAGGTGTACGGCACCAATGAGGCCACCTGCTCTAACGCGGACGCGAACAAGGACGCACGCCAGACGGCGAACGGCAAGAACACCTGGGTGTCAGGCCAGGACGGCATGGTGACCATTGACGGCCTGCACGCGAACAACATCGCGAACATGGACAGCAAGGGCAACACCACGCCGAACAAGTACACCAAGTACTGCCTCTTCGAGACCAAGTCCCCGGCTGGTCACGAGCTTCTCGCTGAGCCGCTCGAGTTCACGCTGACCGCAAACACCGAAACGAACACGGTCACGGCATCCGAGATCAAGGTCGGCAACAACGCCGGCGAGATCGTCAACCTCGAAGACTCCACCCCGAAGCTCCCGCTGACTGGTGGCAAGGGTATCGGTCTGCTGGCTCTGCTCGGTGGCCTGATCATTGCTGCTGGTGCCTACGCAGCAAAGCGTCGGAGCGCCTAAGCGATACGAAAACCCCCATGCAACGATCACTGTTCTGTGGCCTAGGTGACTAGGTCCGAGCGGGATCGGGGAGAGCGCCTTTGGGTGCGGGTGGGGCGTCGATAAGCGAAAAGAAAGCTGTTGTTGCGCAGCTCGCGTCGGCGCCTCGCGGGCTCATGCTCCTGGGCCCTGAAGGTGAGCAGGATCGGGGAGGCCCCTCACTTACTCGCCGCCTTGCCGGGCGGCATCTCCCCCAGATTTCACAAACATGATGGGTGGTGGCAATGACTCACGCGGTCGACACGGCTGAGCCGCAGAACGCATCGAAACAGTCGATGCTGCTGCCCGTCATCATCATCCTCGTCGGCGTGCTCGTCCTGCTGTACCCGGTGGTGGCCACGCACTGGAACAATGTGCGCCAACACCACGTAGCCAACGAGTACGCGCAGCTCCAGCAGAGCGAGCCGGAGGACCTGCTGCGCAAACAATTCGAGTCCGCGCTGATTTACAACCAAACGCACACCAAGGGGCCGATTCTGGACCCCTGGCTGCAGCGCATCGGCACCGACAATCCCGAGTACCAGCGCTACGCGCAAGAGCTCGACGACTACCCGGTGATGGCACGCCTTATCGTTCCCGCCGGCGACATCGACCTTCCCATCTACCACGGCACCTCCGACGAGGTACTGCAAAAAGGCGTCGGCCACCTCTTTGGCACAGACCTGCCTGTCGGCGGTGAGGGAAGCCACGCGGTACTGACGGGGCACACCGGGCTGACCAATGCGACCCTGTTCGACCATCTAGACAAGGTCAAAGAAGGCGACGCCATCTACGTCCAGGTCGCAGGCGAGAAGCTCAAGTACGAGGTGGACAGCACCGAGGTCGTGCTTCCCGACGAAACAGACAGCCTTCGCGCACGCGAGGGCGAGGACCGGATCACCCTGATCACCTGCACGCCGTACGGCATCAACTCCCACCGCCTGCTCGTGCACTCGCACCGTGTCCCCATGGACCCCGATGAGAGCGTCTTCGACAAGAGCACGACTCCCGTGCAGTGGTGGATGTGGGCGATTCTCCTGGCCGTCCTGATCATTCTCATCCTGCTGGCATGGTGGCTCATCCGCCGGGCCCGCCAGCAAAAAACTCTGGAGGAAGCCAAATGACCTCGCGCATTCTTAGCGCCACCCTGGCCGGGACAGCCGTGATCGGTCTTACCGCTGGGCCTGTGTTCATGACACCGGCCGCTAGCGCCGATTCCCGCCCGGTCATCGGTGCATGCCGCGAGATCACCTCGACCGAGCTCATGCAAGACAGCGGCCAGCCGCTGAACCTGACCGTGAAGAAGACCAAGGGCAATCCTTTCGATGATGTCAAGGAAGGCCAGCTCCCGCTCGGTCCAGTGGAGGGCATCGAGTTCAAGCTCCACACCGTCCGCGGGCTGGATCTGACCAGTGACGCAGGGCTCGCCGCCGCGCAGCAGCTCACTCTCGAGCAAGCCCGCAAAAACGGAACCGACCTCGTTGCCTCCCAGCGCACCGACGCCGACGGCGTGACGACGTTCACCGGTCTCAAGCCCGCCATGTACCTCGTCGAAGAGATCGCTCCGGCGGACACGACCCACAATTACCGCACGTCGGAACCGTTCCTCGTGCTCATGCCCACGATCGACGCCGACTGCCAAACCCGCAATGGCGACACCGTGACCGTGGTGAAGTCCCGCGTGGAGCCCTCGTCACCACCCACGGTTCCGACCCCGCCGGATACGCCAGGAACCCCGATGACTACTCCGCCGGATATCCCGCCAGGCACCGTTCCACCCACGGACGGAACTCCAGTGCCCCCCGAAAATCCTGGTGAGCCACCCGCAGAAACTGATACGCCCGGAGGACCCCTCGCATCCACCGGCGCCAATGTTCTCTGGGCCCTCATCGCAGCTAGCGCCCTCATCACCGGGGGCGTGCTCTTAGTTCGCAACCGCCGAGACGAAGAATCCGAATAAACGTGAGAACGAATTCGAAGGTTACAGACATGATGAACACCGCAAAACGCCGCCGACCGCAGGACGCAGACGCTGTTCGCTCCGGTGCCGACGCCGTTTCCTGGTCTGCCGGATTCAAGCACGCCGCCGCGGTCGTCTTCGCGCTGTGCGCCACCATCGCCATCGTTGCGGGGCTCGGGTTTGTCGCTGAAACTGCACCTCAAGCTGACGCACAAACGTGCACAATCCCGGACCCGAACACGTACAACGGAGAAATCGAATACGTCGGAGCGAACGGTGGTGCCTGGCCGTCCCACCGAGTAGAGATTGTCTTCCCGCAGACGGCTTACGTAAGTGAAGTCATCGTCACCTCTTCCAGGACCAATATCGGCAACGAATCTCAAGGCAAATGGAAAATCGATGTCAATGGGCAGACCTACGAGTCTGGCTCGGGAGTCAAGGTCGAATACACCTCAGGTAAGAAAGGCGACGTCAAGTTCACCTTCGACAAACCGATCCATGTCACCGCCGGGACCAAAGGCACCGCTTACATCACCTTGTTTGGTCAGTCTGGCGCCAAATCTAACTACACATTCAAATACAAGGGCGGAGACAAGGATCCTTGCCCGGCAGCTTCTCCGACACCGCCACCTGCTACACCGACGTCCGCGGCCCCCGCACCCACGACTGCGCAGCCAACAACTTCGCCTAACTCCACAACAACAACTCAACCGTCAACGTCGGCTACGAGTGCACAGCCCACTAGTGACGGGACCTCAACGGCAGCACCCACTACGACCGTGGACCCGCATGCTGGCACTGGTGAAACTCCAACCATCATTCGACCAGCTAAGAACGGCGAAGTCGGTATCCGCGTGAGTGCTGCAGCTTTCCGCAATGACACCACGCAGTACTCTTCAGGAATCAGATTCAGGCTATGGACTGCAGATGAAAGCGGTGATTACTTCACCTCTTCCGACAGAGGCCCGCAGCAGCCAATCAATGCAGACTGGGCGACATGCGTTACCGGGGCAACAGGAGAATGCGTGATCTACGTTCCCAGCTCTTTCGCCGGAGAATACGCATTTGTGGTTCAGGAGAACGAGTACCCGGGCACTTTCCACATCGGCCGAATCAACTGGGGGAAGTTCGGCAATTACAACAACCGCACTAACGGGTACCTCCCGGGCTTTGTCAACCTGAGTATGGCTCGTATCGGTGCAACCGATCCGTACTGGGGAAAGATGTTCCCGCTTTCTTCATCCGAGATTTCGACCTGGGACGAAATTCGCTCCTTCGGCTCCAGTGTTCAGTCGTTGAACAACCCGCCCATGGAAAAGGCCCGAAAATGCCAGGCTTCTGGTGGCCCGCGTATTGCACTTGTGATGGATACAACGACCTCAATCAGCGATGCCAAAGGAACGGAGCGCTACAGGGACGCTGTATATGGGTCCGGCGGACTATTAGACGGCCTAGTGGGAACTGGAGCGAGTGTCGCCTTCTTCCCCTTTGCTACGACGTCTAAAACGAATCTGACCTTCGCTGAACCTGTTCCTGTTGATACGAATCTTGCGCTGGCCAAAGATAATGCAAAGAAAGCTCTCTCCAATATCGGCGGAACCACGAACTGGCAATCCGGATTTGAGAGTGTCCTTAATTCTGGGCAGAAATACGATCAAATCATTTTCGTCACAGATGGTGACGCCAACACCTGGTTTGACAATGGAGCCACCGATTCGGTCAATGTTGATGGTTCGGTGAAGGGGGTGGAAGCTGGAACCTACGCCGCCAATCAGCTCAAGGCTCAGGGAATGCGCATCGTCAGCATCGGCGTGGCCTCGGCAGACAGTGCAGCTCACTGGAACGGTTCCGGTCAGCTCAAGGCTGTTTCAGGTCCTCAGTACGGTGTTGACTATTTTGGTACTGACTGGAATCGCCTTGCTGCTTCTCTTCGGGCGGCGGCTAGCGAGGTCACTTGCCAAATCGACTTCGAGGTCAACAAGGTAATTGTCGATGCCGCTGGAAACAAGTTAGCCGACCAATCAGCAGCTGCCGGATGGCAAATGGATCTTGGAGTGAGCAACTTAGCTGACCCGCAGTCGGATCTTTCTGGTACCACGGAAAAAGCACCGTTTGGGTATCTGTCTGGCGATGCAGACCAAAAGATCATGTCAGCATCGGCGAACACTACAGGCAAAACTTACGGTGATCCGGCCAAGCTGCGTTGGACACTTACCCAGTATGCTGATCCGACCAAGATCAACACCTCGGCTGTGATCCGAGAGAATGTGTCAAGTAAATCCGGTTTTGAATTCGTACCCGGCGCCTCCACGTTCGAGGTTCAAGACAGCCGCACGGGCGCGGTCACACGTCGTGGCCAACTTCAGTCGTCTGAACAGACCTTCGCCAACCTCAAACCTGGTGACCGAGTAGTGGTCACGATGGTCAACCGTCTCACTCCCGAAATCACGCTGCAGAAAGATCTGCCAAACGGAAGGAAGAAGGATTCTGACCAGTTCCAGCTCGATATCTCCAAGGTGACGGGCGCGCAGAATGGCGCGTTTGTGGACGCACGCCTGGGCAATGCGGTGACTACCCAGGGCACCAGTAAGGGTGTGCAGCAAACTGCGGATGGAAAGACGCTGCAGGCAGGTCCGTTCAAGTTGGAGCCGAACACTACGTATCTGTTGCGAGAAAACGGTGCCAACAATGCAAATATGGGCGACTATGACACTTCCCTGCAGTGCAGCGGCGCTACGGCTCAACCGGTGCCTGAGTCCAAACGGAGTGGAACAGGGCGAGTGTGGCAGGTACAAACAGGGTCCAAAGTCATGCAGAACATCAGCTGCACGTTCACAAACAAGCCGGTGCTTTCGTCGTCCATCTCCTGGAAGAAGGTGGACAACGAGAACAAGCCGTTGGCGTGCTCCCAGTGGCAGCTCACGCGAACCGAGGATGAGAACGGGGTTCCTGTGAGCGGGCAGGCATGGGTCATCAACGACAATGCATCGAACGCGAACTGTTCGTTCCCAAACTCCGGTTTACAGAATAAGCAGGACGTTGATTCCACGGGCGGTAGCTTCAAGGTGAACGATCTACCACTTGGTACGTACACGATCGAGGAAGTGCGGGCTCCGGACGGGTACGCAGTCAGCACAGACCGTTCCAAGGCGGATGTAGTTCTCAATGCGGCTAGCGCGTCTACCGGTGTGACTGTGAAAGACGCGTTCATCAACTACCCGGGTGTGAAAACGCCGGAAACCCTACCGCGAACTGGCGGTTCCGGCATTGGTCTGCCGGCGGGTATTGCAGCGGCGATCATCGCATTCGGGTGCGCGCTGC
>OJLS01000380.1_pt1 | contig 9569 bp, 9 predicted proteins | sample 1597081 | NCBI WGS metagenome assembly OJLS01 (sample SAMEA3904663, study PRJEB24821) | metagenome | biome: Builtin; feature: hospital; material: surface | place: USA | collected 2013-05-22
CTTCCTCAGTGAAGATTGCGGGCCATTGGGCACGGCCTACTACTTTGCGATTGGACTTCACCCGCTTACCCTCATGGTTCAAGGTGTTGTGCGTGGCATATCCAGCAAGGCGCGGATTAAGCAAAAGGTCACGCACCGCACCGCCGTAGAACTGTTTGCCCGCTGTGGTGGTAAAGCCGTTTTCAGTAAGCCACTTGGCCGCGCCATACAGACTGCCACCGTTGACGATAAGCCCGGCGACATGTCGCAATGCCTCGGCCTCGGGCTCATTTAATGCGGTGCGGTCTGCCACATATCCAAAGGTGCGCCGCCCCGAGCCGTAGGGCACCCCGTTTAAGTTCATCTGTTCGTAAGCTGCCTTAATGCGCTCGGCCTTGTGGCGTGATTCTTGCTCACTCACAGCACCGATAATTTGGGCAAGCATAATGCCGGTAGCGCCGCTTAGGTCGATTGCGCCGCCGTTGACGGTCTCGGTATCCACGCCGTGCGCTGTTACAACGTCGATGTACTCACTTAGCTCGGCTAGGCGTCGGTGCAAGCGGTCTTGGTGCCAGACAAGCACCTTGTCTACGAGTCCGGCCTTAATGTCCCGCAAAAGGCGTTGATACTCGGGGCGAGTGGCGCCGCTGTAAGCGGAAATTGAGTTATCGACGTAGGTGCCGGTGACGGTGTAGCCACGCGCGGCGGCGAGGTCTCTACATGCCTTTTCTTGGCGCTTAACGCCCGCCTCTTCCTTGCGGTCAAGCGAGATACGCGCGTACACGGCGGCGCGCGGGGCGGCGTTGTCCTTGGTGGTGGTCATGGCTACATGATAGGTGCACTAAAAGAAATTCAGATAAGTCAGAACTGCTGCGCACCCTTGTCACCGCGTTGGCGGCTACCCATAGTCCGGACGAGCTTAACCTCGTGCTCGTGGATTTTAAGGGCGGCGCGACATTCTTAGGATGCGACCGCCTGCCGCATACTTCCGCGGTGATTACCAACCTGGAGGAGGAATCTACGCTGGTAGAGCGCATGTACGATGCCATCTCCGGCGAGATGAACCGACGCCAAGAGCTGCTGCGCACCGCCGGAAACTTTGCCAATGTCAGTGAGTACAACGCTTCTGCCACCGCCGTGCGTGAGCACGGGCCCTTGCCGGCCTTGGTTATCGTCGTCGATGAGTTCTCGGAGCTTTTGGGCCAGCACCCGGACTTCGCGGAACTCTTCGTCGCCGTCGGCCGCTTGGGGCGCAGTCTCCACGTGCACCTGCTTTTGGCCTCCCAAAGGCTCGAAGAAGGCCGCTTGCGGGGGCTAGATTCCCACTTGTCCTACCGAATCGGCCTGAAAACCTTCTCCTCGGCGGAATCCCGCCAAGTATTGGGCGTGACCGATGCGTACCACCTGCCCGGCCAGCCCGGCGCGGGCTACCTCAAATCCGATGCTGAGGCCTTGACCCGCTTCCAAGCTTCCTACGTGTCTGGGCCCCTGCCGCGCCGGGCGCTTGCCGAGGATTCCGGGGACCACCCCGCCCCAACCCGCGGCCGCGTGCAGCTCTTTCATGGCTGGTCCCAGGAAGAGGACAATACTAGCGCTGCGGTGGTTCTCGATGACTCCACCACTGTGCTTACCGAGGTCGTTCGCGCCGCGGCGGAAGAGGCCCACATGCGCGATCAATCGGCGCACCGCATCTGGCTGCCGCCGCTACCGCCGGTCATTGAGCTATCCGCGCTGCCAGGGCTTTCCGGTGTACATGCCGCGGGTGCAGTCTCGCCCGCAGCGGACCAAAGGCAGCTGTGCGCGCCCATCGGTATTATCGATAGGCCGTATTACCAACGCCAGGATGAGCTGATTATTGATTTCACCCAGCACGGCGGACACATGGCACTGTGCGGTGGCCCGCAGTCCGGTAAATCGAGTGCGCTGCGCACGATCGTCTCTGCGCTAGCTCTACGGCATGACCCGCAGAGGGCACGCTTCTACGTCATCGACCTTGGCGGCGGTCAGCTAGCGTCCCTAGAGCGCTTGCCCCACGTGGCCGGAGTTGCCGGGCGCGAGGAGGGCGAAAAGGTACGGCGCATCGTCGACGAAGTAGCTGGGTTTATCCGCCGCCCAGAACGGTGCGCAACCTTCCTTGTCATTGATGGCTGGCACCACATTGGTACCTCCAACGCCGAGTTTGAAGACATAGCGGAGAAGGTCACCGAGATCGTCGCCGATGGTGCCTCCGCCCACGTGCATGTCATCATTGCCACTTCGCGGTGGACCACGATGCGCCCGGCTATCCGCGACCTCATTGCCAATCGCCTCGAGCTGCGCCTGGGTGAGGCTTTGGATTCGCTCATCGACCGCAAACTACAGCAAAAGCTCCCCAGCGCACCGGGCCGCGGGCTCACCTTGGCGGGTGAGAATATGCTCTTAGCTCGCACCTCCAACCAGGACATCGCCCACATCTGCCGCGTGCATGCTGCGGCTGACCCAGTTCCACAGCTCAAGATGCTGCCCGCCGTGCTTACCCCGTCCGCCCTCGCGGCTCAAGAGGGCGTGCCCACCGGCGAGATCGCCTGGGGTATCGGCGGGCGCGACCTCGATACGCTGACCTGGAATCCGTCTCGTGAGCCGCACCTTGTGGCAATCGGGGCGCAGGGCTGCGGCAAGTCCACCTTCCTGGCGCAGATCATGCGCGGCATTAGCGACTTTGCGCGGGAAGACGCCCGGCTCGTCGTCATCGACCAGCGCCGAGCCCACCTGGGAACCTTGGACCAGAACATGGTTGCTGCCTACGCTGCGACGCAGTCGAGTGCGCAAGAGACCATTGTCGATACAGTCCGGACCCTGGAATCTCGCCTGCCTGGCCCGGGCATTACCCCGGCGCAGCTCGCCGCACGAGATTGGTGGCAGGGCCCAGACATTTACCTAGTCATCGATGATGCGGACCTGCTGAGCGATATTGCCCTCTCGCCGCTATTGGAGTTGCTTCCCCATGCCCGCGACATTGGCCTGCACCTTGTTATCGCTCGCAAGTCCGGCGGCATCGGCCGTGCCCTCTTTGGCCAATTCTTTTCCGCGGTGCGTGATCTGCAGCCGGCGCTGCTGCTTTTTGACGCCGACCGGGACGAAGGAACCATCTTCGGACTCAAGCCCTGCCACCAACCACCCGGCCGCGGTCAGTGGAGCATCCGCGGTGAAAACCTCGGCGTCGCTCAAGCGGTGTACCTAGAAGGAGAGAAGTAAATGACCACCAATCTCAGCGCGAATGCGCCAACCGACACCCCTATCCCTACTGGTGGGGAGACCACCGCCAGCCCCATTACCGTCACCATCCTGGATGCGGCCACCATCTTTGAAGGGCCTGAAACGGTCTACCGTTATGACCTGCCGGGAACCGGCATTGTGGAAGGCTGGGCCTTAGGCCAAGTCATGGATCAGATATCCAAGATGGCGGGATCGTCCTGGCCCGACGTGGAAGCCTGCGTGGTGGCAGACTCTTCCGGCACGGGAATTGCACAGGAAGCTACCACCATCATTTGCCGACAATTGGAAGTCACCGGGGTGCGCCTCTTCGACTCAGAACCAGCCATCTCCTCGCCAGTAGCCCCAGACCCACTCGCTCCGCGTTCACATCCAGTCAGCGAGGCCTCAGAATCGGCACCGCCCACCGCTGTGATGGAGATGCCTGCCTACGACGAGCCAGTAACCTCACGTTGGACCGATCGCCTGCGCGGTTGGCTCGCGGCCATTGATATCTTTCATGTCGCAATCGCGGTGGTCATCATCGCTGTGGCCGGAGCTTCCCTGTGGGCTATCGGTGCCCAGGCTTCCGGCGATGGCGACGCCGCTTCGGATACAGTGCGCCCGCAACCGCGCGCCGCCGCGCCAAGCCGCGAGAACGCAACGGAGTCCGCGCCGGCCTCGCCACAACCGGGAATGCCAGGTGCGTCAGATTCCGGCAGTGACGAATTGAGCCCAGGTGAAAAGCGCTTAGACGTGGAGGGAATGTCAGTAGTCGTCCCCAGTGGGTTCCACACCAAGGTGGAAGATGGCCTGGTCACCGCCACCGGGGAAGACCCGAACCTACGCATCCTGCTGGCGGCGGATGAGATGTTTAACGTGCCGGCGGATGCCTTGTTTAAAGAAATTCACGCGCAGGTTGACGAAGATCCGGCGCTTCGCGATGCCACCGATGAGGCCGGGCGTTTGACCTATACCGAAGACCCTGGGGACGGCTCCTTGGTGGAATGGACCACCTGGGAAGACCGTGGGCACCAGATGTCCGTGGGATGCCATACCCGGCATAACTCCAACGCCGTTCAAAAAGCGGCTTGCCGCATGGCCACAGAAAGCCTAGTCAAAAAATAGTCTCAAAAACTTTCCCCCAGCCGGGAACCGTTTGGCGGAAAGCTCAGTCCAATAAAAGTGAGAAAGCACAGATGCGAAGCACAGCTGCTTTTTCGGGGGAAATACACACAATCTCATCCGCCCTAAGGAGGGGCGCACTCTTATGTCTCAGACTTTCAAGACACAAGCCGATGTCATGATCGCCACCGCCGGCAAAGTCGATAACACCAATGATGAAGTCCAAGGCGAGCTCACCCGCCTGCAGGGCGTCGTCGACTCCGTCCGCGGCAGCTGGGTTGGCCAGGCCCAGGTCTCCTTCGATGACCTGATGCAGCGCTACAACACCTCTGCACAGCAGCTGCGCGAGGCCTTGGCCTCGATCTCCGACAATATCCGCAGCAACGCCCACAACTTCGACAACGTGGAAGCCGAAAACACCCAGGCCTTCTCCAACGTGGGCGGCGGCCTCGCTCTCTAAACCGCACCGCACACTTCACTAGTCCGCAGCCTCAAAGCTATAGATTCACAGAAGGGAATCCACCACCACATGTCCGAGATCAAATACGAATTCGGTGCCATTTCTTCCGCCGCAGCCGATATCAACGCTACCTCTGGTCGCATCAACAGCACTCTGGCAGACCTGAAAGCGCGCCTGCAGCCGATGGTGAGCACCTGGGAAGGCGAGTCCGCCGTGGCTTATAACCAAGCACAGGCTAAGTGGGATAAGGCGTCGCAAGAACTCAACACCGTGCTCGCCACCATCTCCAAGACCGTCTCGCAGGGCAATGATGCAATGAGCGACGTCAATCGTCGCGCCGCCGCAAGCTGGGGCTAAATCCACACCCTGTTCGCACGGTTCTACGCTGTCCCCGTCGGGGCTGCGGTGCCACTGACCACACCCGCGTGGCAGGAGGCGGACGCAGCCGCAGCCTCGACCAAGAAGCCAGCGTGAATACTCCTTTTCTAGTTCTTTTCTCTTGCTATCTCTTCCATTCTTTGAAGTCGTACCTTTCTAGTCCGTACCCACGAGCCGGCACCTCCCGTTTGAGCCGCGGCAGGTGCCGGTTTCGGTGTTTTGGTCTTTGGGCAGGTGAGCAAGTAGGGTAGGAAGCCTATGTGTTCGCTCGTCGGCAAGCAGCTGGCGAAGCGCTCCCTGCAGGTCTCCACCGGCCGCTGTACGGGAGTGAATGGATGCTTAGCGCTGGCCGGCAGTTCCGAGACAGACTTTCAAGGAGTCAAATTGTCTACTTTCCACCCAAAGAGCGGTGACATCACCCGCAAGTGGTACGTCATCGACGCTACTGATGTGGTGCTGGGCAAGCTCGCTTCCACCGTTGCAGACCTGCTGCGCGGTAAGCACAAGCCACAGTTCGCACCGAACGTTGACGCTGGTGACCACGTCATCATCATCAACGCTGACAAGATCCACGTTTCTTCCAACAAGCGCGGCCGCGAGATGCGCTACCGCCACTCCGGTTACCCGGGCGGCCTGAAGTCCATGACCCTGGGTCAGTCTTTGGACGCCAACCCGGTTCGCGTTATCGAAGAATCCGTTGCCGGCATGATGCCGCACAACAAGCTCTCCCGCGCTTCCATCAAGAAGCTGCACGTCTTCGCAGGCGAAGAGCACCCGTACGCCGGCCAGAAGCCGGAAACCTTCGAGTTTAAGCAGGTGGCACAGTAATGTCTGAGCAGAACATCGACAACAACGTAGCCGACGCTGCTGACATCGCTGCAGCAAGCGCCGCTACCGAAGAGTTCACCAACACCATCGGTGATTCGTTGGCTAGCGCCAACGCGGAGACTGAGGCAGAGGTCGAGGCTGCCGCTCCGGTACACGAGGGCCCGATCCAGACCGTCGGTCGCCGTAAGCGCGCCGTCGCACGTGTTCGCCTCGTTGCTGGCTCCGGCCAGATTGTAGTTAACGGCCGCGAGTTCGGCGAGTACTTCCCGAACAAGCTGCACCAGCAGGACATCCTCACTCCGCTGACCCTGCTGGAGCGCGAGAACCAGTTCGACCTCAAGGTCACCGTTAACGGCGGCGGCCCAACCGGTCAGGCTGGCGCCCTGCGTCTGGCTATCGCTCGTGCACTGAACATCTACAACCCGGCTGACCGCACCGCCCTGAAGAAGGCTGGTCTGCTCACCCGAGATGCTCGTGCAGTTGAGCGTAAGAAGGCCGGTCTGCACAAGGCACGTCGCGCACCGCAGTACTCCAAGCGTTAATCTCGCTTCTACTGCGCGCGCAAGCGCTACGCAAAGCCGCTGCTTCCTTTGGGAAGTGGCGGCTTTCGTCGTTTTGAGCTTTGGCAGAGGAGACCGACACCTCTGCATCGTAGTACTATATGTGGTACTGATTAATTGTGGGTAGCAGTGTAGAAGAAATCTTGGCCAAAATGAAAAGAAGCCCAGTGAACATAGCCTTTTCGGATCTAGTAAGTGTGTGTGACTATTTTTTGAGCGAAGAAGCAGCAAAGGCACGTCGCACAGAACTTATAAGACGCCATGGCGTGGAGATCCCCGAGTGAATATTCAGAACGCGAAAGGAAAAGCGAAAGCTTACCAAGTTCGCCAAGTTCTTAAAGCGGTACAAAAACTACAAACTGAGCAAGAAAGAAAATAAAAGATGGACGTCAGCAAATACACCTATCAAGTCTTCTGGTCTGAAGAGGATAATGAGTTTGTGGCGACGGTTGCCGAGTTTCCTTCACTATCGTGGCTGGATCCTGACCGTAGCTGTGCAGAGCAGGAACTTCTGAAGTTGGTTGCGGAAGTAGTAGAAGATATGCAGGTTTCAGGGGAAGTCATCCCACAACCGTTGGGAGCTCGGTCATATTCGGGAAAATTCAACGTTCGAACCTCTCCGTCGCTGCATCGCAAGCTAGTGATGGAAGCAAGGACGGAAGGAATTTCACTCAACGCCTTGATAAACCAGAAGCTTGCTTCCGCCTAAACCGCCCCAACATGCAACGGGCAGGGCGTACGGTGCATAATTGACTGCATGACTCGACTTTTTGGAACCGATGGCGTTCGCGGCCTCGCGAACAAGAAGCTGACCCCAATTCTGGCCTTGCAACTAGGTCAGGCCGCTGCGGAGGTATTTACCGCCAAGCGTGAATCCTACGAGCGCCAACCGCTGGCCATTATTGGCCGCGACCCACGTGTTTCTGGCGAGATGCTGGATGCGGCGATTGCGTCCGGTCTGGCTTCCCGCGGCGTGGACGTGGTGCGCGTGGGCGTGCTGCCAACCCCAGCAATTGCTTACCTGACGGATGACTATGGTGCGGATTTGGGCGTGATGATTTCCGCCTCCCACAACCCGATGCCAGACAACGGCATCAAGTTCTTCTCCGCAGGTGGCAAGAAGCTGCCGGACGAGGTAGAAGATCAGATTCAGGCCACCATGGAAAACCTCACCGAGGATGGCCCGACTGGCACCAAGCTGGGCCGCATCATCTCGGAGGCCCCAGACGGACGCGAGCGCTACCTCAACCACTTGAAGGAAGTAGTCTCCACCGACCTCAGCGGCATCAAGGTGGTCGTAGATACCGCCAATGGTGCGGCCTCCAAGGTTGCTCCGATCGCCTACGAGGCGGCGGGCGCAGAGGTTATTGCTATCCACAACAAGCCGAATGCTTTCAATATCAATGAGGACTGCGGTTCGACGCACATTGAAAAGGCGCAGGAGGCCGTCGTCGAGCATGGCGCCGATCTGGGCCTGGCGCACGATGGCGACGCTGACCGCTGCCTGGCTGTGGATGCCGAGGGCAATGTTGTTGACGGTGACCAGATTATGGCACTGCTGGCCGTAGGCATGAAGGAAGATAATGACCTGCGCTACAACACCCTGATAGCAACCGTCATGTCTAACCTAGGCCTGAAGCTAGCCATGCAGGAACAAGGCATTGAGGTGCGTCACACCGCAGTAGGCGACCGCTATGTTCTGGAAGAGCTCAACCGCGGCGATTTCTCCTTGGGCGGCGAGCAGTCTGGCCACGTCGTGTTGCCAGATGATTGCACGACTGGCGACGGCACGCTTACTGGCCTGTCCATCATGGCGCGCATGGCCAAGTCTGGGAAGTCCCTAAAGGAATTAGCATCGGTGATGACCGTGCTGCCGCAGGTGCTCATTAACGTGCCGGTTTCTGATAAGGGTGTCATCATGGACGCCCCCGAAGTACAAGAAGCCATTGCCCAGGCCGAGGAAGAACTCGGCGAAACTGGCCGCGTCCTGTTGCGTCCCTCCGGCACTGAGGAGGTTTTCCGCGTCATGGTGGAGGCCGCCGATAAGGAGCAGGCTCGCAAGGTTGCCGGGAGGCTTTCCGCCATCGTTTCCTCGGTCTAGGACAACCGCCGGGGCGGAAGAATTTTGGCCTCCTAGGGAACCATTTGGCGCAATCCCCAGTCCAATGAAGGTGAGAACTTTTACCGTATATGGATTTGGGGGAATACACCAGTGTCTGAGGTTTTTCTTCGCCCCTCGGAGGCGATGTCCGCACTACGGCAGGTCGTAGCCGATAACGACGAGCAACGCGATGCCCACCGGGCCGAGGTACCGGATTTTCCGGTGTCCGCGGCTGGACGCAACTTTGGCGGCCACGGTGAGCGCATTCGTGATGTCTTGGCGCGCATCCATGAGCGCGGCGGGCAGAGGTTGGATAATTTATCCGCCACCGCCCACGCCGCCCATGAACAGGTGCGCGCTTTTGCCGATTTTGATGAGTCCTTCGGCAGCTCCTTTGCGCGCGGCGGGGAGGCGAACAAGTGAGTACGCTGACCAAATCCTTGTTGGGGGACTATTCCAACGCGATTTCCCAATTCCAATTCGCATGCTTGGGAAGCTACCCGGGCCCCAGCATGCCGATGAATTTACTGGGGGAGTTAGTCGGTGCGGTCGATGGCATCGCGCCCGAAAACCTGGTGAAAAACACCGTTGCGGCAGTGGGCGGCAATCGCCCGAAGGGAGGCGGTGCTGGGCTAGCGGGCTATTTGCAGCAGGATGATTCCGAGGTTGCTCAGGGCGCCATGCGTGAGCACCTGTGCGGCGTGCAGGAAGACCTCGACATTGACCGCCAAAACGCCGCACATCTCACCAGCTCGGCGGAGCAGTGCTCAGGCGCTATTGCCGACGTCGTCGATGTCTCCGACACCGCCCTTACCGAGCTCATCTCTGCGGTCATCCCATTGCTGAATATCTTGTCCATGGTGGCCACCAAGCACCCGCTGGCCCGGTTTATCATCCCGATTCTTTC
>OJLS01000382.1_pt1 | contig 9553 bp, 9 predicted proteins | sample 1597081 | NCBI WGS metagenome assembly OJLS01 (sample SAMEA3904663, study PRJEB24821) | metagenome | biome: Builtin; feature: hospital; material: surface | place: USA | collected 2013-05-22
CCGTCTCGTGGGCTCGGAGATGTGTATAAGAGACAGATTATAAACAATGATTATAAAAATATAGCTCCCTATCTTACTTACACATTTTCGTGTGGGTATGGTGAGGAGTTTTTTAATTTAAACCTTATCAACATCCAATCATTTTTTCAATTTTTTAAAATCACACTTCCTGTTTTCCTTCATCACACAGTCATGGACTTTTTTAATTGTTGTTCAATTAAGTCGATATAGGTTATTTCTTTCAATTAAGACTTCTAGGTTTGTACGCAACATGGTTCAGACAGTGAAATGATTATAGCAATTATCATAACAACTACAGGAATATTACGCTTTGTTCCAGGTGATTTTTTATTATTTGAATTTAAACTCACGTATACCAAACATTTCTCAACAATACTATATCATTTCATTTGGGTAAGTAATGATTAATGATATCTTGAAAAAAGTCGTATCTGTATCACTCTTTAAAAAACACTGAAATAGCTTACTCAAGAATCTCTTCATCTTTGATTGCTTTAAAATATTGATGTCGATAAATTCAAGTTTAAAAATAAAATTTATTCAAAAAAGGTATTAAAGCTTGCTTAAAAATTGTGAAGTGTTAAAATTATTATTGAAAACGGTTCCAACGAATTGTTGTTTGCTATAGGTAGTTAATCAGTGAATTAATTAACTATATCGAGTAATAAATGGGAGAGATAGAAATGAATGATACAGATAGAACACATAAGGAAAACAAGTTAGAACAAGATATTACACTACCCTATTTAAAAAAAGCAGTTATTTTTTCAATTACTTTTGGTTTCTTTGGTGTAAATATGGCTTTTGCACTTCAATCAGCAATGATGGGGAGAATATTCCAAACGTTAGGAGCTAATCCTAATAATTTAGGATGGTTTTTTATTTTGCCACCTTTAGTAGGAATGATTGTTCAACCCCTTATTGGATACTACTCTGACAGAACTTGGACCAGATTTGGACGTCGTATGCCGTATCTGTTAATAGCTGGTCCGATTGGAGCAATCGTATTAGTCTTATTACCTAATGCAGGCTCATTTGGATTTGGATATGCTTCACTCATGGCTTTATCCTTTGGTGCGGTTATGACTTTACTTATGGATTTGACTTCAAATGCATGTATGCAACCATACAAAATGATTATTGGCGATATGGTAAACGAAAAACAAAGAGATATGGCATGGTCTTGGCAACAAATTTTTTCAAATTTAGGTGGTATTATTGCTACAGTATTACCATTTTTATTAACAATGTTGGGAATGAGTAATGTAGCACCTAAAGGTGAAGTACCAATGACTGTAAAATTAGCTTATTATATTGCAGCAGCAGTATTATTAATTGCTTCTATATGGACAGTTATCTCTGTTAGGGAATATGAGCCTAAAACGTATAATTATTATCATGGAATCAATGAGAACAATAGAAATAATAAATTAAGCTTATTACAGTTATTAAAAAAAGCCCCTAAACAATTTTGGCAAATTAGCGTAGTTCAATTTTTTAACTGGTTTGCATTGATGTATCTTTGGACATATTCAACAGGTGCAATAGCAAAGAATGTTTGGAATGTGACAGACCCTTCTTCAGCCGGATATCAAGCAGCGGGAAATTGGTACGGCGTATTATACTGTATACAATTTTTGAGCTCAGTTATTTTTGGTTTTGTCATTGCAAGATCTAAACCATCCCAAAGAAAATTTTGGTATAGCTTTGGATTAGTTTTCGGTGGAATAGGTCTTATTTCAATATTCTTTATCCATAATCAATGGTTACTCATTTTTTCTTTTGTATTGATTGGTATTAATAATTTAACGATGAATACACAACCATTTACATTATTAACTGAGGCAATCGATGGAGAAAATTCGGGTGCATATCTAGGTTTATTTAATACAAGTATTTGTCTACCACAAATTGTAGCGTCTATAGTCAGTTTTGGACTGTATCCATTATTGGGAAGTTCAATGCCTGCGATGCTACTGCTTGCAGGAATCATGATGCTTTTAGGTGCAGTTTCAGTTAAATTTATTAATGCAAAATTTGAATAGACTAGTAAAGAAAAATTTAATGATATTGATAAGAGCGGAAATAGAGTGTTTTTCGCTCTTTTTTTATAAAAAAATTATTAGAATTGTGCAATAAACAAAGAAATGATGTATTAGTAATTAAAGTAGTTGAGATCTTACCATCATTGATAAGACTCTGAAATATCTTATCAATAATTTCTTCATTTTCGTTGGCTGTGAAATGACGTATTAAACCTTTTATAAATGATAAAAAATGTTGTAATTTCAAGCAACTGTGCACTAATCTGATTGTATTGATTCATGGTCTATAGCTAATATTTATTTAAAAAGACATTTCTGTCTCGCTTTAACATTGAATGGATACGTGACCTCATGCATTTCTGGACTATTTAAAGTATTGCAATTAATAAATATAAAAAAATTATTTATTTCTCTTTATATGGCACAAGTAAATGTAAAAGTGCGATAATTGGTAAAATTAAATTTATTTATGTAATGTTATTGAAATATTGTAACATTAATGTAATAATGTGGCCTGTAAGACAAATATGAGGAGGGTTTTTATAAGAGTCTCCTTATTAGTGAAATTGTTGAGAAATTCAGTCGTTGGATTATGGCTGTTATTTACATAGCATTGGGCTTATTTATTATTATTGAAGATAAGTGGTGAGAATAAGCTGAAAATTATATTAGCTCTAATTAAAGAGAAAGAATTATGTGTTTGCGACTTATCTATAACTATAACATTAGGTTTGAGTATAGCTTCAACATCACATCATTTGAGAGCCCTGTATAAAAGAGACGTGCTGAATTTTTACAAGGATGAGAAAATGGCATACTACTATATCAAAGATATAGAAATGAAATCATTATTAATAAAATGTATGATTTAAATATAAAGAAACGCTCACATTAAACGAGCGCTTCTTTGAATTCTTGTATTCTTTTTCCAATTTCATCTCTAACACGTTGGAATTCTGACCAAGGTTTGCCTGCTGGATCGTCAAATCCCCAATGTTCTTTTTTTACATTCGGTGGCAATATAGGACAATTATTGTCAGCATCACTACATAAAGTTACTACTAAATCGGATTGGTTTAGTATATTTTTGTCAATTAAATTAGAAGTATGATTTGATATATCAATTCCAACTTCTTTCATAGCTTCTATTGCCTTTGGATTTACACCGTGTGCCTCAATACCGCCAGAATATACTTGCCATTCATCATCTAAGATGTTCTTACCCCATCCTTCAGCCATTTGGCTACGGCATGAATTACCTGTACATATAAAATAAATTATTTTCTTTGTCATAATTGACACCTCTTTTTTAAAATATAATAAGTGTGAGATATAACCCTAACAGTGTGATAAATAATACCGGAATCGTTATAATAATACCGATTTTAAAGTATTGTCCCCAAGAAATTTTAACACCTTTTTGAGTAAGCACATGTAACCAAAGAAGTGTTGCTAACGAACCAATTGGTGTGATTTTAGGTCCTAAATCAGATCCGATAACATTTGCATAAATCATGCCTTCCTTGAGTATGCTTGTTGTTTGAGATTGACCAATCGCTATTGCATCTATTAAAACAGTTGGCATGTTGTTCATAATGGATGAAAGGAATGCGGATATAAAGCCCATGCCCATGATACTACTAAATAAGCCGTAACTTGAAATATTTGTTAGTACATCACTAAGAAGCGTTGTAATCCCCACATTTTTTAGACCAAATACCACAAGATACATACCAATAGAGAATAAAACAATATTCCATGGTGCACCTTTAATTACTTGTTTCGTATGAACAGCCTTAGATTTACGTGCTAATAATACAAATATTAAAGCAATGATACCAGCAATAATTGATACTGGAATATTTATAAACTCGCTTATTAAATAACCAACTAGCAATACAGTGAGTACAATCCACGAGATATTAAAAAGCTTTTTGTCCTTAATCGCTTCTTTTGGCTCCCTAATATTTACTGCATCAAATTTTCTTGGGATAGACTTTCTAAAATAAAGCCATAAGACAAGAATACTTGCGATTAAAGAGAATATATTAGGTATAATCATTTTACTGAAGTACTCAACAAATCCAATATCAAAGTAATCAGCAGAAACAATATTAACTAAATTACTAACAATTAATGGAAGAGACGTAGTATCTGCAATAAAACCACTAGCAATAATAAATGGGAATACCGCTTTTTTATCAAATCCTAAACTACGTACCATTGCTAAAACAATAGGTGTCAGTATTAAAGCTGCACCATCGTTCGCAAAGAAAGCTGCTACAATAGCGCCTAACAACATAATGTAAACAAACATTTTCAAGCCATTACCCTTTGATGCTCTCACCATATGTATAGCAGACCATTCAAAGAACCCAATTTCATCTAATATGAGTGAAATAAGAATAACTGCAACAAAAGTTAAGGTCGCATTCCAAACAATTCCAGTAACTTCTAGTACATCTGAAAAGCTTACAACGCCAGTGATTATAGCAATTACAGCACCAATTAATGCAGTAATACCAATATCTAGACCTTTAGGTTGCCATATAACAAAAATTAACGTTAATATAAAAATTGTGATTGCTAATATTGTCATTGTTAACATTCACCTTTCTCTACAGTTTCACATATACATGGGACAGTACTGGAACTCAATAGAGTGAGTCGTGATGTAATGTCATCTAATACAGCATGATTCAATTTATATAAATTTTTATTACCATCCTTTCTAGATGTAATTAAATTATTGTCTTTTAATACTTTCATATGATGACTTAATGTGGGTTGAGAAAAAGAAAAATGCTGTAATAAATCACAAGCGCATAATTCACCGCAAGATAACAAATCTAATATCTCAAGACGGCTACTATCAGCCATCACTTTCAAGTATTGCGATATTTCACTATAATTCAATTTTTTTCTCCCTTTCTACTTGGAATCTTTTATATCGTTAATAATTTTTATTGTCATTTGATAAATTACATACTTGCTTAACTCCTAAATTATTAACTGGTTTAAAATAGACTCTATTTATCATATAGTTCTCATTATAATCAATAATATCAATATTCTAATACTCGATAAGGTATGACAAAGTAATTATCAAGACTTTCATTTTTAATCTTGTTTATCCAAAATGATTCATCTTCTTTTTTGTTACTAAAAAGGTCATCACGTTGATTTAGCGTAACTAACGATTGATTAACAACCCACCAATTATGGCCTATATTAGCTCTATTTAAATCTTCTACTAAACGTTTAGATTCTAAATAAGGTGTTTTTTCTGCTAATGTTACGATTATCATCTGTGTTAAATTTTTATTTTGAATTTTGGGTAATAATGTTTCAACATTACTGGTAGTTTGAGTTGATTTTTTCTTTAATTCTCTATGATGATTTTCACTAGAATCAAGTAATAGCAAGGTATGGCCTGTAGGAGCTGTATCTACAATGACGTAATCCATGTCTTCTTGATTCTCCATAATGTCACTAAAGGCTTTGAAAAATGCTATTTCTTCTGTACAAGGTGATTTTAAATCTTCCATAATATAATCAATATCGTCTTGTGGTGTATAATCATTCACTGTGGCTAGTACTTCTTTTTTATACTTTTCTAATGCTTGTTCTTCATCAATATAAGCAGTATTTAAATTACTTGTAGTTTCAACATTAATTTCTTTAGTAGGGTCAGTAGTTGCTAAAAGAACACGATATCCTTTATTAGATAATACTGTAGCTAATTGCGTTGCTACTGTCGTTTTACCAACGCCACCTTTTCCCATTGTAAATAAATATTGAACTTTACTATTTTCAATTTCATCGATTAATTTATTGAATTGCGGATGATCTTCAACAATAAAGTCATCATTTTCAATTAAGTTATCATCATTTAATAGATTAGTTAAACTTTCTATACCTTCTTCTTTCTGCTTTTTATATGGAACGTAATAAGCATGATTGTTATTTAACCATTCAGTAAAATGATTAATGTTTTTATCTTGTTCTGATTTCATCTGACTCGAAATTAAACCGTGACTTTCTTCTATATAGTTGTTAATGATTACTTTGAATTTAGAAATTGACAGTTGTTGTAATTCTTGTTGCGCTCTTTGAATTTCATATATAGAAGAGTGACTAGGTCTCGCAACTAACATCATGGTCGTATCATCTTGGTTACGTAGTTTTTCAAGTGCTGAATTATATTTAACTCTATTTTCATTTAAACCTGATAATTGACCTAAGCAAGAAGCGTCATTACTCGTTGTATTTAAATAATCTGTCCATGCAGAAGGTAATTCAAGCATTCTCAAGGTGTGACCCGTTGGAGCTGTATCAAATATAATGAAATCAAATTCTTGTTCTAAAGTTTTATCGGATAAAAAATTTGTAAATTCATTAAATGCTGCTACTTCAACTGTACATGAACCACTTAACTGTTCTTTCATCTCAGCAAGCACATCTTCTGGTAGAATACCCTCATAAGGTTCTATAGATTGTGCTTTATAATCGTCTGCAGCAGCAATCGGGTCAAAATTGGCTATAGAGAGATTAGGTATAGGTTGATATTTAGTTAATTTATTAGATAATTCCATTTGAAATACATCTTGTAAATTACTAGCTGGATCAGTACTTACTAAAGCTACTTTCTTTCCATTCTCTGCTAAGTTTAAAGCAATAAAACTTGATATCGTTGTTTTGCCTACGCCACCTTTACCAGTAAAAAACAAATATTTTGTTAACTCAACGTTATCTAAATTCAATTTATTTAAGTACTTAACAGCATCCATCTCCACCACAGCATCCTCCATTTCTCATTTGATTAACTGTAATAATTTCATCGGCTTCTTCTTGGGTAATATAAGCGCCCGTTTTAGCTATATTGCCTTCTATAAAAGTGATTGGTAAAACTTCATCACCTTTTTCTTGAATTAAACGAATAACTTCTTTATTTTGAATAAATTCATTCGGATTATTGTTCATATTATAACGTTGAACTTCTATTTGATTTTGTTTTAAATATTCATTGATTTGGTTCGTCTTTATTAGTATTTCATCCGGTTCAGGACCACATACCCCAGTAGAACAGCACATAGCTTCTTCGTATATTTCAATATTTAACATTATACTCACCTCATTAATTAATTTGCGATTATAGACTAACATCTATATAGATTAATGTCTATGTTTTTGGTTGAGTTTAAAAATTTTGATAAATTTAATTCTTAATAATACAATTTATGAAGAAATTATTTTAATATCTGTGAGAAATACCTAAGTTTATGTAAAATTATAGGTTTTTTTCTTGCGATAATATATATATTGATTTATATTTGATATATCAAGAAAAATTGATGTATTAAATGATATAAAACTACATTGACAATAAGAAAGTGTGATTGATTACGAGTAAATCATGCAAGTACTTTAACTTTTGGTTACTTTGTTAGTTATTTAAATCTTGTTATCCTATCAAGAGAAATCAATTTAAAAGAAGCTACAATATTATATGTAGAAGGAGTTCTTTAAAGGTAATATTACTCAGTATGGCGAATCAACAAAAAATGACTATAAACAAGCAATTCAAGAATTGAAATAAAGATAATATAAACTCAATGAAATATTATAAAAAGGATGGTCTTTTATGGAAGTTACTAAAACAAAGACTGATATGAGTGAAGATCAACAGTTTGACTTTTATGAAAAGATGTTTAATGCACTTGCCGATAAAATCAGATTAAAAATACTAAATCAAATTAGCCAAAGCTCTAATAAATCATTATGTGTGTGTGATTTAGAAGAGTTATTAGATATAAAACAATCTAAACTTTCTTATCATTTAAAAAAATTAGTAGATGCAAATGTTCTTATTGCTGAAAAGCATGGCACATGGAATTATTATAAAATTAATGAGCAACAAATACAGGTTGTTTTAAATGAAGATACTTGTTGTAAGATACTTTAAGTATCTTTTTTAATGTAGTATTAATCAATTTTTTTGATTAATACATCAAGAAATATTGATTAATTAAATTTGGAGGCATTATACTCATGTTAGATTCAATTATGGAATTTATAAAAACATTTGTGATGTTGTTTTTTGAATTATTAACACTATTCATCATCGTGAGCTTTATTGTAAGTTTAATTCAACAAGTAGTTTCGGAAGAAAAAATCAAAAGATTTTTGAGCAAGCCTAATCAAGCAATTAGTTATGTATTGGGGATGGTGTTTGGTGCTATGACACCATTTTGTTCTTGTTCAACTATTCCAATACTTGCAGGTCTATTAAATTCTAAAGTTCCATTTGGTCCTGCAGTGAGTTTCTTGATTGCATCGCCATTAATGAATCCATTAATGATATTTATGTTATGGAGTTTACTAAGTTGGAAAGTTGCTGTTATTTACTTTGTTGTACTAGCGATTTTTAGTATTTTAACGGGTCTAGTATTTTCAAAAATGAATTTAGCTAAATCTTACAAAGGTGTAAACGTTAAAGGAGATGGGTTTTTTGCTAATAAAACTGGATCTCGTGTTAAACATGCATTAAATGATGCTTGGGCATTCTTATATCCAATGCTTCCTTATTTATTTATTGGTGTGTTTATTGGTGCTTTTATATACGGATTTGTGCCTGAAACGTTTATCACTAAATATGCAAGTGGAGATAGTAGTATATCCGTACTCATTGCATCAGTAGTAGGTATTCCTATGTATATTAGACCTGAAACAATGTTACCTATAGCTGAAGCATTAGCTTCAAAAGGAATGTCGCTTGGGACAGTTGTTGCTTTGATCATTGGTGGTGCTGGTGCAAGTATTCCAGAAGTTGTATTATTATCGAAACTATTCAAGAAAAAATTTGTAATCTCATTCGTTATCGCCATTTTAGTTGTAGCTATTTCTACAGGTTTGATGGTGAACATCGTTATTTAAAGGAGGTGAGATAATGGGAATCAAAGACGTATTAAAAAAATTAAAACCTCAGGAACAATCTTGTTGTTCAGTAGAAATTGAAGAAAAAAAAGAGAAGAATGAAAAAGAACAGCAGGATAATAACAATTGTTGTAACAATTAATTTAGAATTTTGTAAAAATAATATACCTCTAATAAATAAAAGAGCGACAAATTCCAATGTAATAGTATGGAATTTGTCGTTCTTTCGTTTCAGTTAAGGAAAATGATTTTGCTTGTTTAATATTCTTTAAGACTTATAACAAAAAGACGTTAATTGAAAACCACATCATTACCTAATAAGCAGAAGCGTATCGTAAGTGAGGCGGATTTTATTTATTAATTATGAAAGTAAAATAAAATTTGAATTACATCTTAAATGTATTATATATTCATTGTTTGGTAATATGTAGATGTTTAAGAATTTGATTTATATAATGTTTACCAATTTATGATAAATAGAAAGATGTGGAAATATGAAACATTCAAGCAAAATAATCTGTCTCTTATACACATCTCCGAGCCCACGAGAC
>OJLS01000386.1_pt1 | contig 9496 bp, 7 predicted proteins | sample 1597081 | NCBI WGS metagenome assembly OJLS01 (sample SAMEA3904663, study PRJEB24821) | metagenome | biome: Builtin; feature: hospital; material: surface | place: USA | collected 2013-05-22
ACTGTTCCATGCCCCATTCGAATGGCTTGCCCGCATTATCAGCAACTTCCTGAGCAATGCCACGCATCATCGGCGTATCCACAATGCCCGGGCAGTACGCGTTCACCGTGATCCCATACTTCGCGAGATCACGAGCAGCGGTCTGCGTAATACCCCGAATAGCGAACTTCGTCGCACCATAAACAGCCAATTCCGGGTTGCCTACCTGGCCTGCCTGCGACGACGCGTTGATGATCTTCCCGCCGGTCTCTTTCATGTACTTCATCGCGGCCTGGATTCCCCACAGGGTTCCGCCGACGTTGACGTCGAAAACCTTGTGGTACAGCTCGGGGGTGATGTCTTCCAGCGGGGTCGTCGGCCCAAGACCAGCATTATTAACGACGACGTCCAGACGCCCCAGTTTCTCGACGGTCTCGTCGACAGCGGAAAAGACGGAATCGCGATCCGACGCATCAACGTGCACGGCGACGGCCTTGCCGCCATCCTGCGCCGAAATGTCGTTGGCGACTTTTTCCGCCGTTTCATTGTTAAAGTCCGCGACTGCGGTGGCGAAACCATCGTTGGCCAAGCGCTTTGCGATAGCCTCACCAATGCCCTGGCCAGCGCCGGTGATGAATGCGACCTTCTGCATCATGAATCCTTCCGTAACGCTGCTTCCCCACTCATTCGAAGCAGCATGACATCGATATCGGGGGTAAGCGCCCAGAACGACACACCAAGTGAGTAGACACTTACTTACACACTCAGTGTACGCGGAAAACGAGGACCCAGACCGATAAAAATTGCGCACTCGCGCCGACGTTCTATCAACTCGTTGGTGACTCATTGGCAACGGGCTGCCGGCGAAATCAACGTACCCACCTGGTGATTTGTCTAATATCGTTCCGATGAGTAAATTAATCGTGGTCTAAGGGGCTATGGCGCAGCTGGTAGCGCACCACACTGGCAGTGTGGGGGTCACGGGTTCGAGTCCCGTTAGCTCCACAAAGATTCCCTGGTCAGCGATGACCAGGGATTTTGTCGTATGTGCCCAGGCCTTTACTTGCCTAGCACGTCCTCAACGAGCTGCTGCGCCTCGCGCTGAACTTCGGCCAAGTGATCGTCGCCCTTGAAGGACTCCGCATAGATCTTGTATTTATCCTCGGTGCCCGACGGCCGAGCAGCGAACCACGCGTTCTCGGTCACGACTTTCAGACCACCAATCGCCGCATTGTTACCAGGCGCTTCGGTCAACTTGTTCGTGATCTCCTCCCCCGCCAGGGTCGTCGCAGTGACGTCCGACGGAGAAAGCTTCTTCAGCCGATCCTTTTGCTCACGGTTGGCCTCAGCGTCGGTACGCGCATAGGCCGGAGCGCCGAACTCCTCCGCCAATTCCGCATACCGTTCGGACGGCGTCTTCCCCGTGACCGCTTTGATCTCGCTGGCCAGCAGGTTAAGAATCAGCCCGTCCTTATCTGTCGACCACACGGTTCCATCGAAACGAAGGAAGGAAGCCCCCGCCGACTCTTCCCCGCCAAAGCCGATCTCACCTGAAATCAGCCCCGGGACAAACCACTTAAACCCAACAGGAACTTCAACAAGCTTACGGCCGAGTTTCTCGACGACACGGTCAATCATCGATGACGACACCACCGTCTTCCCGACGGCCGTCGAGTCCGCCCACTGCGGGCGATGCGCGAAGAGGTAATCAATGGCGACGGCCAGATAGTGGTTCGGATTCATCAGGCCGGCGTCGGGAGTGACGATGCCGTGGCGGTCAGAATCGGCATCGTTACCCGTCGCGATATCGTACTTGTCGCGATTATGCACCAAGGACGCCATGGAGTTCGGGCTGGAGCAATCCATGCGGATTTTACCGTCGGTATCCAAGGTCATGAACCGCCATGTCGCGTCGACCAGCGGATTGACCACGGTGAGATCCAGCCGATGCTTATCCGCGATCGCACCCCAGTAATCAACCGATGCGCCACCCATCGGGTCAGCACCAATGCGGACCCCCGCGTCGCGAATGGCATCAAGGTTCACGATCGACGGAAGGTCATCAATGTAATCCGACATAAAATCGAAGGGCTTGAGGTAATCGCCCCAATCCGTCACACCGCTGACAGGGGTGCGCGTGACTCCCTTGAGCCCCTGCGCGATGTACTCATTGGCACGATCCGCGATCCACCCCGTCGCATCCGTCCCGGCAGGACCACCCGTCGGCGGATTGTATTTAAAGCCCCCATCCCGCGGCGGATTGTGGGACGGCGTGATCACAATGCCATCGGCCTTCGGATGCTCATGCGTCAAAATCGCGTGGGACACAGCAGGCGTCGGCGTGTACTTCCCCGCCGAATCCGCAAGCGTCGTCACTTTATTGCCGACGAGGACCTCCAGAGCAGAAATCATCGCCGGCTCTGACAAACCATGCGTATCCCGCCCGACGAAGAGCGGGCCGTCGATGCCTTCCTTTTTGCGGTAATCGACGATGGCCTGCGTCGTCGCAAGAATGTGATCCTCATTGAAGGCGGTGTCCAGCGATGACCCCCGGTGCCCCGACGTGCCAAAAACGACCTGCTGATCGATGTTTTCCGGATCCGGATGCTTCGTGTAATACGCAGTGACAAGTTCGGCGAGGTCAATAAGATCCTCGTGCTGAGCTAGCTGGCCAGCGCGGGGGTGTGCCATGATGGGCCTCCTCAGAGATAAGACAACGCTGATAATTGGCGACAATACAAACTTTCATCCCCCAGTTTCCCCCTTTTCGACGAAAGCTGCACCCTCGTATCCCCACGTGGGGGCTTTTCACAACCGGTCAATGTATTACGCCAAAGCGGTGAGCGTATCCGCCACCGAAGACGCCAACGAGAACAAGTCGGACATAGAAAAAGGGAACCAGTCTCCTTTTTGACTGGCTCCCTTATGGTGCGCCTTAAACGAGGTTCCGGACGTTAACCGAAAGTCCCTATAGGATCAGCGAATATCGTTTATTCGACCTTGCCTGTTTCAGCCTGAGGGACCCAATCCTCGAATGCGTGCTGGTCAGAGGACTGCAACTTGAGCTCTTTACCATTGACGAAGACGCGCGGGCTAGAAACCTGCCCATCGCCTTCCTCGGTCAACTTCTTTTCATTGTCCTCGGCCATTTTCAGGGCGTCCTTGTGGTATTTCGCGTCCTTGATGTCTTTCACAACGCCCTTGGATGCACCCATATCCTTGGCAAGGTCTGCAAAGTTGTCATAGCCCCATGAGCCATAAACTTTCTCCTGGTTTTCAAATAGGCTGGCTCGGTAGTTCCAATACAGTTTTCCGTCACCGGACTTGGCCACCGCATACAGCGCCGTCAAAGCCTTGGTTGCTGGCCCCTGCTCATCAAGTTTTCCGTTCTGGCCTTTATCCAGGAAGTTCATCGTGCGGATGTTCAGGTTCAGTTTCCCCTGGTTAACAGCGTCGAGGAGAGACTGTCCAGTACTCGATTCCAAGTCAGCACAGTGAGGGCACGTCAAGTCGTCATAGAGATCGACGGTGGGAACGTCTGATTTCGCATCGCTGCTCTTGAAGTTCGCTGTCGAGCCGTCAAGATTGAACTCTGCGGTGACATCGGCTTGATCTTTCGCGGCGTCGCTTGAGGACGAGCTGTTGTTCTTGTCATTAATAATGACAAAGCCAATCACCACGGCGATAATAATAACGATGACGGCGATCGCCCAGATAAAACCGTTATTCTTCTCATTTGGCGCTTTAATCTTGTTACTACTCAATGAAGTCCTCGCAGTTTACTTTTCACATGGTGACGCGAACCAGCATCGCGCCCATAGCTTTACCTAGTTTACGGATTCCTTTCATGGATGGAACCCACCGGTGCCATCTTTGGAACCCCGCAGTGAAAACTACGGATGCAATGCGAACCTCTTATACGGCCGCCACACGGTCCATACCGAAAGTACTATAAACCCGAGGTCGCGTCCTATCTCGGTCAGATAGGTGGAGGGTCCCGCGTTGGGATTCGCTCCGCCACCGCCGAAACATCCGCAATCAATGCTGAGTCCCCGGGCCCAAGCGGAAATGATCGCGATAATAAATACGGTCAACACACCAATGGAGATCACCGCAGCTGGGCGCAGGAAAATCCCGAGAAGCAACAGCACGCCCAGCGCGATTTCGAACACCGGCAGCCCTGCCGCGAGTGGTGAAATGACATCTCTCGGAAGAATTTCATAAGCATTGATTGCTTGCTGAGTTTGCAGTGAATCACGCAGTTTCGAAATTCCGCTGATAATCCAGACCGCAGCCATAGCCAGCCGAGTAATCAAGCTGATGATATCGAGAATGAGAGACTTATGGCCGCCTTGTGAGCCCACGTTTCCGCTCTGCACCACCGTATCCATGTACTTCCATCTTTCCTGTGACCGGCACATCCTTTTCCGGGCGCCTCGCAATGGAGCTCTAGCATAGCCTCACGCGCAGCACCACGGTAACCCGCTCCTGGATGTTTTTCCCGACGTTTTTCTCGTCGGCACTCTCCTTTTTCGATTGAGCCTGGTAACAACCATGTCGCTAACGTGTCGTGATGCTACAACTATGTTAATTCTTCACGTTTTCCGAGGATTTAATAAGTTTTCTCACAGCCAATCTGTATCTTCTTATCCATGGATTCCTTCTCCTCCTGGCTTTCCGACGTCGACTCCGTCGTATGGGGCCCATTCGTCCTCATCCCCCTGCTGCTGGGGACCGGCCTATGGCTCACCTACCGCCTACGAGCCGTGCAGTTCCGCAAACTTTTCTCGGCCCTGCGGCTAGGGCTCCTCGACCGCGAAGACGATGGCGGAGAAGGCGACATCACGCAGTACCAAGCCTTGACGACGGCCCTCGCCGCGACCGTCGGCGTCGGTAATATCGTTGGTGTCGCGACGGCTATTTCCGTGGGTGGCCCCGGCGCGTTGGTGTGGATGTGGATCACCGGCCTCGTGGGGATGGCCTCGAAGTATTCCGAAGCCTTCCTCGGTGTGCGGTTCCGCGAAACCGACAGCCAGGGCACGATGTCCGGTGGCCCGATGCGATACCTCACCAAAGGAATCCCCAACGGTTTCGGCGCATTTTTAGGATGGTTCTTCACCATCGCCGCGATCATCGCCAGCTTCGGTATCGGCAACTTGACCCAGGCCAACGCTATTGCGACGGGGCTTGAGGACTCGTTCCAGATTGACCCATGGGTAGCCGGAATCTTCATGTTTATCCTGGTCGGCGCGGTATTGCTCGGTGGAATCCAAGCGATCGGGAAGATCACATCCGGCTTCGTCCCGCTCATGATCCTGGTGTACATCGTCGGCGGCACGGTGGTTCTCGCTATGAAAGCTGACCAGATTCCTCACGCACTCAGCCTCATTTTTACCGACGCCTTCACGGGTACCGCCGCGGTTGGCGGATTCGCTGGATCGTCGATCATCATTGCCATCCAGATGGGTGTTGCGCGCGGTATCTTCTCTAACGAATCCGGTATGGGTTCTGCAGCTATCGCCGCTGGAGCTGCGAAAACCACTCACCCGGTGCGACAGGGCCTCGTGTCTATGACTCAGACCTTTATCGACACGATCATCGTGGTGACGTTCACCGGGCTCGTCGTCATTACCACGGGGGTGTGGGACCACGGTGAAGATGCTGCCGGCACTATGACAGCCGACGCGTTTTCCACCGCTCTGCCCGGCCAATGGGGTGGAACAATCGTGTCGTTGTCCATCGTGTTCTTCGCCTTTTCCACGATCTTGGGGTGGTCCTACTACGGCGAACGATGCGCGCAGCGTGCATTCGGACGCTGGGGATCCCTCCCCTACCGGATGGTGTTCACCGCCGTTGTGTTCGTCGGTGCGACGACAGAACTGAGCACGGTATGGACCTTCGCCGACCTCGCGAACGGTCTGATGGCCATTCCTAACTTGATCGGTCTTCTCGTGCTATCCGGACTCATTGCCCGCGAGACCAAGGCTTACCTCGACTGGGACCCGCGCTTGAAAGCAAATGCGGAGCAATGTGCGGCATTCCTCAAGGAGCAGGGAACCGACTGGCGGTGATCGCCCCCTCTGGGAAGACAGAGCCGTTGCTGAAACATATCGCGCTCACGATATGCCACACTCGAAGTATGTCTGGTCTACACAATGGGGATACCGCGCAGAATCGCCGTTCTCCTGACCTCGTAATTGGGGAAGACGGGCGAGCACGTCCTCCGTGGGCAGCGTCGGACCCGCTGCTGATGGAGTATTACGACACGGAATGGGGCGTACCAGTAAAGACAGAATCGGGTGTGTTCGAGCGCCTCACTCTAGAGGCATTTCAATCTGGATTATCGTGGTCCACCATCTTGCGTAAACGACCAGCTTTTCGAGAATCATTCGCCAACTTTGATCCAGACATTGTCGGTACTTTCGACGACGACAAGGTGGCGTTGCTCATGACAAACCCAAAGATCATTCGTAATGAGCGAAAAATTCGAGCAACCATTAGGAACGCACAGGCAATTCTTAGACTCCACGAAGAAAATTCTTATCTTTCCGACGTGGTCTGGTCTTATGCTTCCACGTCACTGCCCAGGCCTTTCCGATTGTCCGACATCCCTTCGCGTACGCCAGAATCAACGGCACTAGCGAACGACTTGAAAAAGAAGGGTTTTTCTTTTATCGGTCCGACCACAATGTTTGCACTTATGGAAGCATTGGGAATCGTCGATACCCACCTCGTCGGTGCTTTTGACCCCCTGGATTCCGTAGATAAGTTCCGCAATGTACAAAAACCTATAAAATGATAACCAAGCAAGCCGATGAGTTACCCGTCTCACAGAAAATATGGAAAAGGAGAGCCATGACCGACAATTCATCAACACCCCACGGTCACAACGAGAAAGGAAAAGGTACTCCTGACGATCCCTTCGAGCCCGATGCCGTCTACGACCCAGATGGCCGGCGTGCTGACGGCGGTTCGCCGCACAATAACGACAACAATCCATCCTCATCTGGTGACAACCGCACCCAAGGGCGGTCCTCAGCGTACGGCTCCGCATTCAAGAATAACTCCGGCTTTAGCGGGTTGGGGTCATTAATGAGCGAGAGCCCCATGGCCACCGTCGCTTCCAAAGGATCTGGGTGGCTGGCCCTGCTAGGCGTATTAGCAACCATCATCGGTCTCGTTGTGGCCGTCTGGCCTCATGCTGGAATTAATGTCTTCGCGTGGGCCGCCGGGATCTTCTCCATTCTTGCGGGAGGCGCACTTGTTTGGTTCGGACTTACAACCAAATCCGTGCCTGTACTCCCCGGAATCGGTGCCTTTTTCGGCATTCTCTTGGTACTCGCCGGCATTGGCGCACTTATCTCACCACAAAGTTTTGGCGCGGTCATCGTCATTGCAATCGGTTTCATCGCTTTAGCTCAGGGGCTAACAACTTTTAGCACTGGCCGAGCGATTTCCCGAGTGTCCGAGACGTCCAGGTACCTGACGTGGAGCGGTGTCCTTTCCATCATTTTGGGAATCATATTTATCATCGCTCCTCTGACGAGCCTGTATAGCCTGACCATCTTAATGGGCATCATGCTCGCCGCCTTTGGGATCATGATGATCATTGCGGGTGTACGTGGCCGCAGGTTCTTTTCATCCTCGCGGGGCTAACTCTTTGAGGTGGGCATCACCTGGTATTTGGGCCGTAATAGGCCCAAGCTTCATGCTCTCTGAAATCACTTTGCCCCTGCGACACTAAAACCACAGGCTCCCGATTACTCATGCCCGATCCGTCGCTGAACCACGTGTTTTCTGGCGACGCCGCCTGCTCATTGCGACCGCGGATGGCGTCGATAACCAAAACCGCCGAATACCACAAGGCAACAACAACGAGAATAGCGATACCGGTGTAGACGAAACTTCCACGGATAATCGCTGGATCTGAGGGCTTATTCTCCTGGAAGTGCTTGAAGGCCGGCACGCTGTACTGACTGACAAATGGGATGTACATCACGCTGACAAGAGCCACAGCACATAACCCCGCCAGCTGGTCTAATGACCATCGCACACGCTCGTTCTGAATCAACCCGATTGGCGCCGTGAGACCACGCGTAATGGCGTCGATAAGCAAGACTGCAAAGGGAACGAGAAAAACCCAATGGTGGAACCATGAAAATGGGGCAATAATTGGTGCAGTTATCCCCGACAGGCACATGGCCATCGCTAAGTTACCGCGTTTAATAGCACCATAGGCTGCAATGCAGAACACCAGGACGATCGCGATCGACAGCTCGATCCACACCGTCATTTGGTTGTCAATATTTAGCCGATACAGCACTCCTCGAAGCGACTGAGCCCCTGGATTACTTTGGGGCCCGATTCGGTCGGTATTGAACATGTAATGTGTCCAATACTTCGCTCCGTCCGGAATGATGAGGCACCCAGCAACGACCGTTGCAGCAAAAACGACGACAGCGGTGACTAAAGCTTTCCAACGTCGCTCAAGAATAAAAACGAGCACCGAGAACGCGGGGGTGAGTTTTATACCTGCGGCAAGGCCCGTTCCTATTCCGCGTCCGAAATTCGTTTTGCGACGAAGAAAGTCCAGGGCCACCAGGCCCATCAAGTAAATATTGACCTGGCCGAAAAAGAAGGTGCCGTGAACTGGCGAGAGATTAAATGAAGCAAATACCGTGGCCAGAGAAATGATAATCAGCGAAAATGACCATTTGTAGCCGCGTTGTCTCAAAATCCCTATGATCACCGCACAAAGGACAACCAGGGAGCCTATCTGCCAATACACAGCAAGTGTTTTGCGGTCAACCAGTGTCATTGGGGTAAACGCAACAGCCGCGAAGGGCGGGTAGGTAAAGGGCAAGTTGAAAATATAGTTCTTGCCATACAAATTGTGCCCCTCGGAAACGTGCTGGACAGCCTTGTAATAAATGGAAAAGTCCAAAGGCCAGACAAACAAATTGCCGAGATCTTTATTCCGCACACTCGACGAGGTGTAACGAATAATCGCCCATGCCGCTAAAAAGATCAATCCGAGAGATATGCCAAGCCCACCTCGGATGGGCTTTCTCTCTGGAGCCGGTTCTTGAGTCGGCTCATATTTTTGCGGACGACGAATTTGCACAGCGTCGATAATATATTGTGACCTCGCCACGTCCTAGCCCAGCCCGACCTCACTCATAAACACTGTTGAAGCAGGTTCGATACAACGTCGATGACTGGGGATTATGGCTTGTACGACGAAACCCCGGTCTGTTATGACCGGGATGTGTCTGGTGGAGCCGCCGAGGATCGAACAAGTGCTAATAAAATACCTGTTCAGACGGCTTTTCTATTCGAACAGTAAAAAATGTTGCCTTATAGTTACCAATTACCCCTATAAGCGGGCTGTGGACCACCCTCAAGGAACAGGGAAACCAGCCCTGCTCTAGACCTCAGGGTAGTCGTGTACACGCAGTGGCAGTGTAGGTGAGCAACTAAATCTCTGATTTAGGCGCTAGCTGTTTGGGAGGGTGTG